>Ga0316205_10000384_pt1 | contig 87545 bp, 74 predicted proteins | sample 3monthpyrite_MG_FD_204941 | JGI IMG/M metagenome (GOLD analysis project Ga0316205, IMG submission 204941) | Microbial mat bacterial communities from mineral coupon in-situ incubated in ocean water Damariscotta River, Maine, United States -... | ecosystem: Environmental > Aquatic > Marine >...
TTTGCTATTGATATCAATAAAAACCTTGCGGGTGTATTACTAGTATTATTTATTTTTGGTATAGGGAAAGCCGCTATTATGCCCTTTCATCGTTGGTTGCCTGCGGCTATGGTGGCACCGACACCTGTTAGTGCGCTATTACATGCAGTCGCGGTAGTAAAAGCAGGGGTTTTTACTGTATTGAAAATATGTGTATTTATTTTTGGTCTGGATTTGTTATCGGTATTACCCACTACTCAGTTTTTACTTTATCTAGCGGGAGCATCTGTGTTTCTGGCTTCTCTCATTGCTTTGCGACAAGATAATTTAAAAGCAAGGTTAGCCTATTCAACTGTCAGTCAATTAGGTTATATCACTATTGGCGCTCTGCTGGCGACTTCGTCTGGGGTTATTGGGAGTTCCATGCACATTGCAATGCATGCTTTTGGTAAAATCACCCTATTCTTTTGCGCTGGGGCTATTTTAGTTACGTTACATAAATCAAAAATCAGCGAGATGCAAGGTATTGGACGACAAATGCCAATAACAATGTTCGCATTTTTTATTGCAAGCTTAAGTATTATTGGGGTTCCTCCTACAGGAGGAACCTGGAGTAAGTGGTTTTTGTTAATGGCTACCATTGAAACTAAGCAGTGGGCATTGATGGTGATTTTAATGCTCAGCTCTTTACTCAATATTGCTTATTTTTTGCCTATTTCTTTTCACGCTTTTTTCCCTAATCTCAGTACTAATAAGAGCATTTCTTCAGAAAATCGAGTTCAAGCAACACAGTTAAAAGAAGCACCGCTGCCTGCACTGATTGCTATTATTATTACCACTTTAGCTTGTTTAATTTTATTTGTTTATCCCCAACCTTTATTTGAATTGGCGTCGGCCATTCTAGCCAACAGGGAGTAGTTCATGAAAAATGAGAAGAAATATCTATTTGATGATCCCAACAACGTCAAACGTGTTTTACATATTTTTTATGCTTGTTGTATTTTATTGTTCGCGCTAGATTTTGTCATCCAGCGCCATGTAATGCACTCTTGGGAAAATCTATGGGGTTTCTACCCTTTATTTGGCTTTGTTGTTTGTGTGGTTTTGGTTCTGATAGCCACTTGGATGCGAACTTTTCTAATGCGTTCAGAAAGTTATTATGATGATAACCCGGCTGTGACGAACCTACAAAATGAAAACATTAAAAATGAAGGAGTGAACAATGTGGATGATTGAAATCCCTCCTTTTATCCCTTTTTTTCTAGGTGCATTGCTTGTACTCCTCACGCGCGGTAATTTACGTGGCGTGATTATGGTAACTATCCCTATTGTCAATGCATTGCATCTCTCGATGCTACCCGAAGGTATTCACCTACAATTTATTTTTTTTGATTATCAACTCACTCCTTACCGTGTAGATAAGTTAAGTTTAATGTTTGGCTATGTATTTCACATTGCAGCACTGATTGGCATTATTTACTCGTTGCACCTTCGTGATACTATGCAGCAAGTATCGGCTATGATGTATGCAGGCAGCGGCTTAGGTGCTGTTTTTGCAGGTGATTTGTTAACTCTGTTCGTTTTTTGGGAATTATTAGCCTTTACTTCTGTATTTCTTATTTGGGCACGAAGAACTCAGCGCTCTTATGTCGCAGGAATGCGCTATCTTATTATTCAGGTACTTTCAGGCGTCATTCTCTTAGTAGGATCTCTTTTTTATATTGTTGAAAATGGCACATTAGCATTTGGCTATATCGGTGTCGATGGTATTGCTGGTTGGCTTATTTTTATTGCCTTTGGTATTAAATCTGCGTTTCCCATTGCCCACAATTGGCTAACAGATGCCTACCCTGAAGCGACAGTGACAGGCACAGTGTTTCTTAGCGCGTTTACCACTAAAGTTGCTGTTTATGCTCTTGCTCGTGCATACCCTGGTACTGAATTACTCGTATATATCGGCGCTGCCATGACCTGTTTTCCAATATTTTTTGCGGTTATTGAAAATGATTTACGGCGAGTATTAGCTTATAGCCTGATAAATCAAGTTGGCTTTATGGTGGTCGGAATTGGTATTGGCACTGCACTTGCCATCAATGGAGCTGTATCTCATGCTTTCAATGATGTGATTTTTAAAGGCTTGTTATTTATGTCTATGGGGGCAGTACTGCACATGACAGGGCGAATTAATGGCTCTGAATTGGGTGGTTTATACAAAACAATGCCAAAAACAACAATTCTCTGCATTGTAGGTGCCGCTTCTATTTCAGCTTTTCCTCTTTTTAGCGGTTTTGTTAGTAAATCAATGGTGATGTCTGCGGCACTTAAAGAAGGTTACGACTGGATCTGGTTAATGTTGCTGTTTGCCTCTGCGGGTGTTTTTCATCATGCAGGCATTAAAATCCCCTATTTCGCCTTTTTTGCCCATGACTCAGGTATTCGAGCAAACGATCCGCCTAAAAATATGTTATTGGCAATGGCTATTGCTGCAAGTCTGTGTATTGCAATTGGTATCTACCCAGCGGCTTTATACTCTTTGCTCCCATACGATACTGGTTACAACCCTTATGACGCAACCCATGTATTAGCGCAGACCCAGTTATTATTCTTTTCAGCATTAGCTTTTGTTTGGCTAAATATCAAAGGGATGTACCCGCCTGAGCTTAGATCAACTAATTTAGACTTCGATTGGCTTTATCGTCGTGCACTACCCACGGTTTTGCAAAATATGTTTACTTTCATTTGGCAAGCAGATCGCACATTACGACAAAAGCTCAAATTAAAACTAAATGTTTATTTAACTTATATTGCAGAGAAAAATAACCGATTGAATATTTTACTTTCACAAAATTATCCTTCTGGCAGTATGGCTATGTGGGTCGCAGTGGTTCTCGCTAGCTATTTGTTTTTGATCTTTACTCAATAAAAAGCCTAACGTCTTAATTGAAAAACAATTTAATGGACTTACCAAGGTTAACTAGGTTTATAATAAGTCTCAGCACTATTATATTTAGCGTATGATTTAACACTTAACAATAGCCGATACCAATAAGCACTACTAGCGAAGATAAAATGACAATAAAACGCAAAACCCTTTTTTGGAAGCTGTATCCTTCTTTTTTAATAATTTCATTTATTTCATTACTCGCTATTGTGATGATTGCCCTTTGGTCTTTTAAATCGTTTTATTATCAAGAACGTGCAGTTGACTTAGAAATAAGGACAAAAATATTAACACCTGAGTTTTCTCGACTGCTTCAATCTCGCGACTACCTTGAAATTCAAAAACAGTCTCAAATATTAGGTGATGACTCATCAACTCGTATTACTATTATTTTACCTTCAGGAAAAGTGGTTGGTGATAATAAGAAAGATCCCACAACTATGGATAACCATAAAAGCCGTCCTGAAGTTGAACAAGCAATAAATCATGGTAAAGGCTTATCAATAAGGTATGGCCAAACCCTCTCGATAGACTCTATGTATTTTGCGATGCCAATAATCGCGCAAAACAAAGTAATAGGCATAATCAGAGCATCGACACCATTAGATACTTTGCGTACCGCGTTATGGAGTATTTATTATAAAGTATCGTTAGGGTTTTTCATTCTGATCATCATTACCGCATTTGCGAGTTGGTGGATGTCTAAATCGCTGGTTAGACCGTTAGAAGTAATGAAAGCGCAAGCACAACGATTAGCTAAAGGCGATTTTTCTAGTCGGGTGCAATTAAGTTCAAATGACTCGCTTGAGTCGGAACAATTAGGTCAAGCCTTTAACGAAATAGCCATTCAATTAAACCAACGCATTGAAATTATTCTTAACCAAAGCAATGAGCAAGAAGCTGTTTTTTCTAGCATGGTTGAAGGGGTTATTGCCGTAGACAGTAACGAAAAAATTCTTCGAATTAATCAAGCTGCTTATAATATTTTAAAAATTTCTGAAAAAGACATAGAAGGTTCTAAATTACAAAGTGTTATAGAAAACATAGAGTTACATAACCTTATCTTATTCGCTCTACAACAAGATGAACCTATAAAACAAGAGATTATAATTCACAATGAAGTTGAACAAGTTTTATTGGCTCAATCTGCGCCACTGCTAGACATACATAAAAGCAAATGCGGCACCTTGGTGGTTTTTAATGATATTACTAAGCTAAAGGAGTTTGAATTACAAAGAAAAGAATTTGTTTCAAACGTATCACACGAACTTAGAACCCCCCTTACTGCTATTCAGGGCTTGTCTGAATCTCTCATCGACTTCCCTGATTTACCCCAAGAGAAAAGAGTGGGTTTTATTGACGTTATACATACTCACTCCCTTCGGTTAGAAGGTATTATTGAAAACCTATTAGCCTTGTCTAAAATTGAAAAAGAAACAGAAATTGATGAAATAGACTTTGTAGACGAATCAATTACCTTGGCATTAAGCAATGCTATTTTTCTATGTAAAGACAAAGCGTTAGATAGAAACATCGATATCATACTAATCAATACAGAAGATATTACCTTTAAACATAATTCTTCATTAATTGAACAAGCGGTTATTAACCTCTTAAACAATGCAATTAAATACAGTAACGGCAATAGCAAAATAAAAATCACTGTGACTAAACAGCAAAATGATATAAACATAAGCGTTGAAGACCAAGGTAATGGTATTCCAGAAAAACATTTACCTCGACTATTTGAACGATTTTACCGAGTGGATAAAGCGCGTAGTCGAGCATTAGGCGGCACAGGTTTAGGTTTATCTATCGTTAAACATATTGCCCTTGCTCACAATGGTACGGTAACAGTGAAAAGTAAAATAAATAAAGGCAGTATTTTTTCGTTAATTTTACCACTACAAAGATAAATTTAGACGTAAAAACTATGTAAGCGCTTCAAACAATGCTGATAAATATTGTTGATAAGGCTGCCATTTTTTGGCTCTATTTTGAACTATACCACTTCTAAGCTGAACATCACTTAAGGTATTGATATGCTGGGCTTGTTGGTTTATTTCCAAACAGTTGCTTTGATAGTTTAAACCACAAAAATTAAGCACAGCTGTAATCGTTTGTTCGGGGGTTGAAACAAGATCATTATAACTTAGGGTATGAATAAACTCAGGCATGTTTAATTGCCAGTGCGACATGACTTTTTGATAAGCATGATGGTATTTACCAATTTCAGATAAACTGCAAAAATAAGGCTCTAGTGACTCAAATTGGTTACTATAAATAGACCAGCTTACATCCATTGCATCGCGTGTTATGTGAATAATTTTTGCCTGTGGCATCAGTAATTTTATTAACGCAATTGATTGATAATTTGCTGGCATCTTATCAATAATATAAGGCGCGTTAGGCGCTAAAGATTGCAATTTAGTTAAATAATGATCTGCCAAGTTTTGTCGTTGTTGAGCATACTCAGGCTTAGACAAAATCGCCGCGCCTTGTGGGAAATGTTGCCCTGTTATTTGAAAAATTCCTTGAGCGATATCACCAGCCATAAAAGGTAATTCGCCGCCACTAGCAATATCACTGTGACCAATAAGTAATTGCTCTAATAATGTTGAGCCTGAACGTGGTTGACCCACAATAAAAATTGGCGTGAGTTTATTGTTTTTTACTAATTTATCATCGCTGGAGGTGATTTGAGCAAAATAAGCACTATCAAAAGTGGATTCAAGCTGCTGGAAATATCCTTTCATGTCATCAACACTAAAAGTGGTTTTCGCTAATTGAAGCTTATTTGCCTCACAAAAATGTTTAAAAGCTTGTTCATAATTTTTTTGATTTTGATACAGACTCGCAAAGGCATAATGAAGTGAAACGCTTTCTTGCCAAGAAAAATGGTGAGCATTACCTGTTAACTGAGACAAAAGTACTTGGGCTGTCTCTTCAAATTCAGTAATCAAAGCAATACGAACTTTCAAACAAAACGCTTGAACCTGCATGGGGGCAATCGCATCAATTTTAGCGAAGTAGTTTTTAGCTTGATCATATTCTCCCGACTGACAATAAAAGATAGCCAATGGCAGTAAAACCGCTAAATTCTCCCCTGCTAATGTATGAGCTTGCTTTAACGCAACCTCTGCTTCTTCAATTTGCGCTAATTTTTCACATGCTTGCGCAAAAGAAAGCCATAAAACATAAATGTCTGCTCTTAAAGAAATGCATTTGTGGAAGATATTGTAAGCTTGTTGATAACTATCAACAGCAAGTGCCACTTTACCTAGCCCCCACAAGGCATCAATATCGTTAGCATTTTTTTGCAATAACTGCCGATAAAGGTTCTCTGCTAAGGTAAATTGCCCTTGCTGTAAATATTGGTTTGCCTGTTTAATCATAATATCAGCTTTAAAGCAGATGTACTTATTTCAGTTCAAGATAATAAAAAGCCCTAGCAATTGCTAGGGCTTTATCTATAGTTTCTTAAATTAACCGAGGTTAATGTTAGAAGTTATAGTTTGCTTTAAGGTAGTAGAAACCACCGTTGAATCCAAATGGAGAAGTTTCTGCATACTTACCGCCCCAGTTGTTGTTTGGTATACCCGTGTTTTTCTCAAAATTTAAATCATCTGGGTAAACATCAAAGATGTTTTGCGCACCAACACTTACCGTAAAGCTATCGTTAACATGATAACTTACTTCTGCATCAACGGTAGTTTTAGCGCTACCGGTTACCGCAGTGGCATCGTAATCAACATGAACTGCTTGATACTCACCGTAGTAGTTTACACGTGTGAAGAAGCTGAAAGTGTCATAGTTTTGCGCCCAAGTTAACGTAGCACGGTGATTAGGTAAATCGTTTTCTAAACGAGAAACTTTAAAGTCACCGGTTACAGCACTGTAATTATCTACGGTGGTTTCATTATAGTTATACGCCATGCTAAATAATGAATCACCATTTAACAACTCAGCAGTATAGTTAGCAATAATATCAACACCTTCAGTGGTAGTATCAAAATCATTTGTAAAGAAACTTACTTGTTGAATTGAATCGACATTAGGCACACCCGCTTCTTTTAACTTGTCTTTTTGTGGCTCTGTTAACGTTTTCTTATCTGATTGAGAAATACGATCTGACACTGAAATGTTGTAGTAATCAACAGTTAAGAAAAAATCACCTTCATTAAATACAGCACCAAAAGTATAACTTTCAGATTGCTCTGGTGTTAACTCTTGCGCGCCTAATTCAACAGCAATTGGGTTTGTTGCCGGTAAAAGTGCAGAATCAACTAGCACACCACCATCAAGCGAAGTTTGTACGTTAGAGTAATTTGCTTGCCCAACGGTTGGAGCACGGAAGCCCGTACTGATTGAACCACGAATTGATAAAGAATCAGTGATGCTGTATTGCCCGGTAAGCTTATAGTTAGTATCGCTACCAAAAGAGCTATAGTCTTCATAACGAACAGCCGCGCCAAGCATCAAGCTATCGGTAATTTGCGCTTCAGAATCAAAATAAAAAGCAAAGTTTTGGCGGGAGAAAATACCCGCTGCTACGGGTTTAAATCCAGGAAAACCGTTAGAGCCAATACCAAAACCTTGGTCGGTATAAGGACCCGCTGTATATGAAGCAACATCACCTGCAGTTACTTCAAATGACTCTGTATGCCATTCATAACCACCGGCAATAAGTAAGTTTTCAATACCGTCAATTTCGATATCTTTACTTAAATCAATGTTGAACATTTTTTCAACTTGCGTATGAGCACCAGGATTAAAATCACGAGGCGTTTCAGGGCCTAATGAGGCATTTAGTGTGTTATAGATTACATAACTAGATTTGTTGCGACCATAAGTACCACTTACATCGTACATTATGCCTGATGACAACTCACCGCTAGTACCAATGACTAATGAGGTATCAACAATATTGCCACCAAAGTTAGGGGTAAAACCACCAGGAATCATTTCATTAAATGCAAAACAGTTATCGTTGTTAGCAACGTTATCAATGTAGTTTTGTTGTGTTAATACATTACCTGTGGTGATCGGCACTGGTAAACAGGTTCTTTCTGCGCCATTTGCTTGTGCAATATCACCAATTAACAAGCTTTCGCCACCGTCGCCAGAGTAAACACCACCACGGGTATGTGGGTTACGGAAATAGAAACCACCACGTACGTCACGCTCTGAATAGTTACCAAACATGTATACTTCACGGTCGTCGCCAATATCTAAACCGGCATTACCAAAAACAGTAATATCATCGTTTATTTCTGGAGAACCCCAAATTTGCGCTAAGCTAGAAACGGCAGTGTTACCAGCATTAATTAACCCTTGAGCATCAGGGCGTTGTAAGCTACGGCTAGTGGCATCAGAATTTTTATATTGAAAACTAACATTAGCAAAACCATCTTCAGTTAATGCCATACCAACATTACCAGCAACTTCAACAGTATCGCCATCACCTTCATAGTATGAGCCGTAGCGCGCCGTTAAAGAAGCGCCATCTTGCTCGTCTTTTAAAACAAAGTTCATTACACCAGCAATCGCATCAGAGCCATATTGCGCCGCAGCACCATCTCGAAGCACTTCAACTTGTTTTAAAGCAATGCTTGGAATAACTGAAATATCAGGACCTTGGGCGCCATCATTAATACCACCACCTAATAAAGCAATAACAGACGCACGATGACGACGCTTACCGTTTACTAAAATCAAAGTACTATCAGAAGACAACCCACGCAAGTTAGCTGGTTTAACTAAACTGGCAGCATCTGAAATAGGGTTTGTATGCACGTTAAAAGAAGGTACGGTACCTTTTAATAACTCAAGCATATCTGTGTTACCACCACGATCTAATTCGTCACCACCAATTAGATCTACGGGTACAGGTGAATCATTAACTGAACGTGGCGCACCACGTGAGCCAACAACAATAATTTTCTCAACTTGATCATCTTTTACTGCATCTTCATCAGCAGCAAAAGCTGGAACTGTACCTAACGCAACACCTACTGCTAGGGCTAACGTTGTAGTACGAAATAATGTAGACATGTTATATCCTTCTTAATTTTTATATTTTTAAAATTTGTTTTTATTTGTTTTCATTTGCTTACTTGTTCTAGCTAACGTTTTGTTCAAAAGCTGAAATAAAAACAGTAGCGAGCTAGTTATAAAGTAGCGACTAAAACATTACAAGAGGGTTTACACAGCTGCTTTTGTTACAAATTTGTAAATATGATGAGGTTTATAGTGGGTTGTGATATTAGAGTGTTTATTCGTTTATTAGTAAAATGTAATGTACATAAACCTTGTAGCTGATTTTCGGCAAATATAAAGTGCCGATAATTTCGTAGTTACCATAACTTTTTAAATTTAAAGCAAAGCAAAAATCAATTAGATTAATTTTTAATAAATAACTAAATAACTTTAAAAAAAAATATAGTGGATATTTACCATATCACTACCAAGTTGATTTTTATAACTTTTATCAAGAAAACTATAAAGGTGTACAAAGACGAATAAAAACACTGTACTTTTCTGGAAGTATTCGCTAAGCAATTATTTTTACCAAAACTACACCAAGACTAATACCCTTGCTACTGCTTATCGTTTGCCTATTTGCTTTTATTCTTGCGCATAACAAAAAACAAAATCATCGCTATGATTATAATCACGCCATTACCGGCAGCAATCATAATCATAGTATTTTGGCTCTGCTCTTCTGCTAATTTTTGCTGTGCTGCTTTGGCTTTTTTCAGCTCAGCTTCTTTGTCTGCTAAAAATTTTTCAGCTTTATCGACCTCTATGGTTTGTTCAACACCGTCATCACCAATTGTAGTTAACAAAAACTTATTTGATATGCCTTTAACATTAAAGGAAAATTCAGGCACCACTAATCGAAATTCACGGCCAGATTTTGTTCTACCAAAGGCACTGATGTTAACGCGATGAATGCCGGGCTCAGTATAAAGAATTTCTTCAATGCGAGTTTCAGCATTTTCCACCCCTTCATCATCCATAATTGAAAAAGGCCGAGTTTGCTTATCTGGAAACGTTGTTTTTCCTTGAAACACTAAACTACTAGGGTCGACATGGGTTGGATCTATTGTCACAATTAAACGATGTGGGATATCTTCTTTTTCTGAGGTTTCTACAGAAAGGGTTATGGGTGATTTATTTAATAAAATTGCTTTTTGACGAAGCTCTCGAGTGACCATAGGGAGTTTAATAACAAAAACAGGTTGCCATTCGCCAGCCGCAAAATCTAAAAGAAATTCACCGGTATATAAACTATCCCCCGCATATTCATCAAGATCTTCGCCATCATCTCTAAACGAGGTGAGCTTAAGTGCGTCAGCACCAAAATTATCATAAGCAGAGTTGTTAGTACTGTAAAAGTTAACATCGAGTTTAACCACATCTCTAAAGTGCGGTATATCGATACTTTCATTACCGTTGTATAGTTTACCGACAACTTTTAAGGTTTCTCCAGATAAAACAATTTCAGGCAAGGGGTCAACCGCAATTTTAACGTCTGAGACCACTAAAATTTTACTTTCAGGTAAGATGTCACCAATAGCCTGCCATGGGCCAACCATGGGTTTTTGAATTTTTATCATGTCAAAAGTACGGTCGTCATGCCATTGTACTTTTTCTTTATCGTAATCATTGATGCGCATTTTTTTGCCATCTGGCTGCACCAAAATAATAGGCTTACTACCGCGAACTCTAAACAAGATCAACGTTATTTCATCAAGCTCAGCATCAATACGAAAGCGGTTGTCAAAATAAGGAATTTCATTAGTCAGGTTATCACTTTGATAAAAGCCTATTTCTCCAAGCTCTAATGATTTTTCTGCAAGTGTACTTACCTTGCTTTCTTGCGCATTTTTATCAGCAGTTTCTTGTGAAAAAACAGAGGGAATATTCGCTAATAACAGCAAACAAAATACTAATGATTTGGTAATTTCCAAAGGGGCTCTCCTCCTTTTTTCTTAACAACCGACAATCTTTCTTTATGTGCTTCTATTTCATCGGCAGAAGCAACAATAATCTTTAGCTTTTCACGAGCATTTGTTAACCGCCTGATCGCATTTTCATTGCCGTTATTACTATCACCTGAAGTTAAATTAAAGGTTGACTGCTTGCGGGTCATTTCTACATATACAAATGCCAGCAATTGAGCATCAATTAAGGCGCCATGATAAGTACGGTCGACTAATTTATCTACCTTATAAAACCGCGCCAAATAATCTAAGGTTTTAGGAGAGCCAAATTCGTCTTTTGAAGTTTTTAACGTATCAAGCACTGTGCAAATATCAGCTGTCATTGGCACTTTATTACGCGAACGCTCAGCAAAATTTAATAACGAAAACTCATGATCCATAAAACCAACATCAAATTTAGCATTATGAATAACCAGCTCACCGCCACGAATAAACTCAATAAATTCATCAACAACTTGCGAAAAAATAGGTTTGTCATCTAAAAATTCATTGGTTAAACCATGAACATTAATAACCTCTTGCTCCATTTGTAACACTTGACCACGCGCATCAAGGGGTTTGATATAAGCATGATAAGTTCGCCCGGTTAATTGTCGGTTGATCATTTCTACACAACCAATTTCAACAATTCTATGCCCTTCTTTTGGGTTAATTCCTGTGGTTTCAGTATCAAGAATAATCAAGCGTTCTTCTTGCTTAACTTCTGTTTGATTGCTGTGCTGTTCAGGGCTATTACTTACCGTCACTATTAATATCTCTATATTTACGCATTGACACTTTATTGTTCAACGTTAGGCATAAGTACTATTTCTCTGGTACTTTTTGCGGAAACTCTTCTAAATTTATTGTAAAACGTTTGCTGTTATAACATAAAAAAACCAAAGCAACCGTTATCATTGTTTGCATTATAAGCCATTGCATTGATATTAACTGCCAGAAAAAATAACCTACAGCATGAGTGATTAAATCAAAAAGTAAGGCTGAAATTAATATTTTTCGACAATGTCGCCAACTCACTTGAACCCAGTTTGCAGCTTCTGGTCTACGCAAACTCATCACGAGCAAAACAAACAATCCAATTGCACCAGAAATTAAACTTAAATAAAACAACGATGTTTCTGGATAGACCCAAGAAATAATACTGACTCTATCACGTATGTTAGTTACAGACATTAACCACACCAGATAACCGCGCAAAACAAATAGTAATACGAGATAAAAACGTTTAGACAATTTTAAACAATCGTAACTATCAAAATCTGCCACTGAATATTGCTGATATTTTTGACGGTGTATTTGAATCACTACGGCTGCCTGTTTTTCAATTTTGCGTCACGTTCAAGCTGTAGGTATTCTTGCCCTGCAGTTATTGCTTTCACTGCTTTTGAGTTAAATTCTCGCGTATATAAAGTATAAACAACCCACAAACTCATTAACATAAATAAAATAGGATGAAACAACCAACACATGGCTGCAAGTGCAAAATAATAAGAGCGCAAGCCATAATTATACGAATGAGCGGCTTGGTCTTGCACTATGGCCATTTGTTTTGCATAAGCTTTCAGGTTTTCATTTTCACCACTTAAATCGATAGGAGCAGCGCCCACCATAACATTGACAAAACCATATTGGCGCATAGACCAAGTAAATTGAAAAAAGGATAAAACAAAAATAAAGGCTAACAAACTGAGTTTTAATTGAATAACTAAATGAGCAGCATGATCTGCGTACGGCATAGAAGATATCACGTTTTCTAAAGTATCAATTTTTGCAAATAGTGTTAATAAACCAGCCAAAATCAATAAGGTACTAGAGGCAAAAAAAGCAATGTTACGCTCTAAGTTTGACAATAATGCTGCCTCTCCTACCCTAACTTCGCGGGTAATGGTTTCATACATCCAGTGAATTCGATGTTGATGCAGACTACGTGCAATACAATTAGTGGTTTTTGCTTTTTTACGGGCAAACCAGGTATACCCAGACCATGAAATAAAAAAGGTAAATAAAGCAAAGATATCAATTATCGATAAAGGCATGTGAAAACTCATGAAATAAGCAAAATAAAACCAGCTAAGCAATATTAACTCGTAAGAGTAAGAGTGCAACACAATATTAGCGATAATTAGACTTTCATCACAAAAAACAGTCAACTTGTCGACAATCATTTGACTTCACACAGGCTAGCGCTCAACAATTAATTTTTATATGTTTTTTCACAGGCTCGTTAATGGTTTTTAGGCATAACTTTCTCAGCACAATATTTTTACTTGGTTCTTTTATTTTTTGCTCAACCGCAATAAGCCAAACCTCAACGACTAACAAAAACATTGGCATTCCTCGTATTCAAGGTGAAGTTAGTATTGATGCCAATTTAGACGATATTCAATGGCAACAAGCAAAAAAAATATCCATGAATATTGTTACCCGCCCCTATGACAATACGCCTAGCCCTGTCGATACCCAAGCGCTGATAATGGAAAATGGCGAAATTCTTTATATCGCTTTTATTGCTAAAGATCCTGAGCCAAATGAGATCCGTGCTTTTTTAAAAGACCGGGATAGAAGCTGGGGCGATGATTTAGTTGGCGTTAAGATTGACACCTATAACGACCAACGTACCGCGTATCGTTTTTTATCAAACCCATTAGGTGCGCAAATTGACGGTATTGAAAGTGAAGTAACGAAAAAAGAAAGTGATTCCTGGGATGGTATCTGGCAAAGCGCCGGTAAAGTAACAAATGAGGGTTACCTTGTCGAAATGGCGCTACCGCTGCGTATGCTTAATTTTGAAGAGAGTAAAGGCAGTCAAACTTGGGGCATGGAGTTTATGCGTTTTTATCCTCGCTCACAATTTCTGCGCTTATCAAATATAACTTTAGATCGCGGTAATAGTTGTGAGCTATGCCAGTTAGTAACAGTGACCGGTTTTGAAGGCGCTAAACAAGGTAATAACTTAACCCTAACCCCAGCATTAGTTGCAACCGCAATTGAAAACCGTGACCAAGACAGTATTGATGATAATGACTGGCAAAGGGAAACCAATATAGAGCCAAGCTTAGATTTTCGTTGGGGTATCACCCCTGATTTACTATTAAATGCAACCATAAACCCTGATTTTTCTACCGTAGAAACTGATCGTGCTCAACTGAACATCAATAACAATTTCGCCTTGTTCTTTGATGAAAAAAGACCTTTCTTTCTCGATAATCAAGATTACTTCGACTCAAACTACAACCTTGTTTATACCCGAAACATTAATGCGCCAAATTATGGCGCAAAGCTTACCGGACGTCATAAAAATCACTCATTCGGATTTTTTCTAACCGATGATGCTAATACCAACATACTTATACCCGGAAACCGAGCCTCAACCATAGCAACTATTGATTCGGAGTCAAAAGCCGCCGCAGTGCGCTATCGAAATAATTTCAGTGAAAATATAACACTTGGTTGGTTAAGTACACTTAGAACAAGCGAAGATTATGAAAATAGTGTTCATGGTTTAGATGCAAGGTTTAGATTGTCAACTGAAGATGTTGTTAAGTTTCAAACTCTCTATTCTAAAACTCAATACCCTGACGATCTATTCGAACAATTTTGTGGTAGCGATAATATTGATGATTGTAATGCCCCTGATAGTAGTAATGGCTGTGACTTAAGTGAATGTAATTACAATGAACCATTACTGCGTACACTAAATTCAACACCTTTTAGCGGAAATGCCTTTAAAGCTGGGTATTATCATACTGACAGTGACTGGTATTATTTTGCACGGCATGAACAGCAAAACCAAGGATTTCGCGGCGACTTAGGTTTTATATCTCGGGTCGATTTTAAAAAAAGTGCTTTTGGCGGTAGCCGTAAATGGTATGCAGAGCAAAATAAATGGTGGACTCAATTTAGACTCTACTCTGATTATGACACTACCCACAATGATAATGGGGAGTTAATTGAAGAAGAACTTGACTTCAGAGCTGAGCTAAATGCTAGTTATAATTCTTATTTTAGACTTTCTTACTCAGTCCGAGATACCGTCGGCAGTCGACTAGATAAAAGCTCTTTAGCCATTAATGATAACACTACGCTTTTTAGAGAAAACAATATTTCATTCTTTACCGACATCACGCCTGTGCTAGGCTTGCAATTAAAAACCTATATCTCATATGATAATGTTATTGATTATAATAATAATCGAATAGGAAAGCGTAAACAGTTTGTCCCCACCATTAACTGGAATATTAATAAGCACCTTGAAATAAGACTAAAACATACCTTTAGACAACTAGACGCTGATAATCCGGATATAGATAACAACAAACTATTTATCGCTCGGCTTACCGACTTTCGTGCCACTTATCAATTTAGTGTTTTAAGCTTTTTAAGACTAACGCTTATTTATAATAATACTCATAGAAACCCTAACAATTATTTATTTAGCGATCCTGAAGATATTCAAAGTGTAAGCAAAGATTTATCTTCAGAGTTACTTTATGCCTACAAAATAAACGCCCAAACTGTATTCTACCTTGGTTATGCTGACCATCAAGCGAGCGAAAATAGTTTTAGTAATTTAGCCAAAGATACTCGTAGTGCTTTTATGAAATTTAGTTATGCATGGATAAAGTAAAATATTTATATGCCTCAAAGGTGAAGAGTTGTTCGCGAAAGTATCGTTACCTTTGTATGCGGGAACTTGTTCGCGCTTGCTTAGCCATGAATATTAACCATGAATATCAACAGTGAATTAATTCTTTTTCCCCCTAAAAATAAAAGTAAATATTGTGTTAATGTATAAATTTTGTAACAATTCGTCTCAAAATTTGTACTAGCCACTACTAATGAAGTAGTTAGTAGTGGCTAGTACAACCTATTATAAAAACGATAAAATTACGGATGACGTATGCAGAAGCTAAGTTGTAGCAGCTTATTTATGCTTTGGGTTGCTTTTTTATTGAGATCTCCCATCTCAGTCGCCCAAACAACTGACACACCAAAACTAACCACCACAGTAAAATTACAGCCTTTAAATATTCCCTATAATAAAGGAGAAATTACCCTTGATGGTGATTTAAACGAGCAACTTTGGTCAAAAGCCTTAGAGGTTGATCTTAACTTGGTTAATAGTCCTTGGGAAAACGTACCTAGCCCCATAAAAACCACGGCTAAATTAATTGAAAATGGCGAGTTTCTTTATGTGTCATTTATTGCCTACGATCCTAATCCTGAAAAAATTCAAGGCTTTTTAACAGACCGAGACAATGCTTGGTTTCACGATTTAGTCGGCATTAAACTAGACACCAACAACAATCGCCGCTTAAATTATGAATTTTTTGTGAATCCTTATGGTGTACAAAACGATTCTACTTTTAACGAGATAACCGGTAGTGCAAATAGCTCTTGGGATGGGCTTTGGTATGCTTTTGGTAAAAAAACTGAACAAGGTTTCCAAGTAGAAATAGCCATTCCTTATAATATATTAAACTTTAAAAGTGATGGTAAAGAAAAAAAGTGGGCGATAGAGCTTGTTAGAACCTACCCAAGAGATACTAAGTTGCGCATTTCACATGTACCAATAGATAGAGACAACCCTTGTTGGCTTTGTCAGTACCCCGAAGCAGTAGGCTTTGAAAATGCAAAAATAGGTAAAAACCTACGGTTAACGCCAGCAGTTACCGCCATTAGAAATGAAGGTCGTGATGTTTATGCTAATCGTGATACCGGTGATTGGGTTAGTGAAGATGAAATTGAAGCTGGGCTTGATTTACGTTGGAGCATTAATGCTAATAATTTATTAAATACCACCTTAAACCCTGATTTTTCTACCGTAGAAAGTGATAGTGGTCAATTAAGTGTTAATACCAATTTTTCCTTATTCTATGAAGAAAAACGTGCTTTTTTCCTCGATAATAGCGATTACTTTAGTAGTGATTTCAACTTGGTTTATACCCGAAATATAGCCGATCCTGATTATGGCGCTAAACTCACCGGCCGTATTGATAAACACAGTTACGGCGTTTTCGCCACCAATGATACTGAAACCAATATACTGCTACCAGGTAACTTAAGCTCCGGTCTTACAACACTAAATAAAGAGAGTAACTCAAGCGCGTTACGTTACCGTTACGACTATAATGCCGACTTAACCATAGGCACCATTGCCACCCTGCGAAGCGCAGATGATTACTATAACTATGTTGTTGGTGTTGATAGCAGTTATCGTTTGTCTGATTCTAATACCGTTAAAGCGCAACTATTAAACTCAAATACTTTATATCCTGATGAAGTGAGTGATATTTACAAGCCTAGTGATGGCAGTTTTAGTGATCAAGCTTATAAAATTAACTTTAACCATAATTCTGAATATTGGTTGGTTGATTTAGATCACCAAACCATAGGTGCTGATTTTAGAGCTGACTTAGGTTTTATGCCCAAAGCCGATATAAAAACCAATAAATTATTCGTAAAAAGAGCATTTTATTCAGAGCAAGGCAGCCTTTGGCAAGAAGCCGGTATTGCGGCTAAAGCACGAGAAGTACGTAATATTGCTAATGATCTTATTGAGCGTGAATTTATTGCTAGCGTTAATATTGATGGACCTTTGCAATCCTACTTAGATATTGGTTTAGTGCACGGTGAAAAAGTAGGGCTTCGTTATGATGATACCATCAGTGATATTGCCGGTAATACTTCATTTTTCAACGAAAACCAACTAAGACTTTATACAAGTGCTAATTTAACTAACCGTACTTATGTATCACTTGATGCAACAATTGGCGATAAAATTGATTATTCAAATGATCGATTAGGTGATTTAATTCAAGTAGCTGGTAATGTTACAGTTTTTATCACCGACCATTTAGAATTTGATTTTTATCAAACCTATAGCACCTTAGATGCAAAAAATGACAATGGTATAAAAAGTAACGTTTATGTGGCTACTATCTCAGAGCTGCGTTTGTCTTATCAATTCGATGTTCGCAGTTATTTAAAACTTAGTTTAGTGTACAGTGATGTTGAGAGAAACCCTGATAACAATAATGCCTATAGCGCAGAGCAAAGTAGCGATTTATCTACCCAGCTAATTTACGCCTATAAAATTAACCCACAAACGGTATTTTTCTTAGGTTATTCTGATTATAGTTTTCAAGATGATGACTTAACGACCTTAGAGCGTAGCGATAGAACCTTCTTCACTAAAATTAGCTATGCATGGGCCCCCTAATCTCCTAATAATTGAACGGTAGGTCAGCCAAACTTCGACCTAGCGTTCAGCTATGATTTTTCTTATCCACGTTACTTCACTAACTGTAATATTGATGAAGAATAATGAGGCTCTATTAATACTTTTTCTGACTTGAAATTATTATTTTTAAAACGATCAAAATGCGCTTCTTTAAGGTTTAACTGTTGGCAAAACTGTTTAAAGGTTTGAAAATCATGACGTGAAAACGCTTCATTTTCTTTAGTCATTAAACCATCCAGATAAGCGACATCGCCATTAACATTAATATTGGCAATTGCACTATAGGGATCACCGTAATTATCGACACGTAAAGCTCTTACTGCTTTAACTTCAAAAATCCAATTATTTAAGTGAACATATTTAGGCATGGTATTTTCAGGCTTTGTATTCATGGGGAAACCTTAAAAAAAAGCTGACTGCGAAAGGGAGAGCAGTCAGCTAAACGGGAACAAAAAAAACTTATTTTACTTGAGTAAGGTATTGGACAAATTCTGCTTCACTAATGCTAGCATCAGTATTTACATCAATATCAGCAAAGTTATTCTGCAACTTGTCACTTTGGCTCGCTTTAATTTCTGCTTTGCTTAATAAGCCATTTTTATCTATATCGTATTTTTCAACTAAGTGGCCAAACTGCTTAAGACTTTCAGTTGAATCAACTAGTTCAACCTTATTTATTGCTGTAGTGGTTATTGGTGCCTTAGTCGTTTCGGCTTTAGCGGTAAGATCATTTTCACTCGCATTAGCTAAGTACGATCCCATAATGCAAATTGACACTACTGCAGTCACTTTTTTTAAACTGATATCTTCCATAGCTTTATCCTTTATATAAAAATTTAATTAAAAACATTGTTATTAAAATTTTGATGACAATCTCAAAAAGAGACATACCATCAGGATATAGCACAAGGCATACCAACAAGGTAACTCATTGAATTTATTAAACTTTACTTTAATTCAAAGGTTATTACTGTCGCCAATAAGCAACAACAATAATAACTTTTACGAATAAGTAGCTATCCCTTGCATCACAAACAACCATTTAACCTTTAAAAACAACAAGTTAAACACAAGTAATTTATAGGCCCCATATGTCTTCAAAAACAGACAGTGTTGTTTTTCTTTTGAAAATAACGTAAAAAGGCAGAGTTCACCTTTAAACAAATAAATCGTCGTTTAAAAGCATAATAAGGGTAGTTTTGAAAAAACATTTTAAGCAATGGATAAATAAAATTCTTAATTCATCTGGCATTCAGCAGTGGTCAATAAAGTCATTGACCGTCGTTGGTTTTAGCTTAGTGGTTTTGCCACTAACCATTGCTTTTTTATATGGTGCAAGTCAAGTAAATCAACTTTCGCTACAAGGTAGTTCAGCTATTATTAATGTTGCTGAATTAGTGAAAACCAATCTCCAGTTAAACCTTGAAATTAATAAAATGCAGCGTTTTGCTAGCCAATTTATCGTTTTGCAAGAACAAGATTTATATCAACAATTCTACCAACAAAAACACAAAACCATTGAAATAATCAATGTTCACTTTGTCAGCTATCCAGACAGTGACATAAAGCTGTTAGCGAATGATTTATTAGAAAAAATTAATCAATTAGTGATAGATAAATCAATTAAAAATGCCAGCACGAATAGCAACACAATAAATCTTAGTGCAATTCAGCAACAGTTTAAACAGTTATCAAGTTTTAGCCAAAAACTTAATTTTCGCAGCAATGAGTTAATCAGTTTACATGCGCAACACATGAAAGATTCTGCTGACAATGTTAAAGCAACCATGTTAAATAGTTTGGTCAGTATTCCTATCGCAATCATCATCGCCGGCATCTTTGTGTTATTAATCATTCGCCCTTTGCGATTATTATCAAGCAAAATTCACCAATTAGAGCAAGGTCACTTTGAGCAAGCGATCAGTTTTTCTGGCTCAAAAGAAACGCAAGAAATTGCTGATGCTTTAGAACTAATGAGAGCTCGTTTGCATGAATTAGAGTTACAAAAATCAAGCTTTATTCGTCATATATCTCACGAACTTAAAACGCCATTAGCTGCAATTAGAGAAGGTACTGAACTGCTATATGATAACAGCGTTGGTTCACTTAACGATGATCAGCAAGAAATCACCAACATTCTTAAAGAGAGTGTTTTTAGGTTACAAAACCTGATTGAAGACCTATTAAATTTTAATATTGTGCTCGACTCTACTAGCTTAAAAGAAGCTGAACATGCAACCTTAAGCACAATAATAGAGCAAAGTATTACGCTGCGAAAATTAGATCTTCAACGTAAACAAATCAAGGTTATTAAAAGCTTTCAATCACTTCATATGAAAACAAACGCCAAACAGCTTAGCGTGATTTTAGATAACCTTTTGTCCAATGCGATCAAATACTCGCCACAACAGGGAAAAATCTACATTACAACTAATAGTGATAGGCGCCATGTTTATATCATTATTACAGATCAAGGCCCTGGACTTGATCAATCGCTACATAACAAAGTTTTTGAGGCTTTTTATCAAGGGAAGTCCCCTACAGACACTAATATAAATAGTAGTGGTCTTGGCCTTACTATTGTGAAGGAGCTATTGATGCGCTTGAATGGCAGAATTGAGTTAACCTCATTAGCGCCGCCAGCGTGTGGTTTGCAAGTTACACTAAGTTTCCCTTTAGGAAACTAAGGAAATAATATTATGACAATACATAAACGAATAGTACAAAGAGCATGCTTACTCAAAGCTAGCATCATACTGTTGTTGATTTTGGGCAGTGCAGGCTGCCAGATAACTCAACAACAGTTAAATGAGCCTCACTACAGTCATTATTATTTATGGATAAAAAGCTTATCCGCTAAAGAACTTTTAGATGAAGTCAATTTACAAAAACAAAATATAACCAGTGGCTACTATGTTGCCCAAATGAATTTAGCCCTACTTTATGCTTTACCAAAATCGCCCGTATACAACCCTTATACTGCCAAAACCAAGCTAAATAATTTAACTACGAGCGCGAGCCAAATTGCAAAAATGTCAGCTGCAGATCTTGGTTTTATCATGCTAATGAAAGACCAACTAAACCAACAAATTTTAGCGCTAAATAAACTGCTATCAAGTGAACAGCTTTCGAATAACCAGCAAACTAAGCTGCAAATAAAATTGGCTGAAAATACTAACTTAACCAAGCAACTTATAAAATTGAAACAACAAATTAAACAACTAAAAAAAATAGAGTTAGACATTAACGAACAAGAACAAAAATTATGATCGCTACAAACCAAATCAATGTAAACAAAGAAAATATTCTCATTGTTGATGATGATCCTAACTTATTAAGGTTATTAGGCATTAGATTAACTGCCGCTGGCTACAATGTGCAATCAGCAAAAAATGCCAAGGAAGCATTAGGCATATTAAAAAGCTCTCATCCTCACCTTGTTATTAGCGACTTGCGCATGGAAGGCATGGACGGTATGGCGCTATTTGAAAAAATTCGTCAACAGCAGCCGAATCTGCCAGTGATAATTATGACTGCTCACGGCACCATTCCAGATGCTATTAATGCCACTAAACAAGGTGTATTTAGTTTTCTTACTAAGCCATTTGAGAGTCAAGAGTTGCTTGACACTGTTGAGCAAGCCATAAGACTGCAACCCCACAGCACATCAAATAATCAAGAATGCCAGCAGCAATGGCGTGAAAACATTATCAGCCGTAGTGCCGTTATGTCTGCGCTTTTACAACAAGCTAAACAAGTTGCTAACAGTGATTTTAGCCTGTTAATTCAAAGTGAAAGTGGCACCGGTAAAGAGTTGTTAGCCAAAGCAATTCATTTAGCAAGTTATCGCCATAAAAAGCCCTTTATTGCCATTAACTGCGCCGCAATACCTGAACAATTATTAGAGTCAGAATTATTTGGTCATCGAAAAGGGGCTTTCACTGGCGCAGAAAAAAATCATCAAGGATTGTTTGAAGCAGCAAACGGCGGCACCTTATTTCTAGATGAAATCGGCGATATGCCAATGAGTTTTCAAGTAAAACTCTTGAGGGCATTACAAGAAAAAGAAGTTCGCCCACTAGGGAGTACAGAGGCTGTAAAAGTTGATGTTAGAATCATTGCTGCCACCCATCAAAATTTGCAAAAAGCGATACTAAAACAAACTTTTAGAGAAGATTTATATTATCGATTAAATGTTATTGAGCTAGAATTACCACCACTTTCAGAGCGCAGAGAAGATATTCCTTTATTAGCACAACACTTCCTTAAACACTGTAAAGCTAAAAGCGATATTGAGATCAATGGCTTTTCAAAAGAAGCAATAGAACTATTAATTAGTGCACCTTGGCCCGGCAATATTCGTCAATTGCAAAATATTATTGAGCAAACTGTCGCCTTAACAACTGAGCCATTAATTAGTGAAGCTTTGATCAGAAATGCCCTGCGCGACAAAACTGCTCAACTTCCTTCGTTTCAAGAAGCGCGTGATCATTTCGAGCGCGATTATCTAGCAAAATTACTCAATATAACCGCTGGTAATGTTTCTCAAGCAGCTAAAATAGCCCAACGAAACCGCACTGATTTTTATAAATTACTTAACAAGCATCATTTGCAAGCTGAGTTATTTAGAGAAGAAAAAATATAATAATTTCAATTAACAGGATTACTTTGATGATAAAGGCGATAGTGAATCAATTGCGAGAACTTTGATATTTTTTCCCCATAACTGACTAATAGACTCCGTTAATTTTTTTGAATCAGCGCTGCTCCAAAACTCAACACTACCTTCTTCATCAACTAAGGTTTGAAAGTTATGACTGTGTAATTTTCTTTTTAACTCCATGGCGACAGGGGTAGCGGTATCAATAATATTAACCTCAGCACCCACAATTTTTTTAATAGTAGAAGTTAAAAATGAAAAATGCGTGCAACCTAGCACTAATTGATCACAGCCTTGTAATAACAATGGTCTAATATAGTGCTCAGCCACTTCAATAGCCTGTTCATCATTGTATTCAAGGTTTTCAACTAAAGACACAAATTGAGGGCAGGCTTTTTCTTCTATTCGTACTTTATTAGCATGTTTAGCTTTAAGTTGCGCAAAAGAGTCACTCTGTAATGTTTGTGCAGTTGCTAGCACACCTATTACCCCCGTTTTACTTTGCAGTGCCGCAGGTTTTATTGCGGGTTCAACTCCAACAATAGGCATTGAAAACTTCGAACGTAAGTTACTTACTGAGTTGACCGTAGCAGTATTACAAGCAACAACTATCATTTTACAGTTTTGCTCAATAAGAAAATTCGTAATTTCTTCTGTTCGTTGTTCAATGGTATTTTTTGATTTATTTCCGTAAGGAGAAAACGCAGTATCAGCAAAATACACTAAATTTTCTTGTGGAAGTATTTGTTTGATAGCACGTGCAATAGAAAGCCCACCTACGCCTGAATCAAATATTCCAATTGATTGTTGTCTTACCATTTTTGTTAATATTGCTCTTGTTAATCTGTGAGCCTAAGTTAGCTACTTAGGCAAAGGGTCAATTAAAAATGTACTCTAATTATTCACTCATTATGCCCTAAACGTTTCTTGTTGACATCGATCACCACTGTCGATGATATTTGATCATGAATAGCTTGTTTATTAGGATCCCAATAAATTTGAATAAAGCCTAACAAACCTGTTGCTAAGCCAGCACCGTAACCACCATAACGACCAAAACTATCCCAGATAGACAAAGGGGTTCCATCTAACTGTAATACTTTAATGCCAAGTATTTTTTTACCTAAAGTTTGCCCAGAATTAAGTGAAATAAAGACCGTAAAATAAAAAGCTGCCCAACCAAATCCTAAACCTAAATCATCTATTATACCTTTGACCCATTCAATAAGTGAATAAACAGGTTTATTGTTTTTTTCTGTTGTCACTGAGTCTTTATCATAAGATTCAACCAGATCATTGACTGAAATGTCCGTTAATGACTGATCATTTTCTAGAAAATCAGTTGACCTTGAAAATTCTAAATATTCTTGATCATAACTATCTGCTAATATGCTAGTTAGCTGATTTTGCTCTTCAAGAGGTAACTTAGTTTCTTTACTAAGATCAACAAACAATTCATTTAACTGTGTTTTAGATATTTTAATCTTGCCTTGGTAACTAATCATAGCCAAATGTTTAGCTAAGGAATCGAACTCACTTTCCCAGCAAGTATACGCTTGGCAATTACTGTCTGCGACCTTTTTCACCACAGCAAACGCGGTTGCAGTTAGTGCTATTGATTCAGTCATTGAAAGGGACTCATCGGCAATACTAACTTGAGGTTCATTAGGATCATCCAGTAAACTAGGTAAAGTATCTAAAATAATAACAAACAGCATAAAACCTGCAATAAAGCGTAAAATTGCGCGACGTTTATAACCGTTTGTTTTACCGCGTGCCTGTGCTCTTTTTTTATTACCTAAATAATAGAGGGTTATAGCGATCGCAAGGGCAAGTATGTTGCCAGTTGTACCGCTTAACACGGCAATTAAACTAAAATCAATTAGTAATGCTATACCCCGTTTTTCAGGCGAAGCAAGGGGTAAACCAAACAGTGATTTATCCATTTTAAACGCGAACGGCGTTAAATACTGTTTAGTTTCTTCTTCTGATAATGCTGCGGCATTGGTATCTTTGCTATTTTTATTATCTGTCAGCATATTTTCCATTACGCTTTTATCCTTTTATTTTTATCTTATACTAGCGCTTTAATGCCCTGCCCCAAACCATTAAGCGTTAATGGATACATTTTATGTTCAACTAGTTGTTGCATTATGTGAATAGAGGCATAGTAAGACCAGTGAGGCTCTTCTTGAGGATTGAGCCAAATAACTTTATCAAAATGATCCGTTAATCTTTTCATCCAAACACTACCAGCTTCTTCATTGTAATGCTCAACACTGCCCCCCGGATAAGTAATTTCATATGGTCCCATTGTCGCATCACCAACAAAAATCACTTTATAATCACGGCCATAGGTGTGTAGCACTTGTAACAGGTCTATTTTTTCATTGTGCCTACGATTATTATCGCGCCAAACGCTTTCGTAAAGGCAATTATGAAAATAGAAAAATTCAAGATGTTTGAATTCTCCATGAATAGCTGAAAATAACTGTTCACATACTTTAATGTGATCATCCATCGAGCCGCCAATATCAAAAAACATTAAGACTTTAATAGCATTGTGGCGCTCAGGTTTCATTTTAATATCAAGATAACCTGCATTTCTAGCAGTAGCCGCGATAGTGTCGTCAAGGGCAAGTTCTTCACTACTGCCAGTACGGGCAAACTGGCGTAATTTACGTAAGGCAACTTTCATGTTGCGCGTACCTATTTCAACATTAGCATCAAGGTTTTTAAACTGACGCTTATCCCATACTTTACTGGCTTTTCTATGCCTTGAAGACTCTTGACCTATACGAACACCTTCAGGGTTGTAACCATAAGCTCCAAAAGGTGATGTACCGCCTGTTCCAATCCATTTATTGCCGCCTTGGTGACGTTTTTCTTGCTCTTTAAGACGTTCTGCAAGAGTTTCCATTAATTTATCTAGACCGCCAAGTGCTTCAATTTTCGCTTTTTCTTCTGCACTTAATTGTTTTTCAAAATGCTTTTTTAACCAATCTTCAGGTATTTCTGAAAGATCTAGCTCCAAACTAGCTACACCTTTAAAGTAATCAGCAAAAGCGCGATCAAACTTATCAAAATTAACCTCATCTTTAACTAATACAGTTTTACTTAACGCATAAAAATCGTCAATGCTAGCAAATACTACGCCCTGCTCTAACGCACGAATAAAATCAAGTAGTTCACGCAAGGTACAAGGTACTTTGTAGTCACGTACCTTACAAAAAAAGTCAATTAACATAACTTATATAACCTAATACTAACGATGGCGCTGGTGCATAAAAGCAAGTTTTTCAAATAAATGCACATCTTGTTCATTTTTCAATAAAGCGCCATGTAGTGGCGGAATAACTTTCTTCTGCCTTGTTTCGTGTAATATTTCCGGTGAAATATCTTCTGCAAGTAAAAGCTTTAACCAGTCAATTAGCTCAGATGTGGATGGCTTTTTCTTCAAACCGGGTAAATCACGTAAATCAAAGAACAAAGCTAAGGCTTCATCTAACAATTTTTGTTTTATTTTAGGAAAATGAACATCAACTATCGCTTGCATCTCTGCCTTTTCAGGAAAACTAATATAGTGGAAAAAACATCGACGAAGAAAAGCATCGGGCAATTCTTTTTCATTATTTGAGGTGATTATAATAATAGGTCTTTGTTTTGCTATTACTTTCTCTTGGGTTTCATAAACAAAAAACTCCATTTTATCTAGCTCTAATAATAAATCATTAGGAAACTCAATATCGGCTTTGTCTATTTCGTCAATTAATAATACCGGACGACTATCGGCAGTAAAGGCATGCCACAACTTACCTTTGATAATATAATTGCCAATATCATTAACTTTTTCATTGCCTAACTGACTATCTCTTAGGCGTGATACCGCATCATATTCATATAAACCTTGTTGGGCTTTGGTGGTTGACTTTATGTGCCATGGAATAAGTTCGACTTGTAAACTGGCCGCTAACTCTTCTGCTAACATAGTTTTGCCAGTGCCTGGCTCTCCTTTGATTAATAAAGGTTTTTCTAAAGCGATAGCCGCATTAACGGCTAACTGTAGTTCATTTGATGCAATATAATTGCTGGTGCCCTGAAATGCGCTCATGATAAATTTCCAATATTTTTTTGCTTGGTAAAGTGATATAAAAAACAGCTTTATAGGTCGTAATAGATAAACTCTTTTCTATTCCATAAAAGCATATAAGTTATAACAAAATATCATTTCTTTTTCTGTAATAAAGCTCTAATCTTAACAAATAAATTAACGTGAACATAGTCACAGGATTTCAGCATGTCTAATATATTTGAAGATAACTCTACCTCTATTGGTAATACTCCCTTAGTGAAACTTAACCGTGTAATTGCTAGTGAAAACAGTGATGGCACACCAACAGCCACTGTGTATGCAAAAATAGAAGCAAGAAACCCTAGCTTCAGTGTTAAGTGTCGAATTGGCGCAAGCATGGTATGGGACGCTGAAGAAAAAGGCTTACTAACAGCAGGTAAAGAAATTATTGAGCCTACTAGTGGTAATACTGGAATCGCCCTTGCTTTTGTTGCTGCTGCTCGCGGTTATGCCATTACCTTAACAATGCCAAGCACCATGAGTTTGGAGCGTCGTAAATTGCTTTCAGCATTAGGTGCCAAAGTTGAATTAACTGATGGTGCAAAGGGTATGAATGGCGCCATTGCCAAAGCGCAAGAAATTAAAGATTCAGATCCTGATAAATATGTACTTTTAGGGCAGTTTGATAATCCAGCTAACCCTAAAATACACGAAAAAACAACTGGCCCAGAAATTTGGCGTGATACTGACGGCGAAATTGATATTTTAGTTGCCGGTGTTGGCACTGGTGGCACAATTACTGGTACAAGTCGTTACTTAAAGCTAACCAAAGGTAAAGCAATTACCAGTGTAGCAGTTGAGCCTACTGACTCACCTGTAATTAGCCAAAAACGTGCCGGTGAAGAATTAAAACCTGGACCACATAAAATTCAAGGCATAGGTGCTGGTTTTATTCCGGGTAACCTTGATTTAGAAATGGTTGACGGTGTTGAGCAAGTATCAAATGAAGAATCAATGACAATGTCACATCGTTTAATGAAAGAAGAAGGTATTCTTGCTGGTATTTCATCAGGCGCTGCAGTTATTGCTGCTAAACGCCTTGCTGAATTACCTGAAAATTCAGGCAAAGTGATTGTGGCAATTTTACCAAGCTCAGCTGAGCGTTATTTATCTAGCGCTTTGTTTAGTGATAGTTTTTCAGAAAAAGAATTAGTGCAATAAAGCGCTAAACAAATTTTATTTCTCTTCAAAAAGGTGCTTAGGCACCTTTTTTGTTGAATAGCCTATAATATTTAAGCTATGCTTAATTAAATAATTGTCAATTTACTGATAATCTTACTTATATACCTTATTATGAATAAAACCTATCCAATCATTTTTCTTCTAGTTCTTTTTCTTAGTGCTTGTGGCGGCTCAGAAGAGGAAGAAATTACTGAAATTGATAACCCTAAATTAGTTGCTATTGCCTTTTTTGACGCTATTTATAATCAAAAAGACATCAACAAAGCGGCTTCGGTATGCTCACCTAAACTGTCTCGTTTATTATTGCATTATAAAACATCGCAATCTGTTGCCAGACACATGTTTAACATGTCATTTGAAAAAGTAACAGATATTAGCCCAGATGATACTGGTGTTAAAGTAAGAGAGCGCTTTAAAGATAAAGCGGTTGTGACCGTTTATATTGAAGGTTTTTACAATGAGAGTAAAATAAAAGACGTTAAACGCCTTTTACTTATTCAAAACGATGATGACCAATGGGTTATTGATGAAATTTTAAAAGATCCCTTTTAAGCTTGCTCTCGTCACAACTGATCTAATTAAATTCAATGGTTGTAATCAATGATGATAAAGTTATTCAACTTTATCATCATTACCTTCAACATTGTTTTCAACAATAGTTACCACTTTTTTCGTTAATTTAACTCTGCCTGAATCGACTAATGCTTGGCGTAATACATATTCAATTTGTGCATTAACACTACGTAATTCATCATCAGACCAACGCTGTACTGCCGCCAATACATCAGGGCTAATGCGCAAAGGAAAGCTTTTTTTAGCTGCCACAGTGCTCTCCTAGAAAATTAATATAACGAACCCGCGTTCACAATTGGTTGAGTATTTTGATCGCCACATAATACCACTAATAAATTACTAACCATAGCCGCTTTGCGCTCTTCATCTAACTCAACAATATCTTTTTCAGATAACTGTGTTAAAGCCATATCTACCATACCAACAGCACCATCAACAATAAGTTTGCGAGCAGCAATCATTGCTGCTGCTTGTTGTCTTTGCAACATTGCACTGGCAATTTCAGGCGCATAAGCTAAATGGCTAATACGCGCCTCATGTACTTTAACACCTGCTTTAGCTAAACGTTCTTGTATTTCTACTTTCAACGCTTCAGAGACTTCTTGAGGGTGACTTCTTAACGCTATTTCATCATTTTCGTGCTGATCGTAAGGATAGCTAATGGCCATATTTCGCAGTGCTGATTCACTTTGAATAGTAACAAAACTAACATAATCATCTACTTCAAATACTGCCTCGGCCGTATCATCAACCGACCAAACAACAACGGTAGCAATTTCTATTGGGTTACCATGGTTATCATTTACTTTCATTTGATTGGATTCAAAGTTTCTTACTCTTAAAGATATTGTTCTACCAATAAAAAATGGAATGGTCCAACGTAAGCCATTGCTTTTAACAGAGCCAACATAGCTACCGAAAAAAGTCATCACTTTAGCTTGATTGGGCTGTACCATGAAAAACCCCGGAACTATAAAAATAACAGCGGCGATAGCGATAAAAAACAATACACCTATATGTTGTGTGATAATTTGACTGACGATAAATGCAGCCAGTAGTACTAAAGCTACTAACATAGCAAAACCATTACTTGAAAAACCTTTCTTTTCTTTCATAACAAACCCTTTGTTTTTATTTAAATGTACTTTCATTAAAGTAAAAATGATATCAAAACGATATCATTTAAATATACTTAAATATTTACGCTTGTCAAATAAAAAACAAAAAAAGCCCTAAACTTGTTAAAGCTTAGGGCTTGGTTATTTGTCTAGGTTATTTTCTTTTAGCTAGTTCTGATAGTTTAATTTATCACTGAAAATGGCAGTTTTTTATTAGTGCTCTACTGCCATGATTTCATATTCAACCACGCCACCTGGAGTATTGATTTCAATTTCACTATCAACTTCTTTACCAATTAAACCGCGAGCAATAGGAGAGTTAATTGAAATGCGACCTTGTTTGATATCAGCTTCATCATCACCAACAATTTGATACTTCACTTCGGCTTCAGTATCAATATTTAACAAGGTAACCGTTACACCAAAAATCACTTTACCAGTATTAGGAATTTTTGATACATCAATAATTTGAGCATTGCCCAATTTCCCTTCAATATCTTGAATACGGCCTTCACAAAAACCTTGTTGTTCACGCGCAGCATGATACTCAGCATTCTCTTTTAAATCGCCATGCTCACGTGCTTCAGCAATTGAAGCGACAATTTCAGGACGTTTTACCGTTTTTAAATGGTTTAGCTCTTCACGCAACACATCGGCGCCATGAACTGTCATTGGGTATTGACTCATAATTTTTATCTTTTTGTTTATTAATTTATTTACAGCGCTTTATTTGCAACGCTTATGCAATTCTTGAATTGACACAACTTTATCACGATCGTCTGCAGCATGTGACTGACAAGCAGCAAAAGCGGCATTAAGCGTAGTAGTGTAAGCTACTTTATAACGTAATGCACCACCACGTAATACCTTAGAATCTTCAATGGCTTTGCGCCCTTCTGTGGTATTAATAATGTAGTTATATTCGCTATTTTTAATTCTATCAAGAATATGCGGTCGACCTTCATGTACTTTATTCACTAAACGTACAGGAACATTCGCTTCACCTAAAATAATAGCTGTGCCATGCGTTGCATCTAAATCGTAACCTAAGCTAACCATTTGTTTGGCTAACTCAACCACACGCTCTTTATCAGAATTACGTACTGAAATTAATGCCCGACCTGATTTAGGCACAGACTCACCAGCACCTAAATTAGCCTTAGCATAAGCTTCTTCAAAGGTATCGCCAACGCCCATTACTTCACCCGTTGAACGCATTTCTGGGCCAACAAGCGGGTCACTACCGTGGAATTTATTAAAAGGGATAACCACTTCCTTTACAGAGTAAAATGGTGGAATAACTTCATCTGTTATACCCTGGTCTTTTAATGAAGTTCCCGCCATAACACGTGCGCCAACTTTTGCTAGCGGCACTGATGTTGCTTTTGAAACAAACGGCACAGTACGTGCGGCACGTGGGTTTACTTCAATTAAATAAACTTTACCGTTTTTAACAGCCATTTGCGTATTCATTAAACCAATTACACCAAGTTCGAACGCTAAATCAGTAACTTGTTTACGCATTACGTCTTGGATTTCTTGACTTAAGCTATACGCTGGTAATGAACATGCACTATCACCTGAGTGAACCCCTGCTTGCTCAATATGTTGCATAATACCGCCAACAACCACTTTTTCACCATCACAAATAACGTCAATATCAACTTCAATAGCGTCATCAAGGAAGTGATCAAGTAACACTGGCGAGTCATTAGAAACACTAACCGCTTCAGTCATATAACGACGTAAATCATCTAAGTCGTAAACAATTTCCATTGCGCGACCACCTAATACATACGATGGACGTACAACCAATGGGAAACCAATCGCTTCAGCTTTTGCCATTGCTTCGTCAAGTGACGTAACAGTCGCGTTTTCAGGTTGTAATAAACCTAAACGATCAACGGCTTGTTGAAAACGCTCTCTGTCTTCTGCGCGGTCAATAGCATCAGGCGAAGTACCGATAATAGGCACACCTGCTGCTTCTAGGGCGCGGGCAAGTTTAAGTGGTGTTTGACCACCGTATTGCACAATAACGCCTTTAGGCTTTTCAATGCGGACAATTTCTAAAACATCTTCAAAGGTGATTGATTCAAAATATAGTCTATCTGAGGTGTCGTAATCAGTAGAGACGGTTTCAGGGTTACAGTTAACCATAATGGTTTCATAACCGTCCTCACGTAACGCTAACGCTGCATGAACACAACAATAATCAAACTCAATACCTTGACCAATACGATTAGGACCACCACCTAAAATCATTATTGAATCTTTATCTGTTGGCGCTGCTTCACATTCTTCATCATAAGTGGAATACATGTAAGCCGTGTCTGAGCTAAATTCTGCCGCACAAGTATCTACACGTTTATAAACTGGATAGATATCAGCGTTATGGCGTTTTTTGCGAATTTCAGCCTCACTTACACCAATAACATCAGCAAGACGAGCATCAGCAAAACCTTTACGCTTAAGTTTGCGTAAGTAATCAGCATTTAGTACTTTTAAACCACCTTCACGTACTTTTGCTTCTTCTAAAATAATATCTTCAATTTGCACTAAGAACCAGCGGTCAATTTTGGTTAAGCGGAAAATATCATCAACGCTTAAGCCTAAACGAAAGGCATCAGCTACATACCAAATTCTGTCTGCTCCGGCTTCTTGCAGTTCATGCATAATTTTTGTTTTAGCGCCGGGCTGAGTTACATCAACCTTTGGATCAAAACCATTAGCGCCTACTTCTAAGCCGCGTAATGCTTTTTGCATTGATTCTTGTTGATTACGGCCAATAGCCATAACTTCACCCACAGATTTCATTTGTGTGGTTAGTCGATCTTCTGAGCCAGCAAATTTTTCAAAGTTAAAGCGTGGAATTTTAGTTACAACGTAATCAATAGTTGGCTCAAATGAAGCCGGTGTTTTACCACCCGTAATATCATTGCTTAATTCATCAAGGGTATAACCTATTGCTAATTTTGCGGCAATTTTAGCAATAGGGAAACCCGTTGCTTTAGATGCCAATGCTGATGAACGTGATACCCTTGGATTCATTTCAATAATAACCATACGGCCGGTATTCGGACAAATACCAAATTGTACGTTTGAGCCACCGGTTTCAACACCAATTTCTCGCAGTACAGCCAAAGAGGCATTACGCATGATTTGATATTCTTTATCCGTTAAAGTTTGCGCAGGGGCTACCGTGATTGAATCGCCGGTGTGAATGCCCATAGGGTCAAAGTTTTCGATTGAACAAATAATGATACAGTTATCATTTTTGTCGCGCACCACTTCCATTTCATACTCTTTCCAACCGATTAATGATTCATCAATCAATAATTCTGATGTTGGCGACAAGTCTAAACCGCGGGTACAAATTTCAGTAAATTCTTCAATGTTATACGCAATACCGCCACCGGTACCACCCATGGTAAATGAAGGACGAATAATACAAGGGAAACCTAAATGCTTGCTGGCGGTTAACGCTTCTTCCATTGAGTGAACAATTTCAGCACGTGGCGTTTCTAAACCAATAGCTTTCATAGCTTTATCAAAACGACTTCTGTCCTCGGCTTTATCAATAGCATCAGCCGTTGCGCCAATCATTTCAACATTAAATTCTTTTAATACGCCTTTCGCTTCAAGTTCTAAAGCACAGTTTAGAGCGGTTTGACCGCCCATTGTTGGTAATACCGCACATGGACGCTCTTTTTCAATGATTTTACGCACTACTTCCCAGTGAATAGGCTCGATGTAAGTAGCATCGGCCATGTCGGGATCTGTCATAATGGTTGCAGGATTAGAATTAACTAACACTACACGATAGCCCTCTTCACGCAGTGCTTTACATGCTTGCGCACCTGAGTAATCAAATTCACAAGCTTGACCGATAACAATTGGGCCTGCACCTAAGATCAAGATAGTTTTTAAATCTGTTCTTTTTGCCATTTTCTATTCTCTCTTATCTTGTCTGTGAATTAAGCTTGCTTGGCTTTATAATCTTGAATCAATTCGATGAAATGATCGAACAACGGCGCTGCATCGTGTGGGCCTGGGCTTGCCTCTGGATGACCTTGGAAACTAAAAGCTGGTTTGTCTGTTCTGTGTATACCTTGTAAAGAACCATCAAATAATGATTTATGGGTAACAGTTAAATTTTCAGGTAAGTTGGCTTCATCCACAGCAAAACCATGGTTTTGTGAAGTGATCATAACCACATCACGGTTAAAATCTTTAACCGGATGATTGGCACCATGATGACCAAATTTCATTTTGATAGTTTTTGCACCACTGGCTAAACCGAGTAATTGGTGACCTAAACAAATGCCAAATACAGGGATATCAGTAGTTAAGAATTCTTGAATAGCGGTAATAGCATAATCACATGGCTCTGGGTCTCCGGGGCCATTTGACAAGAAAATACCATCGGGGTTCATCGCTAATACTTCGCTTGCTGATGTTTGTGCTGGTACAACGGTTAGTTTACAACCGCGGTCTACCAACATACGTAAAATATTACTCTTCGCACCAAAATCGTAAGCAACCACGTGAAAATCTAAGTTTTCAGGCTGAGAGAAACCTTCTCCCATCGCACTACCTAATGACCAACTTCCTGACGTCCATTGATATTGCTCTTTGGTTGAGACAACTTTTGCTAAATCCATACCTTTTAAGCCAGGAAATGCTTTTGCTTGTGCTAATGCGTTGTCTTGTGCTGCTTGTAAGCTTTCATCTGTGGCATCATCTATGGTAAGTATGCAACCATTTTGAGCGCCCTTTTCACGTAATACTCGCGTTAACTTACGCGTATCAATGTCACTAATACCTAAAATATTATTAGCTATTAAATAATCACTTAAACTTTGCTCATTTCTAAAGTTACTAGCCAGTAGTGGTAAATCGCGAATCACTAAACCTTTAGCAAAAATCGAATTCGATTCTTTATCTTCACAGTTAGTACCTGTATTACCAATATGTGGGTAAGTCAGTGTGATAATTTGCTCTGCATATGAGGGGTCGGTTAATATTTCTTGATAACCTGTCATTGAAGTATTAAATACTACTTCACCAACAGCCGTTCCCTGTGCACCAATTGCGGTGCCTTTAAATACGGTGCCGTCTTCAAGCACCAAAATAGCAGATATAGCCAATGTAACCTCCAAAAAGAAGAAAGAAATGCAACAACATCGTTTTAAAAGACCCTATTCTTGGTCTCAAAACATCCGTAAAACCGTCACAAAATTTGCACATAACAGCAAAATATATCCCTGAGTTTGCTGAATACCGTACATCCTGAACATAAAAAATGCCAAAAACCAGCTTTTCGCTAAACTTTTGACAAAATCCACTTATTTTACGCTTGTAGGCTTCTTTCGTCTAGTAATAATTATAAAAACTCGTTCTTTTGTGTGATTTAATCTATTTTCATGACTAAACGGTCAAAAAGAACAGTTATCTAGTCTTTGAGACCCAACACATCTTGCATGTCATAAAAACCATTTTCAGCATCTTTTAACCAAAAAGCGGCTCGCATAGCCCCTAAAGCAAAAGTCATGCGAGAACTAGCTTTATGAGTAATTTCTATGCGCTCACCTAAATCAGCAAAAAAGGCGGTATGTTCACCGACAATATCGCCCGCTCTTACGGTAGCAAAACCGATAGTGTCTCTGTCACGTTCGCCAGTGATACCTTCTCGACCATAAACAGCCACTTTATTTAAGTCTCGACCTAATGTATCTGCTATCACCTGCCCCATTTTTACTGCTGTGCCCGAAGGCGCATCTTTTTTAAAACGGTGATGCGCTTCAAAAATTTCTATATCAGTATAGTCGCCAATTGCTTTTGCTGTTACTTCTAATAACTTAAATAATAAGTTAACGCCCACTGAAGTATTGGGCGCTAAAACAACAGGCATTGATTCACCTGATTTTTCAATCACTTGTACTTGTTCATCACTAAAACCTGTAGTACCAATGACCAATGCTTTTTTGTGATGTTGGCACCAAGTTATATTGTCTAACGTAGTTTCTATGCTAGTGAAGTCAATAAAAACATCTGCATCAACTAATTGAGATAATTGTGTCGAGGTTGTTAAGCCAATACTACCAATTCCAGCTAACTCACCTAAGTCAAAGTTAACAAATGATGAGCTTTCACGTACGCTACCGCCGACAAGTTCTATACTTTCATGCTCATGGGCAGCTTGAATAAGGTTACGCCCCATACGACCACTACAGCCTAATATGGCTACTTTTACTTTCATTTTAATTCTCTTTTAAACTTCATTGACGCGCTATTTTTACGCGTATCATCTACTGAAAATGAATGGGTCAATGATATAGCGTTAGTTAACTCATGTGAAACCACATTGATAATTTTTAGTTCTTGTTTAGTCGCATCGTTACTAACTGTTTCTGTTATCGTAATATGATAAAAAGCACTAAAGTCTGCAAACACTTGCTGGTTTTCATCGACAAAATCCCAGTCAATACAAGCAAGTAATAATTGCTCATTTAATTGTGTAAAGCTTGCTTTGTTTGCCACTATTGTGCTGGTATTGGCTTGCTTTAATTGAGCAAATATTTCACTAAATTCTCGATTGAATTCACCTTGATTTGTCAGTAACACAATTTTGTCTGGAGTATTTAAGGTGCAAGGTAAGTGATAACAAGTACTCACCCCTGCTAAATCATAACCGTGAAAAGCAGCTAAATACTGGTTAAATAATGCGGTAACTTGTTGTTTTACTGTGTCGCTCATATTTACTCAAAGTGAATAGGTTAGAGAATATTAAAACATTCAAAAAAAAGCCCTCAACTGAGGGCTTTTAAAAATAACTAATTAGCTAACAATGCTAAGTAACTCTACATCAAACACTAAGGTAGCATAAGGAGGAATAGCACCTTGTGAGCCTTGCTCACCATAAGCTAAGTTATAAGGAATAGTTAATTTCCATTTGCTGCCTTCAGTCATCAGTTGCAATGCTTCAGTCCAACCAGCGATAACGCCGCCTACAGGAAACTCTGCCGGTTGACCGCGATCAACTGAGCTATCAAAAACATCACCGTTAGCAAATGTGCCATGGTAATGAACACGTACTGTACTTTCTGCACTTGGTTTTTCGCCTTCGCCGGTAGCAATAACTTCATATTGTAAACCAGACTCAGTTACAGTAACTTCATCACGCCTAGCATTTTCAGCTAAGAAAGCTTCGCCTTCAGCAGACTTTTCTTTCGCGATAGCTTGCTCTTGCTCTTGTAGTTTTTTAGAAACTACTGAGAAAGCTTCATTTAAATCTTCATCAGATACTTGGCTAGCTACATTTGCTAAAGCATCAGCAATACCCGCTTGTACTGCGGTAATGTCAAAATCTTTAAAAGGGTTATTACGTAGTTGATCACCTAATTGACGACCTACACCATAGCTTACACGTTGCTCAATTGTTTCAAACTTATTATCAGACATACTAATTCACTTACTTTATTAATAAATAGGGGGTTAAAAATTTTGCGCAATTCTAACATAACTGAATAGCAAGATCACCACCAATTTAGCCGTCTAAACCGCCAATTTATAATGTGTTTTCCCCAAAGGAAAGGTTTTTATTTCCGCGTCTATTTTTGGGCGAACCACTAAAGTTTGACTAATGTAGAGCGATCTTTTTTAACACCATAGATATCACTAGGATTAAACCCTAATGTCACGTGGAAATTTTTAGCTTTTAATAAAAAACGTTGACGAATTAATTGCGCATCACTACTTTGAGTAACGACAAAATAAGTTTTTTTACTGTTTTGCACTACTTTTCCTAAACCAAGTAAAGTTATTTTAAGTTGGCTAGAAAAACTATTATTAAGATTAGGTGACAGTAACTGTTCAATTAACGCTTTATCTGCTAATTGATATTCTTTAGGGCTAAGTATGGTCATATGAAATGATTGATGATCACGAGCAGCTTGATTAGCTCGAAAGCGTTGAAAATCATCTTTTAAAATAGTTTTTAGCTGACTCAAATAAGGTGATAACTCAGCACGGCTTACTGAAGCGCCCAGATAAACCTGTCCTTGATTGTCAGTTAATTTTGCTAATTGTACACGCAAGCTTTTGAGCGACGGCTCATTATCTGATTGCTGATTGAGCATTAATAACGCTTTTGCTTGTTGCGCTGTTATTTTTGTCACATCCTGGTTTGATTGAGCTAATGCAGGTATTGCTACGGCATAAAATTTTAGCGTTATAACAAGAGAAATAACGAGTTTGAATATATTATGTTTTTGCATTTTTATTCTTGTATAACTCATGAACTACACTCCATGCTGAGAAAGCAAAGCAACTAACTCATCTTCTGTTAGTACATTTACTCCTAGATCTTGTGCTTTAGTTAATTTAGAGCCCGACTTTTCACCAGCAACCAAGAAATGAGTTTTTGCTGAAACACTGCCTGACACTTTAGCACCAAGTGATTGCAAAGCTGCTTTCGCTTCACTTCGCCCCATTTGGCTTAAGGTGCCAGTTAAAACAAAAATTTGCCCTGATAAGGGCTGTTCATCTGCAGTTTTAACCACAATATCTGGCCAAGTCATAATAGAATCTAATGCAGTAACTACCGCTAAATTGTGAGCTTCTTTAAAAAAGTTAACGATATTTTTAGCTACAATTTCGCCAACGTCATCAACTGCTTGCAGCGCTTCAAAATTTGCATTTTGAATAGCTGACAAGGTACAAAAGTGATTGGCTAGGTTAGCCGCTGTAGCCTCTCCAACTTCACGAATACCTAAGCCATATATAAATTTAGCTAAAGTGGTTTGTTTAGCTTGCTCAAGGGCGACAATTAAATTTTTAGCCGATTTTGCTCCCATGCGATCCATGGTGCTAACATCAACCTCAGTTAACTTAAATAAATCCGCTGGTGTTTCGATCAGGTTTTCATCAACCAGCTGCTCTACTAACTTATCCCCTAAGCCATCAACATCATGGGCTTTTCGTGAAGCAAAGTGCTTTATGGCTTCTTTTCGTTGTGCCTGACAAAATAAACCTGCAGTACAACGGAGCACAGCCTCACCTTCGGCTTTGGCAACTTTTGAATCACACACAGGACACGTTTGTGGAAAAACAATCTCTTTAGCATTATCATCACGTTTGTCGGTGACCACAGAAACAATTTGTGGAATAACATCACCGGCGCGGCGAATGATCACGGTATCATTTATTTTTAAACCTAAGCGCTCTATTTCATCTTGGTTGTGCAAGGTTGCATTAGAAACAGTAACACCGCCAACAAAAACCGGTTTTAAACGAGCTACAGGGGTTATTGCTCCTGTTCTGCCTACTTGAAATTCAACCTCTTCAACAAGGGTTAACTCTTCTTGTGCTGGAAATTTATAGGCAATAGCCCAACGAGGCGCTCTGGCAACAAAACCCAGTTTTTCTTGTAACTGAATATCGTCAACTTTAAAGACAGTACCATCGATTTCGTAACTCAGTGAATCACGCTTTTCTAGAATATCTTGATAAAAACCTTGTACTAACGCTGGACTTGCTAATAAACGTACTTCTGGGCACATTGGCAAACCTAACGCTTTAACTTGACACAAACGTTGATAATGTGAGTCTGCTAAAAAATCTTTATTTTCTGATAATTTACCAACAAAGCCTAAACCGTAAGCATAAAAAGCTAAATTACGCTTTGCGGTAATTTTAGAGTCTAATTGCCGTAAACTACCTGCGGCTGCATTTCTCGGATTGGCAAATGCTTTTTCTCCTTTCTTTTTCGCTGCTTGGTTTAATTGCTCAAAACTGGCTTTGGGCATAAAAACTTCGCCACGTACTTCTAAAATTTCAGGAAAATCAACACCACTTAGCCCTGTAAGCTTTAAAGGAATAGATTTTATGGTGCGAATGTTTTCTGTAATATTTTCTCCGGTACTGCCATCGCCACGTGTAGCCGCTTGTACTAACAGACCTTTTTCATAACGCAAACTTACCGCTAAACCATCAAGCTTTGGCTCAGCGCAAATCACAAGGGTTTTATCGCTAGCTAATCTATCTTGTATACGTTTGACAAACGCTTGCCATTCTTCAAATGAAAAAACATTATCAAGGGATAACATTGCTACTTGATGACTAACTTGGCTAAAACTCTTCAGCGCTTGACCACCTACTTTTTGACTAGGAGAGTCAAGGGTTTTCAATTGTGGGTGTGCTTCTTCAATATGAATTAATTCACGCATTAATCGATCATATTCAGCGTCGGGAACACTAGGTTGATCAAGCACATAATATTGATGATTATACTGATTAATTTGCTGGTGAAGCTGTTGAATTTTTTCAGCAAGAGTTTGCGGTGACTCAGTAATAGACATAGTTAATTAACTCAAAGTAAACAAACGGAGAATTTGTGCCGCCATTGTTAGCACAATGGCGAAAGACATTTTGCAATATTGAAACAGTTATTCAACGCTTGCAAGGCGATGCTGTCGGTCAAACTCACGTATTTTACTAACGTAATGCTGCTCTGTTTGTTTGGTCATGACATTACGCTTATCATCAAGTAATTGAGCATTAAACTCTTGTGCTAGTTGTTTTGCTGCCGCTAACATTTGCTCAAAAGTAGCAAAGGGATCAGAAGCATTAGGCAGAGTCATAAATAGACTAACGCCTTGGGTTACAAAAGTTTCCATTGAGTCTAAATCAAACGAACCTGGGTTTAGCATATTGGCTAAACTAAAGGTTACGGCGCCATTACCGGCATTATCTTGATGACGATGAAAAATATTCATTTCCCCGTATTTTAAACCTAAGGTTAATAAGCTAGGCAAAAGTGCAGCACCAGACATTTGATGGTTTTGGGGCATAACAACACTTAAGATAATGATTTGAGTTTCAATTTCAACCTTACTGCTATTGGCTGTTTGCTCAGTGGTATCTTCAACATTAGGAGGTATTGCTTCATCGTTAAGGGATAAACCATCACCAAAATTTATTTCCATTTGATTACGTTTCAACTCAGCTTTAGAAGCTGTTTTTTTATTGGCTGCTTTTTTAGGTTTTACTGTTGGTTTAGCTTGAGTTACTGGCTGTTTATAGAGTGGCTTTTCTAAAGTAATCTCTTCTTTTATTTCTAGCTCATCATCAAGGATATTTGTTTGCTCGTTTGACAAATTAAGTGGGACATCATGTTCAGGTACTTGCTCTTTAGAGGTCAGCTCGTTGTATGAGTTTTCACTTTGACCGTTTTCTAAATGGCTGATCTCTTCGAGGCTAATACTTTGTTCAAAGTCTTTTTCGCTTTCAACTTCAGGCTCGTTATCTTGTTTTAATACCTTTACTTGGCCAACACCGTCTTGATCAAAGCCACTGCGGTCAAAGTCTCTAGATATTGGCTCTACTTTAGCATTACTTGTTTTAAGCTTATAAGGATTTTTTTGTTTTCTAATGGTCCACAAACCATGGATAAAAATAGCGGCAATGACTACACCACTAAGAATAATTAATGCATTTCTAAAATTATCTTCCATTGTTATGCCTGTTTTTTAATTCTGCTTTAAGGAAATTTGAGATTTTTATTATTTGTTTTTTAGATGGCTTTTATTATATAAAAAAAGCAATTGAAACTCTAACAGAAATAGTGGCATTTTGTAACAAGTTAGTGCTGTAATTGCGTTTACGCTGAGTTTATAATCAACTTAACAATATCAATAAGTTACTCTTTTTATGTCTATCACAGCTAGAAACAAATCTCTTATGTCAAAGCAACCTTTAGCGCTAAGCGGTGCTGGTTATTTTTTTAAAGGCTTTGAACTCATTAGACAAAAAGGCGTTCGCCGTTTTGTTTTTATTCCATTACTCATTAATTTTATTTTTTTTAGTGTCGCTTTTTATTTTATGTTTATTGAGCTTGGCTACTATATGGCTAAATTAATGCATTGGTTACCCAGTTGGCTAGATTGGCTCAGTGTTTTGTTATGGCCTTTAGCTGTAATCACAATTTTGGTGATTTTTTCTTTTATTTTTAGCACCGCAGCCAATTGGTTAGCAGCTCCATTTAATGGTTTATTATCAGAAAAAATAGAATCTATTATTTTAGGAGAGTCTACTGCAAGTGCTAGTACCTTTGATGTTATAAAGGATACGCCTAGAACCCTAGGTCGAGAATGGCGCAAGCTGACTTATTATTTACCTCGTGCTATTGGTTTTTTCATCATAATGTTGATGTTACCTGTTATAGGGCAAGTTATATGGTTTTTATTTATCGCTTGGATGATGGCAGTACAATACCAAGATTATCCTTTTGATAACCACAAAATTCCTTTTGCTGTAATGAAACAAGCCGTAAAACAACAACAAGGGTTAAGTTATAGTTTTGGTATTAGCGTTGCTGTGTTTGCAATGATCCCTATTGTAAATTTGGTGATTATGCCTGTCGCTATTTGTGGCGCTACCGCGCTTTGGGTAGATCACTACCGCGATGATTACTTATAACAATAGTTTTTCTCAAGCGCCTTCTCGCACTCTTTGTTAAAATCATATATATTTAATGGAGTTAAGTGAATTCATAGGAACAGAACACATGCTAACAAATAAATATGCTTTATTAGTAACAAATGTCGCAGGCGCGCTTTTATTCAGTCTAAGTCCAGTAGCATTAGCTAAAGATGACGCAATTTCAATTCCTATGTTAGAAAACGCGCAAGTTTTCGCTGAGTTTACTGACAAAATGCCTGCGGTTTTAAATTACTTTACCCTAGCAACTGAAGAGCAAGTCGTTAATTTTTATCAGCAGCAATTTAACGAGCCGACATCAAAAGAAAGAAAACGAGGTCGGTTAACTTTAACTTACCTTAAAGGTGAGCAAGCTATTCGAGTTGTGGTTTCACAGCAAAATAAAAAACGCCAAGTTGATGTTATTGTTGAGCAAAAAAAATAAACGTTATTCACTCAACATCACCTTTATTGAGTACCAAATATTTTATCGCCAGCATCACCAAGACCGGGAATGATATAGCCTTTATCATTAAGGTGGCTGTCAATTGAGGCGGTATAAACTTCTACATCGGGATGCTTTTCAGCTAATAACTTCAACCCTTCTGGGGCTGCCACTAAAATTAATACTTTAATTTTTTTACAACCGTTTTCCTTTAACAAGTCGATGGTAGAGATCATCGATCCGCCAGTAGCTAACATAGGATCAACCACTAAAGCCAAGCGTTGGTCAAGGCTATTAGTTAATTTTGAAAAGTAAGGTACTGGCTCAAGCGTTTCTTCATTACGATACATACCTACAACACTAATTCTGGCACTAGGCATATGCTCTAAAACACCTTCCATCATACCTAAGCCAGCTCTTAATATTGGCACAATAGTCGCTTTTTTACCTTTTATTTGCTCTACCTCAATTGGTCCTTCCCAGCCATCTATAGTAATTGCTTCAAGCTCAAGGTCTTTAGTTGCTTCATAAGTTAATAAACTACCAACCTCGCAAGCTAACTCACGAAAACGTTTGGTACTTATATCGCCAACCCGCATCAAGCCCATTTTATGTTGAACTAATGGGTGTTTCACTTCAATTATTTTCATTTTCGCTTCCTTAAAATGCTCTATAACTACAAATTTATAACGCTTTCACCATAAAATATTTACAGCCCGTTTTAGGGTACTCTTGCTGAGTCCAAACAACTTCATAACCGTATTTTTGATAAAAAGGCATTGCTTGAAAATTTAAGGTATCGAGTATGCACTTTTTACAGCCTCTATCTTTAGCGGCGAGTTCAAGTTTAGCTAAAATTTTAGCGCCCAATTGCTGACCGCGATAATTATCACTAACCCATAAAGTACTTAACTGTAACCAATTACCAAAAGTACGCCCTGCTGCGCCAGCGATAACCTTATCATCAACCTTTATTTGTACAGCAATAGGAAGACGTTCACTTACCTCCCAATGTTGCCAATTAAATTCAGCAATTTTTTCATCAAGAAAATCAACTAATGATTTGTCTGGGTTATCTAAAACTTCTATCTTCATACATATCTATCCACCGAGTTTATCTAAAAAGCCACTCAGCTTTTCTTTTACTTTGTCTTTAACTTTATCTTTAATAATCTTTTTTTGTTCTTTTTTCGCTTGCTTGCCAATTGATGACAATGCTTGTTTAAGCATCTCTGCACCTAGCTGACTGGCCGGTAATCCTTTTTCATCACCAATATTGGTAAGCTTAATATCGGCTAATGTTTTCTTATGCACTTTATTACCTAACGAGGTTAAATCAACACTCAAAGCAACACCTGCTAAAACAAATTGCTTAACCTTTAATATTGGCTCAGCAGTAGAAGACGTTGTTGATGTTTTTTCAGACGAAGATGCCGGTGAGTTTTTATTAATAGCTCCGATAATATCTTGAATATTCGAACCGCCGGTTTCAGTAAATTCAACAACCGCTTCTGGGCTATCAATAATGATTTTATCAATCACAATGATATCTGTGGTTAAACTCGCTAAATTAATCCCTAACGTCACTTCATTCAATGAAAATGCTGATTGCGCTTTGTATTTGTCAGGGTTAGCTAACACTATTCCTTTAATGGTACCAACACCTTTAAATAACTTAACATCAACACTGTTTACCGCAACCCTTTGCCCTGTAACTTGCGAACCAATTTGCTCAATTTTAGCTTTAATTAAATCGTTCAACGCACCGCCGGCTAAAAACCAAAAAGCCCCACCCGCTAATAACGCCATCAGACCAATAATTATTATTACTTTTTTCATATTCCTTCCTTAAAAATGCTGTATCAATACAAATACACAAGAGTGTTTATTTGAGATTATTTCTCGTCATCTAATACCGACATAACCCACTGGGCATTATCAATAATGAACTTTTTATCCGCTGCACTGGTATTATCCATTGCTGATTTCATCATTGTCATGCTTCTTTCCATGTTGGCAAGTTGCTGCTCCATTTCAGCTATCATCGCACTAGGTACATTGTTCGCTTTCATTTGTGCAATGTTATTTTTCAGCATTGCGCCCATTGAATCAACACTCATACCATCAGGCATATTTTGCATTTGATACGCCATCATGCCGCCCATGACTCGCATAGCAATATCATAGTATTCTTCTACTGAATTAAAATCAGTATTAGCGAGTATAGATTTCATTTTTGGGTAGGCGTTAGAATTTTTCAGCTTAGCAATTAAAGTGTCAATTTGAGCAAAGTCTATTTCGTCCATTGAAGCTGCTAGCTCAGGATAAGTATTTTCTAGTGCTTGCCATTGCTTGGAAACTTCTGAGAATGATGATATTAATTCTTTTGTTAAAGCTTGTTTGGCGTGGCTGACCAAGGGAATAGACAATAGCAAGATCACTAAAGTCAACGTTATTTTTTTCATAGTAATTTCCTTTTAATGGTATTTTCTCAGCAAAATAACACATATTTTACTATTGAGGTAAGATAAAACAAAAAGCCCGCCTAGGCTATGATAAACTTAGCCTAAATTTTAGTTGAGGGGTAATATTTGCTATCTCAATTTTATCTATTTATATACTATTTTATTTAAGGTAACACCATGAAGAAAACATTTTCATTGACCCATGAAAAAATCAAAACACCACGACTTGTCGATTCAATAAAGCATGAAGTTAAAAAATACCTTAAAAGAGAAAGAAATAAAAAATTGCCTGAAGGTGTAGATTTTTGGGACTTTGATTGTAAGTATGGTCATACACAAGAAACAGCTGATATAATTCATGTTTCAGAGCTTAATAAAAGTATTGATGATGCGGTAATCCATGAACTCAAAAGTTTTTATTTAGAAATTATGGTAAAACCTGCTAACAGAACCTTTAAGCCTGTTAATGAAGAAGAAATAGACGAATAGTTTAAAATCATTTACCTAAACTCCTGAAATATTATGAATATTGTTTGCACTACTTGTTTTACTACTAACCGTATACCTGATGACAAAGACCACAGCCAAGCTAAATGTGGTAAATGTCAAAACGCTATTTATAATGCTAAGCCCGCAGTGCTCAACAATAACACTTTTTATGCTTTTGTTGAGCGTAATGACTTACCGATAATCGTTGATTTTTGGGCTGCATGGTGTGGTCCTTGCCAGAATATGGCACCTGTTTTTAGTAAGGTCGCAGCATCGTCTCCGTCATTATTGTTTGCTAAAGTAGATACTGAAAAAGCACAACAAATAGCAGGCGACGCCAATATTCGTAGTTTACCTACTTTGGTATTTTTTTATCAGGGTAAAGAAGTAGATCGTATTTCTGGTGGGCTAAATGAAGGACAAATGAAGCAATGGATCATGCAGTGTTTACAAAAACTCTCTTAATGTGAACCATCAAACCACAGTAATATAATCAACAAAAATAAGAATAAGGAAATTACGTGAAAAAGATAAATATGTTGCTGTGTTTTTTCTTCGGGTTACTGACTGGTTATTTTGTCAGTACTTATATAACTAATAACAACGATAACACCGCCAACACAACCGATGAAGCGCTCAATTATATTGAGCAGCCTTTATATAGCAAACAAACAGCTAACATTAAAAAACATGTCGACAAAGCCCCAAAAAAAGTTTTTAAAAATCAAAACACTGTTATTTTAAATAGTAAAAATCAACTCTCTGAATTATCAACTCAAATCGACAAACTGAATAAAGAATATCAAACCCTAGAAAACAAATATGAAAGAACGAAGAACCGACTAATGGAAGTTACCCTTGAAGTTGAGTCTTTAGATGAAAGTAATATAACTGACGAACAAATGATGGCATTAGTGAACGATACTTTTGCTGAATTTAGAAGAGGGTATCGTGGCAAACAACGAGATAAAATATTCGACTTCCATCAGCAAGAAGATGATGTAGATTGGGGGTATGATATGAAAACTAAATTGTCAGACTTCATTTTAACTCACTACAATGCTAATGATGTGCAACTTTCAAGCATTTCCTGTAAACAAGTTAGCTGTGAACTTTTGATTATTGAAACTGAAAAAAATGCTTGGGGATTAATATTTGATGAGTTAACTCAGCAACCATGGTGGCAGTTTCGATCAACTAATTCATCTAGTCGCAGCAGTGAAAACAATAGCCAATTAATTTATTTATTCTTGTCAAAATAGCTTATATTGGGTAGAAAAAAGCAGTGTGATCATAAAAGGTTAATAGCCTTTAACTAAATCGACACATTTAGGGATATAGCCACATCGTCGATAGTTTTTTATATTATCTGCAACTATTTTACTAGCACTTTGACAATGCGTTGGCGCAGAAATATGCGGTAAAATAGTAATATTTTCTTGTTGCCATAAATGACTATTTAAATCTAAAGGCTCCTGTTCAAACACATCTAATACTGCATGGGCTAAATGGTGACTATTTAGGTTTGCAATTAAATCAACATTATCAATAATACCACTACGAGCAAAATTAATAATTACACTCCCCTTCTTAAGTTGCTTTATAAAATCATCATTAATTAAATGACGCGTATTAGGCGTTAATGGCAATAAGCAGATGATAATTTGGCATTGCTGAGCTAATTCATACAAACCGTGTTCACCTGAGTAACAGTTTATTCCTGTAATAGATTTTTCACATCGGCTCCAACCTGATACATTAAAACCATTATTTAATAATCGCTCAGCACTCTTACGTCCTAACTCGCCAAGCCCCAAAATGCCTACCGAACATTCGCTCGGTAAACGATATTGGTGTTGCAGCCATTGTTTGTTTTTTTGTTGAGTAGCATAAATGTGCATATCACGATGAAAATATAGCACCCAAGTTAATACTGCCTCAGCCATTGTATCCGCAAGCCGTGGGTCTATCAAACGAGCCAAGTTAAACTTTGCCTGATTAAATTGCGATTGGTTAAAGTGTGAAATTAATGAATCAACACCGGTCCATAAACTTTGCACCCAGACAAGGTTTGGTAATAATGCTAACTGCTGAGGATCAGGGTTAGCAACAATAGCTATTTCACATAATTGTAACTGCTGTGAAGATAAATCGCTTATTAGTGCAATAGTTTCATCTGGCAAGTGAATTTTGAGTTGTTCCAACCATAAAAGTTGTTCTTGTGCTGATATTTGGCTAATAAATGGAATGATTTGGCTCACTGTCACTTGATCCTGTTTTACTTGAGAGTACCTTATTTTTTGATGTCGCCGCTATGATAAGCTCTCTACCATGCGCTTAATTTTAACCGCTTTTTCAAAATGGTCTAATTTATGGGTTTGAATCCACCATGTTGCCGCTTCCATTAACAACTCAGCATCATCATTTTTATTGGCAAAAAAAGCATAGAAAGATAAACCAACGCCCTCGCCCTTTTTCTCTATTTTATCATTACAGACGGTTATTATTTTTTCTCTTAAAGCTGTTCTCATCAATATTCTCTTTATTATAATGCTTAGTTATTCATCTAAAGTAAGCGTCATTTCAATTAAATTTTTCTTAAAGCCTGCTTTGTCATAAGCGCGAATAGCTGTATCGTTATCAGCATAAACGGTAAGCACAAAATGATGGATATTGTGTGACTGGCTCCATTTTTTAAGCGCATCAAGAATCAGCTGATTAATACCTTTACCCCGATAATCAGGTTCGACATACATAAAGCCTAAATAAGCGTGAAAATCATGTTTTAAATACGGCTTAGATGCTCTAATTTGAGCATAACCAGCAGCAATAATTTTATCTTGATACAGCGCTACAATAACTTCAGCTTGTGATGATATAACTAATGCTTGCAAATCATAATAAGAAATAGGATCAGCTTTAAGCATAGGGTCAAATGGTCGCTCTGCTGTTATGATGCCTTGTTCAAATTTAAGCAAGGTTTCCATATCATCTGTGGTTGCTGTTCTGATGATAATATCGTTCATAGTCACTCTTCTTTTCTACAAGCTGCACACCCCAATTAATTGCCCAAATACTAGCAAGGGCTAAAATTCACTGTCAACTTTATCAGATTTCATTGTGCTTAACTTTCAATGTTTGAGTTTGAATCTCTGTTTGGCGTCGAGGTGGCGACAGTATCCAGAAAAAATATCAACTAACTCTGACCTTATTGATTTCCTTACCCTGTTGGTTTCGCTGACCCTATTAATTTATTGATATGAAAAAAATACTGTATTGCTTTCAACATTACATAAATCATTCGTAAATAGCATCATAGAACTAATTTTAGTTAATAAATATTGAAAAATAATACTTTGTCATCTTATCTAAAGTATTATTTAAAGCTATACTTCCATGATAACTTCATGAAATATATAACTTGAGCAAGCAAATGGATTTTTTTAAACACTCATCCCTACTACTTTTCTTTTTATCATCTATTCTTTTATCTGGTTGTAATGTAGAAGAAAAAAAAATAGAAATAACAGAGCAGCAAGTTGCAGTATCCTTTTTTAACGCTATATACAATGAAAAAAATATTGATAAAGCACTGTTATTAAGCACTGATGATTTTAAAAAAGAACTTGAAAAATACCACACTGCTAACAACATAGCCCACCGTGTATTCAACATGCGCTTTGACTCTGTTTCATTACATACATCAGCCAAACAAACTAAAATAATTGATGAGTATTATGTGCAAGTCACGATGATGGTACAGTTTACAGGCTTACGTGATGGCAACACATATAAAGATTATAAAAAGATCCGACTTATTAAAGAAAATAATGAATGGCGAGTAGATAAGCTTTTAGAGTTGGGTTAATTATTAATATCAATTATCAAAAGTAGTGCTCACTATTTGTAAACTATTTAACATTAACCTACACAAAAATGACTTAATGCTTAATTACAAAAAACCCGCATTCTCTATTAGACAATGCGGGTTTTTATTAAGAATAACAAGCTATAAGCTACTCGCCTACCAACCCGTTTTCTCTTTAAGTGCTACACCAATATCCGCTAAAGAACGAACAGTTTTAACACCAGCCGCTTCTAAAGCAGCAAATTTCTCATCAGCTGTACCTTTACCGCCAGCGATAATCGCGCCAGCGTGCCCCATACGCTTACCTTCTGGTGCAGTAACACCAGCGATGTAAGATACAACAGGTTTAGTAACGTTAGCTTTAATGTATTCAGCGGCTTCTTCTTCAGCGGTGCCACCAATTTCACCAATCATTACGATTGCTTCAGTTTGAGGATCATTTTGGAACATTTCTAAAACGTCGATGAAGTTAGTACCTGGGATTGGGTCACCACCAATACCTACACAAGTAGATTGGCCAAAACCAGCATCCGTAGTTTGTTTAACGGCTTCGTACGTTAACGTACCAGAACGTGAAACAATACCCACTTTACCTGGTAAATGGATGTGACCAGGCATGATACCAATCTTAGTTTCGCCCGGCGTGATAACACCTGGGCAGTTAGGACCAATCATGCGAACGTCAGATTGATCAAGCTTAGCTTTAACATCAACCATGTCTAACGTTGGAATACCTTCAGTGATAGTAACGATTATTTCGATACCAGCATCGATAGCTTCTAAAATTGCATCTTTACAGAACGGAGCTGGAACATAAATAACTGTCGCTGTGGCGCCAGTTGCTACTACCGCTTCACGTACTGTGTTAAATACCGGTAAACCAAGGTGCGTTTGACCTCCTTTACCTGGGCTTACGCCACCAACCATTTGTGTACCGTAATCAATAGCTTGCTCTGAGTGGAAAGTACCTTGACCACCAGTGAAACCTTGACAGATAACTTTCGTATCTTTATTAATTAATACAGACATTATTTGCCCTCCGCAGCTGCAACAACTTTTTGTGCTGCATCGGTTAAAGATTCAGCAGCAATGATGGCTACATCTGAGTTTTTAAGCACTTCACGGCCTAATTCAGCATTTGTACCTTCAAGACGTACAACTACTGGTACTTTAACGCCAACTTCTTTAACTGCACCTATGATGCCTTCAGCGATCATGTCACAACGAACGATACCACCAAAAATGTTAACTAAAACAGCTGATACGTTGTCGTCAGAAAGGATGATTTTGAAAGCTTCAGCAACACGTTCTTTTGTAGCTCCGCCACCAACATCAAGGAAGTTAGCTGGTTTGCCGCCGTGTAAATTAACGATATCCATAGTACCCATTGCAAGGCCGGCACCGTTAACCATACAACCAACATTACCATCAAGAGCTACATAGTTAAGCTCCCATTGTGCTGCATGTGCTTCACGCTCATCTTCTTGAGATGGATCGTGAAAAGCGCGGATTTTAGGCTGACGATATAAAGCGTTACCATCAATACCAATTTTACCGTCTAAACAATGAAGGTTACCTTCGTCAGTAATTACTAACGGGTTAATTTCAAGTAAGGCAAAATCGAAATCAGCAAACATGTTAGCAAGACCCATAAAGATCTTAACAAATTGCTTCATTTGAACTGGGTTCAAATCTAATTTAAAACCAAGCTCACGCGCTTGATAAGCTTGAGGACCAACCAATGGATCAATTTCAGCTTTGTGAATTAACTCAGGCGTTTCTTCTGCAACGGTTTCAATTTCAACGCCACCTTCTGTAGATGCCATGAAAACAATTTTTTGTGAAGCTCGGTCAACTACAGCGCCAAGATATAATTCGTTAGCAATGTCAGTACAGCTTTCTACTAAAATTTTAGAAACTGGTTGTCCGTTCTCATCTGTTTGGTAAGTTACTAAGTTTTTACCTAACCAGTTTTGAGCGAAATCTTTAATTTCTTCTTTAGTTTTAACTAGCTTAACGCCGCCAGCTTTACCACGGCCACCCGCGTGTACTTGAGTTTTAACAACCCACATATCGCCGCCAATTTTGTCAGCCGCTTCTGCTGCTTCGTGTGGGGTATCGCAAGCGAAACCTTCAGAAACAGGTAAACCATATTCAGCGAATAATTGTTTCGCTTGATACTCATGCAAATTCATGGTGTTTTTCCATTTATCTGTGAATGATAATGTTAAATTGTTTTTATTCGCCAAAAGCAAACAAAATCATTTTTACATCGTGAAAAGTTGCTAGATTATAGTACAAAAGCTCTAAAGACGGTAGTCTAAAGAGCTAAATGTAGGCGGGAATTTATTCCCGCAATAAATAGCGCGATTAAAATCCCGCCTACTAAACTATGTATCTAGAAACCAATAATCTAAAATGTTATACATCTAAAAGTAGACGAGTAGGATCTTCTAGTAACTCTTTAATAGTAACTAAGAAACCTACTGATTCTTTACCATCAATTAAGCGATGGTCATAAGAAAGTGCTAAATACATCATAGGTAAAATTTCTACTTTACCGTCAACTGCCATTGGGCGGTCTTGTATTTTATGCATACCTAAAATACCAGCTTGTGGTAGATTTAAAATAGGTGTAGAAAGTAATGAGCCAAATACACCACCATTGGTAATAGTGAAATTACCGCCAGTCATATCAGCCATGGCTAACTTACCATCACGACCTTTAATCGCTAAATCGCGAATACCATTTTCAATGCCAGCCATGCTAAGTTGGTCTGCATCACGTAATACCGGTGTAACTAAGCCGCGTGGCGTAGATACGGCGATAGAGATATCAAAGAAGTTATGATAAACAATATCATCGCCATCAATTGAGGCATTTACTGCAGGGTAGCGTTTCAATGCTTCTGTAACCGCTTTAACGTAGAAAGACATAAAACCAAGACGTGTATCATGAGTTTTTTCAAATAAGTCTTTATATTGCTTACGTAAGTCCATGATAGGTTTCATGTTAACTTCGTTGAACGTGGTTAACATGGCGGTAGAGTTTTTAGCTTCTAATAAGCGTGTGGCAATAGTTTTGCGTAAACGCGTCATTGGAACACGTTTTTGTGTGCGTTCACCTAAATCTTGTGCTGCTAATGCAGAAACTGGGGCAGTTGCCGCTTTTACTGGTGCCGCTGCTTTTCCTTGTGAAGATTTAGCTGCTGCTGCCGCTTCTACATCTTCTTTTGAAATGCGTCCACCTTTACCTGAACCTGTTACATCACTAGCTGACAAGCCTTTTTCTGTCATCAAACGACGCACTGATGGGCTAGCTAATTCATCCGAACTTACTGCTTCTTCAGAAGTTGCAGTAGCTGTTGTATTAGCTGCAGCGCCAGCATTTAGTTCACCAATTTTTTGAGAGCCTAAAACGGTATCACCTTCTACATGAATAATTTTACCAATCACGCCGTTATCTTGTGCTACAACTTCTAAAACTACTTTATCGGTTTCAATATCAACTAAGTTTTGATCCACTGATACGGCATCACCCTCTGCAACATGCCAAGAAGCTACCGTTGCATCTGCAACAGACTCAGGCAAAACAGGTACAACAATATCGATTACTTTAGTTGCACTGCTAGTAGCACTGCTAGTAGCACTAGCAGGAGCAGGAGCTTCTTCACCACCGGCTGAGAAACTACCAATAACTTGGTCACCTAAAACGGTCGCGCCTTCTATTTGGCTAATTTCAGTTAAAACACCATCTGATGTTGCTGGTACTTCTAGCACAACTTTATCTGTTTCAATATCTACAAGCACTTGATCTCGAGTAAATTTATCACCTACTTGTACATGCCAAGTAGCTACTGTTGCATCTGCAACGGATTCTGGTAATACCGGAACTTTTATTTCGGTTGTCATTTTATTTTATTCCTTACAAACTTTTTTGCACTTTACTTTGCATCATCTAACTAATAGATGGCAAAAGCGGGTGCACTCAATAGTTAATCTTATCTAACATCTGCGCTTGAGTAACAAACGCTTGTTGTTACTTCATGCTAGTCCAATGTTAACGCTTGAGTGACAAGCGCTTGTTGTTCTTTTACATGCATTGACATATAACCAACCGCTGGAGCTGCAGAAGCATTACGGCCAGCATACATCAAATAAGTACCTTCAGGGATTGCAGCTCTAAAATGATGCTGAGAACAATACCAAGCACCTTGATTTTGCGGCTCTTCCTGACACCAAACAAATTGCTTCACGTGTTGATAATCTTTTATCGCCTCTTGAAGTTCATTTTCTGGGAATGGGTATAATTGCTCAATACGAATAATAGCAATATTGTTCAACTCATTTTTACGGCGTTGTTCAAGAAGTTCGTAGTAAACCTTGCCACTACAAAAAACGACACGTTCAACTTTACTGGCATCCAGTTCGTCAATTTCACCAATAACATTTTTAAAATCACCTGCGGCTAACTCTTCTAATGAAGAAACAGCTAAAGGATGACGTAATAATGATTTAGGTGACATTACCACTAATGGACGACGCATTGGGCGCACCACTTGACGACGTAGCATGTTAAAAACTTGCGCTGGCGTGGACGGTACACACACTTGCATATTATGATCAGCACAAAGTTGCAAGAAGCGTTCTAATCGACCTGATGAATGCTCTGGTCCTTGGCCTTCGTAACCGTGCGGCAATAACATTGTTAAGCCACACAAACGCCCCCACTTTTGCTCGCCTGAGCTGATAAACTGATCAAAGACTACTTGTGCACAGTTAGCAAAATCACCAAATTGTGCTTCCCAAATAGTTAAGCCTGCGGGCTCTGCTGTGGTATAACCATATTCAAAGGCAAGTACCGATACTTCTGATAATACCGAATCATGCACGTCAAAAGGACCTTGCCCTGCTTTGATATTTTGTAATGGTAAATAAGTACTACCGTCATCTTGATTGTGTAAAACCGCGTGACGATGGAAGAATGTTCCACGACCAGCATCTTGTCCGGTAATGCGTACACGTTTACCTAAATCAACAATGGACGCATAGGCAATATTCTCTGCCATACCCCAATCAAGTAACTTCTCGCCTGTGGCCATTTTCATGCGATCATCATAGATCTTTTTAACACGCGAATGTACTGGATGACTTTCTGGATAAGTAGAGACTTTAGTCGCTAACTCTTTGAGTTTATCTAATGATATTTCTTTTTCGTAATCGTCATCCCAGTTGTGTCCTAAGTATGGAGTCCAATCAACTGAATGTTCAGTCATTGGGCGCCATTGTTCAACGGTACACTGTCCTTCGTCTAACAATTTACGGTAATAGGCGGTTAACTCATCAATAGCTGCTTTAGTTAAAGTGCCCTCGCTAATTAATTTATCAGCGTACAATTGACGTGGTGTCGCATGTTTTTTAACTATTTTGTACATTAATGGTTGGGTAGCGCTAGGTTCATCCGCCTCATTATGCCCATGACGTCTGTAACAGACTAAATCAATCACCACATCACGTTTAAATTCATTACGATAATCAAGGGCTATTTGTGTTGCTAAAATAACAGCTTCTGGGTCATCACCATTAACATGTAATATTGGTGCCTGAACCATTTTAGCTATTTCAGTACAGTATTCACCAGAGCGAGTATCTTCAGCTTTTGAGGTAGTAAAGCCAACTTGGTTATTGACCACTATGCGAACAGTGCCACCTACTTTAAATGCCCGAGCTTGCGACATATTAAAGGTTTCTTGTACCACACCTTGACCAGCAATAGCAGAGTCGCCATGAATAGTAATAGGAAGAACTAAATCTCCTTGGTCACAGTTTCGTCTGTCTAAACGTGCCCGTACTGAGCCGATAACCACAGGATTAACAATTTCAAGATGTGAAGGGTTAAACGCTAACGCTAAATGAACATTACCACCAGGGGTAACAAAGTCAGAAGAATAACCTTGGTGATACTTAACATCGCCAGAGCTTAATACTTCATCATGTTTACCGGCAAATTCATCAAATAATTTCGATGAATTTTTACCCATTACGTTAATAAGAACATTTAAACGGCCACGATGAGCCATACCAATTACAACTTCTTTAGTGCCAGCAGTACCTGCACGAGTAATTAACTCTTTAAGCATAGGAACTAAAGCATCACCGCCTTCTAGTGAAAAACGTTTTGCCCCGGGAAATTTAGCACCAAGGTATTTTTCTAAACCATCAGCGGCAATTAAGCCTTTTAGAATTTCAGTTTTTTCAGCAACATTTAAGGTTAACTGTGACTGAATTGATTCTATGCGATTTTGCAACCAACGCTTTTCATCCGTCGAAGTAATATGCATATACTCTGCACCAAGCGAACTACAATAAGTTTTCTTGAGTGTTTTGTATAAGTCGCCTAACTTCATAGAGTCTTGACCAACTGCTAATGAGCCGACATTGTATTCTTTGTCGAAATCATTTTCCGAGAGATCATGGTGAGATAGTTGTAAATCACGAACTTTATCGCGCTGCCATAATCCTAGGGGATCTAAATTAGCATTTTGATGACCACGCACCCTAAAAGCATTAATAAGCTGTAAAACTTTAACTTGTTTGGCGTCAGTGCCCCTGCTAACAACTTGTTTTTGTTGCTGCTTAGCTAAAACTTTAAATTCATCACGGATAGCACTGTGGCGGTATTCCACCTCACTGCCTTCGACTTTAGGAAGTTCTGAAAAGATCTCGCGCCATTCTGCGGATACAGAGGCTGAATTATCTAGGTATGATTCGTACAATTCTTCTATATAAACGATGTTACCACCGTTTAAGTGGGAAGACTCTAGCCAAGCCTTCATTACACCTTCTGGCATTGCCTTTTTCCTCTGCTGGGGTAAATAAAGCAACTAAAATAATGTAATTATTTTATCTGTATCGTTTCTTTCAAACACAGCGCTAAAAGTAGTTATTGACTAACGCCAACTCTGTGCTTTCATCTTGCATTTAAACAAACAGACTTTGATAAAACAACTACCCGGTTTTCAAACTTATTATTAATAATGTCAACGTAGTTGAATGCACGTTGACATTTTACTTTGGTAATACCTAAACAGTTGGTCTAGGTATTTCCTCTATTCATAAACCTAAACAGTTAAACTGCTCGGCTTAATAACATAGATTTAATGTGACCTATTGCCTTAGTTGGGTTTAACCCTTTAGGACAAACATCAACACAGTTCATAATGCCATGACAGCGGAATACGCTATAAGCATCTTGTAAACCATCTAAACGTTCTTCTGTGGCAGTATCACGACTATCAATTAAAAAACGATAAGCATGTAATAAGCCAGCAGGCCCAATAAATTTATCTGGGTTCCACCAAAATGATGGGCAAGATGTTGAACAACAAGCACACAAAATACATTCGTAAAGGCCGTCTAATTTGTCACGATCTTCAATTGTTTGAATATTTTCACGCGCTGGTTGCTGGGCATTGTTAATCAAGTATGGCTTAATTTTTTCATATTGCTCATAAAACTGGCTCATATCAATAATTAAGTCACGTACTACCGGCAAACCAGGTAAAGGACGTAGTACTATTTTGCTAGCCTTCAACTCAGACAATGGTGTAATACAAGCCAAACCGTTTTTGCCGTTCATGTTCAAACCATCCGAGCCACAAACACCTTCACGGCATGAGCGACGGAATGATAAACTTGAGTCTTGTTCTTTTAATAGAATAAGAGCATCAAGAACCATCATGTCAGAGCCTTCAGGGACTTCAAGCTCATAATCTTTCATGTATGGTTTCGCATCTACATCAGGATTATAACGGTAAATCGAAAATAACTGTTTCATACCAATTACTCCTTAGTAAACACGGGCTTTCGGTGGGAAAGCTTCGCGGTGAACAGGTTTCATATTAACATCACGCTTACTCATTTCTTCGCTTTGTGGCGAATAAATTGAATGACATAACCAGTTTTCATCATCACGTTCAGTGAAATCTTGTCTTGCGTGTGCGCCACGAGATTCTGTACGGAAGTTAGCGGCTTTAGCTGAGCAGAATGCTGTTTCCATTAAGTTATCTAACTCTAAACACTCAATACGTTGAGTGTTAAATTCAGAAGACTTATCATCTAATTTAGCTTCTTTAAGGCGTTCACGGATTTCAGTTAACTCTTTCATCCCTTGTGCCATCGCTTCACCTTCTCTAAATACCGAGAAGTTCATTTGCATACACTGCTGTAGATCTTTACGTATTTGTACCGGATCTTCACCATTGGTTGAAGATTCCCAACGATTGGTACGCGCAAGTGCGGCTTCTAAATCTGATTCTGAAGCATCTTTACCGTTTTGCGTATCGTTTAGGTAAGCGCCTAAGAAGTTCCCTGCCGCACGACCAAATACCACTAAATCAAGTAATGAGTTACCACCTAAACGGTTAGCACCATGTACCGATACACAAGCTATTTCACCAACGGCAAATAACCCTTCTACAATAGTTTCTTTACCATCATTGCCAATGTTAAGGGCTTGACCATTAACATTACAAGGGACACCACCCATTTGATAATGACAGGTAGGTATAACTGGAATTGGCTCATCAGCTGGATCAACGTGAGCAAAGGTTTTAGATAAATCACAAACACCAGGTAAACGTTTATATAAAGTTTCGCGACCTAAGTGATCAAGTTTAAGCTTGATATGCGGACCGTATTGAGGATGGTCACAACCACGACCTTCACGGATTTCAGTCATCATTGAACGTGCAACAACATCACGACCGGCTAAATCTTTAGCATTTGGTGCGTAACGTTCCATAAAGCGTTCACCGTCTTTATTAAGAAGATAACCACCTTCACCACGACAACCTTCAGTAACAAGTACACCTGCACCAGCAATACCGGTTGGGTGGAATTGCCACATTTCCATGTCTTGCATTTGAATACCAGCACGAAGTGACATACCAACACCATCACCAGTGTTGATATGAGCGTTAGTTGTTGAAGCAAAAATTCGACCTGCGCCACCAGTAGCAAGTACGGTTGCACGGGCTTTGAAATAAACAACTTCACCTGTTTCGATACAAATAGCCGTTGTACCTACCACATGACCATCACTGTTTTTAACTAAATCTAAGGCATACCACTCTGAATAAACATTCGTTTTGTTTTTAACATTTTGCTGATATAAACAATGTAGTAACGCATGACCTGTACGATCAGCTGCAGCCGCAGTACGGGCAGCTTGCTCACCACCAAAGTTTTTAGATTGACCACCAAACGGACGTTGATAAATTTTACCTTGTTCGGTACGAGAAAAAGGTAAACCCATTTTCTCTAATTCAATGACTGACTCAGGGCCAGTTTTACACATGTATTCAATTGCGTCTTGGTCACCGATATAATCAGAGCCCTTAACCGTATCGTACATATGTTGTTCCCAATGATCTTCATGGGCATTACCTAAAGCAACGGTAATACCACCTTGAGCAGATACAGTATGAGAACGAGTTGGAAATACTTTAGAAATCAAGGCACAAGATTTGCCTGATTCTGAAATTGCTAATGCTGCGCGCATGCCCGCGCCGCCTGCGCCAATAACAATGGCGTCAAATTCACGAATTGGAACGCTCACTTACACACCCCACACAATTGAAAAGCCAAACACAACGTAGGCTAGTAACAGAACTGAAAAGAAAAATTGCAATGCACCGCGTAAAAATGCTGGTTTGATATAATCTGACAATACTTGCCAAACACCAATTTTAGCATGCACAAGTAACGCAAGTAGCGCTAACATTGTGGCAACCTTTACGCTCATACAAGCAAAGAACCCTTGCCATACGTCATAAGTAACACTGGGGGTGATTACAAAGAAACCAGCAAGAAGTAAGGTGTATAGTACAAGGATAATTGCACTAGCTCTTAAAAGAATAAAATCATGTACGCCATTACGGCCTACCGATGCGACGACACTTACCATAACCAAACTCCTATTACTGCAGATACAGCTAACCAAATAATCATAATTAACTTGGCGCTAGTATTACCTGAAGCTAGTTCTTCAAAATGACCTAAATCCATAAACAAGTGACGAACACCTGCTAATACATGGTAAGTCAGCGCAGAAAGACAGCCGAAAATAATAAATTTAAAGAAAAAGCCATCAAGGTAACCTTGAATTTGGGCAAATCCTTCAGCAGAAGAAAGAGAGGTAGAAAGGGTCAATAATAAGATGCCAATAGCAAATACCATTATTACACCAGAAATTCGGTGTAAAATAGAAGCATTAGCTGACGGATGCATCTTAATTGTAGTTAAATCTATGTTTACAGGACGTTGTTTTTTCACAATTGTTGCCTAAAGAGCTTGAAAGCCTTCAACTTTTATTATTGTTACTCATGAACTACTTTTAATTACTCTTGTTTTAAATAACAAATGTTATTAATAAGTAATTCCCGAAATGAACGGTAACTGCTTTTCGTCAACAAATAGCAGCTCAGCTGATATCTAGTTAACACAAGCCGCATAATATTAACGAATAAAAGCTGGTTTGGCTAAATATTTCTATTAATACTTTCGTACAATGAAAAAAGGACTTCAATATGAAAAATTATTCTTATCGAACAGGAAGTTCACTTCCTATTTTTCAAAATACTACGAAACAACAAAAAACAATCACAGAACGAGCTAGATTATATAGCTGATATGTAAAAAATACAATTTCCCTTTACTGATAACAGCTTGTGACTAATTTTTAGTCTATTTTATGATAGTCGTCAAACTTTAGTCTAATGGCTATTACAATTTATTCTAGAATTGAGGTAGAATGTCGCCAGTTTGATTTACCCAAGCGACGTTATAACACTGACTAATTTTTCATTTTTTTTGAATTTAGTACTACTATTCTATAACAGTGAAGTACTAATTGATTTATTACCAGTGAAGTACAGATTGTCAAAACAAATTGCAAATTAAAATTGATAGGGGATAAAACATATGGCTGAATCTAAAGCCTCTCTAAGTATTGACGGCAAAGAAGTTGCCGAACTACCCATTCTTAAAGGTACTGCTGGTACCGATGTAATTGATATTAGAACCTTAGGTAGCCATGGCTACTTCACATACGACCCAGGCTTTTTAGCAACGGCTTCATGTGAGTCTGCAATTACCTTTATTGATGGCGGTAAAGGAATACTGCAACACAGAGGCTACCCAATAGATAGCCTTGCCAAACAAGCTGATTATTTAGAAGTTTGTTATATTTTATTAAATGGTAGTGCGCCAACTAGCGCTCAATATGCTGAATTTAGTAGCATTATTACTAAGCACACAATGGTACATGAAAAACTAGCACATTTTTTCCATGGTTTCTTACCAGATGCTCACCCAATGGCTATGCTGTGTGGTGTTGTTGGTGCAATGTCTTCTTTTTACCATAGTGATTTAGACATTAATGATCCTGAGCAGCGCATCCGTAGTGCTCATCGTTTAATTGCTAAAATGCCAACTATCTCAGCAATGGCTTATAAGTACAGTGTTGGGCAACCTTTTGTTTACCCTCGTAACGACTTAACTTACGCTGAAAACTTTCTTCACATGATGTTTTCTGTACCGGCAGAAGAGTATAAAGTTAGCCCGGTTGTTGCTAGCGCAATGGATAGAATTTTCACGCTTCATGCGGATCATGAACAAAACGCTTCAACCTCAACTGTACGTTTAGCAGGCTCTTCAGGTGCTAATCCATATGCTTGTATTGCAGCTGGCGTAGCTTCTTTATGGGGTCCTGCTCATGGTGGTGCTAACGAAGCTTGTTTAACTATGCTTGAAGAGATTGGCAGCCTAGATCGCGTTGACGAGTTTGTTGCTAAAGCAAAAGATAAGAGTGACCCATTCCGCTTAATGGGCTTTGGTCATCGCGTTTATAAAAACTTTGACCCGCGCGCAACAGTAATGCGTGAAACTTGTCATGAAGTACTGAAAGAGCTTGGTATCAATGATCCTTTACTTGATGTTGCTATGGCATTAGAAAAAGTTGCCCTTGAAGACCCTTACTTTATTGAGAAAAAACTATACCCTAACGTAGATTTTTACTCAGGTATTATCTTAAAAGCTATTGGTATTCCAACAAGCATGTTTACAGTGATTTTTGCGATGTCTAGAACCGTTGGTTGGATTGCTCATTGGGATGAAATGTTATCTCAACCAGGTCAAAAAATCGGTCGTCCTCGCCAGAAATACACCGGTGAAATCAACCGTGAATTTGTTCCTTTAGCCAACAGATAATTGATGGTTAAAATGTAAATTAAAGGCAGCATTCGCTGCCTTTTTTATATCTATTTTCATCTTTTAAAAGATAAAACTTAGTTAGTATGTTGTCTTAACACACTTAAACCTGTCTAAAAAAACATCAAATCATATCCAAAACATCATTTTTTGTATTTATTAATTCTATAATTACTATTCATAAAAAAAATATTTGAAACATTTTTTCAAGTGAAAAATGGATGCTTAGGAAAATTTTTGCCGATAATCTTTCGGTGTTAAGCCGGTAAATCGCTTAAAAAGTTGCCTGAAACTACTAATATCTTCATAGCCAACTGACCAAATTATTTGATTAATAGCCTCATTTGTCTTTTCTAGCTTATCTTTTACCTGCTCTACTCTAATTCTTTGCAAGTAATTTATTGGATTTTCATGAGTAGCCAATTTAAACCGACGTTTAAAGGTTCTCGTGCCTAAACCTACCTTCTCTGCTAAATCATCTAAAGAAACATTGCTTTGGTAATGCAACTCAAGCCAGTCTTGTGCGGCTAAAATCGCTTTATCTTCATGTTTTTTCTGAGCTTTAAACGAAACATAAGGGGATTGTTTCTGCCTTACAGGATCAAAAACAAGTAACTTGGCACAATCTGAAACAACATCTTTTCCTATAAATCTATCAATAATATGTAATGATAGATCGATATAAGACATTGAGCCACCAGAGCAAATAATATCGTCATTATCGATAATAAGTTGGTCACAATCGAGACGAATATAGGGAAATACCCGCCTAAACAAATCTGCACTACGCCAATGCGTAGTTGCGATTTTTCCAGCAAGCAACCCCGATGAGGCTAATAAAAATGCGCCGGTACAAAAACTTGTGATAACACTACCCTGCGCTTTGCAATGTACTAGCCAATCTTTAATTTGTTCTCTATTAGCGAGTTCGATATCATCACCACAACAATCAATAACAACTTCAACAGAAGAAGAAAGCACAATAACATCAGGAGCTTGTTGATAATCTAAGTTTTGAGTTGGCTTGATTTCAATACCGTTATAGCCATGTACACTTTTGTTAGCAATGGTGACGATTTGACAATCAAAATCATCAACAATACCTTCGCCATAACGCTTTTCAATACAATAGTTAGCGGTTGAAAAGACATCTAAAACACCATAGATAGCTGACACCATGCAATGCTCTGTTGCTAAAACTAAAACTTTCATACCAAACCTTAAATACTTATCGTGACATTTTTGCCACTCAGTATGGCAAATATGCCACCATAATTTATACAGCGCAAGGGGTATTATCATCACATAAATTAAAACACTCAAAGCAAGACATTCTTATGGACAATACTATTAGGCTATTTCGCTTGGTTCACAAAGTTACATTAAGCACTTTGTTGCTTTTAGTAGCCACTATCCCTTTAATTATTGAAATTAATATAGTTACAACCTTGGTTGTTCTACCACTCTTTTTAGTTTTGACCTTTTTACTTAGTATTCTTGTTGAACAAAAACTAACAACACTGAGTTTACATAAGACCAAAATTAAAAAAACTAATCAGTGTATTATTAAAAATTGTTTACATAAAAAATGCTTTGGTTAGGCCTTTGGTTAGGTATAATAGCGCCAATTTAGCCCTACTCTAGTTTTACCTTAACATGTCAGATTACTCATTAAGATTTGGCGGCATTTCCCGTCTTTATGGCCAACAAGCTGTCAATATTTTGCAAAATGCACACTTTTGTGTGATTGGTATTGGTGGTGTTGGTTCTTGGGTAGCTGAAGCGCTTGCCCGAAATGGTATTGGTAACATCACTTTAATTGATCTTGATGATATTTGTATTACTAACATCAATCGACAAATTCACGCCCTGAGTGAAACGATTGGAGAAAGCAAAGTAGATGTGATGGCTACACGTATCAAACAGATTAACCCCGATTGTAAAGTTAATGTTATTGAAGACTTTGTCACAGTTGAAAACTTAACCGATTTACTTAAGAAAAATTATGATTACGTTATTGATGCCATTGATTCTGTTGATATTAAAACGCGATTAATTGCTTATTGTAAGCGTAACAAACTACCAATAATCACTATAGGTGGTGCTGGTGGACAGATAGATCCAAGTAAAATAGCGATCACAGATTTAAGTAAAACCTATCAAGACCCCCTGCTTGCTAAAGTAAAGAACCAATTAAGACGCGAATTTAGTTTTCCGCGTTCTGATCTTGCTAAAGCCAGTAAGCGAAAATTTTCAATTGATGCGGTTTTTTCTACTGAGCAATTACGTTATCCAAGCTCTGATCCAAAAAATAGCGGTGAAGTTTGTTTAGCAAAACCAGCAGTGACTGACGGTGAGCATAGCGCGATGAAATTAGATTGTAGCGGCGGTTTTGGTGCGGCGACACATGTTACTGCCACTTTTGCATTTTTTGCTGTCGGTAGAGCGATTGATAAACTTTTAAAAAAGCAAGAAACTAAATCCTAGGATCTAGGACTTCTCTGTTACTGTCTTTATTTTATCAACAATAGCTAAAACACCATTGCCCCGAGAGGGGCTTAAATGATGCATTAATCCTAACCGTTCGAAATAAGCATCAATATCAAAACTCTGTATTTGCTTGGCTGTTTTATCATTAAAAGCAGCTAAAACAATTACCAATAAACCACGAATAATTTTAGCATCACTGTCTGCTTGAAAATGAAAAATATCAGCGCTATTTTTTGCTGATATTTTTGTTGCAACCAACCAAGCTAAACTTTCACAACCACTGATCAAGTTTTGATCAGTACGACAGCTTTTATCTAAACGCTCTAATTGCTTACTTAATAGCATTATTTCGCGATGACGAGTATCCCAACTTTTCAGCAAGGAAAATTTATCAATAATTTCTATACTTGCTATGTTATTTTCTTCAACACTTAGCGCCTCAGAAATAGACAGTAAATCATCCTTCTCTGGTGATATTATTTCTGATAAACAATCAATAAAATAATCAATTTCAGCAAAGGTATTATAAGGCGCCATTGATACCCGTAAACAACCTGAAATATTTAAGCTTTCCATCAGCGGCATAGCACAATGATGACCACTGCGAATGGCAATGCCATAACTATCAAGACTTGTAGCAATATCGTGATTATGGTGTTCGGCAATGGTAAAAGATAAAACAGGAATATCAGGTACTTGCTCAACAATAAATTTTACCGCTGATATTTCACTTAACTTTTGATAACAGTACTGTGTTAATTGCTGTTCATAGTCAGTTATTTCAGCACTGTTATATTGATTAATAAAATCAATGGCTTTAGCAAAGGCAACAACACCAGCAATATTAGGCGTGCCGGCTTCAAATTTAAATGGCAGCGTATTAAAAGTGGTTTGCTCTTTAAAGCTTACTTTCTTGATCATTTCACCACCCGATTGATAAGGGGGCATCACTTCAAGCAATGCTTGTTTACCATAAAGCACACCAACACCGGTTGGCCCATACATTTTATGGGCAGAAAAGGCGTAAAAGTCACAATCAAGGGACTGCACATCAATAGGGAAATGCGCGATAGCTTGTGCGCCATCAATAACTGTTATTGCACCTACTGTTTTTGCCTTTTTTATAATTTTAGCAATAGGGTTTACTTTCGCTACAACATTGGAGATATGAGCACAACAAACAATTTTTGTTTTAGGGCTGAGTGAGTTATCAAAATCCGCAAGGTCTACTTTTCCAGAAATATCAATTGAAACAACCTTAATTATCGTACCCGTTTGCTCTGCAATAATTTGCCAAGGAACAATGTTGGCATGATGTTCACTAACAGCAACAAGTATCTCATCCCCTGCTTTAAGTATTTGCTTGCCAAGACTTGCCGCAATTAAATTAATACTTTCGGTTGTCCCTTTTGTCCAAATGATTTCTTGATGACTTTTTGCATTTATCAAGTTTTTGACTGACTCGCGCGCTTGTTCAAAAGCAGTAGTCGCTTTTGCGCTTAATTGATGAGAAGCACGATGAACATTGGCATTAATGTTTTGGTAAAAATATTGATAACACTCAACAACACAATCAGGTTTTTGTGTCGTTGCGCCGTTATCAAAATACACTAACGATGGTTGGCCACTATTTTCAGACTTTCGAAGTGTTTTATTAACAAGCAAAGAAAAGTTTTGGCGGAAAGATTTGTAGTCAAATGGCTTCATTAATGAATTTCTTGTTATAAAAAACAATAATATAATAATTTAGTCACAATTATACCTTATCTTAAGGCTGACAAAAGCTAATTTTGTACAAGTATTTTACTAAAATTAAGCGTATAATACGCGCCTTATAAGGATTATATCGGAGGATAATATGGCACTTTATTCATGGTTTTTAAGGACAAAAACGGACAAAAATCGAAAAATAGTACAGGTTAACAATACCTTAGCTAAGGCATCTGAGTCTGTTAAATATATAGAAAACTACACTATGTGGCCAACAGCGACAATAAAGCCAGATATAAAAGTAAACTTGCCTAATTTTAGTCGGTTAGATAATAAACCAACAGAGCAGCAAGCAGTACTATCATCAAGAAAAGTTGTACTAACGCCAATAAAAAGCTAATAACCTTGACTAACGTTACATTAAACTCTGCTAACGTTAGTCAAATTTTCCTTGGCGCACCTTTTCGCGCCGATTAACCTCTTGCTCCCAACTTGCGGCTTGCTTAAGCCAATAATTTGCTTGTTCAATATTTTTCTTTTGAAAGGCGCTTTGTTGAACACTTTTTTGCTGTAAAGACGTTTGCTGAAAATAAGCTAAGGCTATGTTGTAATGAAAACTCGGCATTAAATATTGTCTTGCATTATCTTGCAATAATGACAAGTAAAGCTGAGGAAAGTCTAAAGCAAAATATTGCAATTTTGTTCTCTTTGAAACAGGTTTAAAAGCATTAAAACTTTTTTGAGGCGTGTTATCACTTAAGTCACAGGTTTGTGCTGTAAAAAGCCCTACTTCATTTTCATACGCTTGTGGCGTTCCTACTTGCCAATATTCTTTGCCATTTAATGTTTTTACCAAGTGCAAAATAGGCGTAGTGTTTTTTATATATTTAGCCCAGGTTATTTGCTGCAACACCTTATTACGGATATGTTTTTTTTCACCTTGGTAATTTTTTTTCAATATGGAAATATTATGTGAAAATGGCGTTTTTTGACTAGCTTGGCATTTGACATGGTCTGCGGCTAAAGGATATTCATCAATAAAGCCTAATAAGTGACTTATTTCATGGGCAAAAACATCAACACTATCTTGTGCATCAAAATACATTATCCCAAAATGCACATTAGCTCCACCTTTGGGCAACATAACGCCTAAATAACGAGCATTAATGCTATTCGCCCACTGTTGCCAGCTAAGCTCATCACAACGAATGGCTTGATCTAATTCAAAGCTACAATCAAGGGCGTTTATGGGTAGATATCGAACAGGCATAAAACATACGGTTTTAGACAAAACTTGCTGTTGAAATGCCAATATCAAATGTTCAAGCTGCTTTAAGTGCTTTAGGTTAGTAGCAAAGAGCTGAATACTATTAGCGCAACTTGCGGTTAGCGGCTTAGTATCAATCAATGGCTCAATACTTGGCAATAACTGGTATTTTTTAATATCTGCTAACAACAGCTGCCCTGCTGGCGTTTTTTGTAACTGGCCGCTAGCTGTTATATGTTTAATCACAGGAATACTTCCTTGATCAATAGCAATGTTAATTTTAACCATGTTAGCGGCAATATTGATATTTTCGTTAAGCTTTGCCGGCATTGCAGCTAATATACCTTTAGCTTTAGTTAATTGCCCTTGCTGATAGTAATATTCAGCCAATGTAATTGAAGCTTTTACATAGTTAAGTCTGATAGCGTTTTTATACCAAAAGATCGCTAACTTGGGTTGCTCGTGATAATAATTAGCCAGTAAGTATGCGACTTCACCTTCTGTTTTTGCTAGTTTTTTAGAAAAGCTAAGCCATGCATCTGAGTGAAAAGTTGAGTTTTTCCAAGCAAAGCGTAATGCCGTAAGGTTATTGTGAGCTAAAGCAAAGTTTAACTGAGCTTCACTGTGCTTATTACTGTTGATAGTTTTACTAAGATAACTACTTAAAAAAAATGAGCTGGTTGATAGTCCCATTAAAAGAAAAATCAACAAACTCATTTTAAACAATTTGTGCTTGGGCACTCTGTCTAGCACGGAAAGATTTACCTACAAAGTAACTTTTTTAGTGCGCATTAAATCAAGCTCTAATCTTGCATATCTGTGCTCAACAAACTCATATACATTAGTACTTAGCGATAGTTTAAAGAAGTTAGCTGCAGCACCGTAATTATTTAGGCTTTGATTATATTTTCCTAGATAAAAATACGCTTCACATAGTCTGTCAGTTAACGCCTTATTTGATTTCACATTATGGGCTAGCTCACTAATAAACTGCTCTTGGCTAATATCACCCAAATATAGATAAATAACTTGTTTAGCCCAAATACGATTATCAACTAACTCAGCCCTTTGCTTTAATTTTTGTTTAGCTAGGGTTGCATCAACCTCAGCTTCAGCTAAATATAACCATAGTAATCGATAAGGATCATCTGCTTGTTTACTATGAAAGTCATTAAAGTCTTGCGCTGCTAATTCTGGTCTATCACCATAATAAAGCGCAATACCACGATTTAAGTGAGCATATTCATGTTCAGGAGCTAACTCTAAAACGGCATCAAATTTTTCATAAGCCTGAGTGAATTCTTTTAATTGTGTAAAGTGAATGCCTAAAAAATTATAAGCATCTATCAAATCAGGTTTGAGTTGAATAGCATGTGAAAAATCTAAACGAGCCAGTGAACGCAAACCAACACTGTCATAAAGTACCCCACGATCATAATGAAGTTGTGCCTTTTGCTCATCAGTCACTTTAACGCGATTAATCACCTCGGATAATCGAGCAATGGCAATTTCGCTTTTAAAGTTAATTGCTAAAGGCTCTGCAATAATGAGTTGATTAAGTGCCGTGGTACGAGGGGTACTTGTTTGCTTATCTAACGATACACACCCCTGTGTGAAGAGTGTAAGGCTAACAATGCTAATAAGCATGAAGGGGGAAAACTTAAACTTAGAAAAAAACAAATTCACTCAGTAGCCTTAGATTAATTAATAAAAATATTATTAGTGAGTAATTGTACTCGAAATAAAAACAAAAAAGGAGCCATAAGGCCCCTTTTAACAAATATTTACTGATTAAGCTGTAAATTATTTACCCTATGGTAAAAATGCAATTACTCAGCAGCAGGTGTTTCTTGTGCTGGCTTTTCCATCGCTTCTTTAATACTTAAACGTACACGGCCTTGACGGTCAACTTCGAGTACTTTCACTTTCACTTCTTGACCTTCAGATAATACGTCACTTACATTGTTAACGCGCTCTTCTGAAATTTGTGAAATGTGTACTAAACCATCTTTACCCGGCAATACATTAACAAAAGCACCGAAATCTACAATACGAACCACTTTACCTGTGTAAAGTGTGCCCACTTCAATTTCAGCGGTTAATGCTTTAATACGATTGATTGCATCTTCAGCTTGCTCACCCGAAGTAGCAGCAATTTTAACAGTACCATCATCATCAATTTCAATGGTTGTGCCTGTTTCTTCAGTAAGCTGACGAATAGTTGCACCACCTTTACCAATAATGTCACGAATTTTATCTTGGCTAACTTTCATCGTATGAATGCGCGGTGCAAATTCAGAGATTTCTTCTCTGTGACCTTCAATCGCTTCATCCATGACAGATAAAATGTGCGTACGAGCTGCTTTTGCTTGGTTTAAAGCAAGTTGCATGATTTCTTGGGTGATACCTTCAATTTTGATATCCATTTGAAGTGCAGTGATACCACCAGTAGTACCCGCCACTTTAAAGTCCATGTCGCCTAAGTGATCTTCATCACCTAAAATATCAGAAAGAACAACGAAGTTTTCGCCTTCTTTAACAAGACCCATAGCAATACCAGCAACAGAAGCTTTAATTGGTACACCAGCATCCATAAGCGCTAGAGAAGTACCACAAACAGACGCCATTGACGATGAACCATTAGATTCAGTAATTTCAGAAACCACACGTACCGCATACGGGAATTCTTCAATTGTAGGCATAACCGCTAACATACCGCGTTTTGCTAAACGACCATGACCGATTTCACGACGCTTTGGTGAACCAACAAAACCCGTTTCACCTACACAGTATGGAGGGAAGTTATAATGAAGCATAAAGGCATCAGTTTTCTCACCCATAATAGTATCAAGGCGTTGTGCGTCACGTTGTGTACCTAAAGTGGCAGTAACTAAGGCTTGGGTTTCACCACGAGTAAATACAGCAGAGCCATGAGTACGTGGTAATACGCCAGTCATTACGTCTAATGCACGAATTGACTCAGGATCACGACCATCAATACGTGGAGAGCCTTGTGTGATACGACCACGAACAACGGTTTTTTCTAAATCGTGGAATAAATCTTTTGCTTCTTGAACATTTAACTCTTCGTCATCAGCAAGTAATTTTTCTACTAATTCATTACGAATTTCAGCAATTTTTTCATAACGAACCGCTTTTTCAGTGATTTGGTACGCTTCGTTTACTTGTGCTTCAGATAACTCAGCAATTTTAGCCACTAATTCAGCATTTTTAACTGGAGCAGTCCAATCCCATGCTGGTGTGTTAACGTCAGTTTTAAATTCTTTAATAGCATTTACTGCCACTTGCATCTGCTCATGACCGAACATTACCGCGCCAAGCATTACTTCTTCAGATAAAACATCTGCTTCAGATTCAACCATTAATACAGCAGAGTCAGTACCTGAAACCACTAAGTCTAGTTGACTTGTTGGTAATTCAGACTGTAATGGGTTAAGTAGGTATTGACCATCAGTATAGCCTACACGAGCAGCACCAACAGGGCCACTAAATGGCACACCAGCAATGGCCAATGCAGCAGAAGCGCCAATTAATGAAATAATATCTGGGGCAATTTCAGGGTTTACTGAAACAACGGTGATAATAATTTGTACTTCGTTAGTAAACCCTTCAGGGAATAATGGACGAAGTGGGCGATCAATTAAACGCGCGATTAATGTTTCTTCCTCGCTAGGACGACCTTCACGTTTAAAGAAACTTCCTGGGATTTTACCTGCAGCGTAAGTACGCTCTTGATAATTAATTGTTAATGGGAAAAAGTCTTGACCTTCTTTGGCTTCTTTTTTCGCGACAACTGATACTAAAACACAAGTATCGTCCATGCTTGCCATAACAGCAGCAGATGCTTGACGAGCAATTGCGCCCGTTTCAAGCGTTACGGTATGTTTACCGAATTGAAATTTTTTAGTTACTGGATTAAACATATAATATGTTTCCTTGTTTTGTACACACTAGGTGTAACGTATTGATATTTTAATCAATCTGTACAATTATTTATTCACTTGAACCTACATATATGGTTAAGTAGAACAAAAAATTATACAGTTTGATTGATTATTTTTTACTTAATCTTCGCAGAAAAAAGCCGCTAGACCTTAGCTGAAAAAAATTAAGCACGCGTATTATACTGACCTGAACGATATTTGCTAGCAAGAATAGTCGGTTAACGCTTTTTGATTACAAAAAAATCACTTTGCTTATATTGGGTGACTCAGCAATGATTCATATTCTTTAGAAGAATTTAATTTAAGTAGTCACTGCGATTGATATTATAGCGCTGCATTTTTAAATTAAGGTTACGACGACTAATAAGCAATATTTCCATCACGCTTTTGATACTCCCTTTACATTGGGTCATGGCATTACGTAATAAGTGCTCTTCAAACAGCCCTACTTGGCTACTTAAGCTTTTCTCATTGTCTTCAATAACGATGTCATTACTTATGTTGCTAGTATTTTTTGTATTGCCCTCTTGTAATAAACTTGATAATGCAACAGTGCCCGTCGCATTTACAATGGCAAATTGCTGACTTAAGTTTTTCAATTCACGAATATTGCCATGCCAATCTCTTGTTGCTAACAATGAAAGATCATCCATGGTGGGTATAGGTTGCTCTATATTAAATTTTTGGCAAGCGAGCTGTAAAAAATGTTGAAAAAGAATAGGAACATCACTTAAACGATCATTTAATTTAGGAATAAATATTTCTGCAATTTTTAAACGGTAATAAAGATCTAAACGAAAATCGCCTTGGTCTGACAGCTGTTTTAGATCGACTTTGGTTGCACAAATAACGCGAGGATTAATGCTAATGCTTTTATTAGAGCCAACCCGCTCAATGGTATTCTCTTGTAAAGCTCTCAGCAGCTTAACTTGAAAATTCATCGGCATTGACTCTACTTCATCAAGAAATAATGTCCCCTCGCTGGCATATTCTAATTTACCAACACGGGTATGATTTGCGCCAGTAAAAGCGCCTTTCTCATGACCAAATAGCTCTGATTCAAGTAAATTTTCAGGAATTGCGCCGCAATTAATCGCAACAAAAGGATGCTCACAGCGATTACTATACTCATGCAAACAACTGGCAACGAGCTCTTTACCAGTACCTGTATCACCATTAATCACCACACTGGCATCAAACCCAGCTAATGATAAAACTTGTTGGCGTAAGTTAACCATCACCTGAGACTGCCCAATAAGTGTTGTCTCTATGCCACTAACTTGGGTTAATTGTTGTTGTAAACGGCTGTTTTCAATTTCTAATTCTCGTTTGTTGGCAGCACGTTTCACAATTTGGCTTAAATGTTCAGGCTCAAACGGTTTTTCAATAAAGTAATAAGCTCCTTGCTCCATTGCATTTACTGCCATAGCAATATCCCCATGGCCTGTCATTAAAATTACGGGCAATGTAGCATCTTGCTTAGTAATTTGTTGTTGCAACTCTAAGCCGGTTAATTTTGGCATTTTCACATCACTGACAACAACATCAATAGCTTGCTGATTAATAATATCACAAGCTTTGGTTGAGTCAGTACAAGTAACAACGTCGAAACCATCCAAAGTTAACCAACGTTGGGTTGTTTCTAACACCATTGAATCATCTTCAACAATTAATACTGTTGTCATTTTAAAACCCTATATATTTTATGAAAAATCAAAAGTAACCACTTATTCTTCTGCCATTAAACTGATCATAAATGTAGCTCCGGCATTGTTAACTAACAAATCATCTTTAGTAGAAACAATGCTAATACTAGCACCAAAATGACTTAATATATCTTGGCAAATAGCCAAACCAAGTCCCATTGAGCTAGTATCATTTTTACTGGTTACAAAAGCATCCAATACAGTTTTTTGCATTGCGTCATCAATCCCATGACCGGTATCAGCAACCGTTATAAAAATACTTTTATTCTCAGTAGTCACGTTAATATGAATGTGCTTTTGCTTAGATGACTGCATTGCATCACATGCATTTTGAAAAAGGTTATTTAATACTTGCTGTAGTTGATGTTCATCAATTTGAGCACTTAATGTATTGTCAAAATCATTAATAGCATAGCCAACACCCTCGGCTTTTAGCCTACTGTAATTAAGTAGTAAGCTTTGCTTTATTGTTTGTTCTATATTTGCAGTATTACTTTTGCTGCTTTTACGCTTACGAGCAAAATCTTTAAGCTGTGCAGTAATGGTTGATAATAAACGCGTATATTCAATAATTGTTTTAAAACCATGTGCTACTTGCTCACTATCGCCTCGGTCATTGTATTTACAACCTATACTAGCTTCAGTTTTTATAGCAGTGATAGGTTGATTAATTTCATGAGCAATCGTTGTTGCTACCATGCCAAGTGATGCAAGCTTTTGCTGATGCTTAAACTCTTTATCTCGCTCAAGTAAAGTTTGCTCTAATTTAGCTTTTTCTACTTGAGTACGACGCTTTATTTTTAAAAACATCATCATAAGTACAAGTAAAATAATACAAAATAAAAATAAAACCACATAAAGGTAGCTTTGCTTGTCTATGGCATCAATATTAGCTAAATGATGCAAGCGTAGTGGGTAGCCTTGCAGTAGTGATGAATGTACAAGATAACTTTGCTCTTGCTTTGCATTCGTTGTTTTTAAAATGCCATTATCGATATTAACAATCCCTAACTGGCTAAAAAGCTGTTTTTGTTCAAACTGACTGTTAATGCTTTTTTTCAAACTGTAAGGTAAATTAGAAAAGCTTTTGTATAACCATTTGGCATTACTTGATAATAAAATAATGCCGCGCTCGTCACTGACCATGAGTATTTCTTGGTCTGCTAAAAGCGAATCGGCAAGTTGCTGTTGCACAAACGATAGCTCCATTAACATACCGATAAAACCTAATACCTCGCCATTTTTTATAATAGGCAAAGCAATCAAAAATTCAGCTGAGCTATTGTCGACAGGAAAAACAAACTGTCGATAAGGCTTGTTTTTAAAAGTACGGCTGATGATAGTTTTATCGACTAATTCAAGTAAGGCTAAATCAGCATTGTGATTACTTGAAGCCATAAGTAGTTTTTTTGCATTACCAATAAAAACAGTTCGGTTGGATAAAGCACGATGCAAACTATCTAATTGCGATTGTGCTAGCGAGGTTAACTTAGATTGCTCATAAAGGTTATTTGCCATAGCTAAGTATTTTAGTAAATCAGGATGGTTGGCAATTAATGGCAAGAGAGATTGCTGAACTTGCCCTAACTCGCGCTCTATTTTACTGCCGTATAAGGCTAAATTTTGTTTAGCACTTTGCTCAAGCTTACTAAGTTGATGCTGATTAGTACTGTTCCATAAAGCAAAGGACAGCAAAGCTACTACAGATAAAACACTACTCGTTAACAATAAAAATGCTGATGACTTTAAACTTGGAGCAACCTCCTCAATGGCCGAACTTAAAAGGCTATTTTTGCTGATGTTTACTTTTGAAAAAAACATCATGATGTTTATTTATCCGCAGACTTATTTACGATTAAATCCATTAAACGAGTCACAGGTTGCCTGATCAGAAAAATTAACCTTAATAAAGATATCACCAAAGTGACGAAAGCAAACAAGGCAATCAACTCAAAATCTGTGGTCATTTTAGCAATAAGTTGACTTTCAGGAACCACAAGTAGTAAATGCCAATCTTGCTCTTCACCAAATAAAAATGACGAGTAAGAAGCTAAATAACGAATACCATTTTGACTAAAATAAAACTCACTAAAACCATGTTTATTATAACTTTGCTGTGCTGCTTTTAGCGCTGGTTTATTTAAGTCTGTTAGTGTCAGTAATTTAGCTTTAGCAGGTAAATCATTATAATCAGAGTAAGCAATAACCTTTTCTTGTTCATTAAAAATAACTAAATCGGTCGCACGAGAAGAGCCAATGTCATATAAAAAGCTAGAAAGCTCTTCTAAAACAATATCAACGCCCCACACCCCTAATAATTGATGTTTATCATCATAAATAGGATAAGAAGCAGTAATACCCGGAATAATATTGTTTTGATCAGAGTTGAAAGAGTAAACATCACTCCAAAAACCAGCTCCAATGGCTTTGGCGCCTTTATACCATAAGCGAGAAGTTGGGTTGTATGCTGCTTTTAATGGCTGTGATTTACGCAAACTTTGCCGGTTTTCATCAAGAAAGTTTTTCTGCTCAATTAATTCATATTCTTGGCTTGAATTGTTAACTTGTTTATTAATGGTTTGAATACGAAAAACATAATCGTCAGCATAAGTGTTGTGCCAAAACCAAAACTCTTTTTGCTCAGAGCCGACAAAGTAGCCATTAAATTGCGGATAACTATCAATAAAAGGTTGGACAAAACTGGCTAGTGTTTTAGGCTTTTCTAGCGAAATAAGTTCTTGTTGATAAAAAGCAGCACCCAATTTTGCAATATTTTTCGCCGGTAGTAAAAAATTACGGGTAGCATCCTTAATACTGGTATTAAGTTGCCAAATATAATCATCTGAAAACTGTCCAAGCTGTTGATTTTGTTTATAGCTGGTATAAATAACCCAGCTACTAAAGACAATTAAAAAGAGTAAAATAGCACGTAAAAATGTTTGCAAAAATTAAACCTCATTAGTTAACTATATAGCTATAAATAATGCGTAGCTCCATTAAAAATAGCAAGTTTTGCGCGTGCTTAGGCCAATTTGATTAAAGGCCAAGAGCTAAGCCTTCACGTCTTGGATCGGCGCCACCAATTAAACCATCTTTTGTTATTTCAATCGCATGCAAACCTGAATTTAAATCACTGATCTGCACTTTATGACCTTTCGCTTCTAACGCTGCTCTTAATTTTTCTACGCTAGTGCCACGCTCTAGTGTGGTGAGCTTATTACGATTTGTCACCTTAGGTAAGTTAATTGCCTGTTGTGGGTTCAACTCCCAATCAAGCACACCAATAATGGTTTGGGTAACATAGTTAATTATACGGCTACCACCTGGTGAGCCAACTACAAGTTTTAACGAATGATCTTGATTAAATACCATCATAGGCGACATTGAACTGCGCGGGCGTTTATTAGGCTCAACACGATTAGCAACCAACAAGCCATTCCTTTTAGGGTCAAGTGAGAAGTCTGTTAGCTGATTATTTAAAATAAATCCTTCAATCATTAACGCTGAGCCAAAACCATTTTCAAGGCTGCTAGTCATTGATACAGCATTGCCTTCGCCATCAACAATAGAAATGTGACTAGTTGATGGTCTCTCTATAGCTGAGTCATCTGCTTGTGCTATCGCCCCTTGAGGAAAACCAGCTAAAGCTTTACCCATATCTTTATTAGCATCTATAAGTTTAGCCCTGCTAGCCATGTAATCAGCAGAAACAAGCCCTTTAGTTGGCACCGCCACAAAGTCGGCATCAGCTATGTATCTATTTCTATCAGCAAAAGCTAAACGTGAACTTTGGGTGATTAAATGAATTGCTTGTAATGAATTTGGCTGTTCATTTTTTAAATCAAACGCTTGTAATTGTGCTAACGCTTGAATAACGGTAATACCGCCAGAGCTTGGAGGTGCCATGCCACAAACATTATATTGATGATAAGCACCACAAACCGCATCACGTTGCTCAACCTTATAGTTGGCTAAATCTTCCAATGTAAGTAAACCCGGAGCAATGCTAGCATGCTGCACTTTTTCAATGATTTTTTTAGCCAGCCATCCTCTGTAAAACACGTCAACGCCGTCTTTAGCAATGCTACGATATACATTGGCAAACTTTTTATTGACTAACACATCACCTGCTTTTACCGACTTACCTTTTGGGAAAAAATAATGATTGATTTTGGTAAGTGTATGAATACCGGGGTTAAAATCCATCCCTAATAATTTTTCTAATCGAGGAGAAACAATAAATCCGTGCTCGGCTAGGTTTATTGCTTGTTCAAACAGTATTGGCCAAGGTAATTTACCATAGCGTTCATGTGCTTTTTTAAAGCTTGCTAACACCCCCGGCACACCAACAGATCGACCACCAACAACAGCGTCAATCCACTTTAAGGGCTTACCGTTTTTACCAATAAATAATTCACTGGTTGCATTATGAGGTGCAGTTTCTCGACCATCAAAGCTGGTTAATTTACTCTCACTGTTATCCCAATACAGCATAAAATTACCGCCACCAATACCAGATGACTGTGGTTCAACCAAACCTAACACTAATTGTACAGCAATTGCTGCATCTACCGCGCTACCACCTTGTTTTAAAATATTAAAACCTGCTTTGCTCGCATAAGGATTAGCCGCCACGACCATAAACTTTTTACTATGTACTGCTTCATTTTGGTTGAGCCCTGTTGCCGCTTCTGGCTCACGCGCTTCTCTTACCTTGTCAGTTGCTGAGGACGTTAGCGCTTGAGCAGGTTGTAATAATAAAACAGTGAGTGTTATTGACAGTAATGTTCGAAAAATTGAGTATTGGTACATTTAAAATTCCTTTAACGCGTTAACCGGAAAACTTCATTGCTTTTGCTAAGCCAGTTTTAAGCCAACTTTCAAAACATTTACAACAAACTGAAAATAAAAGAAAAAATTTTTCAGCTAGACCGAAAACACTACAAAATAAGAACTTTATTTCCTACTGTATTTTATTCAACAAGAATATCAATACTTATTATCTATAGCCCTTTATTTACAAGGGCTTCACTAATAAATAAACTTATTGAAAGTCGTAAAGATTACCTATATAAAGGACAGATGATTTCAGTCTTTTTGCAAAAATATTATAAGGTCTTCTATGGATTTATCTGCCGTTTTAACCAAAGTGCATCAACAAGTAATACCGATAATAGGTCAAGGAAAAGTTGCTGATTATATTCCAGCATTGGCTAATGTTGATCCACAACAGTTTGGCATGGCGGTTACCTTAAATAATGGTGAATTTTATGGTGTTGGTGCTTACAAGCAAGCTTTTTCAATACAAAGTATTTCAAAAGTTTTTAGCTTTACTCTAGCTTTAAGGGAGCATAAAAAGAAATTATACAAAAGAGTATGGCGAGAGCCTTCTGGCGATCCTTTCAATTCTCTTATACAGCTTGAACATGAAGAAGGTATTCCTCGAAACCCATTTATTAATGCCGGCGCGATAGTTATTTGCGATAGTTTAATCACTAAAACAAAAAATAATACTGAAGCCTTAGCCGACATTTTAGCTTTTATTCGCAGCGTGAGTGATGATATGAGTATTGATATTAACAGCTCAGTTGCGGCATCAGAAATGGAACACGGCTTTCGTAATGCCAGTTTAGCGCATTTAATGAAAAGTTTTGGCAACTTGAACAACGATGTAAATACAGTTTTAGAAGCTTATTTTCAGCACTGCTCTGTTGAAATGACACCACAACAACTCTCACGAGCATTTTTGTATCTCGCCAACAATGGCACAGATCCTATTGCTAATAAGCAGTACTTAACACCCGCTCAAGCTAAACGTGTAAATGCACTAATGCTCACTTGCGGTCACTATGATGCCTCAGGAGATTTTGCTTTTAGAGTAGGTTTACCCGGTAAAAGTGGTGTTGGTGGCGGCATAGTTGCCGTCATTCCAGGGGAAATGGCAATAGCTGTATATTCACCGGGGTTAAATGAGTATGGTAATTCGTTAGTAGGTACTAAAGCTTTGGAACTATTTACTAGTTTAACTGGGCTATCTATTTTTTAATGGATCGAGTTCTTAAATTCAGAAAATAAAAAAGGAGCCATTCGGCTCCTTTTTTTTTAATAACTTGCTTAAAACGAACTATTAACGACGTAAACCTAATTTACCGATTAATGCAGTATAACGTTCAACGTTTTTGCCATTTAAGTAATCAAGTAATTTACGACGCTGTGCAACCATACGTAATAAACCACGACGAGAGTGATGGTCATGGATGTGCTCTTTAAAGTGACCTTGTAAGTGGTTAATTTGTTTAGTTAACAAAGCAACTTGTACTTCAGGTGAACCAGTATCACCTTCTTTTTGAGCGTATTCTGCAACGATTGCTGCTTTTTCTGTAGCATTTAAAGACATAATAAATCCTTAGTGTGAAAGCCGTTTATTCAAAAGAATAAATAGCTAAAATAACTACCTAAGCCAAACACTAATTCAGCCAAGGTAACGAAAGAGCGCGCATTGTATCAGGGCATAGCTAAAATGCAACTAAAACCCTACGCGCACTCAATAAAAATCATGGGGTGATAAAACTTAAATAAACCTGAAGTACAAGTGCGTTGGTAATATCAATAAAGAATGCGCCAACTAGCGGAACAACTAGAAACGCTTGGGGCGAAGGACCATAACGCGCCACAAGTGCTTCCATATTAGCCACAGCAGTTGGCGTAGCGCCTAAACCAAAACCGCAATGACCGCCGGCAATAATAGCGGCATTATAGTTTTTCCCCATGATCCTAAAGGTAATAAAATAGGCAAAAAACATTAATACAATGGCTTGAATAATTATTAACATAAACATTGGGCCAGCTAAGTTAGCTAGCTCCCATATTTTAAGTGACATTAATGCCATAGCTAAAAAGATTGATAACGCCATTGTGCCCCATAAATCAATGCAAGCACGGCTGATATGATAACGTTTAGAGAATTCACAAGTATTGGTTGCGACAACGCCAAATAATAGAGGTAGTAAAAAAGAAGGTAATACTAAACCATTGGCTTTTAATGCTACATGAGCAAGACCGCCAACAACCATACAGAGCAAAATGATAAATAATGTTTCCATCATTTTTTTAGGGGTTACTAAATCATGATCTTCAGGATTAAAGGTAATGGTATCGTCTAGCTCTTCATGATATTCATCTGCTTTTAAATTATATTTACTAATTAATCGTTTACTGACAGGACCACCAATTAAACCACCAAGCACTAGCCCCATGGTTGCCGCAGCCATAGCAAGCTCTAACACGCCGCCGCCCATGCCGTATTCAGTAGTAAATAAGTCAGCATACGTTGCACCCGTGCCGTGCCCACCAGATAAGGTTACTGAGCCGCCAATTAAACCCATTAGTGGATCCATGCCTGTTGCGAGTGCTACACCGACACCAATACCATTTTGTAAAAATAAATAGAGGGTTGCAACGGCTAAAAACAAGATGACTTTTGGCCCGCCTTTTATAAGCAATGAAAAGCTAGCACCTAAACCAACTGTTGTAAAAAACATTAGCATTAAAGGCGTTTTAAAGCTCAGATCAAAATTGAAATTAATGCCAAAATACGCATGTGCAATAGCTGCGAATATTGAAAACACAATACCACCAACCACAGGCTCTGGAATATTATTTTCCCGTAAAAAGGCAACTTTATTATTAAAGAAATAACCAGAAAACAGTATTAATAATGCAACTAACAATGTTTCAATAAGTCCTACATCTATATTCATTATTCAACCTTTATTATTTTTATGACTTTATTTAGTGCTTCAAGTAAGACAAGTCAATAGATGAAATCCACTATATCTTTTGTAACTTGTAAAACAACAAAGCAGCCAATTGGCTGCTTTGTTCATTCAAGATTATAATAATCTATTAGAAGGTTACGCTAACACGACCATAAACAAATCGACCATCGGTGCCATATGGAGAGAACGACGAGAATGGAATAATTCGGTTAAACGTACTAATACGGCGTGAGCCATCATCATTTAAGAATTGATCAGCTGCTTTTGGATAAGCATCAAACAAGTTGTTTGCACCTAAAGTTAATTTAATATTTTCAGTTACTTTGTAAGCAACATCTATATCAGTAATCCATTTAGCATCAAATTCTTCAACATAGCCTAGTTTTGATTTATCACTGCTGTACTGAGCATCAGTCCACTCACCAAAGCGAGTTGAACGCAAGCTTACTTGTAAATCATTCATTGTCCAGGTTGCTGATAAATTAAGCTTATTATCTGGCGTACTAGTTTCAAAACGAGAGATTTCACGCGCACTGAAAAGAATATAGTTATCACCTAACGCATCTAGATCTGCTGGGTTATCTTTAAGATTAGTCACTTCTGTGTCGTTTAAGTTTAATGCCGCGCTTAGGGCTAAACTACCCATGTCATTTAAGTCAAGATCATAAGTGGCAACAACATCAACACCTTGTGTTTCAGTGTCTATAGCATTAGTAAAGTATGTTGCACTACCCACACCATACACGCCTGCATCAGCTAAAATATCATTTACCGCAGAGCCTGATAATGATTCAGATAAAACAATACGATCATCAATAGTGATGTTATATGCGTCAACAGTGAAGTTAAATGCACCTTGAGTATACATAAAACCAAAAGTCATATTTACTGACTCTTCAGGAGTTAACTCTTTGGCACCTAATGCCTGAGCAACAGGAGTGCTTACCGGGAACAAGCCTTTTTCTTGTGGTACTTGATTACCATTACCATCATCAATAAATACTGTTGAAATAGTAGTATAAGATGTTTGTGCTAATGATGGTGCTCTAAAACCTGTGCTAATAGCACCACGGAAAGAGAAGTTATCATTTACTTCATAACGTGCAGCTAATTTGCTAGTAAAATTGATACCAAAATCAGAATAATCTTCATAACGGCCAGCAAGTGTTACATTTAAACTATCAGTTAAGTCAGTGTCTAATTCAACAAACAGACCTAAATTATTACGACTTTCATCTGTCGATGCAGGCAAACCTGGAAAACCTTGGCTACCACCATCAATGTATGACGCTTCTTCACCTGCGATAATTTTATAGTTTTCCTTGCGATATTCGGCACCCATGGCAATGAAAACATCATCATGTAGACCAAAATCAAACATATTATCAAAGGTTAAGTTAATAATGGTTTGATCATAAACTAAGGCACCGTTATCAAAGCTTGTAGGAGAATTATCACCTAATGAGGCGTTAACCGTATTTTCGTTACCTAAACCAAAATCATTTTTACCGTAGTCAACACTGGCATCCCAGTTCCAATCACCTAATTCACCATTCACACCAACAACAACTGAAGTATCAACAACGTCTGATTGAATATGCGGTAAGAAACCATTAGGGAATATACCTAACGATTTTCCTTGTTTTGGCTGACGATAAAAGGCAGCTGAATCTCCATCACGTTGACCGTAAGTACCAAAAGAATACAATTCTGTGGTGTCATTTAGGCTATAACCAAGGTTATAAACAAATGTTAAGTCTTGAATGTCTGCACGGCCAACACGGAAGTTATTGGCATGATCAAATTCCAACTCGCGCGGATCTAAATTACCGTTTTCATCAAGTGCATAAACACGACGACCTTCATAACCATTTCGTGCTGTTGGTGCGCGATCGCGAGATTCAAAGGCTAAGTGTATAAAACCATCTTCACCTAAGCTAAAACCAACATCACCAGCAATAGTGGTTGTTTCACCATCAGTTTTATTAAGGTTACCACCATCTTCAAAAACCAATTCATTATTAACAATGGTTTTAGAGTTGATTTTTTTTACACCATCAACTTCAGTATTGTATTGACCGTAAGTAACATCAAAGTTACCACCTTCGCTACCATCTTTTAAAATAATATTGATAACACCCGCTATAGCGTCAGAGCCATATTGAGCTGCAGCACCATCACGTAGTACTTGAATATTTTTAATTGCAGAGGTTGGGATCATGTTTAAATCAACAGCTGTTGACCCGCGACCAATTGAGCCACCTAAGTTAAGTAGTGCACCTGAGTGACGACGCTTACCATTAATAAGAACAAGCGTATGATCTGGTGCTAAACCACGTAAAGTTGCAGGACTTGAATGATCGGTACCATCATTTAATGTTGCTTTAGGGTAGTTAAAGCTAGGTAATAAATTTGATAATATTTGGCTTACTTCTAACTGACCAGTCGCCGCCATGCTATCAATATTAATGACATCAACAGGCGAAGTACTTTCTGCTACTGTACGGTCATTACGGCGAGAGCCTGTCACCATAATACGTTCGATGCTTTCTTCTTTAGCTGAAGCTTCTTCTGTTGAAAAAGCTGATACTGAAATTGTTGCTGCTGCACTAGCACCAACAAGCATTGCAAGACGAATTGCCTTAGCGACTTTACATTGGTTATACATTATTTCCCCTAATCATATTCTCATATGAATTTTTGTTTATAGTTTTAATAACGCTTATTGTTTGAGCGTGAACTGGGTATAGCGAAGGATGTGCCAAAACTATAAAAAAATGTAACTAATTGAAAAAACAATAAATAATAAAAGAAACTTTCATATCACAAGCCTGAAATAGGTAGTATGAGTCCTATTAAACAAAGACTGTAAGAATATTTATGCTTATAAAAAGAATATTTACCTAACAAAAAAGACAAAAAAAACCTGCTAAAAAATAGCAGGCCTAGTCACTCAAAAATGTAATGCGACAAAAATAGTAATAAAAGCTGGAAGGATAAAAACCTTCATTACTTTACAGCAATAACTATTGCCAAGAGTGTGCCAATAGTTGATAAAACAATTAAATCAATATAATACAATCACCTAGAATTAATGCTGTTTATCTAGTTAATCAAGAGTAAGTGTGAAACTTCCTACCATTATTATTAGAATAGAAACTATTTACTTATTAACATTAATTCAGAGTTAAATTTTTATTAAAGAAAAAACATTTGAACGTGCATAAGACTTCATAACGTCTTTATAAGCTTGACGAACCTTATTTACAATGCGTTCGTCAGTTTGTCGGCTAAAAGCCATATACAGAGATGTTGATGTTTCTTCTAAGCGGTAAATGGGTACTATTTCTCGGCAATCTAACATCAGGTGTAAACAGGTGAGTTGAAATGTCGCATAATCTGTTGGAAATAAATCGATGCGACCTAGTTTGAGCATTTTTACTGTTTGCTCAGGGGTGGTTAATAAATGAAGATATTTGAAACCTTGGTTATGTAAATACTTGTGATTGGCGCTATTTCGAATTGTTCCTATATTCAACTGTTTTAATGAATTTAAAGTGACTGGCTGAGTAAGTTTTGATGAACTCAAACCGACTAAATAATAATTTAATAAGGTTAAGTGGCCTACCCATTGAAATTTATTTTCTCGTTCTGGCGTTCTTGCAATAGAATAAATAAGTGTATTTGGTTTCGTTTGCGCGTATTTATAGGCTCTAGCCCAAGGTAAAATATTTTGTTGATATTCAAAACCTGCTTTTTCTAGTACATGTTGTACTAATTTTGATGCTGGTCCTGTAACACTGGCATTTTCTATATATTGATAAGGAAACGCGTTTTCGGTAACGACATTAATAACAGTGTTATGAATATCGTTACTTTCATTCGCTTTACTCGCTGAGGAATAACTCACCAAGGAATAACAAACTAATAGCAAGATAAAGAATGGCACTATTCACCTCAATATAAATACTTACTTTAACTAATAATATCGTTCGCCTTAATATTAGCTACAGTAAGCAAAAAAAGCCATCACTAAGTATTAACCCTAGTGATGGCTGCTGATCAGTCAACAAATTAGTCAACTACTTTTTCTTGCTGCTTTTCCAAACTGTTAGATAGGTTATCATCGTCACTTAGCGCTTTTTTAAAACCTTTAACAGCGCCGCCTAAATCGCCGCCTAAACCACGCAGCTTCTTAGTACCAAATAATAACACCACAATGACAGCAACAATAACCAGTTGCCAAATACTAATACCCGCCATAATACGTGCCTCTTTATATCAATTACTTTCATGCCTCTGTAGATAATTCAAGTATCGTTATTTTCGTAGGCGGGAACTTGTTCGCGCTTGTATGAGCGCGATTAAAATCCCGCCTACGAGCAGAAATAATACTTAAACTTTCCATCACCTGAAAAACTACATAGCCATAATTGTTTTATTTAAAACTGTAGCAGTGACTACAAATAACTAGCCGCCGCTCCCCATGAATATAGAATTACACTACTGTGGTAGTTGCGCTTAAATTCAAGGTATGACCATTAAGGGGTAAAATCACATGGTTGGCAGATAAAATACCGCTATTGCAATTTTCACTAATGTAAAGCCCTCTATGCCCAGCACCTTTTTGACAATTAATAGTGTTGTTATTAACCATAAAGTGTGTGGCATTGCTGATGCTAATGGCCGCTAACGCTTGTTCTTTTCCTTGAAAACGAATCAAGTTATTGTTGATTGATAAATCTTCTAAACTTGAGTGTGTAGGGGCAATATTAATAGCAGATCCAGCAGTTTTATTGGCATTGATCTGATTTTGACTGATCAATACTTGGCTAAAATCATCTTGATTATTATTGCTTAACGCATTTTGACTAGTGATGCTAATAGCATTAGCTGTCTGCTGTTCAAAACGATTACCTGTTATATAAGCAAGGGGTTGATTACTGCTTAGTAAAAGTTCAATACCTACAGAGCCACCGTGAATTTTATTATTCACTATTTTGGTTGCGCTACTATAAAACTTAATAGCGGTAGGCATATCATTGATAGTGACATTTTCAATATCGTTAGTTAGCTCATTATGATTACTATTGTCTGTTAAACTAATTCCGGCACCCACACTTTTTTGATTAGGTGTATTTAGCGCCAAAGTAAAGTTTTTAAAGATAGCTGCAGAGTCCTCGTTAGCTAAATAACTAATAACATCTTTAGTTGAGCTATCTGTAGAGCTTAAAATTGTATTACTTCCTTGACCTACAATACCGCCCGCTGCAATAGATAATGTTGAAAATTGATAACGCTTTGCGCCATAAGTAATAACTTTACCGGTATTATGCGCACTAGCCATTGCCTTAGTATTGTCGATACTGCCACTTTGCACATTTTCCTCAACACCAATGGCACCAAATTGTTCAACACGGATAATGCCACTAGGAAATAACGCTTGAGCATGTAACCCATTGTTTAACTTAAGCAATGAACCACCGTCAACAGCAAGAGAAGAATGAGTGACAACCACATAAACATTATCGCCATCATCACCAACTTGATGATAGCCTAACGTAGATACAGTATCGCCAGATTTTAAGTTTTTATCGGCGCTCATCTCTTTTACGCTGTTATGAATAATATTAGTACCATTTGCTAATATACCTTCATTTTTATTGCCTGCTTTCGCTGTATTTGATAGTGCTGCGCCACCTAACAGTACGGCTGCAGTTGATGCGCCCATTGTCATGAACTTACGGCGAGATGATACATTTTCAAAATTTTTCATAATTTAATACCTTCTAATTTTTAACATTTAAAACTAATTTATCGTTGTCTTTTTAATACTTATTTTATTATTTGACCAACCTTGGGTTGTTATACGATTTGTATTTGATCGACATAAACCATATCGCTAGAAGCGTTCATCCCTCCTTCAAAAGCAATTTTAAATGTTGAAATGTGATTATAAAGCGAAAGGTCTATTGAGTAACTATGATAATAGCCATCAGCATCACTTGAAGTTAACGTTTTAACAACAACCCAACCTGCGCCATCATCAACTTTAATGTTAAATTGGTCGCCCGCCGTTAAGGCTTGACCAACTTTAGCCGCAAATTCAAGCTTTTTCCCTGAAAGCCCAGATAAGTTTACGGTGCGCTCTAAGCTGGCATTATTAATAAATTGTACAGCATTTTGCCCTGTAAATGCTTGTTCACATGTAATACTTGCACCAGTTACTGTCCAAGCATAGCTAAAGCCATTGCCACCATTAAAGTCACCAGAATCAAAACTGTCATTAGCAACTACTTTATCACCCGTAATGCGAATACGATCTAAATACCAATAATCGAGTGTTTCATCCATTGCACCTGCAAAAATAATTTTAAAGTTTGCTGAACGTGTATAAGTAGATAAATCAATAACATGTTGATGGTATACCTTGTCACCATCTTCTGGCGTAATTGTATCGACAATTTGTTCACCGCTGCCATCATCTATTTTAATATGAGCAACATCACCTGTTTCAAAATAAACATTACGTGAATCAAAAACTAACTTAGGATTAATCACCCCAGATAAATCTACTTGTCGCTCAATTCTGCCTGTTTGCGTAATTTTAGCGCAATATCCACCCTCTAAAGGATAATCAGTATCAATTGAAGCTGCGCCAGACGTTAACCAATTACTAGCCCAACCATTGCCGCCAACAAAACTATTAGAGTTAAAATCATCAAAAGCAATACCGTCATACCCTTCGACTCGAATATGATCAAGGTAGAACCAATCA
>Ga0316205_10000385_pt1 | contig 87247 bp, 70 predicted proteins | sample 3monthpyrite_MG_FD_204941 | JGI IMG/M metagenome (GOLD analysis project Ga0316205, IMG submission 204941) | Microbial mat bacterial communities from mineral coupon in-situ incubated in ocean water Damariscotta River, Maine, United States -... | ecosystem: Environmental > Aquatic > Marine >...
GTGTGGAGTTTTACCACAGCGGGTATTGCCCCAACGGTAGTTACCACGGATCCGGCAAGCGACGCCACGGATGTTGCGGTTAACAGTACGGTTAAAGCCAGCTTCAGCGAAGCAATGGACCAAAGCACCGTAACCAGTGCCACGTTCAGTGTGAAAGCCGGTAGCACACCAGTTGCAGGTGCCATTACTTGGAATGCGAATCAAGTGATTTTTACGCCTACAGCAAGCTTGGATGAAAACACAGTTTACACAGTTACAATTTCAACTGGCGCAAAAGACCTTAGTGATGTTGCAATAGGAAATGCAAAAAGTTGGAATTTTACCACTGGAGACTTTACCGCACCAAATGTAGATTCAATGACTCCGAGTGCAAATGGAGTTGCTGTTACAGGAGTAGTTACAATTAATTTTACTGAACCAGTTGATACCACAGGTATACTTGATGGTGATTTTACATTATCAATGGCCGGTGCAGATGTGACTACGATAACTGGTTTAACTTCTTCTAACGCTACTTCGATTACTTACACCATTGATGGTGGGATAGTTGCTAATGCTCTGTATCACGCTAGTCTTAATACGAGCATTGTGGATATTGCTGGCAATAACCAATCGATAGACATTCAGTGGGATTTTACTACTGATTCATTGATAGTTGCATCAGGTTCTGAATCTGGTGGTGAGGTATTGTCATCTCAGGGAATTGATAACTCCGTAGAGCATTATTATGTTGTAACTGGACTATCCGCTAATAAACGTTATGCCATTAATCTTGATGCAACTACAAATGGAGATGATTTAAATTTATTGACATATACAGGTGCGTTTACGTCGTTAAACTGTGAATCGAAGCAATCAGCTACGGGTGATGAGTTATGTACTTCAATTTCTAATAGTGATGGTGAAATCTATGTTCAAGTAAATAATCAATCTGGCAGTGCATCTAGTTTTAATTTGACTTTGGCAACTGTTACAACCACAGGTGGTAGTGTAAACAATACTTATGATTACACAACGATATCGGGTCTAACAGCTAATACAGAGTATAAAGTTATCTTAGGCGGTTTTTCTCCACAAGATTTAGATCTATATGTGTTTGAAGACGGTGGTGTGATAAAAAGTCTATGTCGATCAAAAACTACATCAAACGAATCATGTATATTTACAACAGGCGTAGCTTCGAGTTCGGTTAAAGTTCTTGTGGCTGGTGTTGGGCAGGTGGCAAATTACACTCTTGGTGCTGTATTAACGGCAGACTCATTTAAATCTTCGACACCCCTTTTGGTCGGTGAAGTATACAATCATGTGTTTACAGGATTAAGTGCTGCAAGTACATATACAGTAAACTTGATAACTACTTCGACAACTGATGATATTATAGATGATGACTTTGATCTCGTTGTTGATTCAGATGCATCGGGCACATTAATTTGTTCAAGCATTACCTTAGGCACAGGTGTGGAGTCATGTATCACTAGTGGTGGTGATACTTCTTTATTTGTTACAATCGATGCCACTAATTCAGCATTAGAGTCAAATTTTATAATCAGTTACACAATTAATTAAATATTGAAAATAGGGATGTTTCATGAAACTTAAGCCAATAAGTCTAATTATAATCGGGCTTTTAGTAAATACAGTAAATGCTGAAGTGATTTTAGATGGCACTGTGGGCGCTGCCGGTGCTATTACGCCAACGGAAAATGTTTATGTAATAACTGAAACGCAAGGTCAGCTGAAAGGTTCCAATTTATTTCATAGTTTTGATAAGTTTAATATTGATACCAATGAAACTGCTTCATTTACGGGACCAGATAGTGTGCAAAATATTGTTTCTCGAGTGACCGGTGGTGCATCTACGATTAATGGTACGATTGCTAGCGACATTCCGAGTGCAAACTTGTGGTTAATTAATCCTGAAGGTATTTTATTTGGTGACAATGCGTCATTAGATATTCAAGGCTCTTTTCATGCTTCAACTGCAGATTACATCCAACTACGTGATGGCGTCCCATATGTTGAAGTTGACGGGGGTCTTACATTAACAGCTTCTCCTCCTCACACTTTCGGATTTTTAGATCCAATTTCCTCTACAGCGAAAATTGATGTTGGTAATGCAAGATTAACTGTACCCGAAAATCAATCTGTCACTCTTCTTGGTAGTGATATCAGTTTGCAAGGCGCATTGATTTCCGCACCTGGTGGAAATATTTCAGTGGTTAGTATAAATGAAGTAGGCGAAGTCATTTATTCAGATCAAGGTTTGGATACGTCAGCGACAGAAGAGTTTGGGCGTTTATCTATAGACTCTACTTCATTTAAAATAAATGGTGAACAAGAAGGTAGTATTCAGATTAAAGGTGGGGACTTAGAAATTAATTCCAGTGATACAGACTTTGTGAGTAGTGTAACCAACTTAAAAGCCAGTTTTTTTGAAGATACGGATTTAATGGAACAACCCTGTGAGTTGGCTGATTTCTACAATCAAGGAAAAATGAGCTTTATTGTTAACCAAGATGAAGATGAAACAGAATATGGTGTAAAAACTAAAAAGAATCGTCGTGGCCCTATTGGTGGTACTGAAGCGGCTGAGTGCTTGTAAATGATTTTAAAAATGTCTTATTATTCGATGAAATTCTCTGTTCTCTCATTATTGATTCTTGTGGGTTTATTCTTTAGCAGTAATATATATGCTCAAGTTATGTCGTCTGCTGCGATTGGTGCATTTGTTAAGCAGCAATTTAGTACCGGTAATGTCCAAATTAATAAAGTTGTCTTAGAACAACCTCATATTATACCTAAAGAATCTATAGATAAATTTTTTACCAAGTACGAAGGTAAAGAAATCAGCGTTGAGGATGTAAAAGAAATCCAGAAGCGATTATCAAAATATTATTACGCAAAAGGTTATATAAATTCTGGCGTTATTGTTCCTAATCAAAAAATTGAAAATGGCATTTTGAAATTTAGAGCGGTACATGGTCGATTAACGCGCGTTAAAGCTAAAGGAAATAAAAGAATATCTAATGCGTACATAAAGAATGCAGTTGCTAAGGGAGTCACAGTCCCGCTGAATTCTGAAAAATTACAGTTAGCTTTAGAAGCATTACAAAAACATCCACTTATTTCTGAAGTTAAAGCAAATATTTCTCCTGGTGAAAAACTTGGGGAGAGTATTTTGGAGTTGAAAATTTCCGAAGAAAAACCCTATTTTTTAAGTGCTGAAATGAGCAATCATCAATCGCCAAGTATTGGTCAATATCGTATAGGAATGAGTTTTGGTCATCGTGATGTAACTGGATTGCGAGATACTTTAAAAATAGACCTAAGTAAATCAGAAGGGCTGACTAGTGGAAATGTTGATTACACTTTACCGTTAACTTTAAATGATTATATGTTTAATGCATATATTAATTATGGGAAGTTTTCTATTATAGATGAAGAGTTTTCTGCGGCTGAAATAGACAGTGAATCGACAACTTTTGGTTTTTCTGTAAATGCGCCATTGTATAAAACTTCCCATGCAGAAATTTCTGGTGGTATTGGATTGGATATTAAACATATGACATTGTCTATGTTTGGTGAGCCGGCAACGCTATCTGAAGGATTTGTTGATGGTGAGAGTAATTCTACTCCCATGGTCTTTCATGTTAATGCTTTGTATCAAGAGCGTCGTTTTGTTGCTGCGATGTATGCGGGAATTCGTCGTGGTACAAATATTAGTTTGTTTGGTGGGAGTGATGAAGATAGAGTATTTACGGTTGGAGTTAGTCAGCTGTCAATGGCTTTAAAACTCATTCCAAAGTTAGAATGGAATGTTCGTATAAATGGTCAGTTAACAGGTGATAATTTATTGCCTGCTGAAAAATTTGCAATTGGTGGTGTTAAAAGCGTACGAGGATATCGTGAAAACCTGCTAGTACGAGATAATGGTTTAGTTATTTCAAATCAGCTGCGTTATTCAATATTTCGATCAAAGTTATTTTTAGTTCCTTTTGTAGATTATGGAAGATCCTGGGATTCAGAGCAGGGCACTCTAGGCGCTAGCGGTGAGCAAATTTATAGTGCGGGAGCAGGACTGCAATGGAAGGCAAACAAAGCTTTGTATACTGAGTTATTTTGGGGTAAGACACTCACTGATGTAGCTACTAACTCTGATCAAACTCAGGACTATAGTTTTCATGTCTTAATGCGATATACTTTCTACTAAAATATATTATTCAATTTTAACTTTTCTTAATTGCTCTGCAGCACTCTCAGGACTTATCGTATTTACGTATAAACCTGAGCCTAACTCAAATCCCGTAGGTATACTTGTGCGGGGGCATATTTCCAAGTACCAATGATAACTATGCTGATATTTTTTATATTCTTTTCCGTGAGGGATGGAGTGTAAGAAGTAATTGTACTGCACGCCTCCCAAAACAGCATCTAATCTTTGCATAGTGTGTTTAAGCAAGAGTGCAAAGTCTTCTAGCTCTTCCTTGGAACAATCTAAAAAATTCATTTGATGGTCTAATGGGTAAATATGCATTTCCCATTCATATCGACTGGCGAAGGGTTTTATAGCGATAAAGTGTTTACTTTTTTCAATAATATATTGCCCAACATCAATTTTTCGACGTACTTCTCCTGATTCTCGATCATAAATTGTGGCTTCATAGGTCATGGCTTCATCAATTAACGTGCAGAAAATACAGTGATGGTGTTTATTGAAATGAGAATAACTATATTCGATTTCTTGTTGAACATTATGTGGAACGACAGGCATGGCTATAATTTGACTATGGGTATGAGGAATACTGCCACCCGCTGCCGGCCCATAATTTTTAAAAACCAGAATGTATTTTAATCGATGATCAGACTCATAAAGCGATATTAATCGTTGTTGATAAGCAAAAAATAACAGGGATATGTGTTCGGGCATCATTTCATGTAAAGCAATGCCGTGATTATTGTGATCAATTATCACTTCATGGCGTCCATATCCATCGATGGTCTGTTGCAAACCAAAAGCAAAGTCTGAATTTTGTTTGTTATTACCAAGTACTGGATACAAATTTTCTACAATTCGGATTTGCCAATTCTTATCATTAGGTAATGATTGGATTGCTTTAGGTGTTTTTGATTCGTTTCCGCTGCAAAAGGGGCAGGTATCCACGTGTGATCGAATATCTCTTGGTGCGGCTTCTTCAGATTTTTTAGGCCGCATATTACGTTCTGTAGCAACTAAGACAGATTCTGAAGACACCACTGGATTGATGCGTATTTCTCTAAGTGTGACTTCCATCATACATTCTCCCTAGAGCGTGGTATAAAATTCGCCTAATGAATAAAGTATCAATGATATCATCCATTTTTGATGTTAGAAGCCTAAATTGAGGTGGTTAAAGCTTCGTCGCATAAAATCGTTAAACTATATATTGTGATACTAAACAAATGTGAGCAGGGAATATATAATTGAATAAAAACAATAAGATGCCTGATCTTGGGAAAGTTGTCGCTATTGGTGGTGGTCATGGGCTAGGGCGATTATTATCCTCTTTGTCATTTATCGGTGAAGATCTAACTGGCATTGTGACAACAACGGATAATGGCGGGTCTACAGGGCGATTACGTAATGAAACTGGATGTATAGCTTGGGGAGATTTGAGAAACTGCCTTTCTCAATTAACTGCAGGCAAAGATATTAAAAATACGTTATTTGAATATCGTTTTGAAGATGCCGGCAGTTTGAGTGGGCATAGCTTGGGTAACCTCATGTTATTAGCACTTGATAATATGTGCGTTCGTCCTACGGATACGCTTAATTTATTCCGTGAATTTCTTGGGGTACAAGCGAATATATTGCCCATGTCAGAAACGCCAGCTCATTTAAGCGCATGTAACAGTGAGGGTTGTAATATTATTGGTGAAGTTGAAATAGATGCGGAAGATTTTTTACCTTCTGATATTGAAATTACGCCGAACGTTTCTGCCTCCAATGAAGTGATTAGTGCAATTAAGCAAGCAGATTTGGTGATTTTAGGGCCAGGTAGTTTTCTGACCAGTGTTATGCCACCATTGTTAATGTCCGACATTAAAGAAGCAATTATTCAATCTACTGCAACAAAAATATTGGTAGCCAACATGGTGCCTGAAGAGGGTCCTACGGGTAAAATGCCATTGTATAAAAAAATGCAGTGGATGGAAGCTGTAATAGGGGCAAATATTGTTGATGCGATAATTTGGCCACACTCTCGTGCATTGTATGGACCTGGAGATTTAAATGTTATTCTTGCGGATCTGAAAACTGATGAGCATGAGCGGGTGCATAACAAAACTAAGTTAGTCAATGTAATTCGTGATGTGGTAACTCATTTGCGAAGCGCGAAAACACAACAAAAAACAGCATAAGTTTTGAATAACTGGTTTGTTTATATCATCTTATGTTCTGATGAAACTTTATACACAGGTATTACTACCGATATAGATCGTCGTTTTCAGCAACATCTCAGCCTACAGGGCGCAAAATACTTCCGGGGCCGGGATCCTGTGAAAGTTATTTATCAGGAATCAGGTCATACACGTAGTTCTGCAAGTATAAAAGAAGCGCAAATAAAAGCATTATCACGTAAAGACAAGTTATTATTGCTTAGTCCCGAATCGAATCTAAAAAAATAAAAATCGTATAGTAAATTTAATGCTATATGTTCTTCAGTGGGGAGAATATCATGTGTAAGCGATTGTATTGCTTACTATTTATTTCTATTTTGTTCTTCATGCATGGTTGTGGGGAGGCGCGCCCTGGAGGTGCTATTTCCGGTGTAGATAAATTGGAAGCCCCAGAGAATTTTGTTGTCCGACAGCAAAATCAATCCAATCTGTTAAGTTGGAAGCAGATTGAAGGTTTAACCTATACAATTTATTGGTCAAATGAGCTAGAAGTCCCTACTGACGGCTCACAGAGGCTAGATAATGTTAATTCTCCCTACATTCATGATGGGCTTGTAAATGGCCTGACGTATTACTACGTTATTCGCGCGTCTCAAAATGGCAATGTTGGCCTAAATTCCTCAACCGAATCAGCGACACCAGATCGATTTTCTAAATTGTCCAAGCCCGAAAATGTGCAGTTAAAGAGTGGTAATGGTGAAGTTAACTTAACTTGGAATAGAGTTTCGGGTGCGAGTAATTATAAAATTTATTGGACTACTGATGTAAACGAGGATCCCTTTTTTTCCAATAATACGCCTTTAGAATCGCCCAGTAACTCTTATCATCATACAAATTTAGAGAATGATGTGACCTATTACTATGTCATTACAGCCTTGGCTTTTGAGGGAGAAAGTGATCCAACAGAAAAAAGGAATGCAACGCCAGGTTTTATTCGGCCCGGAATACCGACTAATTTAGAAATACATGAGTTTGGTGATAAGTCTGTCACTATTGAGTGGAGTGTGGCGGAGAATGCTACTCAGTACAAAATTTATTGGAATATAGGAAGCCCAGATTTTGAATTATCAAGCGCAAAATCCGGCATTGTTATTCCTGGAGAAAACGATTTCATTTTGCATGGTTTGGTGAGAGGTAATATATATTATGTAAAAATAGTAGGGATAAATGATCAAGGAGAAGGTTTTCCTAGTGAGAGTTTAAAAGTGGATTTTAGTGGTGGAACTGGAGATACAGACCTTTCTGTAATACCACCAACGAATATTGAAATCGCTGTGGTAGGAGTTTCGGTTTCTCTTCAGTGGGAATCGGCAAATACACGTTATAATTATTTGGTTTATTATGCGACGGAGTCGGGTATAACAAAAGAAAATATTCGTACAAAAGAAAATTTTGGAATTTCACGCCTGTTAAATCAGCCAATTTTTAGCATAGACAATTTGTATGTGGGCCGAAATTACTATGTCATTATAGTTGCTATTCTAGGTGATAAAGAGAGTGTAGAAAGTAGCGAAACATCATTTTCAGTGGAAATACCAATTGATAAATTCGAAAATTCAGATATTCAAAATGGCGCGGCACTTTATACTCAATGGTGGAGTTCGTCTAGCCCTCCTCAGATAGAAAACCCAATTTGGCAAGACGCTGCTCAAGATGCACAAGGTAATAAAAATAATCCATCACAAAAAGCAAATACTTGGCGTTGTGCTGAATGTCACGGATGGGATTATTTAGGAAAAGACGGAGAATATGGTGTGGGAAGTGAGAATTTCACAAATTTTCCAGGTTTACTCGATGCAGCGACAAATAAAACCAAAGAAGAAGTCTATACTTTCATTCGCAATGGTCTTACATCAAAAAATCGTGCGCACAGTTTTAAAGAATTAACTCAACAGGACACTCTGGATCTAACTCGTTTTATTATGAGCGAAGTCCCTAAAGAACTAGCAATCTGGCAGGGCAACGTTAGTATAGGCGAAACGGTTTATACTCAGAAAAATTCTTTGGGCAATGCTTGTCAAGATAGTAGTTGTCATGAAGATCTTCCAAACCTGGAATCTGAAAAAAAACTTTTATTGGAATCTGCCATAGAACAGCCTGCTCGTTTTATTCATTATGTTCGCTTTGGTGTAGGTCGTATGCCTGGAGGGCAAAGCTTGGAGAGTGCTCAACATGTTTTGTCGTATTTGTGGCAAGAGAGTTTGAATAAAACGATTAATAATTTTCAGCCATCAGTATTTGCAAAAACTGGCTCAGCGCTTTTTGACCAATGGGCAAAGGGTGGCTTGTTATATGATCGATGGTGGAAAGCGATAACTGTTGAAAAAAATCCTCAGCCTTTGGGCAATCATCCACTTTGGCCAAGTAACGATACCGTGATAAATGGCGTTGATACTTGGCGATGTAAGGAGTGCCACGGTTGGGATTATTTAGGTAAGGACGGCGTATATGGGCGAGGAAAACATTTTACAGGAATCGCTGGAATTATTGGTCCGAGCATAAAGAAAAAAACAGCTCAAGAAATTTACGATTTTCTTAAAACAGGTAGTCAGCATGCTTATTCTCGCTATCTAACTGACGAAGAAATATATGCTTTAACACGATTAGTGTTGGAAATTAGAAAAGAGGCGGCTCTACAACAATCATCAGTTGACCTGATAGATCAAGTGAAACAAGAACCCATAAAATTTTCTTCAAGTTTAGGAGAAAGTTTATATCATGATTCTATTGCTTTCGGAGGCTGTATTACTTGTCATATTGTAGAAGACTTTGGGTGGTATTTTAGTGACTCTGATCCAGAGCGAGACGAGTTACAAACGTTAGATAGTATCGCTAAGAATAATCCTTGGGAATTCATTCATAAAATTCGTTATGGCCATCCTGGAACAAGTATGCAGGGAATCATTCAGTTTGAATCTACTAGCCCTGAAGCAGCTATCGATATACTCGGGTATGTACAAACTGCATTGGCACCAAATATTAAACGAGGAGGAAGGCTTTACGACAATTGGTGGATTGAAAATGGTTTAAATAAACCAACATTAGTTCATGAATTGTGGCCAAGTGATGCAGTAGTGATAAGAGATGAAGAAACTTGGCGCTGTGTGAACTGTCATGGCTGGGATTATAAAGGAGAGCAAGGTATCAAAGGCGTGCTGGATAAAACACGTAATATAAAATCTTTTATAGAAAATGGCACTTATTTGAATAGCAGCGATCATTCTTTTTCTGAAAAACTAAAGCGACAAGATATTTATGATCTAACCACATTTATTGAGAGTACTGAAAATACCGGTGCACGAAGTGATATTGATGTATTGATGGCAAATGCGGATGCGATTACTGGCAAAACACATTACATTAGTACTACGCCTGGGAATTGTATTAATTGCCATGGAGAAAGCGGAACATCAATCCCGAATATTGATTTGGAAACAGCAGCTAAGAATTTTTCCACTCGATTTATTCACAAAGCACGATTTGGTTCTCCAGGAAGTATTATGTTGCCGAGCTTGGAACGTTTTAAGGGTTTGTCCGCAACCCAAGCCGCTGATGTACATGCTTACGCAAGTAATATTGCCAGTTCAACAACAGTTAATGGTGTGGGTTTAGATCGTGGTGGTCGTTTATTTGACAATTGGTTTAAGGAGATGAAAGCCGCTGATGACACAGTGGAAGATCCAGTATTGGCAAATCCATTATGGGAGTTGCGTAATACGGGTATTCCGGACACACAATCCTTATCTGATAGTTGGCGTTGTGTGAGTTGTCACAGTTGGAATTACAAAGGTATTGATTTGTTGAGCAATGATACAGATGCAGATAATCTATTATTTAAGTTACTTTTGCGGCAAATGAATAACCCAAATCAAACTGACTTAGTCAATTATTTTTATGACAAAATAAAAAATGGCTTTGGTGATTTACATAACTACGGAAATCCAATTTCGAGCCTACCAACAGTACTTGGCGATCGTGAATTGAAAGAACTCGCCTTATTTGTCACTCAAGGAGTGATAGATACTTCAGAGTATATTGGTAATATTGATGCTAAAGTGATCGGTGGAGATGTGAATAATGGTAAAGCCCTATATACCGGTTTATTGTTGGAAGATATTAATTGTGGGAGCTGTCATGGGGAAAGCGGTGATAGTATTCCGCCTGGTGGCAATTTAGCAATTGATATATTTGCACTTGCGAATACAAATCCATGGAAATTCTTACATAAAGTGCGCTTCGCGTCATCTGGAACGGATATGCCTTCGTTAATCGGTCTTCCTGGTACAAATTTTCAGCAAGCTTTAGATGTTTTGAGCTTTGCTCAAGAAGAATTTGCCAAACGCCCCTAACATCAGACTAATTTAGATTGACTTGGCACAGATATTACATATGTCAGTCATATGAAATATTTTTGTTTTTTTATTCTTCTATTTGCCAATATTTGTTTTGCCGACAAGCAAAAAGACAGTGCTGTCACAGTTAAGCCAAATGCGGTAAGTAGCGACACCTATATAGACCCCAACGATGTAGGTGGAGGTGTTTATGTTGACCCTAATGATGTAAATGGATCGATAACCATTGATCCATACGATTTACCCGTAGAAACTGAAAAAATTCCCGAAAAGAAACAAAACTCAATAAATAAGCTTAAAGATGATTTGTTTGCTGGATCATCTGAATTTTTTGAAGGTACTGACGAGATAATTTCGGATGCGAATAAGTCATGGCAAAATTGGAAGAAAATTAATTTACAATCACCAAAGCCGCCACTAAAGTGGCCTCAAGTGGGAATGGAAATTGGCGCCGGTTATGCTGGCGCTTTTGGCGGTTCTGTTATTGGTATTTTTAGTGGGTTTTTAATTGGATCAGCTTACGATGCTTTGAGTAGTTGTGAGCAATGTTGGGTGGACGTTGCTGCAAATATGAGTACGATTGGTGCGACATTGGGTGCAAGTGCCGGTGTATACATGTTTGGAAATGATGATAAGCAACAAGGTTCACTAGCTAGTACTTATATCGGTGCCGTGTTGCCGGTGCTTGTGGGCACAATTGCTTACCGAGGATCTAAGCAAATTAACCGAAGTGGATTTTATTTAGCGACTATGCCATTAACTGCAGCTCTTGGATTTAATTTAAGTCGTCATTATCGACAAAAAGGTGAAAAATCGTTGTTTGATAATTTATTCGCAGATGATATGTGGGTATCAAAAAGCAGAGATGATGTATTAGCTTTTAATATGAGTTGGAAATTTTAAAAGCTATATCTTATATCAAAAAATATTCGGTCATTATCTGCAATTTGATTGATAAGAAAGCTATCTCCCGATTGATAAATGATACCGCCTAACATAATCGTGAAGGCATCTTTTAATTCATATTCCATTGACGCACGATAAAAAGCACCACTGTCTGAATTTAAGCCTAGAAATGACGCTAAGGCAACGAGTTTTAATTTTTCCCGCATAAAACTACCAGTATAACGTAAAGCAATTTGACCTTCGTTTTCTTTTTTCATATCGGGTGCACTTGCTAAATCGTCAACATATTTATTGATGTGGCGATTAACCATTTCTACGGAAAGTGTTGTATTAGTTATGCCTGCGTAATCAAAACCGACCATGGAATCTATTCTAGAAAAGTCTTGATTGAGATTACTAAATTCAAAGCCGTCAATATACGCAGCCTCAAGTTTTAATAACCAGTTATGAATTGCAAAATTTGTTGCTACGCCTAACATGTTCAATTGACTATGTTTTAAATAATTGGGTGAGTTACTCTTGTGTATTACATGTGCTTGATCATTATAATAATGAGCTCCATGAAATGATAAATCCCAACCACTAAACACACCATTCATAGCTAATGCAAACTCTGGGTTTGTCCAATTGTCTGGACTTTTTTCTTGCAGTGGTGGTGAGTTCGATAAACCAAAATCACTACCAAAGACAGGCATTTTATTAAAGCGTATTTCAGGAATAACAATGACGCTTATATTCCAATTTGAAAAATAGTAATCGGCTTTTAGCATAGTGACAGGTAATCGAAGATCTTCAATATCAACTATACCGGGCTCGCGAAAATCTAAAGGGTTTAAAACATCAACTACACGAATGGAATCAGATTTGCCCCAAACAACAATTTGTCGACCCAGTTTTATATCAAAATTGCGGTTTATTATGCCGTTTACATAAGCTTCTCGCAATTCCAGTTCAGATTCATTGCTGTCTAGTACAGTTTTAGTATAGTTAGAACGGTTTTTAAGACGATAAATTGCATCATAAAAAGCGCTGCCGCTGACTAAGGCACTCCATTTTGAACTTACTTTGTATCGAAATTCAGGTTGGAATTTTAATTTTAAGCGAGATAAACCTTGGAAATCAGTTTTTCCAGGCAGCGGAGCTTTCTTTTGATAGTTGTATGAGCTACTTAATGACAATAGTGTTGTGACATCCCATTTTTTTTCAATGGTAGCTAATGAAGTTTCTTGTATGGAGGCTGGTTCTTCTTCAAATCCAGATAGAAGTTCATCGATGTTATCTTGATGATTTATTGATTTCTCACCAGGCTCTGTCTGTTGGTTTTCTGTTGGTGTAGTATTGAACCCTTGCAGAAGCTCGTTGAGTTCTTTGTCTTCTGTATTGTCGGCTGCGAATAATAAATTGGGTAATAAAATAAGCAAAGAAACGGGAGTGGCAGGGTGTTTAAATAAGCCACTCACAGAATTATAAGCCTTTTTCAAGTCGACGTAGAGAAAACAAATTGTTGTCTAAATTCTGATTATATTTTATGTTGCTAAATTTTAAAATGGTTTTATGAAGAACTTGTTTACCCTTTTTTGTTGTCATATGAATTTCTGTAGGCGTCCAGATATTATCGATTAGTTCCAAGCCTTTCATGTCAAAATATTTGAGCTTTTTGCCTTTTTTAACCCAATGTATTCCGCGTATCATGACAAAATTATCTTTTCTGACAAATAAAAGTGATTTGGTATAACCTGTTTCCTTAATAGTTTCTTTTGTTCGTGGAATGGCTTCAATGACCCAGACATCTTTACCATTAACTTGCATTTCTTTTTTTAGTGAATAGTCATAATTGTCAAGTTCTTTGCTGGTCATGTCGGAATAAGTAAAATCTGATCCCATAAAACTACCGCTTTTATCGCTGGTAGAAATACGCTTGCTTTTACGTAAAGCAGGAAGATATAACCATTGGTCGTCATCCTTATCTATTTCGTCGTAGTCGTAAGTTAGAAAACCCGTATTTTTAACATCCGCTGGTTGCATGAAAAACATGATACGTTGTTTGTCTTCACCTTTGTCTTTGTTCATTGACCGAATTTTTCGAATACGTTGTGTTCCTCGTTTATCAATTAGAATCATTTCCATTTCGGAGGTTTGATTGTCGCCATCATCTCGAGCATCAACTTTTACCATGATCGCTCTAGCTTCAGGTTCATCAGCAGAAATGCAAAACGCTCCATAAGTCATGGCAAGAATGAATAACAAAAATAAGCGTGAAAAATATCCCATATTAGTTCCTTTAAGCCGTTGTTTTTTGATTAGATGAGCCATTTCGGTCGTATAGTAATTTCATTAAGGCTGGTGCCAGAAATAGGTCACCTAATAAAGCTAGAAATATGGTTATGCCAGTGATTAAACCAAAGCGAAATAGATTTTCCATACTGGCCGCCATGAATATGAAAAAACCAAGACATAGAACAATGGTAGTCACTACAATTGCGCGTCCGGTGGAGTGTAGCGTTTCTCTTACAGCTTGATTGACATCACCACAATTCAAATGATAGCGACGAAAATTATGCATGAAATGAATGGTATCATCAACGACCAAACCTATGGAAATTGAACCAATCAACATCGTAAACATATCCAGTGGTAAACCAAAATAACCCATCATACCCATGGATATAAATATGGGTAGTAAGTTGGGAATCATGCTGATGAGACCAAGCTTTACGTTCCCCATTAAGACAATCATCATTAAGCAGATAACAAATGCTGCAATGGTGTAACTTTGCTTTGTGCCTTCAATAGCAGCATCCATGGTGCGGGAAAATAGAGAAGCCATTCCAGTGCTATACATGGAAGCAGAAGCGCCAAACGCTCCTTTAAATTCCGTTTCAATGCGTTGGATCATTTCGGCATTGGTTGCTGCATCTACCCAAGGGGTTTTTATTGTAAAACGTGCCATGCTGAACTGGCTGTCGACAAAATCTTCTAGATCATCAGAGCCAGAATTTTCAAATAAAAATAATTCTTGAGCGATTAAAGCTTTGTCTTGAGGTACTTGGTAATATTCATCTTTATTTTCATGTAATGCACGATTACTTTCTTTGAGAATATCAACTACTGAAACAGTTTTTCCAACGAAAATGTCTCGATGAGTCAATTCATCAATTTGATTGTGTAATTCGTCTAAGGTGTTCATAAATTTTGGTTCATAAAGACCATTAACTTTGCCCGTATCTACAACTACTTCGATAATGCCTGTGCCTCGCATTTTTACATCGATTAGTTCTGTGGCTTGCCTTGAATCCCAGCTTTCAGGTAACCAGCGTAACGGATCATGTTTGAAATTGATTTGCATGACACCAATGAAAGATATAATAAACAATACAGCAGCGATGTTGACGATTTTTTTGCTATGTGTCGTTGCTATAGTGGAAATTTTGCATAAAAGATTATCCATAAATAAGGTGCGATTTTGTGTGGAGTCATCTTGTTTTTGTTTTAAAGGTAATATAGCAATAAGAGAAGGTAATAAAATTAGCGTGTAAAGCAATGAAATCATAACACCGGATGCTGCAAACCAGCCAAGATCTGCTATTGGTGCTACTTCAGATGTTGAAAATGATAATAAACCAGCAGCAGTTGTCAGGCTAGTCATAGCTACTGCTAGACCTGAATGGCCTAAGCAATATCCAATTGAGCTGCGTTTGTCACCATGTTCATTAAAATGACGGAAAAAAATAGCCAGTAAATGCACCGCTGCAGCTACGCCAACAGCGAGCAAAAATAATGGTAATATTTGCGTTGGTAATTTTATCGAAACGCCACTGATGGCCATCATGGAAATAGTAGAAAGTAGGGTTAGAATAACGACCAATAGTGGCAAAAATACACCAGAAATTCGACGAAATAAAAGGAATAAAACTATGGCAATGATGAGTAAAGCAAGTTTGATAAACTTTTGCATGTCATGTTGCATTGCGCGTTTTATAGCATCTACCACTACAGGAGACCCTGCAGCATATATCTGAAAATTTTCAGATTGATATTTGGCTATGATTTCTCGAACTTTATTTACTATTTGACTATTTTGCACATCAGTTAGAAAGTTTTTTTCTATTTTATTGTTTGTGTTTGGCGCAGTATCTTCAAATCCCGCTTCCATGTTTTCTGTTGAGATGTCCTCTGATGCAAATGCACTGGAGCGAATCATAATGGTAGTAAATGATCCGTCTTCTGAAAGTACAAAATTCTTAAATAATGAGCTATTGAGCGCAAAAGATTTTTTAATTTGCATTTCTTCAAGGCTTTGAGGGATTTCTTCAAATAAATCTTCGACAATAAGCTGATCCTCATAACCATGTGTATTTCTGGCATTAATTAGACTATTGATATCATCTAGAAACGGCACATTATCTTCTAGTTCCTGATGCAATTCTGAAAGTTTTTTGAGAAACTTTTGTTCAAATACTTCTGGCGATTTAATTGCAAGAACAATAATTTCGTCGCGGCCAAATTGTTCTCTAAAATGATCGTAAGAAATTAGAATAGGATCGCTCTTGTGGAGAAAACCTTCACTTGAAGTATCGACGGTAATTTTGGGTAATTGTGAAACGAAGCCTGCTGCTATCATTAAAACTAATAATAATGTTTTTATTCGATTATCGAATACCCACAGGCCAAATAATTTGAATCGAGTTTCGATTTTATCCTTAATTGAATTCACTTGGATATCCTTTTGAAATTTCAATTAAACACTATCAGATATAGAAATATTTGAGCTAGTGTTATTTTATTCTAATAGAACTTAAGACTAAATCGGTAATGGTTTCTGCCACGTCTGAGATAGACATTTCTACTGCTGAAGTTTCTTGTGATTGTTGAGATGATTTGTTTCGGACTGGGTAGGAAGCTGCGAAAAAATTCAATGTGCCTATCATCATGATGTGTATCAAAAATGGATTAACGGGTTTAAATTCACCCAAATTCACCCCTAGCTCTAATATGTCAGAGAGTGTTAGTCGGACTTCTTTCATTTTTGCTAAAGCATTATCAGACATATGAGCTCCGCCTGAGGCCACTTCTCGTAATATAAATGGGGAAATATAAGCATTGCTATCGCTCACATTTGCGATAGATGTTGCGTAAGCTTTGAATTTTTCTTCTGCTGTTTGTGCAGAAGCGACTTTTAAGGAGATATTTTCGAGCACATTATCCAACATATCTATAAATATGCGGTCGTATATGGCAGCTTTATCACCGATTCGATAGTATAAAGTGGCTTTATTTACGCCGGCTTCTGCTGCGATTTCATCTACGCGAGCGCCACCGAAGCCATTGATTGCAAAGTGTTTTGCAGCTGCATCGAGTATTTTTTTATCTTTATTTTTTGCTTTTATGGACATTTGCTTGTAAACTTAACTAAACGGTTAGTTTAATATTAACTAAAAACAATTTAATGTCAATGTCAATGTCAATTTGAATTAGTAATATAGGTTTGATAATGCTGATATTTTTCCAAATATTTATCGGAAACTTGTAGCAATTTATATGTAGCGGTTTTGCATATTTTGTTGTCATATTAATTCTAATAATCATCAAACGCTGTTATGATACGGCGTTTATGTTCAGGCTCATGGTAAGAAGGAAAGTTTTTACGTGTCTAAAATTAAAATAGCGATTGTAGGTGTTGGAAATTGCACGTCATCTCTCATTCAGGGGATACATTACTACAAAAACAAAACGGCAGAAGAATCAATTGGTTTGATGCATTTTGAGATAGGTGGTTACAAGCCATCCGATATTGAGGTGGTTGCCGCATTTGATATCGATAAGCGCAAAGTGGGTAAAGATGTCAATCAGGCTATTTTTGAAGACCCAAATTGTACGACTGTATTTTGTCCGGACGTTCCACAATCAGGTGTGATTGTACAAATGGGTAAAATGCTCGATGGTTATTCTGATCATATGGCTAACTATAAAGATAAAAATACTTTTCTACCTTCTGACCAAGCTGAGCCATCACAGGAAGATGTTGTTAATTTACTGAAATCTTCTGGTACGGAAGTGATGATGAATTACTTGCCTGTAGGATCTGAAGAAGCAACACGATTCTATGCCGAGTGTTGTTTGCAAGCCGGTGTGGCATTTGTTAATAATATCCCTGTTTTTATTGCGAGTAATCCTGTTTGGGCAAAACGTTTCGAAGATGCTGGGTTGCCAATCATAGGTGATGATATTAAGGCGCAATTGGGTGCGACAATTACCCATAGAACATTGACAGATTTATTTAATAAACGTGGTGTTAAGCTGGAGCGCACATATCAGTTGAATACTGGTGGTAACACAGATTTTCTCAACATGAAAAATCAAGATCGGCTAGCCTCTAAAAAGACATCTAAAACTGAAGCTGTACAATCGGTTGCAGAAGAGCGACTTGAAGAAGATAACATACATGTTGGTCCGAGTGATTATGTTTCATGGCAACAAGACAACAAAGTTTGTTTTATTCGAATGGAAGGTAAGCTGTTTGGTGATGTGCCTATGAATCTTGAAATGAGGCTTTCTGTAGAAGATTCGCCGAATTCAGCGGGTGTGGCTATTGATACAATTCGATGTGCTAAGATTGCCTTAGAGCGCGGACTAAAGGGAATAATCCACCCACCTTCCAGTTATTTTTGTAAGCATCCTCCGAAGCAAATTCCGGATGATCAAGCACATCTACAAGTGGAATCATTTATTTCTGGAATTCAGTAAGAGTTTAAAGATCAAAATGTTAATAAAACGGCGACCTATTAGCTATTAGGTCGCCGTTTTTAGTTTAAAGACGTAGTATCGATGCAAAGGGTAATTAAAGGCAAAACCGACTAAAATGGCAGTTAATGATTTTGATATGAGATATTGGAAATTTAGCGCTTCTGTTAACGCATAAACGCCAAAGATATTTAATAATAAGCTACCGAGAGCAACCCAGAAATAGCGTATTGCTTGTTTATGTAGAATATCTTCCGAGGCAGGAAAGCTCCAATGACGACCGAGTAAAAAATTAACAATTGCGCCAATTAGAGCTGCAATTGCAGTGGCGGCTACATACCATATAGCGAATAACTCAACTAATAAAATTAAACAAAGAAAATCAAATGCAGTCGCAATGGATGCCGCAATTTGTGACTTGGTAAAGCTGTGAGAAAGCAGTCTTTTCACAAGCTTTTTTCAGGTTCGAGTTTGTTCTCAATTTCCTCTTCTGTTGCTTTATCTTCTGCAGTTACAGCTAGTGCTTTTAATCGCTGAATGGCTGATATGTTAGATAAAATAGCTATCATCACTAATACAAAAACCATCGGAATACCGACTGGTGAAGCGATAGAGGGATCTTCAATAAATGCGACACTTAAAGATGCTAAGCTTCCGCCTAGAATCAAATAAACCAAACGATCTGAACGCTTCATGCTGCCTCGTGGCGGTGTTATACCCATAGCTTGGGCTTTAGCGCTAGAATAACTAATCATGAAGGAGCCTAGCATAGCTGATAGCGTAATCAGCATTAGTGCGGTTGAATCTTTATAATAAATTAATAAACCGGCAAAGAAGAAGAAATCTACATAACGATCTAAGCTTGAGTCGAGTATTTCGCCGCTTGGACTAAAGCTATTTAGACGTCGAGCTACATAACCATCAAGCGCATCAAGGATGGCTGATGCAAATAATAAAATTGAGCCTATACCAAAAAAACCAAATGCTATGAAGACACCGGCGAGGAAACCTACAAATAGTGAGCTCCAGGAAATTTGGTCTGGCGTCACCTTGCGTTTTACCAAAAATTCACCTGGTGCTTGAAACCACCAATAGCCCATTTCCATAATAGATTTAGACACGAGTTTACTGCCACCCTGGCTGTCAACTCTGGCATAGCTTTCGCGACCTTTGGTTTTTAATTTTATCAGGTATAGCACGATTCCAATGCCTACTGCACTGAAGGCGCTAATACTAACAATTACATCAAGCAACATAAGTCGCTCCGTTTCATAAGTTAGTGCGTATTTTATACGAATTGATTGAAAATTGGAATGATACGTTTAATTAATAGAAAGGACACATAATATCACGATAGTGTTACACGAGATTTAGATATTGACGGAAACCACAAAATATTCAAATTCTCTGAAATCTAGGCTGTCATCTTTATTTTTATCGACTTTATCAAATTCTGTTGCAAGTAAAGATTTTTTGTTGATTTCTTGTCGATTAATGAGGCCGTCTTTATTAGCATCCATTTCTGAAAATATGGAGGACACTGGGAATAGTTCAGCATGAGTTGGTAAACAAAGGCAAGTCATGGCTATAACTGAAGCCACTGAAATTTTTTTCATATCTTACATTTTCCTAAAATCTTCAACCATTAGTATTAGATTTATTTGAGTTTTTACTCGTACGAATGAAATAAACATGCCAATAATTATAACTATAATAAATACAGAGACTTGGGGCTTTTCGGTGCATGTGATTAGTTCGTTTTATTCAAAGTGTGTGTGTAGATAACGACAGCATATGGAGTGTATTTGATTTTGGTGTTTTTTTAAGAAACAGGGATTTATTTGTCATTATGTTGTTCAGGTTTTGCGTCAATTATTTGTCATTAGAAAAAATAGAGGGCATAACGAATTGAATTATCGGGCCTTTTGGTCTATTTCCTCTGGCATGTGTCTTGCTCCATGGATATCTGTAAATAGTTGAGGAAGGAATCATGGCTGAAGACGCTGCTGCTGCACCACCTGCTGAAAAGAAAAGCTCTCCAATGAAATTGGTTATTGTGATGATTGTTGGCGCAATACTACTAGTTGCTGTCAGTATGGGAGGTGTGTTTTTCTTAATGAAGAGTATGGGTATGGGTGCTAGTGGGGGAGCTGACCATGGCCAACCAGCACATGACGTATCTAAAGAGCCACCGATTTATTTTCCTTTGGAACCGGCATTTGTTGTCAATTTTAAAGATCGAGGGCGCACGCGATTTTTACAAGTTTCTATGCAAGTTATGACTCGTGACAAAGAAATTATCACTGCCATGGAGACTCACATGCCTCTTATTCGAAATAATATTTTATTGGTGTTAAGTAATCAGGATTCTGAGATATTACATAGTACTGATGGTAAAGAACAAATTCGCCAGCAATCTCTTGAGGAACTAAAAAATATTTTGGTTAAGGAAACTGGCAGGGTTGATGTGAATATCGAAGGTTTGTACTTTACCAGCTTTGTGACTCAGTGATGACCCTAAATTACTTTCATTATAGCAAACTGTCTTTGTTTGACGTTCAACTACGGATTTTGGGGTTATGAGCGGACCAGATATACTATCGCAGGATGAAATTGATGCTTTATTGCATGGTGTCTCCAGTGGTGATGTTGAAACAGAAAGCGATGAATATGATAATGATTTAACAAATTACGATTTTGCCAGTCAAGATCGCATAGTTCGTGGGCGTATGCCAACGCTCGAAATGATTAATGAGCGATTTGCTCGGTTTTTTCGTATCAGTTTATTTAACAAATTACGTCGTTCCGCAGAGATATCGGTAGAAGGCGTACAAATGATGAAGTTTGTAGAATATGTTCATGGACTTTATCTTCCCACCAGTTTAAACATGATCCGTATGGCACCCTTGCGTGGTACTGGTTTATTCGTATTTGACCCGAAATTGGTTTATATCTTGGTAGATAATTATTTTGGGGGCTCAGGACGTTTTCATACCAAAATTGAAGGTCGAGAATTCACACCTACAGAATTACGTATTGTAGAAAGTATTTTAGCAAAAGTATTTGAAGATATGGAAGAAGCTTGGGGGCCAGTACTAGAAGTAGAATACGAATTTTTGAATTCTGAAGTTAATCCGCAATTTGCAAATATTGTCAGTCCCAGTGAAGTTGTTGTCGTAAGTACGTTCAGCATTGAACTTGACGGTGGTGGGGGAGAAATGCACGTCGTCTTTCCTTACCTTATGTTAGAGCCAATTCGAGAATTACTCGATGCTGGAGTGTTAAGTGATAGTGTGGAAATGGATGATCGTTGGTCTCAAGCGCTACGGGAAGAAATTCTTGATGCCACACTGGAGATTAATACAATTTTAACCACAACCCAACTTACTCTCAAAGAAGTTAAAGAATTAGAAGTAGGTGATATTTTACCAATTGAGTTGCCCGAAGAAGTTAAATTAGTTGGGGCTGGTGTTCCAATTTTTCATTGCGAATATGGGGAGCATAGAGGGAAAAAAGCTTTGAAAATAAATCGTACAATGCCTAAAAGTGCATCTCAACATGCCAGTGAACAATAAGGGTTAGATTATGGCTGATACAGACATTGAAAATGAAGAAGACGATCCATGGGCAGATGCCTTAGGCGAGCAAGCTGAAGGCGAGGGTAAAGATCCCGACGCATATCTCAATAATGAAGGTGAAGAAGCGCCTGCAGAAAAACCGGCAGAAGAAGAGGCGGGTGGTGGTTTAGCTGATGCGTTTGACGCAGCAGGATTGAGCGAATTGGTAGATGAATCGGCTTTCGGTGAGGGTACTGAAAATGTCGATTTAAATATGATTCTTGATATTCCAGTAACCATATCCATGGAAATTGGTAGAACCCAAATCAGTATTCGGAATTTGTTGAAATTGAATCAAGGTTCGGTTGTTGAATTAGATCGATTAGCGGGCGAGCCATTAGATGTTTTAGTTAATGGCACTTTAATCGCTCATGGTGAAGTGGTAGTAGTCAACGAAAAATTTGGTATTCGGTTGACTGATGTAATCACTGCCCTGGAACGTGTTCAGAAATTGGCGTGATCGACATGAGTTTTTCTATTCGCGTCTTGTTGTTGATTTTATTATTGTTAATTTGTCAGTCTGTGTCAGCAGATCTGGTAGAAAAGACAACATCTCAAGTTGTTGAATCACCAGATATCACGATGAGTTTATTAAAAGTGACAGGTGGATTGCTACTCGTCATCTTAGCCATTCTTGGAAGTGCCTGGGCTTATCGGCGGTTTGGAAATATGACGCCGATTGCCAGTGATGATTTACGCGTGATTGGTGGTCTATCAATGGGTGCTAAAGAACGCGTAGTACTAATGCAAGTGGGTGATGAGCAGATTTTATTGGGTGTTTCCCCAGGACGTATTGAACGTTTACATGTGCTGAATAAAAACATTGATATAGATCGAGAGCAGGCGGATACAAATAAGCCTTTTGCATCGCAATTTAATTCAGCTTTAAAGCAATGGAAGTCCAAGTGAGAAAGTTGTCTAAAAAGTTGGTATTAATGCTGATATTGGTCTTTCCAGTGTTGGCACAAGCGGCAGAACCAGGTATTCCGGCGTTAACAATGTCGACTGACCCGGATGGCGGGGAAACCTATACGCTAAGCTTGCAAATTTTGATGCTCATGACGGCGATTACGATGTTGCCGGCAGGATTGATGATGTTAACCGCCTTTACCCGAATTGTGATTGTGCTATCGATATTACGCCAAGCAATAGGTTTAATGCAGGCACCATCAAGCCAGGTTTTAATCGGCTTAAGCTTGTTTTTAACCTTTTTTATTATGGCCCCGGTGTTTAACACAATTTATGATGATTCTGTTGAGCCTTATATGAATGAAAAGATAGAAATAAAAGAAGCTTTTAGTAAAGCGCAATTACCCGTGAGAGAATTTATGATGGCACAAACCCGAGAAAAAGACTTGGATATGTTTGCGAAAATTTCTGGAGAAAAAGATATTCAAGGGCCAGATGATGTACCTTTCTCCATGTTAATTCCATCGTTCATTACTAGTGAATTGAAAACTGCATTTCAAATTGGTTTTTTAATTTATATTCCATTCTTAGTGATCGACTTGGTTGTTGCCAGTGTATTAATGGCTATGGGGATGATGATGTTATCGCCCATGATGATCTCTTTGCCATTTAAACTGATGTTGTTTGTACTTGTTGACGGTTGGACCTTAATTATGGGTACTTTGGCGTCAAGCTTTTATATCTAGAGAAATAATAGATGACTCCAGAAACCGTTATTGATGTTTTTCAAAATACATTGGCAATAATTACGTTACTGGTTTCAATTCTTTTGTTACCTGCACTAGCAGTTGGTTTATTGGTAGCTGTTTTCCAAGCTGCAACATCCATTAATGAGATGACATTAAGTTTTATTCCAAAGCTATTGATTACGTTTGCAACAATGTTGATTGCGGGGCCATATATGTTAAACATTACACTTTCATATATGCAAAAATTGTTTGCTGATATTCCATATTTGATCGGTTAAAATGCATTTTACTGGGGCAGAAATTAGCGCTCTTGTTGGTAGTTATTTCTGGCCTCTTGTTCGTATCGCTGCAATGATTGCAGCTATTCCCGTTTTCAGTTCAACGTTTGTACCTATGCGCGCACGTTTAGTATTAGCAATAGGTATTACAGTTGTCGTTGCTCCAGTTATCCCGCCTGTACCACTCGTTGACGCTTTAAGCATTCAAGGGGTATTGCTGATTTTGCAACAGGCGCTTATCGGTATAGTTATGGGATTTATATTTCATATGGTATTTGCCATATTCACTATAGGCGGGCAAGTTATTGCAATGCAAATGGGGTTAGGTTTTGCAACAATGATTGATCCAGTTAATGGATCGCAAGCACCTGTGTTGAGTATGTTCTTTATATTATTGGTCACGTTGCTCTTTTTTATTATGGATGGACATTTGGCGATGATTGGTTTATTGGCAAATAGCTTTTATAGTTTGCCAATTAGCGCTGAATTTATGGAAAAGCAAAATTTTTGGAGTATGGCATCTTGGGCAAGCACTATGTTTTCATCAGCAGTTTTGGTGGCATTGCCTGCGGTAACCGCATTACTACTCATTAACATGTCACTGGGTATTATTGGACGAGCTGCTCCACAGTTAAACATCTTTGCGGTGGGGTTTGCCATTACCATTGCGACTGGTTTTTATATCATTATGGTTTCATTACCGGTAGTTGTTGTGCAATTTGAAAATGCATCATTAGATGCTTTTTCACAAATCAAAGATTTTGTGAGAATTAAGTAGATTTATGGCAGATAACGAGCAAGGTCAAGAAAAAACCGAAGAAGCGACCCCCAAGAAACGGGAAGATTCCCGAAAACAAGGGCAGGTTCCACGTTCACGGGAATTTAATACGTTTTTTATGATGTTAGCTTCCTCTGTGGGAATGATATTTATGGGGGGAGATTTAATTACGGGTTTGTTATCGGTATTAAGTGAGAGTTTTCAACCTACTCGAACACAAATTTTTGAACCCAAATTTATGGTGGAGTCATTTTTTGATAGTGTTATCGTCGCCTTAAAATTTCTTGCACCTTTATTCATATTGCTTGTATTTGTTGCCATAGCTTCGTCCTTAAGTATTGGTGGCTGGAATTTCAGTATGAAAGCTATCCAGCCAAAAGCCAGCAAGTTAAACCCTGGAAAAGGGCTAAAACGGATATTTGGACCTAAAGGGCTCGTTGAATTAAGTAAAGCATTGGCGAAATTTTTTATCATTACCATAATTGCTGTTCTATTACTGCAAGGTTACGCTGACACATTGTTGTTAGTAGGCAGGCAGGCGGTTGAGCCAGCGGTAGCAACAATTGGTAATGAACTTGTTTGGTTTTTCTTTCTACTTAGCTTAAGTTTATTGATTATCGCTGCGGCAGATGCCCCGTTTCAATTATGGGATAGTGCAAAGCAAATACGCATGAGTAAACATGAAGTTAAGCAAGAGCACAAAAACCAGGAAGGGAGTCCGGAAACTCGAGCACGTGTACGGCAAGCACAAAGAGAGCTCGCCATGAAACGAATGATGGCTGAAGTGCCGGAAGCAGATGTGATTATCACAAATCCCACGCATTACGCTGTTGCCGTTAAATATAATCAAAATGATGATGGAGCGCCGGTTGTTGTGGCAAAAGGGGTTGATTTAGTTGCTGCAAGAATAAGGCTGGTAGCCAATGAGCATAAGGTGCCAATCTTATCATCTCCTGCACTTGCCCGTGCCATTTTCTATAGTACTGAAATTGATGAAGAAATTCCTGCGGGATTGTATATGGCGGTGGCAAAAATTCTGGCATTTATTTTTCAATTGCGAGACAAACCTGGTACAGATTTTTCAAGTCCTCTTACTTACGAAGATGACGTACCTATTCCCGATGACTTACGTCGAGACGAATAATCCATTTTCGTAACTGCTTAGCTTTTCGTTGACTTGTCCGACGATGGACAGGATGTTCGAGTGTCGCGAATACAGGGATGTATTGGAGCGACCGGAGTTAAAGTGTGCTTACTTATTTTTTGTGAACCGTGCGCTTTTCGTAGTATTCGAACAACGTGTCGATAAGCTGAACAGTTACTCTATATTTGAAGTTTTGAGTGGGGAATTATGGCAGGTTTGAGTATTTCTGATTTACCAAGTTCTGGTAGAATTAAGACACTTCTACGGACAGAGCTTATTGTCCCACTATTGTTGCTAACACTGTTAGCAATGATGATTCTACCCATTCCAACCTTTCTTCTAGATGTGTTTTTTACGTTTAATATTTCATTGGCACTCATTGTTTTACTTGCCAGTGTTTATGTTGAAAGACCACTAGATTTTTCGGTTTTTCCAACCATGTTGTTAATGGCAACTTTGTTACGTTTAGCGCTAAATATTGCATCCACTCGCGTTGTTCTTTTAGAAGGGCATCAAGGTACAGATGCTGCTGGTCAAGTGATTGAAGCTTTTGGTGATTTTGTTGTTGGCGGAAATTATGCCGTTGGATTTGTCGTGTTTGCCATTCTTGTAATTATTAATTTTGTGGTTGTTACAAAAGGTGCTGGTCGTATTTCGGAAGTTAGCGCACGATTTACGTTGGATGCTATGCCTGGTAAACAAATGGCAATTGATGCAGATTTAAACGCAGGGGTTATTTCTCAGGAAGATGCACAACAACGGCGTGCTGAAGTTGTTCAAGAAGCTGATTTTTATGGTTCTATGGATGGTGCGAGTAAATTTGTTCGTGGTGATGCAGTCGCGGGTATCCTGATTCTATTTATTAATATTCTTGGTGGTTTGGCTGTTGGTATGTTGCAGCATGATATGTTGTTCAATGATGCGATTCAGAATTATACCTTGTTGACAATTGGTGATGGTTTAGTTGCGCAAATTCCATCATTATTACTTTCTACAGCAGCGGCAATTATTGTTACCCGTGAATCAAAAGCCGATAACATGGGTGGGAAAGTTTACGCCCAGTTGTTTGAAAATCCACGGACTTTATATGTAACAGCAGCTGTTATTGGCGTTATGGGTATGATCCCAGGTATGCCTAATTTTGCATTTTTATTAATTGCAAGTGCAACCGCAGCGGCGGCATATTTTATTGCACTCAAGAAAAAAGAGGCTCTGATGGCGCCTGTGGCTGCGGCAGAAGCGCAGCAGGCCGAAGCCGCTGCCGCAGCTGAAGCTCCCAAAGAATTAAGTTGGGATGATGTTGTGCCGGTTGATTTAGTGGGTTTAGAAGTAGGTTATCGCTTAATTCCTTTGGTTGACCGTAGCCAAGGCGGACAGCTGATGACGCGAATCAAAGGCGTAAGAAAAAAATTAACCCATGAATTAGGTTTTTTGGTGCCAGCTGTTCATATTCGCGATAACTTGGAGTTAAATCCAAATTCATATCGCATCACTTTACATGGTGTACCCATAGGTGAATCAGATATTTATCCTGATCGAGATTTGGCGATAAATCCGGGTCAAGTTTTTGGCACTTTACAAGGCGTGGTTGCTAAAGACCCAGCTTTTGGCTTAGACGCAGTCTGGATTGACTCGATGCAACGTGATCATGCGCAGACTTTAGGATATACCGTGGTCGATGCAAGCACTGTTGTTGCTACTCACTTAAGTCAAATATTGCAAAGCCAATCTCAGGAGCTTTTGGGTCGTGAAGAGACTCAGCAACTATTGGATAACCTTGCGAAAACTTCGCCGAAGTTGGTTGCAGATTTGGTTCCTGATGCGCTGCCACTTGGTGTGGTTCAAAAAGTTTTGCAAAAGTTATTGGAAGAAGAAGTTTCAATTCGTGATATCCGCTCTATTGCTGAGAATTTAGCAGAAAATGCTACAGCTACTCAAGATCCAGTATTGCTTGCATCTGCAGTTCGTATGGCGTTGTCCCGCTCCATTATTCAAAACATTGTGGGAATGGAAGAGGAAATTCCGGTAATCACATTGGATATTTCTCTGGAACACATATTGCAGCAGTCCGTACAAGTTTCAACCGATGGTGGCGCTGGTTTAGAACCTGGATTAGCGGAAAAATTACTGACCTCATTGCAGGACGCTAGCCAACGCCAAGAGATGGCGGGACAGGTTGCGGTCTTGCTTGTATCGCCGGCAATTAGGCCCATGCTGTCTCAATTTACTAAACGTAGTATACCGAATTTGCATGTACTCTCGTTTTCTGAAATTCCAGATAACAAGCAAATAAAAGTGATTTCAACGGTTGGGCAGTAATATGCAGGGAATCTATAAAAAGGAATTTTTATTAAAAAGTTCTGAGAAATAAAGGCAAGTTTTATGAAATTGAAGCGTTACACTGCACCAGATATTCGGCAGGCGATGGCAAAGGTTCGTGATGAACTGGGCCCGGACGCTGTTATTCTTTCTAATCGAAAAATTGATGATGGTATAGAGATCATAGCTGCGATGGATTATGACGATGCCATTGTAAATACGCCACTAAAAACCAAAAAACAAAAGGAACAAAAAAAGCAACCCACATCAACGCGTAATAAAAATCTTGCGGAACATTTGTCAAAAACAGTTGATTCAAAGTCAATAGAGTCAGGTCCCCAGGAGGCGCTATGGAAAAAGGCATTTGAAGATACGTATGAGCCTAATTTTAACAATCAAACGACAAAGGTTAAAGAAGAGAAAGCGCCTGTTCAACAAAATCTCGCTAAACAGGTTTCCAGTGAGTGGGTTGATCAATTTAAAACAAATGTTGATGTTAACGATATAGATGAAATTAGTGAAGTTGGGGCAATTCAAGAATCTCATAATTCAGATGAGCTAAAAAGCGTTCGTGATGAGTTAAGTAGCTTAAGAGGTTTATTGGAAACTCAATTATCTTCATTAGCATGGTCAGATGCATCTAAACGTAAACCAACAAAAGCAAAAGTATTAAAGCATCTTCTAGAGCTAGGTTTAACTCCCGATACAAGTTATCACTTGTTAGAAAGTATAGATGATAGCGAAACTTTTGAAAGCTGTTGGCGGAAAAGTCTTGCCATGTTTGTTAAACAATTACCAATTGTTGAAGAAGATATTATTCAAAATGGCGGGGTGATCGCATTAGTTGGACCCACAGGTGTTGGCAAGACAACCACGATTGCAAAAATCGCTGCTCGTTATGCGTTAAATCATGGTACTGATAATATCGCCCTCGTAACAACAGATAACTATCGAATTGGAGCACAAGAACAACTAAGAACCTATGGAAGGATATTGGGCACTCCCGTAAAAGTTGCAAACAATGCCGAAGAATTACGTAGTGTATTAAAAAGTCTTTACGATAAGGACTTAGTGTTGATTGATACGGCCGGTATGAGTCAGCGAGATATAAAATTGACTGAACAATTTTCGATGTTGAGTGAAGGATCGATTCTCATTAAAAGTTATCTTGTTATTTCTGCGTCATCTCAACAGCAAGTTCTTGATGAAACTGTCAATGCTTATAAAAAGGCATTTCTTGATGGGTGCATTATTACCAAATTAGATGAAACGCTGAGCTTGGGTGGTGCTCTGTCAACCATTGCTCGGCATAAGCTACCTATCAGTTACATTAGTGATGGTCAGCGAGTTCCTGAAGATTTACATCGTGCTTCGGCCGTTGAGTTAATTAAATCCTCTGTGGCGATGATGAACCAGGCGAAAATAGAACTGGATGATAATGTTGTTGAGTTAGCGTACGGGGGGATAGCTGCAAATGATCTCTCATGATAACAACATTGACCAAGCCGCAGGCCTGCGAGCATTAAAGCCATCTAAACCAGTGCGCGTCATTGCTGTAACCAGTGGTAAAGGCGGAGTGGGTAAAACGAATGTATCTGTAAATTTATCCATAGCTATGGCTGCAAGAGGAAAAAATGTCATGGTGCTGGATGCAGACTTAGGCATGGCTAATCTTGATGTCTTATTGGGACTTCATCCGAAATATAATTTGTCCCATGTAATTAATGGTGAGCAATCTCTGAATGACATTTTGGTACCTGGCCCCATGGGAATCCAAATTGTTCCTGCCGCTTCTGGTACCCAAATGATGGCGCAGTTGACCGAAGCAGAGCATATTGGATTAATTCGCGCATTTAGTGAAATAAATCAAGATGTGGATGTGTTAGTTATCGATACAGCCGCAGGGGTTTCCTCAGGTGTAGTGAGTTTCTGTAAAGCTGCACAAGAAGTATTAGTTGTAGTTTGCGATGAACCAGCATCAATTACAGATGCTTATGCAATGATTAAATTGCTCAACCGAGAGCATGGTATTCAGCGTTTTAGAGTACTGTCGAATATGGCGCGAACTGTCCAGGAAGGGCGTCATTTGTTCGAAAAACTAGCAAAAGTGACAAATCGTTTTTTGGATGTAACTCTCAGTTATTACGGCGTTTTACCCTATGATGAATATTTACGCAAAGCAATTCAGCGGCAAAAAGCCGTGGTGGAAGCTTTTCCTCGAAGTAAGTCAGCAATTGCATTTAAGAATTTAGCGCAGAAAGCCGATAAGTGGCCAATGCCTGGAAAGGCTTCAGGTGATTTGGAATTTTTTGTTGAGCGTTTGATTCGCGCGAGTCAGGTAAATGTGGAGGCGACAGTATGAATGGATTAGCGGCGTACGATGAGGAAGAGAAAGCGCTCAGCAAGGCAAAAGACAGTGAAATTGTAGCTAAACATGCACCTTTGGTTAAGCGTATAGCTTATCATTTGATCAGTCGTTTACCACCCAGCGTTTTGCCTGACGATTTGATACAAGCGGGCATGATCGGCCTTTTAGAAGCTGCACGTAATTATGACGCCACGCAAGGTGCGAGTTTTGAAACCTATGCGGGTATTCGAATTCGTGGCTCGATGTTAGATGAGATTCGACGAAGTGATTGGGCACCGCGATCCGTGCACAAGAAAGCGCGAGTGGTTGCTGAAGCAGTACGAAATATTGAAAATGAGACTGGTCGTGATGCACGAGATCATGAAGTAGCGGCTTCTCTTGAACTGTCCCTAGAGGAATACCATCGATTACTGCAAGCAGCTAGTGGTTATCGCGTGATGAGTTTTGAAGATATTGGCCCTGGTGATGATTCCTTTTCAGATCATTTGACCGATGAAAAAGGTACGCCCCTCGATGGTTTACAAAAAGAAGATTTTAAAAATAGCTTGTCCGATGCTATTTCAAGTTTACCGGAAAGAGAAAGATTGGTAATGGCTCTATATTATACTGAAGAGTTGAATTTGAGAGAAATTGGAGAAGTTTTAGGTGTAAGTGAGTCGCGGGTATGTCAGATACATAGTCAAGCTGTCATTAGATTACAAGCTAGAATGTCTCACTGGAAACTACTATAAACCTCTGGATAAAGGTTAAAAATATCCGTAAATCTAAGTGAAGAGACGATTATATGAACATTGGAGGTTACCTTGAATAAAGATATGAAAATCCTTGTTGTAGATGATTTTTCTACAATGAGACGGATTATAAAAAATCTCTTGCGTGATTTAGGGTTTACAAATACGACAGATGCTGATGATGGTTCAACGGCATTACCTATGTTACAAGGCGGTAATTTTGATTTTTTAGTTACCGATTGGAATATGCCAGGCATGACGGGGATTGATTTATTAAAAGCGGTTCGCGCTGACCCCAATTTGGCGAGTTTGCCAGTTTTGATGGTGACCGCTGAACAAAAACGAGAACAAATTGTTGAAGCGGCGCAAGCTGGTGTTAACGGTTACATTGTTAAGCCATTTACTGCAGTTACCTTAAAAGAAAAGATCGACAAAATATTTGAACGTATCGAAAGCGAAAACGCATAAAGGTGACTTAAAAATGACAAATAATAGCGATGTGAATAACGAGACACTTGAGCGAGCGCGGGAATATGTAAAACAGCTTGAATTGGGAAATAGTAAACAAGCGGACTTGGTGTTAGGTGAATTAACCGAAGTTCGTGAATCACAACTTTTTAATGAACTAGGCAGATTAACTCGAGATTTTCATGAAGCAATAAATGCTTTTAACACTGATGATCGTATGGCGTCTATGGCATCAGATGAAATTCCAGATGCACGAGAAAGATTGACTTATGTTATTACAAAAACCGATGCAGCTGCACATACAACATTAAATGCAGTAGAAACGGCATTGCCAATTTGTGAATCAATGGATAAAACACTTGCGGATTTAAATGAAGCTTGGGAAAAATTCTTAAGCAAGGAAATGGGCGCTGCAGAGTTTAGAAAGTTAAGCGCTACTATGCATAAATTTTTTAGTACATCCACCGATGATTTAACGGCGGTTAAAGCTAATTTAACAGAAATATTAATGGCTCAGGATTTTCAAGATATTACAGGTCAAATAATCAAGCGGGTAATTACGCTTGTGTCAGAAGTGGAAAAAAGTTTGGTTGAATTAGTGCGCTTAGGTAGTGGTCTTAAATTGCCAACTTTGGAAAGTGATACAGATACGAAAAAAGAAGAAAAAGAGTCAGAAAAATCTGCTAAAGCTGCGATGAATTTGGAAGGCCCTCAGGTGCCAGGTTTGGAATCAGATAGCATTGTTAACAGTCAAGATGATGTAGATGATTTATTGTCTAGTTTAGGTTTTTAAGGATAACCAAATGTCATTTGAAGAAGACGAAGAGATAGTCCAGGATTTCCTGATTGAAGCAGGAGAGATACTTGAGCAATTGGGTGAGCAGCTTGTTACCTTAGAGCAGACACCCGAAGACTCCGATTTACTGAATGCAGTATTTCGCGGATTTCATACGATAAAAGGTGGTGCAAGCTTTATTGCATTGACTGCGTTAGTTGAAGTCTGTCACGTGGCTGAAGATTGCTTTAATCAACTTAGACAAGGTGAACGAGTTGTTGATGCTCAATTGATGGATGTCATGATGCGTGTTCTGGACTCTTTGAACGACATGTTTGATGCTGTTCGTGCAGGTAATCAACCTGAACCTGCAGAGCCACAATTAATATCGGATTTACGTGCTTTATTAGTTGGAAGGGAAGCAGTTCCTACGCCAGCAGAAGAAGCGGCCCCCCCAGCAGCAGAAGCCGCACCTGCACCTGTTGCAGAGACACCGCCCGCTGCAGCACCTCCAGCCCCAGCCGCGCCACCGGCAGCTGATGGCGATATTACAGACCAAGAATTTGAGCAATTATTAGATTCATTAGATGGTGATAGTGCGCCCGTAGCAGCTGAAGCGCCAGCAACTCCGGCTGCATCAGCCGCTCCTGCCGCTGGATCTGATGATATTACCGAAGAAGAGTTTGATGCACTGTTAGATGATTTGCAAGGTGCTAAGAAATCAGCTCCTGCTGCACCAGCAGCACCAGCAGCACCAGCTGCGCCAGCATCAGATGATGATATTAGCGAAGCAGAATTTGATGCGCTATTAGATGAACTACATGGGAAAGGTGCTATTGGAACTGGACCAGGTGCGCCAGCAGCTCCTGTTGCAGTTGCACCAGTTGCGCCACCTGTGGATGCTGTTGCAGCCCAAGTGGCTCCTGTAGCCGCGGTAGCAGCAGAACCCGTTGCTGCAGTAGCCGTTGCTGCACAAGCGGCGCCAGCAATGGCAGCGGCTGCCGCAACCGCAACGGCTGTTGCAGAAAAGCCGGTTGAGGTTAAAGCAGCTCCTGCACCCAAGCCAAAAGCAGCACCTAAGGAAGCGCCAACACCTGCAGCAGAAACAACTGTGCGGGTAGATACCAAACGACTTGACGACATAATGAATATGGTTGGTGAATTAGTTTTAGTTCGTAACCGATTGATGACTTTAGAAGCTTCAATGGGCAATGAAGAAGTCAGTCAGGCAGCTAGCAATCTTGATCTTGTAACTGCAGATTTGCAAGCTGCTGTAATGAAGACTCGAATGCAACCTATTAAGAAAGTATTCGGTCGTTTTCCACGTGTGGTACGTGATTTAGCACGTAGTTTGAAAAAAGAAGTAGGATTAGAGTTAGCAGGTGAAGAAACTGACTTAGATAAAAACTTAGTAGAAGCATTAGCTGATCCACTGGTGCATCTTGTACGAAACGCGGTTGATCATGGCGTAGAGATGCCTGATGTTCGGGAAGCTGCTGGCAAAGATAAAACGGGTACCGTATTACTATCAGCACAGCAAGAAGGTGATCACATTCTTCTCGTTATCAGAGATGATGGCGGCGGAATGGATCCCGACAAGCTGAGAAATATAGCAGTTGATAAAGGTTTGATGGATCATGATGCTGCGCAGCGTCTTGATGACAAAGAAGCTTTTAGTTTGATTTTTGCACCTGGTTTTTCAACAAAAGAAGAAATTTCGGATATCTCTGGCCGTGGTGTGGGAATGGATGTCGTTAAAACTCGCATCGTTCAGCTTAATGGTACTATTGATATCGACTCTCAGATCGGTGTTGGTACAACGCTTAGTATTAAAGTTCCATTGACCTTAGCGATTATGCCGACGTTAATGGTTATGTTGGGTGAACAAATATTTGCATTACCATTAGTTAGCGTTAGTGAAATCTTTAATCTTGATTTAACGTCAACCAATCGTGTTGACGGGCAGGAAGTGATAATGTTGCGTGATCAGCCCTTGCCACTTTATTTCCTTAAAGACTGGTTAGTTGAAGGTGCAAGTAGTGAAAAACATCCTGATAGAGGTCATGTGGTTGTAGTGTCAGTGGGAAATCAAAAAGCAGGATTTGTAGTTGAGCAATTAATCGGTCAAGAAGAAGTTGTCATCAAACCACTGGGTAAAATGCTGCATGGCACAAAAGGTTTGTCTGGTGCAACCATTACCGGTGATGGGGAGATAGCACTCATTCTTGACGTGCCTAGTCTCATGAGTGCGTATGCGCGTAGAACATAAGAGTTAAGTAATTCTTAATTATTTTTATCATTTATTTTTTAATAAGTAAATTTAAAATAACTTGAGCGGTTACTAAAAATTTGAATAGCAAACTTAAATAGTTCTAAAAGGATTCAATATGCCAGTTCGTGTTCTGGTCGTCGATGATTCCAATTTCTTTAGACGCCAGATTGAAAAATTGCTTTCTCAAGACCCTAAGTTAGAAGTTGTAGGGTCGGCAGAAAATGGCCAGGAGGCTATTGAAAAGGCATTAGCATTATTGCCTGATGTGGTAACTATGGATATTGAAATGCCAGTTATGAATGGCATTGACGCGACTCGTGAAATTATGCGTCGGCACCCAATGCCAATATTGATGTTTTCTTCATTAACAACTGAGGGCGCAAAAGCAACGTTAGAAGCGTTGGAAGCAGGTGCTGTTGATTTTATTCCTAAACGTTTCGAAGAAATATCTCGTCACAGAGAAGAAGTTCAGAAAATTCTATGTGCAAAAGTAAATGACATTGCAGAGCATGGTTCTTTATCCATGCGGAAAAAGATCACATCGCCGACTAAATCCACTGAACATGAGAAATCTCCTGCAAAACCGGTACAAGCACGTCCAGCTGGTATTCAGGCAAAAATAAAATTGCTTGCAATTGGTACGTCAACCGGTGGTCCCGTAGCCCTTCAAGAAATATTAACAAAACTGCCTGCTGACTTTTCTACACCAATTGTTTTGGTGCAGCACATGCCCGCTACATTTACACCGGCTTTTGCTAAAAGATTGAATCAAACTTGTGCGATAAATATTAAAGAAGCTGAGCATGGTGATGTTCTTACGCCTGGTACTGCCTATTTAGCACCCGGTGGAAAACAAATGAAAGTTGCTAGTCGCGGTACTCAGTATGTTATTGATATTAGCGAAAGTGATCCAAAATTAACATATAAGCCGTCCGTAGATATTACGTTTTCATCATTGGCTACGGTATATAAAGATCAAGTGTTAGCAGTTATATTAACTGGAATGGGTGCAGATGGTTGCGAGGGTGCTAAAAAGTTAAAAAGTACTGGTTCGACTATTTGGGCGCAAGATAAAGACAGTTGTGTGGTTTATGGAATGCCTGCTGCTGTTTTTGATGCTGGTATTACAGACAAAGTGTTAACGCTGAAAGATTTTAGTTCACATATTATAAAACAAGTTTAAAATGGATAAGCTAGCGCTACTGGGTGCATTACTAGCGATAATTGCAATATACCTCGGTCAAACCATGGAAGGAGGAAGTTTTACTTCTTTGGTAAATGCCCCCGCTTTGCTCATTGTTGTTGGTGGCTCGTTGGGTGCCATCATGATTCAAGTTCCCCTCATTACATTTCGACGTTCCCTTGCCATGCTTAGTTGGGTTTTTAATCCACCAAAAGTTCATTGGAAACGATCTATACATAAAGTTACAGCATGGAGTGAGACAGCGAGAAAAGAAGGTATACTCGGTCTTGAAGACTCTTTGCGTCGTGAAAAGGATCCTTTTACCAAAAAAGCCATGCAGTTGTTAATTGATGGAAGAGAGCCTGGAACTATCCGAAGTACTTTGGAGATTGATCTCGAAACACGTGAAGATTTTGATTATGCTGCTGCGAAAGTTTTTGAAGCGATGGGCGGATATGCACCTACGATAGGAATTTTAGGCGCTGTAATGGGTTTGATACACGTAATGGAAAACTTGTCTGATCCGGCTAATTTGGGGAAGGGTATTGCTATCGCTTTTGTTGCAACAATATATGGTGTAGGTTTAGCAAATTTATTTCTTATTCCTCTCTCAAAAAAATTACAAAGTATTGTTAAAGATACAATGCGTGAAAAAGAGATGGTAATGGAAGGTATTATTTGCATTGCTAGTGGAGAAAATCCACGGAATATTTCTGTGCGATTACAAGCTTACGATATTGGTAGATATGGCTCGTAAAAGAAGAATTCGTCAACAAGAAGAAAATCTAGATCGATGGATGGTGTCGTACGCAGACTTTATTACATTACTATTTGCTTTTTTTGTCGTGATGTATGCTGTTTCTTCAGTGAATGAAGGGAAATACAAGCAGGTGTCGAGTAGTTTAATTTCCGCCTTTAAAACGTTGCCAAAAAGTCTCGAACCTATTCAAGTAGGTGATATCAGTCGTGCTAAAAACAAAGATGTCATTGATACACCATTGGCTAAACCAGGAGAGTCAGGTGAAGGTCAATCGGCTAATTTTAAAGAATTAGGTGATCAAATTGAAATGGAGATTTTAAACTCAGTAAGTTCAGAAGAGATTACCTTACGCCGTTCTGAAGATTGGTTGGAGGTTGAGATGAATTCAAGCATATTGTTTTTTAGTGGAGACTTCCAATTAGTTGATTCAGCAAAACCCATTCTTCGAAAAATCGCAAAAATTTTGTCGCCGTATCCAAACCCAATTAATGTTGAAGGGTTTACTGATAATATTCCAATTCATACAGAGGTTTTTCGTTCTAATTGGGAGTTGTCCGCTGCACGTGCAGCTACGGTGGTACATTTGTTTAGTAAAAGCGGTATTGAGCCTAGTCGAATGTCTGCGATCGGTTATGCTGAATATCGGCCCATCGAGAAAAATGATACTGAGGCGGGAAGGTTAAAAAATCGACGTGTTGTCATTGCAATTTTAGCTAAAGACATGAATATTCGAAATCCAAATAGTGATAAAACACCCAAAATTGAAGAAAATGGCATCATTTCCCATTAGCTTTGCAAATAAAATTTCTCCTCAAGTGTTGCCCGAATAAGTCTAAGAAGTTGTTCAATCTGCACCCCTGATGCCATGGCATTATGCATGCATTACTACTAGTATTAGTTAACAAAAAGGTAATTATTCGTGATTTTATATACGGCGTAATTATTAAAAATAATTGGGGTAATCTATCGTGCGCGTGTTTGCTGTTGCCAACCAAAAAGGTGGGGTTGGTAAAACTACCACAACCATAAATCTAGCAGCGCCACTGGCATCAGCTGGACGAAAAATCCTTGTTTTGGATCTGGATCCACATGGCTCGTTAACCAGTTATTTGGGTTATGATCCTGATTTTGAAGAAAAAAGTACTTATCAGTTATTTCAGAAATCAACTCCCGATCCCCATTCGCTCATTGTTTCGACTCGTATCCCAAACTTGGATCTCATGGCTGCCAATTCAGCCTTGGCAACTTTGGATAGACAGTTGGGCGTGAAAGAAGGTCAGGGGCTTACCGTAATTGATGCCTTAAAAAAAGTCAGCAATGACTATGCTTATGTTTTTATTGATTGTCCTCCAGTGTTAGGCGTTTTAATGGTGAATGCGCTTGCAGCTTGTGAGCGATTAGTTATTCCCGTTCAATCTGAATTTCTCGCCTTGAAAGGTTTGGAGCGAATGATTCGTACATTGAACATGATTACGCATGCCCGTGGCGTATCATTGCCATACTTAGTGGTACCAACAATGTACGATCGCCGCATTCGCGTTGCGCGTGAAAGCTTGGAAGTGTTACGAGATACCTATCCCTACAATCTGTGGAACGAAGTTATTCCCGTTGACACATTATTTCGAGAGGCAAGTAGCAAAGGCACACCTCTGACAATGTTAAAGCCTCGTTCGCGTGGATCTATCGCTTATCGACGATTATTAACCTATCTACTTCGTCTTACGTATGAAGAAGAGAGAAAAGCCGCTGAATTGGAAAAAGCAAAGCAAACAATTCGTAAACAAACACAAAACTAAGGTCATCAAAGAATGGAAACGTTAGATAAAACAGAGGAACTTGCATCACAAAAAGATGCGTTAAAGATTTATCTGGATTCTTTGCTGAATTTCACGCAAACGTCATCAATTGCAGAGTCTGAAGAAAATTTCACACCATTAACACCCACAGAAGCGTTTTATAGTGCTGAGCTTGAAGAAATAATAAATACTGTTGATCATATTAAAGCACCAGTTTGGGCGACAGAATATTTTTCGTGTTTACCAATTACTGTAGCGGGAATTACTTTATTTCTCCCGTTAAGGCAAGTGCGAACTGTCATGCCATTTACTCAGAAAATAGACATTTTTGAAGATGCGCCAGAATGGATTATGGGCAGCATAAGCAATTCTACGAAGAATGTGAAAATTATTGATTTGCGAAAAATAGTTTATCAAAACATGGAAACTCCTCAACAAACAGAACCTGCATCTCAATTGGTGTTAATTGGCGGTGGTAAATGGGGACTAGCTTGTGACGCGGTGGGTAAAGTACATCAACTTAATCGGGAGGAGGTTCAATGGCGAGCTCGAAAGACTAAGCGACGCTGGATAGCGGGTATTAGTAATACACATGGTCTAACAATTGTAGATGTTAAACGGATTGAATTTGCCATGGCATTAGAGAGTCGATTGGTATAAATGCTGCACAAATTAGTTACAAAGACTAACGCCAAAGTTTTGACGTTTTTATTTTTTATCATATAGATAGATGGGACAATAAAAAATGACTGAACCTGTTACAGAAGATTTAGATGAAGAACTTCAGCGTTGGGTAACGTTTGAATTAGATAATGAGGTGTATGGAATTAGTGTGTCAGAAGTACGCGAAGTTTTACGCTACAGTGATATCGCACCGGTTCCAGGTGCGCCTAGTTTTGTAGTAGGTATTATTAATCTTCGAGGTAATGTGGTTACCGTTATTGATACACGTAGTCGTTTTGGATTACCCAAAAGTGTCGTAAATGATGACACACGAATAATTATTATAGATATTGAAGATCAAGAAGTCGGAATTCTTGTAGACAGCGTTGCAGAAGTTGTGGATTTGGATGCCAATGCCATCGAAGCTGCGCCAAACGTAGGTAATGAAGATACATCTCGATATATTAAAGGTGTCACTAGTATGGAAGGTAGTTTACTCATTTTAGTAGATGTAAATAAACTTCTTACCGATGAAGAATTAGCTGATTTAAGTGCTGCATTTTAATAGTTTGATTTCAGGAATATACAATGCCTGTTTTTAATTCTGCAGATTGGATTATAATTGGATTGGTGACGATTTGTGTTTTAAATTTCGTTCTAGTAGCTCGAGCTAATTCAAAGCTTCGTCATCAAAAAGTCAAAGTACACTCTCAAAAACGCCGTATTCATGATCTTGAAGAAGATATCAGAGCACTCTATGAGGCATCAACAACATTAGGAAGTAAATTACATTCCTTAGAGCATAGCAGTAGAGTCCTTAAGGAACAGCAAGAGCAACTCACATTAAAAGAACCGAATCAACAAACTTATCGTAACGCTATTCAAGCCATACATAATGGCGATAGTGTGATTCAAGTATCTAAAAGTAGTGGGCTATCACGTGGTGAAGTTGAATTGCTAACATTACTGCAAAAAATTAATAGTAATGATTCAGAAAAAGATTCCTCTTCTACCATCTAAACTACTTATCTGATATTTTTCGGAAATTATAGGCCAAGCAGAATATTGAAATTTCTGTATTCAACGCCCTATTTCTTACTCGATTAACATAATTCATTAATCTGGGTATCACCAAATTGGACGATTAAATCATTGTTGTTGACTCAAGTTTATTATCACGAAAAACTTCGTTACATTTATTATCATTTTAATAATTTACTTAGTGATTCTATTAAACAAAATTATCTGCAATATCAAGAAAAATAAGCAAATGGTTCTGATCTAATTGCAGACCTAAGCAAGGAAAAGAACACCAAAAAAATAGCTCATTATATGGGCAGTGATTTTACTTGAACAGATGAAATAGTCTTAATAACTTTCATGTTCTTAATTTATTGGTTTGATAAGAGGTGATGTTGCTATTGATTCGATTAAGACAAAGCAGCATAAATCTGTGATATGCTTCATATCGATGGTGAGTATTTATGTCAATAATAAATCATAAGTTACAATAATGCGGTTGGGGCGGGAGAAAGATTAGCGTTCGTTAATCTATCGGGTGTACCTTTCATTAGGCTTTTTTAGCCAACAGAGAAATTATACGCAAACAATTAAGTATACAAAATTGTTATGTGACGCCGTTGTATGCATCATGCGTATTGAAATTCTAATGAAGTTAATCGAGGGAATTTTTACCCATGAAAGCACGAAGAACGTATTCGCTCTTTGGAAAAAATATTAAACGCGCACTTGCCTATGAACAACCTAGTCTGAAAAGTGAAGATTTACCTGAATTCAGAAGATTTTTTGTTGATAATGGTACCTTGTCAGAACTGCACAATAATGCAAATCAGTTAGTTGTGGGTCGAAGAGGAACGGGAAAGACACACCTGTTGGGTGCGTTTAATGAATTAATAAGAGATGAATACGATAAAGAACTCTCGACAATGATTTCATTGATGCAGTTGGATAGAGATTCCAGTATCCCTGAAAATTGTACGCTAGCAGAGCATCGCCGTATCCATGCGACCGACTTATTCGAAGATTTTTTGAGAAAACTTTTTCCTTTATTTCTCAATCAAGCTGATAGTCGATTGAATCAAATTGCCAAGTCCATTCCTCATCGAGATGCAAAGAAAAAGCTGAAAGTTGTTAATAATTTATTGACTCAGTTACTTGAAGTTGTTGAGCTTGGTTCACCCGTTGAAATTCTTAAGACATCTAAGAAAACTATTGATACAAGTGTTACGGGTGCTGCTAAGGCTGGGGCGTCTCTCTCCATAGGTATTGACCATAACAAACCACATTTTTCTGCCGGAGCTAATTTGGGTGGTGATATGCGTTCGGAAGAAGAATCACGTCAGATAATTGAAATTCATGGGAAAATGAAAGTAGATATTATCAAGGTGAGAGAATTGATTTTACAAATTCTTGATGAGCTTGATGTTGATACATTGCATATTTTAATTGACGAATGGATGGAATTAGATAAGCGAACCCTCAGTGAGATACAACCGATTTTTGCGCAATTGTTAAAAAAAACCTTCTTTAATACCAATAAAATTTCCGTAAAAATTGCTTCGGTTTGGCATCAGACTACCTTATATGATAAAGATGATATGCAAAAATCTAAGGGAATTGAACTTAAACACGATATTATTCGGGCGATTGATCTGGACACTGCTTTTCTTATGTCAGAGGACCAGGTCTCTGAATTCTGTAAGGAGCTGCTTTTTAAACGTATCACTTATTTCTTTGAAAAGCTGGAAAACATCAAAGAAAGCGAAGATATTTCTCAGTTGTGCCGAGAGGGGGAATTTGTCGATGATCTTTTTGTGAGTGAACTATTTGATAATAGTTCTAATTTTAGAGCTTTCATCATCGCCTCCCATGGTATTCCCAGAGATCTGATGAATATTTTTCATAAATGTTCATTACGAATTAAACGCAATTTTGAGCTTTTTTGTATTGATTATCAGGTAATCTACGCAGAAGCACGTAGCGCATACAACACTGATAAAAGACGAACCATCCGGCCTGATTCAGAGGCGCAGAAATTATTAAAAATCATCAACGAATACATGGAAAGCAGTGGACGAAGATTATTTATCGTGAAAAACGCATATGTCTACTTATCCGAAGCATTACAGAAATTGGTAGACGAGGAACTGATACATCAGCTACCTTCCTCAGTAACTCCACGCGATATTTCTGACACTTATAAAGTTTTTTTAATCGATTTCGGTAATTATGTTGACTGGATTGAAACACGGAAAAAAGATATTTCTGTTTTGATCAACGAAAGCGTATTACCAACTTTCCCACATGAGTTTTCGACGTCAATTGAACAATATGTAATTGATGTAACCCAAGTTAGCAGCGATACAATCGAATGCCCCACTTGCAATAGAAAGTTTTCTTTGGATGAGCCTGTTTTTAACAAGGCCAATATTTGTATTTATTGTGCACACGAGTTTAAAACAATAGAAAATGTGCTTTAGTGGTTGCTAATTATAGAGAACCACTTTTTTTCATTTAAGGGTAATCTAATAAATGATTTTTTATTGCTTATTTTTTGTATTCCACTTTTCAAAAAAATATTTTTGAAAAGTGGAAATTGAAAAATAATACTATGTGTTGAATAGATTTCAATATTGTCATGAGTCAAATTTCAGGTTTTTACTCAATTAAGCTAAAAATTTTTTCAATTAAAGATTGTGAATACAATTTAATTAACGAATGCTCTATTTTTCTTACATTCATTGAGAAAGTTGAAAGTAGCTGGTAGTCTCTAAAGGAAAAATAACTGTAAGAGGCTAGTTTACTTAGTTAATTTTTTATATTTAAATCGCTGCGGATTATCAGCAGAATCACCTTTACGTTGATGTAAGTCTTCTTCATAATCCGCATAATTTCCTTCAAACCAAACGACTTCACTATTTCCTTCGAAAGCAAGTATGTGTGTAGCAATGCGATCTAGAAACCAACGGTCATGAGAGATAACAACCGCGCAACCTGGGAAGTCTAATAACGCATCTTCCAGTGCACGTAATGTTTCTACATCCAGGTCATTGGTTGGTTCATCGAGTAATAATACGTTGCCACCGCTACGGAGAAGTTTAGCGAGATGTACTCGATTTCGTTCACCACCGGATAAATTACCAATGCGTTTTTGTTGATCGGTGCCTTTAAAATTGAAACGACTTACATAAGCCCGTGAAGGTACAGAGAAATTACCCACGCTTATGATATCTTGGTCTTCAGAAATTTCCTCCCAAACAGTTTTATTATCGTCTAGCGCATGTCGCGATTGATCTACATAGGCGAGTTCGACGGTTTCGCCTTGACGAATACTTCCTGAATCAGGTTTTTCTTCGCCGACTAACATGCGAAACAAAGTCGTTTTACCTGCGCCATTGGGTCCGATAATGCCGACAATACCACCTGGGGGTAGTTGAAAATTAAGGTTATCAATTAGTAATTTATCGCCAAATGCTTTATGCAAGTTTTCGACTTCAAATACAATATCACCTAGTCTAGGGCCAGGTGGAATATAGATTTCTTTTGTCTCGTTACGTTTTTGAAATTCTTGTGAATTTAAATCGTTGAAACGCGCCAAACGTGCTTTACTTTTCGCGTGTCTGCCTTTTGCATTGGAGCGCACCCAATCTAATTCTGTTTTTAATGCTTTTTGTCTCGCACTTTCTTGTTTTTCCTCTATTGCTAATCGTTGACCTTTTTGATCCAACCAAGAAGAATAGTTTCCCTCCCATGGGATGCCGTGCCCACGATCGAGTTCAAGAATCCAGCCTGCTACATTGTCTAAAAAGTATCGGTCATGAGTGATCGCAACAACAGTTCCTGGATAGTCGTGTAGGTAACGTTCAAGCCAAGCAACAGATTCCGCGTCAAGATGATTGGTTGGTTCATCCAGTAGTAACATATCTGGTGCAGATAATAACAAGCGACAGAGAGCCACTCGGCGTTTTTCGCCACCAGACAATGTATTCACATCTGCTTCCCAAGGTGGCAGGTTTAATGCGCTAGCAGCACGTTCGAGTTGGTTTTCAAGATTGTGACCATCAAAAGCTTGTAGAATGTTTTCCAATTTTGCTTGTTCGCTTGCTAAGGCGTCAAAATCTGCATCGGGTTCCGCATAAGCCGCATAGACTTCATCTAGTCGTTGTTGAGCTTTTGTGATTTCTTCCATCGCTTCTTCAACGTTACCACGAACATCTTTTTCGAGGTTTAATTCAGGTTCTTGTGCGAGGTAGCCAATTTTGATTCCGGATAAAGGAATTGCTTCACCGATATAATCTTTGTCAATACCCGCCATAATTCTGAGTAGACTCGATTTTCCTGAACCATTTAAACCTAATACCCCAATTTTGGCGCCGGGGAAAAATGAAAGGGAAATGTCTTTTAAAATTTCTTTTTTGGGTGGTACGACTTTGCCCACGCGGTTCATGGAGAAAATGTATTGTGCCATTGGAAAATCTAGCTCCCGAATTAGAATCGATAATTAGGAGCGATTATAGCATGAAGAAACGGATGGGCTAATTAACTGTCTTATGACGCTTGATTGGTTATGTCTACGTGTACGGTTAAACGTTGACCAGGTTGCAAGTATTTTTGTTTGGATAAACGTTTATTCCAGCGTTTTAGATCTGAGATGTTTACCTTAAATTTTTGTGAAATCCTAGCAAGTGAATCGCCGCGACGGACTCGATAATTTATTTTTTGTGTTGTCATCCTAGATGAATGAGGTGAGAAAGCAGCGCGATGTACTGCGCCATTTTTTGTCCAGACCACAAGTTTTTGACCTAGGCGAAGTGTGTCTCTGGGAGCCAATCCATTCCATTTTGCTAAACTTCGATAATTCACTTTGTATTTTCTAGAGATTGACCAAAATGAATCTCCAGATTTTACCGTATAAGTGAGTTTTTCTTTTCCTTTTTTCTTGGTATTTTGTAGCGCTAATAATCGTTGTTCAGCACTGAGTGTATATGTTTTTCCTTTGCGAGAAGAAATAGGGATGATTAAATTCTGCCCTTCGCGAATCATATTGCCGCGTATTTGATTGAGATCTTTGATCAATGCGACGGTGGTATTATATTTAGCTGCTATTGCTAACAGTGATTGACCTTTTTTAATTTTATGTCTTTTCCAAGATAATCGTTTGTTTTTTGGTAAAGCAGAGAGATTTGCTTTGAAAATTTCAGCTTTTTCTATGGGCACCATAAGCTTATGTGGCCCTTTTGGGTCTGTTGCCCAGCGATTATAAGCAGGGTTAAGGATGTACAGTGTTTCTAAGTTTATCTCTGCCAATTCTGCTGCGAGGGCTAAATCAATTTGAGATTCAATGTTGACTTCAGCCATATAAGGTTCATTTTTAATGACAGGTAATCGAATATTATATTTTTTGGGGTCGCTCACGATTTCGGCAATAGCCATTAATTTAGGTACATAACCCTCGGTTTCTCTGGGTAAGTCTAATGACCAAAAGTCAGTAGGTTTGCCTTTACGTTTATTTTTTCGGATGGCTTTTCTAACAGTGCCGCCACCAGAATTGTAAGCAGCGAGTGCAAGCAACCAGTCGTTGTTTAACTGGCCGTGTAGGCGTTTTAAATATTTTAATGCAGCGATTGTAGATGCCGTTACGTCACGTCTGCCGTCGTACCACCAGTTTTGTTTTAAACCATAAATTTTTCCGGTGCTCGGAATGAATTGCCATAAACCAGCTGCGCGTCCGTGTGAATAGGCAAAGGGTTGAAAAGCACTTTCAACAATAGGTAGCAAGGCGATTTCCATTGGCATACCCATTTTTTCGGTTTCTTCAATTATTTGAAATAAATATTTCTCTGCACGTAGAGAGACACGATCAAGGTATTCTTGGTGGCGGGCATACCATTTGATATTGCTTTTGATTCTTTTGTTCATCTGATGTGGTAACGCGAATCCGACGCGAACTCGTTGCCAAAGATCGTTTATTTCATTGTCTTGTATAAAAGTAACTGAGCCTGGATCGGAGAAATTGTATGGTTGCGCAGCTTCTTCAAATAAACCGATTGGTAATTTACGTTGTCCGGGTAAACGACCAACGATGACAGGTATGCCTGTATTAACGGCTGGATTTTCTTCACTTTCATTTGTCCACATGATCGGCTCAAGTGTTGGGATCATTTGCGTGAACAAAGGTGGTTCATTTAGCGCTTCTATTTGCTCGAGCTTTTCATCTGCGATATGATTTAGAGAGGCGTTTATTTGAGCAGGTTTATTGGTTGAGATTGATGTGTTAGATAATTCAGCTGCCGAATCATTTTGCTTTTTTGTAGGGGGGTGATTAGCGCATGCTGAAATTAATAGACTAAATAAATAAAGTAGACCAAGCTGGATTTTTAATTTTTCGAACATTATTGGGTATATAGTCCTATTTCATGCATCAGGAAAAAGTTTAGCTCAGATAGTATATTTATCGGATCTTTTATTAAATTCTTAATCATATACATGCAATTTTGAAGCTGAAATGCTAAAGTATCTTTACTAGGCATAATACTAACATATTTGATTGTTAGCGCTTTAAATTCTCTCGATAACTCATTAATAAATGGTGTGTAATTGACCGCCAGAAAACGCAGTAAGCAAACCAAGCAGGAAGTAAAATATCGTGCTTCTATTGATGCGCGACGTAAACTTCGGCAGTGGTATAAAACCCCCATCGGTACGGTGCTTTATCAGCAGGAATGTGAAGCACTGGAGGCTGTTTTACCTCAATTGTTTGGTTATCATGTTGCCCAATTGTCCAATCATACAGATAACGAATATCTGGCAAAGAGTCTAATTCGTCATCAAATTGTACTTGACTATGATTCAGAAGAATCAGATGTTGGGATTAATGCCTGTGTAAATGCTCATCAATTACCCATTGCTTCGGATAGCATTGACGTTGTTTTAATGCCGCATACTCTGGATGTTGATATGAATCCACATCAAGTCATCCGGGAGGCAGATCGTATTTTGGTGCCTGAAGGACGCGTAGTTATACAAGGTTTTAATCCCTGGAGCAGTTGGGGGTTACGACATATATTGAATTTATATAAAGGTGCACCTCCCTATAATTTACATTTTATCAGCCCAGCTCGCATTAAAGATTGGTTAGTTTTGTTAGGTTTTGAGATTGAATCAGTGGATATGATTTTTTTTCGTCCACCACTTGGGCAATCGATGGTGATGGATAAATTGCAATTTATGGATAAGTATGGAAAGAAACTTTGGCCAGCGTTTGGAGCAATTTATACGATTGTTGCAAAGAAACAAGTGTCTACATTGACGCCAATTAAGCCGCGCTGGTTTTTGCGGCGTAGAGCCCGAGTAACCCCTGGTTTTTTGGAGACACGTGATATTGAATAAAGTAGAAATATTTACAGATGGTGCTTGTCGAGGTAATCCTGGCCCAGGAGGTTGGGGCGCGTTATTACGTTACAACTCAACAGAAAAAGAATTATCCGGTGCCGAGGCAGAGACGACTAATAACCGTATGGAGATGAGTGCAGTTATTGGTGCTCTAGAAACCTTAACCCGACCTTGCAAGATTTCGATCACTACAGATTCCAAATACGTAATGCAAGGCATTACCGAATGGATTGAAAATTGGAAGAAGCGAGGCTGGAAAACGGCTAATCGTAAACCAGTAAAGAATGTGGATTTGTGGCAAAGCTTGGATGCATTGGTGCAAAAGCATGAAATTAGCTGGTATTGGGTAAAAGGTCATAGCGGGCATGTGGAAAATGAAAGAGTAGATGAGATTGCGAATCAAGCAATTGATGCTATGTTGGAATAGAATTAAATGTTGGAATTTTCATGAGACAAATTGTATTAGATACTGAAACCACCGGTTTAGAGATTAAGCAGGGTAATCGCATTATTGAAATCGGTGCGGTGGAAATTGTTAATCGCAAGCTGACTGGTAATCATTACCACCAATATATTCAGCCTGACCGGGAAAGTGAAGAAGGTGCTTTGGCGGTGCATGGCATTACTTCAAAATTTCTAGCGGATAAGCCACGATTTGCAGATATTGCACAAGAGTTTGTGGATTATATTCGAGGTGCAGAGCTTATTATTCATAACGCGCCCTTTGATGTCGGTTTTCTCAATAATGAATTACAAATGCTTGGTTCTCAATGGGAAAAAGTTGATTCAATTTGTAGCATTTTGGATAGCTTGGTCATGGCGCGTAAAATACGGCCCGGGCAAAAAAATAATCTTGATGCGCTATGCCGTTTTTATGGAATAAATAACGCACATCGCGAATTGCATGGCGCTTTACTCGATTCAGAAATATTAGCAGATGTATATTTGGCCATGACGGGTGGTCAGGTGAGTTTATTACTGGGTGGGGAGCAGACTAACAATAATAATGAACAGGCGGCGACTATCAAGCGACTTGATGCAAATAGAGAAAAACTTGTGGTGCAATATGCCAGTGAAGAAGAGATAAAAGCTCACCAGGACCGCCTGGAAGCTATTAATAAAGCTTCCGGCGGGGCATGTGTCTGGTTAAATTAAAAAAGTGATTCATTCACCCATAAATGTGTACCGATACTGGCAAAATAGCCTATTGCAATAACAGGCATCCACTTTAAATGGCCAAAAAAAGTATATTTTCCTTTGGCTAATCCCATTAATGCGACACCAGCGGCTGAACCAATTGATAACATACTTCCACCAACTCCGGCTGTTAACGTTACCAATAACCACTGACCTAAGGACATGTCGGGTTGCATACTGAGTACGGCGAACATGACAGGAATATTATCCACAATGGCTGATAAAAATCCGACCATGATATTGGCGTTAGTGGCTCCCCACTCCACATACATGACCTCAGAAACCATTGCTAAGTAACCAATAAAGCCTAATCCACCAACACACAATACAACACCATAAAAGAACAATAGAGTATCCCATTCAGCGCGGGAAATTTTTTTAAAAATATCAAATGCTTCTACGTCTCCCAGAATTTCTTGGCTTTTTTCTTCATCGTATTGATGCTCAGCATCAACCACATGGGTTATCTTGAGATAAAAACCAAAAATTTGCAGGTAAGCTAGACCTGTCATCATGCCAATCACTGGTGGTAGATGGAGGAAATTGTGAAATGCTACTGCTGTGGCAATAGTTAATAAAAATAAGATAAGTATAACCAATGCGCCACGTTTCATAACCACTGTTTCTTCTGATGGTTCAGGGTGTTCATCTGGAATAGCAAAATGCATAATTGCGGCAGGTATTACATAATTGACCACTGATGGGATAAAAAGTAGAAAGAAGGTGCTAAATTCTACAATGCCTTTTTGCCAAACCATTAGCGTGGTGATGTCGCCAAATGGGCTAAATGCACCTCCTGCATTTGCAGCGACAACAATATTGACGCAACCAATACTGACAAACTTAGGATTTTTATCGCCAACTGCAAGTAACACAGCACACATTAATAGTGCGGTTGTTAGATTGTCTACAATGGGTGATATGAAAAAAGCCAAAATACCGGTTAACCAAAACAGTTTTCGATAACCAAAGCCTTTTCTAATCAACCAGGCTTTTAAAGTTTCGAAGACCAATCGTTCTTCCATGGCATTGATGTAGGTCATGGCTACCAGTAAAAATAGAAATAATTCGGAAAACTCCAACAAATTATGTCGAACTGCGGCTTCTGTTTCATGGGTAAAACCATGCTGCGAATAAACAAAAGCGATCATTCCCCAAATTATGCCTGCGGCGAGAATGACAGGCTTAGATTTTCGTAAATGGGTAAATTCTTCGGCCATGACAAATAAGTACGCAATGGCAAATAATATGAGTGCCAGATAACCTACAGTATGGTTTGTTAGATCTAGGTGGTTTTCGCCACCTGCAGAAGCAAATCCCAGGCTAGGCGCTAGAAAACATAAGATGGCTGCAAGACCAGAGTAAAGGTATGGCGTAAATGCAGATTTATTGTGAAGCATATGAGGCTTATTTTACTTTATTGATTTGAATTTAAAAAACGTTGGTTAAGGGGTGTATAACTTGTCAGATTTGGCCGCCATTATAAAATCATTTTCATGCAAACCACCAATTTTATGGCTATAAAAAACAATACTGCAATAACCCCATCCAAAGGTGATATCGGCATGATGGCCTTCAGTTTCACATAGTTCACCGACTTTATTAACATATGCCAGAGCATCAAGGAAGTTGTCGAATGCGTAATTTCGGCAAATTTTACTGTTTTCATCGATTAACTTCCATTTTGGCACTTCTAACAGGTACTTTTCCGATTTTTCTAGATTTAGCGGTGGTATCCCGCCTTTACAAGGTATACATGATTGCTGATCAAGCATTTTTCTCTCCAGGGAAGTAATAAATGTAATGTTTTTGTGAACTTGGACGAATATATAAGGAACAATTTAGCAAATGATACACATAAATCGCCACTAAAGTGTGAAATTTATCGTCTTAATTGCAAAGTCAGAAGATTTATTTGGCTTGCTATTACTGGCATGAACTTTTCAGGCTAGAAAGGCAAATAATTATATTGCTAACACTAAACAGTAAATTTGAATAATTAAGGGAGCGGAAAAAGAATTGGAAACATCAAAAATACAAAATTTTTTAGATGAATTGTATATAAAATATACCTTGCATACAAATGTCGTCTCTGATTCTACGTTCCAATTTTCAGCGTTTGCAAATTCAATTAATGCTTGCGCTGTTAAAGTTATTTTGTTTTCCGATAAGCGTGGTCCTGCGCTTGTTGTATTCCCAGCAAAAAATGGTCTAGACTTTGAAGCTCTCGAAAAAGTTACAAATCGAAATCTGACGATTGATTCAGGGCATAAATACAAGAGTCAAACTCGTGGGTTTTCTATCCGTAATTTACCACCGTTCGGTCGTTTGTTTCAAATGATGATGATCGTTGAAGAGAGATTGCAAGATCATAATTCTTTTCTCATTGATATTGGCAAAGGTGATAGTTTTATCGAGGTTGATCGCAAAGGTTTTGATGCACTTATAAGCGGTTCAATCAAAAAACGGTTTAGTCGAGAAATTCCTCCTTCTGGTGCGTACAAAGAAAATATTGATTCGGGCAAGCAAGCTCAGGTTGTAAATATGACAAATGAAAATAAAGAAACTGAAACTTTATTAACGGATGATGTTCTGCAAGCTGTTTTTAGAAAAAGCCGGGATTTACCGGTTATGCCTGAAGTGGGTAGCCAATTAATTGAGTTAAAAGGCCAAGAAGATTTTGATCTAATTGACTTGGTGCACCTAATTGAATCGGATCCAATGTTAAGTGCAAAAATTATTGCCTATGCTTCCAGTCCATTCTTCGCATATCAAGGAAGGTTGGAGAGTGTGCAGGAGGCAGTGTACCATGTTTTAGGCATGGACTTGAGTTTGAATATTTCGTTAGCGCTTGCTGTGGGTGAACAGTTTAAAGGGCCTTTGAGAGGTCCAGTTGGCGCAATGTCAATTTGGCGTCACTCAGTTTACTGTGCTGTATTGTCTCAATCTATTGCCTCCAAGATTTCTCATCTAACAGATGTTCGACCTGGTACAGCATATTTGCATGGACTCATGCACAATATTGGTTTTCTTGTGCTTGGCCATATGTTTTCAAAAAAATTCAATTTGTTCAATAAAACGATTGAATCAAAGAGCGATATACCATTTAATATTCTGGAAAAAAATATCTTAGGTGTAACTCATACACGTGCCGGAAGTCTACTGCTCGATTCTTGGGGGTTGCCCAATGAATATAGCATTGTTGTTGGTAGTCATCATGATATTGATTATACTGGTCCGCATGAGAATTACAGTCATATTGTCTATATTTCTAACTGCCTCCTAAAAAGTATCGGTATTGGTGATGCATCAGATGAAATATTGCCGTTAGAATTATTGAAGAAATATAAGCTTAGTGAAACTGAGTTGAATGATATGTTGCAAATTGTACTTCAGTGGAATGAAAACATAGACCATCTTGCCCAACAATTGGTGGCGTAAAAGCACATATATTATTTCTTTTCTGCGAGATATTTCCAATTATTTGAATTTTTCTTTCTTTAATTTGTAAGATATTCCCCCTTGTTATTAATTCAGAGTTCATCCTCATTTGTGATTGTGGTATTTTTGTAGGTTATTGTCGGATTTGTATGGCCTAGGGTGAGGGTGATGTTGATTAAATCGTCAAAAGATCAAATTCAATCAGGTGTAATCCGAAAAGTATTGTCAATGTTGGAAGGAATGCAGCATTTGTCAGATAATATCCTTGTACTAAATCATGTTATATTGATGCTTGAAGATTATGATGCCAAACAAACTGAATCTGAGCAATTACTGTGTAGTCTGATTACACTCATTCTAAGTTCATTTGCAATACATGTTGATGAAGAATCGAGCATACATACACAAATTAAACTTTTGCAATTGCGCCTGATGTCACCAATTACTAATACTGAATTGGTCGCATTACAGCATTATGTAGAATCTTGTGCAGATAATATCACTCAATTAACAAACATAAATGAAAAAGAAATTGCTAAAACGCTGGAACCTTTGCTAAATTCATTTGGTCTTGATAATAAGAGACCCTATTATAATGCTTTACAATCTATAGAAAATAAATCTACTCAGGAAAATATTTTGGAAACTGGAAAACAACAAAACGAAAACAATTCAAACAACAATACAAGTTTCGATGATCCAATAAAACAATTAATTGCCAGCAATTTTTTATCAAATAGTATAGCTCAAAGTGAAAAATTTGGTGTCTTACTTGAAGTTGAATTAGCATCACTAAAGGTTTTAGAAGATGATTCATCGTTTGAAGATAAAAAAAATGCTGTCTTGAAAAAACTGGAAAATGTTCTTGGTAGTCATCAGCAATTAACTCAGTATTTTCAGGAAATGACTGATTTCGTGTCTGGAATTCAACAAGACAGTGTTCGATTGAGTGAAGAGCTTGATCGCGTAACTTTATTGAGTTTAACCGACGAATTAACGGGATTACCTAACCGAAGAGCGTTCGTTCAACGATTAAATGACGAAATAGCTCGCGTAAAACGATATGGCAATAATTTATCATTGGCTGTGATTGATATTGATCATTTTAAACCGATTAATGACCAATACGGACATGTTGCTGGAGATAGAGTTTTAAGAAAATATACCCAAGATGTTTTATCCATGTTTCGACAGCATGATATGGTAGCCAGATATGGTGGTGAAGAATTTGTCGTGATTTTTCCAGGTACTGATATAGAGGGCGCACTTCAAGCATTAGAAAATGTTAAAGAACGTGCAGGGCAAAGTTTTTTTAAGTTGAATGATGAAGACGTACGACTTCCTACGTTTTCTGCTGGACTTGTTAGTTATATGGAAAATGAATCTCCAGATGAATTTATACATCGTGCTGATCAGTATCTATATAAAGCTAAAGCCAGTGGCCGTAATTGTATTGAGACTGAGTTGCAATCACAACTTACTGAAGAAATAAGTCATTAATCTAATATCGAATTGATTATGTATAATAATCAATAGCTTGTCCAAAGTTGTTGTCTCCATTCCAATTAGTTCTGTTAATGTTTTTAGACGTAATCCCTCAGTCATAAGGGATAGCTAATTTAACTAGAATACAATTCTTTATATCGTATTTTCCTAAAACTAATTGCATTACAAACCAAAATGAAGAAATTTGTTTCAGCGCTATAAAGATTACTAATACTGAAACAAAAAACTAAGCCCGATTTTATTGGGCTTTTTTTTTCACTTTTTTAAGGTGTGCCTGAGTCTGTTGTAAGCGTTGATGTTTGGATATTTTAAATACTCTTGATTGCGTATAGGGTATTAAGTGTTTGAATGAAAAATATCGTGTTGGCTTATGAGGTTCATATTGGTTTAAACTTTAATCTATAATATCCTGTTTTAAAAACTTTGTTTGGATGAAAATTCGCATTTGAATTTGCGAAAATCTATTGTTAGATAAATATGAAAATAATAAAAATATATTATAAGCTGCACACACTTCCCTTATTGATGGTGTTTTGTATAGTACTACTCAATGCTTGTACAGAAAGTGCTGATGATCAACAAGTTGTTGATAGTAGCGCATCTAATTTGGCTGGATCTGTAAATTCCAGTGAACCTAAGTTGGACAATGCTGATGCATCTAAAAAACAGATTCTCACTATAACTGCTCCGGCAGATATCCAAATTGTATCGCAAAGTGCGTTAACTCATGTTGAGTTAGGAAAGCCTATTATATATAGCGCTTTAGGATCTTATCAGTATTATAACGATGCACCTCGAACGGGTTTTAAAATCGGCAATACGACCGTCACTTGGACTGCAATTGATAATAATTCTAATTCAAGTACAGCAACTCAACTTATTACCATACTTGCAGGCCTAAATGGTGGGCCTGGAAGCGTTGGAAATACACCTATTCCTGTGGAAACCAAACAATTACGTATAGATGCTCTACCAGTACTGGAAATCGAAGCTACGGCAGAATATACGGTACCCAATCTTCAACAGCCAATTATAAATGGTGGAATTGCCCCGTATGTGATTACCAATAATGTCCCCATGTCAGGTTTTCGTGAGGGGGATTATCAGGTGCTTTGGAAGGTGGCTGATGCTAGTGGTCAGCAGGTTTCGATTTCACAAAATATACGAATTGTTTCTATGTGTGATATTAACATCAATTTTTTTACTGAAAATGTATCTCCAGTGCTACAAAACAATTGTGTTTCTTGTCATAACCAGAATGGTAGCCAGACACCATTTAATTTGGCACCTTCGTCTGAAGTGAATTTTGATAAAAATAATTTTGAAATATTGACTGATATAAGTAAAAAGACAGATATATCGGGTCAATCTTTATTGTTGGTTAAACCAATAAATGCTAGCAATGATCACGGTGGTGGTAGCGTACTTCAAGTTGATTCTGACGAGTTTTTATCGATAAAAAATATGGTGGCACGAATACAATCGTGTTTTACACAAAAGCCAGTGGTTGTAGAAAATCCAGTGGTTTTACTAGATTTTGAAGAGACACTTCGCAAGGCAAGTATCGTACTTGCTGGTCGTATACCAACTGTAGGTGAAATTGCTGCATTGAATCAGGCAGCTGATGTCGGTGTTAAACAGCAAGTTTTTTTACAGATAATCGACATGATGTTTGCCGAGAAGGCATTTACGAATAATGTCAAAACTATATTTAATGATCATTTGCTAACAAACGCATATTCAACAAGTACCCGAGGCTTGAGTTTGCGTCTAAATAGTTTTGACAATAAAAAGTATTTTGACAATACCGCATTAACCGAGCAGGGATATGAGAAAGCGGATCGAAATGTCATAAGAGTAAATGCCAGCAAAGGGATCGCTGATTCTACATTAGAATTGATAGCTTTTGTTGTTGGGAATAATAAGCCGTTTACTGAAATACTGACAGCGGATTATGTGATGGTCAATCCCTATTCAGCGACAATATTTTCTGCTTCATTACCAAACCGGCCCGATTTTGCGTTTGTTTATGGAGATGTTATAGCAGACAAAGATCCCAATACATTTATTCCGGCTCAATTGATGGATAATAAGCAACGAGTTATTCCTCATGCCGGAATTCTAAGCTCATTACCCTTTTTGGCGCGCTTCCCGTCTACACCCACAAATTTTAACCGTAAACGTGCGGCAACGATCTTTAAGTTGCTTTTAAATACCGATATTGAAGGATTGGCTAGTAGGACATCGCTTGATCTAGATAATGTGATTGGCGAATTTCCAACACTGGAAGATCCTCAATGTAAAGCGTGTCATGACGTGATGGATCCTGTTGCAGGCTTATTTAAAAATTGGAACGATTCGGGAGAATATCGAGGAGATTATGCAAAGTGGGGAAATACTAAAAACCCAACTGAAATGCTTTCGCCTGGTTATAGCGTAGCATCAAATGACATTTTACCTCCTGAATATAGTGATCGTGCACTGGTCTGGCTAGCTGGAAAAATTGCAGCTGATAATCGATTTGCGCTTGCGATTTCAAAAATAATGTTTGAAGCCATTACAGGTCAGATTGGGTTGGATGACAATGGCATGTTTGAGTCGCTAAAGAATACCTTTATTGCGAGTAATTATAATATTAAGGAGCTTATAAAGGCGATTGTGTTAACTGAATATTTTAGAGTAGACTCAGTATTAAGTCATACCAACATTACCAACATTAATGAGCTAGGCAATGCAAATTTACTATCGCCTAAACAATTAGATAGTAAAATAACTTCATTGACAGATGGTTATGTCTGGAAATCACCAAGTAATAAAACTTTAACAGACCTCAATACATATAATATCTTATATGGTGGGATAGACTCCCTCAATGTGATAACTCGAACTCAGCAACCCACGGGGATTATGGCAGCGATTCAGCAACGTCTTGCATATCAAATGAGTTGTGAGACTGTACCGCTAGATTTTTCTAAACCTATTGCTGAAAGAGTATATTTTAAATTTGTGGAGATAAACGATGTTCCCTCTAATGCAGTTGCTGTGGAAAATATAAAGCAAAATATCCAATATTTGTTTCAGTTTTTGTTAGGTAAAAATTATGCAGTTGATTCTATCGAAGTTACTGAGGCGTTTAATCTGTTTAACTCAGCGATATCTGGTTCAGTTGGAAATGATATTCCAGGAAAATGCAGCGCGGGACTTAACGTTAGTGATCCAATAATTATTGATGATAACTTTACCGTTCGTAGTTGGATGGCAGTATTGAGCTATCTATATTTAGATTATAATTATTTATATCAGTAAAGACGAATAATGAAAAGAAGACAGTTTTTAAAATATGCATCTATGTTAGGCGCAACGGCATCTTTGTCTAGTATTCCGAAGACTCAGCTATATGCTGCTAATCAAGATTACACTGGTCCGCTTTGGATTACCATTCATGCCGAAGGAGGTTGGGATCCAACCAGTATTTGTGACCCTAAAGGTTATAATGGCCCAACAGACCTCGTGAATTCAGAACGCATTAATAATTATGATAGAAATGATATTAAGCAGATTGGTAATTTTCAGGTGGCTCCACCACCAGACAGTTTTCTTGCTGACGGTGAGAATTTTATAGACAATTTGTATAGTGCTGATACATTTTTTGCAAAATATGCTCAGCAATTATTAGTTCTTAATGGAATAGATGTTAAAACAAATTCACATAGTAATGGGAAGCTGAATACATGGAGTGGTCGATTACGCACAGGATTTCCAAGTTTTGCAGCATTGGCAGCGGGTACACTTGCACCTTCATTACCATTATCTTATCTCATTAACGGTGGTTATTCTTATCCTGCTAATTTAGTAGTACCCACGCGTATGGATTCTAGAGGATTGGCCACACTGTATGAAATTGCATTTCCTAATAGAAGTTCAACACCAAAGAATAACAATAGTACGACTTATTTTTCTGATACAGTAAAACAGTTGATTGATACAGCAAGTTTGGCGCGAATTGAAAGATTGAAAATAGCGGAATCATTACCTAGAGTAGAAGAGGCATTGAGAAATTTGTCGATTGCTCGACAGGAAACTTGGCGTTTAAGTGATTTTACATCGACAGTTGAGGAGTATAGTTCTAAAACTGTAGCAGATTTTAACGATAGAGATAAAGCTTTTAAGCTTTATCAGCAAGGTCGATTAGTTTTGGCTGCGTATCAAGCTGGAGTAACATGTTCTGCAAATATTACAATGGGTGGGTTTGATACTCATAGTGATCATGATGCGCGACACTATCCTCGTTTGATGGACTTGTTAATGGGGATTGATGGAATTATTCAAGAAGCGCAGTTGCGTGGTTTGTCCGACAGAATAGTGCTTGTAATTGGTTCTGAGCTTGGACGTACTAACAAATATAATAAAAATAATGGTAAAGATCATTGGCCAGTAACCAGTATGATGATGATGGGTAATTCTGTACAACAGATTATTGGTAATCGGGTTATTGGTGCAACTAATGAAATCCAAAAGTCAGTGAAAATTGATCCCATTAGCCTAGAGCCTGATTATAGTGAAACTAATCCCAATGCTGTACGTTTTACGCCTGCACATGTTCATCATTCGTTGAGAGGACTAGCTGGAATAAATGGGAGTTCAAATGCGTTTCAGTATCCGTTAGAAGGTGTTGGATTAAATTTATTTGGTACTTAGTTGGTGGTTGTTTTATTAAGTATTACAAATTTAAATTATTTTTTTAAATCTATTTTTAGTTTTTTAAATATTTGTTAAACTTAAATGTTACTTATTTTATCCCTTTTTTTGATAAATATTTGGCTCATTCTGAACTAGCGCTATCTTTGAAAATTATCTGTGAGGTTTCAAGTGTCAGTTTAGGTTTATTGGTTTTGGAAGATTGCTTTATTTAAGACGTTGTGTTTTTTCTTCTTGTTTTTTTTCATCTCGATTAGCTTTGATTTTTTTTAGCATAAAGAGGGCCTTGGTGTGTCTAGGGTCTTTTGCTAGCGCTTTGAGTAGTGATAATTCTGCCGCGATATAATTTTTTCTTTCTATGGCATCTTGGCCACTTGCAATATGGAAATTCACTCTATGGTCAATGAACGCTTTTAAGGTACGTATTCTATTTTTATATTCTGGATTTTTCGGGTCGATAGTTCGTAAAATCTTCCATTGAGTTAAGGCGCCGGCATAGTCTTGGTTTTTATAAAAATCATATGCAAGCGTTTTTCGATTTTTTACATTTAAACTTTCAACGGGTATGTTGGCTTGATTGATCGGTTTTTTTATATTAGTGCACGCGGATAATATGGTTAAGCATAAAATCAGGCTTAGTAAGCGAAGAATAATCATTTCAGATTTCTATTCTGAAATGTTATTAACGCATTCTCAAAATCTTCAATACTATGATCACCAAAAATCATAGTTCTGTTAAGCATGTAAGGGTGAGCATAAGCCGGATTACCACCGGGCTGAACCGTTACTCCCATTTTATATTCAGTATTTTTAAAATGATTGATAATCATTTTGTTGGTATCACCATAGGGGTATGCAAAAGTGTGTAAGGGTGCTTTTATATATTTTTTTATTTTTCGGGTTGGGTCGTCGATTTCTTTAAGAATGCGTTTACGATATTCTTCATCACTTTCAGATGTTCTAGACAGAGACATATTAGGGTGGCTTTTTGAATGAGGTTGGATATCTATTAAACCAGATCTAGTCATTTTCCTTGCATGAGACCATTTTATTGCGTCGCCTGCTCCGGCAAAGTCTGTATATAAAAATATTGTTGCCGGAAAGTTTAGTTCTTTCAATATAGGGTAAGCAATTTCATAGGTTGATCTATATCCATCATCGATGGTAATTATGACGGCCTTTTTGGGTATTTCTTCTTCACCAGAAATAAATTTATACATATCCGCCATGGGTATAACGCGATATTTATTGTCTTTTAAATATTGCATTTGCTCACGAAATCTTTTCTCTGTCACTGTAAGTTTTACATGACCTGTATCACCAAAGCGGTGATAACAAAGAATGGGGATTGTTTGGTAGCCATTTATATTGATGCCGGCGGGGTTTTGAGGTTTTAACGGAATTACAATTTCTCGTTTTGAAATAACATGATCAATTTTATTGAAGTCAGCAATTAGCCAGGCCTTATTTGTATCTCCTAGATATTGCTTAGCCAGTGATTCCAGTGAGTCACCTTTTTTGGTAATTAAAACGACATATTCGTCATCTTTAGCAAATGTAAGTTTTTTCTTGAAAATCGTGCCGTTAGTTGTTTGTTGTAATAATGATGGTTGAGGCTTTATCGACGCGCAACCAATCAATATTAAACTAACCAATATGCAAAGAATTGTTTTAAGGTTAATCATTTGACGTATTTATTCATCACGTTTTTTAATTGACAGGCAATTTTCTCAAAGTTTATAAACAAGTGTCAAAACTCGTCTTTGCACTCTATACCTATGTTGATAAGCATAATGTTTTGTAGGAACTTCTGCGAGTGCTTTATTTAACGTATTAATTAGTAAGCAAATCGTTTGGTTAAGTAGTATGCAGCAATAAAAACAACGAGCTCAATAATAAAAATAATATATTTCACGCTCCGCATTATTTACCTTAGTGCTTTGAGCTGATTTTGTTTGTTGTGATCTGTTTTGTATTAACCTGATGGCTTAACTTAGCTGTGGTTAATTTGTAATCAAATAGTTGATTATTTTAGTGAGTAGTATCAGCAGGAACAGAAAAAGGGTAAAATTTAAAATTGCTCGAAATTTGTGTTCGATAATAAAGGGGTAGGACAAAAATGTCTGAATCAGGAGATGTACTGAGTGAGCTTTTTACTATTAGAGATTTAGTTCGTTATGGCGTAACTCTTTTTAATGGTGAAGGTTTATATTTTGGACATGGTACCGACAACGCACTAGATGAATCATCTGCTTTGGTATTATATGCACTGCATTTGCCCCATGATTTACCAGGTCATTTTATGGATGCTCGATTGTCAGGGAATGAAAAGAGCGATATTCTCGATTTGTTTGATCGACGTGTGAATGAGCGTACGCCAATTGCGTATCTTACACGTGAGACTTGGTTTGCGAACCATAAATTTTATGTCGATAATCGGGTGTTGGTACCTCGCTCACCGATTGCTGAGTTAATTAGTAATCAATTCGAGCCTTGGGTTGAAGCTGGAAATTTAGAAACTATTCTAGACATGTGTACTGGAAGTGGATGTATAGCGATTGCCTGTGCTTATGCTTTGCCGGAAGTATTGGTTGATGCAGTAGACATTTCTAGGGATGCTTTAGATGTTGCAGAGATCAATGTGAGTCAGCATCACATGGAAGAGCAGGTCGAATTAATTCAATCGGATTTATTTACTGAATTAGAAGGACGCAAATACGATCTTATTGTGACAAATCCTCCTTATGTAGATGTTGAAGAAATGACTAACTTGCCTGATGAGTATCGACAAGAACCCGAATTGGGTTTAGCGTCAGGGGAGGATGGCTTGGATGCTATTCGAATCATTTTACAGCAGGCCGCAAGTTTTTTAAATCCTGAGGGAGCATTAATTGCAGAAGTTGGGGCTAGTGATGAGGCTTTACAAGAAGCTTTTCCAGCGGTGCCTTTTGTGTGGTTGGATTTTGAGCAAGGTGGTAGTGGGGTGTTTATGTTGACACGGGATCAGTTAGTACAATATTTTTCCTAAATACTCAGCTAACCTTTTATTTGCTCGATTACAGCGTTAAAAATGCTCATTTACAGCTGTCTACTCCGCTTTTTCTCTGTACTCGATCAAATCTAAAGGTATTCTGAGCAGTTATTGTTCCCTTAATTATTCGTAACTCGTGAAATTTGTTATGATGTATCCAATTCAATTGATTTAAACATAGCGGATTAATATGTCAGGAAATTCATTCGGAAAGCTTTTTACAGTTAGCACCTTTGGTGAAAGTCATGGCCCTGCATTGGGTGGTGTGGTCGATGGTTGTCCTCCCGGACTAGAACTTTGTGAAGAAGACCTACAAAGAGATCTGGACCGGCGTAAACCTGGTCAGTCGCGTCATACCACTCAACGTCGTGAATCGGATCAGGTAAGAATTCTTTCTGGTGTTTTTGAAGGTAAAACTACAGGTACGCCCATTGGTTTAATGATCGAAAATACCGATCAGCGTTCAAAAGATTATACTGATATTAAAGATACTTTTCGTCCTGGCCATGCGGATTATACCTATCAACAAAAATATGGATTCCGCGATTATCGTGGTGGTGGTCGGTCATCTGCACGTGAGACAGCACTTCGTGTTGCTGCTGGCGGTATTGCTAAAAAATATTTGTTTGATAAAAAAGGCATCTTGATTCGAGGTTTTTTAGCACAGCTCGGGCCCATTAAGCCTAATGCTTTTCAGTGGGATGATGTTGAAACCAATCCTTTCTTTTTCCCCAATGCCGCTCAGGTTCCCGAATTGGAAGATTATATGGATGCCTTACGAAAAGAAGGTAATTCCATCGGTGCGCGCGTAAATGTAATCGCTAATTTTGTTCCACCGGGACTGGGTGAACCTATATTTGATCGGTTGGATGCCGAAATTGCTCACGCTATGATGAGTATTAATGCCGTAAAAGGCGTTGAGATTGGTGCTGGATTTAATTGTATTGCGCAAAAGGGAACTGAACATCGTGATGAAATAACCCCAGAAGGATTTTTATCAAATAATGCGGGTGGCATTTTAGGTGGAATATCCAGTGGACAAGATATTGAAGTCAGTATCGCTTTAAAAGCAACTTCGAGCCTACGATTGGCTGGAAAAAGTGTGAACCTTGATGGAGAAGCTATCGATGTCATCACTAAGGGGCGGCATGACCCTTGTGTTGGTATTCGCGCGACACCTATTGCTGAAGCTATGTTAGCCATGGTGTTAATGGATCATTTGTTGCGTCATCGTGCACAAAACCCCTATGTGCGCTCTCAAACACCAATTATTCCTGCGATGCCTGACAAGTAGCAAGCTGGGACTTTATTATTTCTACATCTAACTCTAACTCGCCATTGTATTGGCGTTTATCTAGTTTTTATTTTTTTTATTTTGCCAGTATTGGCGCTTTAATTCCTTACTGGGGTTTGTATCTAAAGTCTGAAGGCTATAGTGCGCAACAAATAGCTTTTGTGTTTGCTGTCATTATGGGCACCAAAGTCATTGCTCCCAATATCTGGGGTTGGATCGCTGATCGCATGGGGCAACGTATGCGCATCATTCGTATCGCGAGTTTTTTATCTGTACTAACCTTTCTTGGTGTTTTTATTTCCTTGGACTATTCTTGGTTGCTCTTTGTGATGATGGTTTTCAGTTTTTTTTGGAATGCCAATTTGCCGCAATTTGAGGCAGTAACCTTATCCCATCTTGGCAAAGATACGCATCGTTACAGTGCAATTCGTCTTTGGGGGTCATGGGGTTTCGTATTATTGGTTATTGTTTTAGGTGTTGTATTCGAAACATATGGTGTGGCGCATTTTCCTTTAATTTTTTCGATGTTGTTACTTGGGATTTGGGCTTGCAGTTTCCTCGTTTCAGATAAGCAAAATGTCTGTAGCAAAAGTGACAATATCGATTTAATGTCAGTATTGCGACAGCCACATGTTATTGCATTCCTATTAATTTGTTTATTATTGCAAGCCAGTCACGGTCCTTATTACGCTTTTTATTCAATTTATCTTGAACAGAACCAATATTCACGCAGTTTGATCGGTGAGTTATGGGCTTTGGGTGTAATCGCGGAAATTGTGATATTTATGGTGATGCACAAGTTGTTACCCCGTTGGGGGGTGCAGCGCTTGCTAGCGATAAGCTTACTGTTAACAGGTATTCGTTGGTTGATAATAGGTCACTATGTCGATTCGTTGGTCATGTTGATTATTGCCCAATGTTTTCATGCGGCGAGTTTTGGGGTTTTTCATGCGGTGGCAATTCATTTGATTCACCAATTTTTCCCAGGATCAGTTCAAGGTCGAGGTCAGGCGCTTTATTCCAGCTTGAGTTTTGGTGCAGGTGGCGCTTTAGGTGCGATTTATAGTGGTTATAGCTGGGATAGGCTAGGCTCGGAGATGTCTTTCAATATTGCGGCATTAATCGCATTTGTAGCTCTAGGCTTAACAGTTATATTTATGAAATCAACAAACCTAAATTTAAAGGACTAGTGTGAGCATTATTGGTATTTTATGTGGGTGAATTTGGTAATTTAGTCAAATAGTTAGCAATTAATATCAATATAAGTCAGAAAAACGTCAAATAAACCTTGTTTTGTGCTTTTCCTAATAATATGAACCCGCTATAATTGCGCTCCAAAATTTGAAACGCGAAAGTGGCGGATTTGGTATTTAGAAGGTCTTGACGAGCATTGCGAGTTTTAGAGCTTCTTAAGGTGAGCTGTTCAATGATTCACCTAACCAAGTTATTTTTGAAATAAAATTTGAAATGCGAAAGTGGCGGAATTGGTATTTAGAAGGTCTTGGCGAGCGCCGCGAGCCATAGAGCTTCTTAAGGTGGAAATGTAAACATTACACTGAGCCAAGTTATTTTTTTGAAAATGTTTGTAATGCGAAAGTGGCGGAATTGGTAGACGCGCTGGTTTTAGGTACCAGTAGGGTAACCTGTGAGAGTTCGAGTCTCTCCTTTCGCACCATTTCTTAGACAGTATGAAAACCAGCAAATCAGCTGGGACTGAATTCCAATATTTTGCACCACTTACTTGTTATCTCTATAGTGCAAAATATTTAATAATGACTAAAATTTTAGATATGAATCGTGAGGAAATAAAATGCAGGTATCTGTAGAAGCCACTAGTGGTCTCGAAAAACGCATGACGGTTGAAGTACCGGCAGAAAAAATAGAATCAGAAATTGAAAAACGCCTGAAATCTATGCAGCCGACTGTGAAGTTACAAGGTTTCCGTCCGGGTAAAGTACCAATGTCTGTCATTCAGAAGCGATTCGCCGGCAAAGTACGTCAAGAAGTGACAGGGGAAGTAGTGAACTCCAGTTTTTTTGAAGCTGTGGGCAAAGAAGACTTGAAGCCTGCAGGTATGCCTAAAATTGAATCACAATCTCATGATCAAGATGCTGGATTAAAATATACCGCAGTATTTGAAGTGTATCCTGAATTTCAAATAAGCGGCGTGTCAGACATTAATATAAGTCGTGATGTCGCTGAAATAGCAGATGCAGATATTGACAGTATGATTGACAAGCTTCGCAAGCAGCGCTCTGAGTGGAACGAAGTACAGCGTTCAGCTCAGGATGGTGATCGATTGAATACTGATTATAAAGGGACAATAAACGGCGAGAGTTTTGCAGGTGGAGAAGGCGAAGATCTTGCGATCGTTCTCGGATCAGGGTCAATGATTGAGGGTTTTGAGTCAGGCTTGCTTGGCGCTGAAGTTGGGCAAACAGTGGAAATGGATTTGACGTTTCCAGAAAACTATCAAAGTAAAGAAGTAGCTGGAAAAGACGTTCACTTCAGCGTTACCGTTAAAACAATAGAAGAACCAGAATTACCGGAAATTGATGACGAATTTATTAAAGCATTTGGCGTAGAAGCTGGTGGTATTGATGCATTTCGTGACGAGCTAAAAAATAACATGCAAAGAGAGCTCGATAAAAATATAAAAGCAAGAACCAAAAATGCCGTGATGGATTCATTATTAGCTGCAAATGAGTTCGATATTCCAAATAGCATGATTGACGCCGAAAGCCAGCGTGTTGCAGAGCAAATGAACGAACAAGTTAAGATGAATCAAGGTGGCCAAAGCAATAGTGGTATGCCGCAATTCGATGGCAGTCAGTTTAAAGATCAGGGTCGCCGTCGAGTAGCGCTGGGATTGATTTTGTCAGAAATTATTAAAGAAAATGAATTGAAAGCACCAGCAGATAAAGTGAAAGCTGAAATCGAAGCCATTGCTGGGTCTTATCATGATCCTAAAGAAGTGATTTCATGGTACTACCAGGATAAGGCTCGTTTGCAGGAAATTGAATCTATGGTTTTAGAAGACCAAGTGGTAGACTGGGTTTTAGAGCAAGCACAAGTTACTGATAAGGTAACTACCTTTGAAGAAATAATTAAAGATTCGCAATAAACGAGTAATTTTTTAATATTCATCATTGTGGCAGAGATTGTGCTCTAATATTGTGATCTAACTAGTGTTTATAGGTTAAACTTCGTTAAAAGGAAGACTGGATGTCCGATATACGTAATAAAGGTGCTCTTGAAGCTGCAATGAACTTAGTTCCCATGGTCGTAGAACAAACAGGCCGCGGTGAGCGTGCTTATGATATATATTCTAGGCTATTAAAAGAGCGAGTCATTTTTCTGGTGGGTCAGGTAGAAGATCACATGGCAAACCTGGTTGTTGCTCAGTTGCTTTTTTTGGAATCAGAAAACCCTGATAAAGATATTTATTTGTATATCAATTCTCCTGGTGGCTCTGTTTCGGCGGGTTTAGCCATTTATGATACGATGCAATTTATTAAACCTGATGTAAGTACACTATGTATTGGTCAGGCAGCGAGCATGGGCGCATTGCTACTTTGTGGTGGTGCTGCTGGAAAACGTTATTGTTTGCCTCATTCACGCATGATGATCCATCAGCCTTTAGCTGGATATCAGGGACAAGCGACGGATTTGGAAATTCATACCAATGAAGTGTTAAAAACCCGTCAGCGATTAAACGCCATCATGTCTGAACATACCGGTCAAAATATTGAGTTAATTCAAAAAGATACGGATCGGGATAATTTTATGGGTGGTGAAGAAGCCGCTACTTACGGATTAATTGATTCAGTACTTAGCTCTAGAGAAGAGGCGGTAAGTACATCTTAATTCAACTAGACTATAAATAAGAACTTAGGGTATGTTATCCGCAGATCGTATTTATAGATTTGAACAGGATATGACTGTAATATTAATTATGACGGTAAGTCATTGAATAGCGCCGATAGTGACGAGGTGGTTAAATGAGTGACGAAAGTAAGAATGGCAGTGGTGATAAGCTACTTTATTGTTCGTTCTGTGGCAAAAGTCAGCACGAAGTCAGAAAGCTAATTGCTGGGCCTTCTGTATTTGTCTGCGACGAATGTGTCGAATTATGTAATGACATTATTCGAGAAGAAGTCCAAGAGAAATCGACTTCTGTTCACGGAAATAAATTACCAACGCCAAAAGAAATCAATATAGTTCTTGATGAATATGTTATCGGGCAGGGCAGGGCAAAGAAAATACTTTCTGTAGCGGTTTATAATCACTATAAACGCCTCGATGCAGGTCTTAAAAAAGATGAAGTAGAGCTATCTAAGAGTAATATTTTACTATTAGGTCCTACTGGGTCTGGTAAAACCTTACTTGCTGAAACACTCGCACGATTATTAAATGTACCGTTTACTATTGCTGATGCGACAACACTTACCGAAGCAGGTTATGTCGGTGAGGATGTTGAAAATATCATTCAAAAGCTCTTGCAAAAGTGTGATTATGATGTTGAAAAAGCGCAGACTGGTATTGTATATATCGATGAAATCGATAAAATATCTCGTAAATCTGATAATCCTTCAATTACTCGTGATGTATCAGGTGAAGGCGTTCAGCAAGCTCTACTAAAATTAATCGAAGGTACCGTTGCTTCTGTTCCGCCACAAGGTGGACGTAAACATCCGCAGCAGGAATTTCTTCAGGTTAATACAGCTAATATCCTTTTTATCTGTGGTGGTGCGTTTGCTGGTTTGGACGCAGTTATTCGTGATAGAACTGAAAAAGGCGGTATCGGTTTTGGTGCAGAAGTTAAGAGTAAAACTGATAAGAAGCATGAAGCTAAATTGTTGCATAAAGTTGAACCAGGTGATTTGGTAAAATATGGACTTATACCAGAATTCATTGGCCGTTTGCCAGTAATTGCTACTTTAGATGAGTTAGATGAAGAAGCAATGGTTCGAGTACTTACAGAACCTAAGAACGCTGTTACTAAACAATATGCTAAGTTATTTGAGCTAGAAGGTTCTGAATTAGAGTTTAGAGATGTTGCATTACATGCTATTGCTAAAAAAGCGATGAGTCGTCGAACTGGAGCACGTGGTTTACGTTCTATACTCGAAGATGCGTTGTTGGATATTATGTATGAATTACCATCAATGCAAGATGTGAGTAAAGTTGTAATTGATGACGATGTAATTGATGGTAAATCTGATCCTTTATTAATTTTTGAGGGAAAAGATAGAGCAGCATCCGATGAATAGTTAGAAAATTATTCAATATAAAAAACACGCTTTTTAGCGTGTTTTTTTTTGTCACAAATAACTTGAAAAAAAACATATTTCCCCCATTATGAAAGGAAGAGTTTTAGAATTTTTATTTAATGTGAACAGAAAATCACTGGCCAATATATTGCAGCGGTGATTGCCATAAGAAAGATCAATTAAGCAGCTTAAGCTATTGTTTCAATGATTTTTTAAATCAAGCATTAATCAAACAATTGTTAGAATGGATGTAAATGTAATTCATTTTTGGCAATGTATTATGTTTACGTACAGGGGAAAGCTTTATGGATCAAGACGATAAAATATCTGAATTAGTTGATGGGCAAACATTGGTAATGCCGGTTTTGCCATTGAGAGACGTCGTTGTATATCCACACATGGTTATACCGCTTTTTGTCGGACGAGAAAAATCTATTAAAGCCTTAGAATCTGCAATGGAAGAAGATAAGCAGATTTTGTTGGTTGCGCAAAAAAGTGCCGGACAAGATGACCCTGAAGTAGAAGATATATATCGAGTAGGGACAGTGTCCAGCATACTTCAGCTTTTAAAGCTTCCTGATGGAACAGTTAAAGTGTTGGTTGAAGGTTTGCAGCGTGCAAAGGTTTCGGCATTTGTATCCATCGATGAGTTTTTTACTGCAGAAGTTGTATCTATTGGTAATCCAGATATGGATGAAAAAGAAACTGAAGTTTTAATGAGGTCTGTATTAGCTCAGTTCGATCAATATGTAAAACTCAATAAAAAGATTCCACCTGAAATTTTAACGTCATTATCAGGAATTGATGAGCCAGGTCGATTAGCTGATACCATTGCTGCGCATATGAGTTTGAAAATTGATGAAAAGCAAAAAGTTTTAGAAATTGAAAATATTCGAGAACGTTTTGAAGAATTAATGACAATCATGGAATCAGAAATCGACTTGTTGGAAGTTGAGAAACGGATTCGTGGACGTGTAAAACGTCAAATGGAAAAAAGCCAGCGTGAATACTATTTGAATGAGCAAATGAAAGCGATTCAAAAAGAATTAGGTGATATGGATGATGCTGCACCTAATGAAGTTGAAGAGTTGGGTAATAAAATTGAAAATGCTGGCATGTCAAAAGAGGCATTGGAAAAGTCTACCTCTGAATTAAATAAATTAAAAATGATGTCACCTATGTCAGCGGAAGCTACCGTTGTTAGAAATTATATTGACTGGATGGTATCGGTGCCTTGGAAAAAACGCACCAAAATCAAACATAATTTAGCTGCCGCAGAAGAAGTATTGGAAGCTGATCATTATGGATTAGAAAAAGTTAAAGAACGTATATTGGAATATCTGGCAGTACAGCAAAGAGTTAAAAAATTAAAAGGTTCAGTGCTATGTTTAGTTGGACCGCCGGGTGTAGGTAAAACTTCTTTAGGCCGTTCTATTGCTCGTGCAACTAATCGAAAATTCGTCAGAATGTCACTAGGTGGTGTACGAGACGAAGCGGAAATACGTGGTCATCGTCGAACCTATATTGGATCAATGCCAGGGAAGTTAGTGCAAAATATGTCAAAGGTTGGCGTGAGAAATCCATTATTCTTACTCGACGAAGTTGATAAAATGTCACAAGACTTTCGCGGTGATCCTTCTTCAGCGTTGTTAGAGGTGTTGGATCCTGAGCAAAATAACACTTTTGGTGATCATTACCTTGAAGTAGATTATGATTTGTCAGAAGTTATGTTTATTGCAACAGCCAATAGTTTAACTATTCCGGCACCATTGCTAGATCGTATGGAAGTAATTCGCATACCAGGTTATACCGAAGATGAAAAAATTAAAATCGCTACGCGTTATTTATTACCAAAGCAAATAAAAAATAATGGTTTAAAAGATTCTGAAATTAGTTTGAACGAAGCAGCAATGCGTGATGTTGTGCGGTATTACACACGTGAAGCAGGTGTGCGTAATCTCGAGCGAGAATTATCAAAAATATGTCGAAAAGTTGTTAAAGAAATTCTGTTGAAAGATGGTACTAAGAAAGTTAATGTTACTCCCAAAAATTTAGATAAATATTTAGGAGTGCAACGGTTTAGGTTTGGTCGAGCAGAAGAATTTGACCAAGTAGGTCAAGTCACCGGACTTGCCTGGACAGAAGTGGGTGGAGATTTATTAACAATCGAAGCAGCGCTTACAACAGGTAAAGGAAAAATGACTGTTACAGGCCAATTGGGTGATGTAATGAAGGAATCTGTACAGGCAGCGGCAACTGTTGTGCGAAGTCGTGCTGATCTATTAAATATTCCTGCAGATTTTTATGAAAATAAAGATATACACATTCATGTACCTGAAGGAGCAATACCAAAAGATGGTCCTAGTGCTGGTGGAGCTATGTGTACAGCATTAGTTTCGGTTTTAACAGGTATTCCTGTGCGTTCGGATGTTGCAATGACAGGTGAGATTACACTACGGGGTGAAGTATTACCTATTGGTGGATTGAAAGAAAAATTATTGGCTGCTCATCGTGGTGGTATTACTACAGTTCTCATTCCAGAAGAAAATAAACGAGATTTGGCTGATATACCTAAAAATATTCTAGACAAAATAGAAGTTATTCCGGTTAAATGGATTGATGAAGTTTTAGAAATTGCGCTTCAGCATATGCCAGAGCCAGCTGAGGGTGCGACAAAAGAAAGTACTCCTAAAGCAGTTGCTAGTAAAAAGCAAAAACCGAAAAATTTACCACATTAATTTATTTGTATAAACGTGTCCAAAAAGCTTTTTGCGTAAGCTTTTTGGCATGCGTTACTGCAAATTTTTTTAAATAAATTTAAGCTAATTTATTATCGATAATTTTTACAATAAATATCATAACTTTGGCTTGCAAACTTGAAGGACTGCTGGTATAAATGCCATCCTTCGTTAAAAGCTAACTTGCTGTACCAGCTTGCAGTTTATGATGGTGACAGATTAAAGGGGATTTTGTGTGAATAAAACTGAATTAGTAGATGCAATAGCTGACTCTGCGGATTTATCGAAAGCAGCGGCATCTAGAGCTTTAGATGCGGTAATCAACTCGGTTACAGATGCATTAAAAGACGGTGATCAAGTGTCCTTGGTTGGTTTTGGCACGTTCACTGTTAAAGACCGTGCAGCGCGTACTGGTCGAAATCCACAAACAGGTCAACCCATCGAAATCGCAGCAGCAAAAGTTCCTGGATTTAAGGCTGGAAAAGCGTTGAAGGATGCCGTAAACTAGCGGCCAGATTTACCGGGTGCTTAGCTCAGCTGGGAGAGCGTCGCCCTTACAAGGCGAATGTCGGGGGTTCGATCCCCTCAGCACCCACCAATTTTTATTAGTAGTAAGCCAGTTTTGGAGCGGTAGTTCAGTTGGTTAGAATACCGGCCTGTCACGCCGGGGGTCGCGGGTTCGAGTCCCGTCCGCTCCGCCATTTTTGTCTAGAGGGTATCCACTGATGGGTACCCTTTTTGCGTTCTTATCACTTATAATGAATGCTGGTCGTAAATTCTTGAAACAGAACTGCGGAGCAAATTATGCTGCAAGTCATACGTGAACGAGCCCAGGGTGTTTTTGCCTGGATAATTATTGGAGCGATCTGCCTTTCTTTCGCTCTTTGGGGTTTAAACTCCTATTTTAATGAGACTGACGAAGGTTTTCAGGCCGCGTTAGTGAATGATGAAAAAGTTACGGTCTACGAATATCGCATTGCATATTCGAATGAACAGTCTCGCATGCGACAAATGTTTGGTGAAAACTTCGATGCCGACATGTTTGAAGATCAAATCAAGCAAACGGCTTTAACTCGTGTTATTGATAATTCACTGCTAATACAGCAAGCGAGCAATGCTGGTATGCATGTTTCTGACGAACAATTAGCCCAGCGTATTCAAAGTATTGGTGCGTTTTTAGAAGATGGGGTTTTTTCTCGAGCAAATTACGAACAGCAAATTACACAAGCTGGTGAATCAACTACCGGATTCGAATATCGGATACGTAGAGGGCTAATTGCCGATCAATTAGTGAACGGTATTATTGGTTCAAGTTTTGCCACAAATGATGAAATCGCATTGACAGTAAAATTGCGAGACCAGGAACGAGAAATTGGCTATGTAACAATTCCAGTGGAGAAATTTAAAAAAGACATCAAAGTGACTGATGAAGAAATAAAAACTCACTTTGATGCAAATACCGATAAATATAAAACTCAAGAACAAGTTAGTTTAGAATATTTGGAATTGAAGGTGGATGATCTGCTTTCTTCAATCGTGTTAGATGACAATGAGCTTGAAGACTATTACGAAGAACAAAAAAATCGGTTTACTACCCAAGAGCAACGCCGAGCCCGTCATATACTGATAGAGCTTGGTGATGACGCTGACGCAGCAAAACAAAAAGCTCAGAGTATTTATGAGAAAGCTAAGGCTGGTGAGGATTTCGAAAAACTAGCAAAAGAAAATTCTGACGATGTTGGTTCTGCTGCCGAAGGTGGCGATCTCGGTTTTTTTGCCAAAGGTATTATGGATGAAAATTTTGAAGAAACTGCCTATAGCATGAATGCTGGTGACATCAGTGAGCCTGTTCGTTCCGAATTTGGCTACCACATCATTAAATTAGAAGAAATTCAAGCAAGCACAGGTAAGAGTTTTTCTGAAGTAAAAGCAGATATCGAATCTGAAGTTAAAAAAGCTAAAGCTGAAAAGCTCTATTTTGATAAGGTTGAACAGTTTGCAAATTTAGTTTACGAAACACCAGACTCTTTGGAGTCGGCAAAAATTGAACTTGGATTAACAGTTAAAACCAGTCCTTTAATAGGTAGACGTGGTGGACCAGGTGTTTTCAGTAACCGTAAAGTCACTGATGCAGCATTCATCGATGACGTTTTAAAAGAAAACTTGAATAGTGAAGTAATAGAAATTAGTTCAAGTCACTCTTTGGTTGTGAGATTAAAAGAGCATAAACCTTCACAAGTTAAACCACTTGAAGATGTCAAAGAACAAATTACTAAGTTGTTAACAGATGAGAAAGCGTTAGCTAAAGCTGAGTCAGTTGCTGATAGTCTTTCGGAAAAAATCAAATCGGGCGCAGCGGCTGAAGATGCAGCATCTGAGTTAGAGTACAGCTGGAATGAAAAGAAATGGGTTAAACGTGATGATTCAGGCGTTCCAAGAGAAATTGTTCAAGCTGCTTTTGCAATGAAGCGAATTGATGAAGGTGCACTTGAAACCAAAGGTGTGAAGGTTGCCAATGGCGATTATGCTTTGTTGACACTTACAGGTGTTAAAGATGGTGATGTGGCAAATTTGAGTGATGAAGATAAAAAAGAAATCACAGATGGTATAGCTAGCGCTACGGGTGTTGATTCTTTCACAACAATGCTTAAAGCTTTAAAAGATGAGGCGGAAATTAAGAAATTCCCTGGTAATCTTTAGCATTTAATATGCTTATAAAAAACGGCATTTATAAAGGTGCCGTTTTTTTTGGCCTACGTAAATCGGCTTAATTCATAAAGGAATTAATAGCTTTTGCTAAACGTTGAATACCGATTTCTATGGTTTCTTCATTAGAGCAAGAAAAATTTAATCGCAAAGTATTTCTGGCTTTATCATCGATGTAGAAAGGGTCGCCGGGAACAAATGCGACTTTATCTTTAATTGCAATCTCAAACAAATTCATAGCAGAATACCCTTCTGGTAACTCAGCCCATAAAAACATACCGCCTTCAGGATGAGTGAACTTTATGGTATTTGGGAATTGTTGACTGATACAACCCATCATTGCTAATTTTTGGCGTCTATATACTTCTATAATATTTTCGATATGTTTATCTAAATCATTATCTGTTAGATACTGATGGATAATTCGTTGAGCAAAATAATTGCTATGTAAATCTGCTGCTTGTTTGGCAATGACTAACTTTTCCATAATGTGATCTGGTGCGACGATCCAGCCAGTGCGGAAAGCTGGTACGATAGTCTTGGAAAAGGAACCAAGCAATAAGGTGTTTTCCGGCATGAGTTTATAAAAAGACGTTTTTTGTTCTCCTTCAAAACGTAAATCACCATAGGGATTATCTTCAATCAATAAAGTTTCGCTATCTTTAATGATTTTAGTTACCTGTTGTCGGTTTTCATTGCTGTAGGTAATGCCTGACGGATTTTGAAAATTAGGTACAGTGTAAAATAATTTAGGCGTTGATTTTTCCATGACAACTTTTAAGGCATCACAATCTAAACCTTCGTCATCGACGGCTACAGGTATTAAATTGGGGCGGTAGACCGAAAATGCTTGGATCGCGCCAAGGTATCCGGGTTCCTCAATAATGAGATCGTCATCTTCATTAACCAGGATCTTTCCGAGCAAATCTAGGCCTTGTTGAGAACCCGTAGTGATAAGAATATTTTCAGGACTTATATCTAGGCCTTGTTTAGTTTTGTAACGATCGGCTATGTATTGACGTAGAGGTAAATAACCTTCTGTATTTGCGTATTGCAAAACTTCAGGGCCATGTGTATCCAGTACCTTGTTAGCTGCCTGTTTTATTTCGTTTACAGGAAATAAATTACCATTTGGCAAGCCGCCGGCAAAAGAAATTATATCTGACTGAGTTGCGACTTTAAGTATTTCACGAATAAAAGATTGCGGAACGTCACGTATTCTGTCGGAAAAAATAGAACTCATAAATGTAAAAACCCAGTCAGTTGTCAGTTTTGGAATAGTTTGAATTTCTGTCCAATATTTTCCGTACTTTATCAGGTTTATGAAGGAGTAAATAGACTAAATACTCAATGTCTGTGTTTTGTCAGCACACTTCTTACATCAATTCTAAAAGTGAAGTTTCTAAAAGTAGCAAAGGTAGGTTATGAGTATTTTCATAGACTAGTGTTGCCCCCAAAAACTTAGTTATGGTTTTTCAGCTTTTTCGTTATAAATCAATGCTAAAACACAGAAAATGGGACCTTAAAACGTACTGCTTTAGAGTGATTGGACGATAAACACAGTTAGGTAAAAGCCCTCAAATAAATGGAATATTCAGTTAATTTACATAACTTATTGAATTCATGGAAAAGAATAATCTCACACAAGTAAAGGAATGTAGCGGAAATCCGTTTTTAGGGGTTTTTAAGTTATTTATTTCCGTTATTTTGGTTTTATTGAGTGTTGCTATGGTTCAAGCGGAAGAAGAAATCGATAAATCAGTATTGGAAAATGCATCGGCGCTGTTGCAGCAGAAAAATCCGCAAGCGGCGTATCGCTTGTTGGAAAAGTATGAAGACGAATATGCCGGCTGGTGGGAGTACGATTATTTACTTGGCGTGGCAGCGCTGGAAAGTGGGAAGTCAAACTTGGCAATTTTTGCTCTTCAACGTTCATTAGCAATGAATCCCAATTTAATGGGTGCACATGTTGATTTGGGTAGAGCCTATTTTGAAGTCAATGAACTAGTGCCTGCGAAAGCTGAATTTGAAATTGTATTAAAAAACAAACCTATCAAAAAAGTTAAAAATATTGCAAATAGTTATCTTCGACTAATAGAAAATAGATCTAGTCCAGTTCGTTTTCACTCAAAATATTATTTGGAAACCGTGGGTGGATATGATTCAAACGCAAATAGTGCTACGGAAGAAAAAACCTTTAATGGCTTTACCTTGTCATCTGAAAACGTAAAAACGCCGTCCACCTATGTTTCGCTAAAAGTAGGAACCTCAATGTTCATAAAAATGAACAAAAAAAATTCATTTAGTTTGTCAGCTAATCTTACACAACGTGAAAACCAACATATTGACAATGTAAATTTTATTAATGGCAATGCCAATGTAGCATGGAATTATCGGCATAAATATGCAGAACAAACCATTGGTGCTCAGTTTAGTAAGACTGATGTAGCTGAAAGTTTTCAGACCTATGCGACAACAGCGAATTTTGGATTGAAGTTTCGACTAATTATTGATGCATATCTGCAACTGAATGGAAGTTTTACTAATTTGATGTTTAGTGAATCTCAACCTGATAAAGACTCTATTCAAACTATGTTTGGTGCTAGTTTGTCGAAACCGTCGAAGAAAATAAATGTACCTTCGATAAATATAGCTTTATTTTTAGGGGAAAATGTACCAAGAGGAAGTCAAAAGACTAACGGTAAAACTATTACTGGAGGGAGAGTTGGATTACAGCAACGAGTAAAGTGGCGTTTACCTGTATTTGTGAATTTATCTTCTGGAGTAATGTATTCCATTTATAAAGAACAGCAATTCGAAAAGTATAGAGCTGACGTATTAGTAGATTTAATCCTAAGTGCTTCTGTTCGCCCATGGAAATATTGGGAAATTTCGTTAAAGACAGCAGGTACAAAAAATAAATCAAATATAGATTTGTATCAATATATCAGAATTAATAATGCCTTGAGCATTAGAAGATATTTTTAAGGAATAAGAAGATGAAATTCGAAAAAATTACTTATATGTTATTGGGAATGGTCTTATTTTTGTTTGTTGATAAAATGGCGCTGGCAAGTGATAGTGAACCTGTAGGAAAGTTGATGTTTACCATTGGTAAAGTCGTTATTGTTAAACAAGATGGAAAACAACATCGCGTTAGACGAGGTGCAAAAATATTTGTAGGAGATTTGATTAAAACAAACAAAAAAGGTCAGGCCCAAATTAAGTTTAAGGATGGTGCGAGAATATCTGTTCGTCCCAATAGTGAGTTTAAAGTTGAGGCATATGCTTATAACGAAAATGTAGATAAAAGCGATTACAAAAGTGAGTTGAGCTTATTGAAAGGTGGCATTCGATCGATTACTGGTGCCATTGGCAAATCAAATAAAAAATCCTATAAAATGAAAACAGTGATTGCGACAATTGGTATACGTGGTACCGACTATTCTTTAATGTTGTGTAACCAGGATTGCGGCAGTAAGTCAGGGGGAAAGGTAAGTAATGGGCTGTATGTAGGTGTGGTGAATGGAGGTGTAACTGTTCAAAACGATGCTGGAAGCATGGATGTATCGCCGAATCAATACGCGATGGTTGGTTCCGCTACTAGTATTCCTAAAAGGTTACCAAAAGCACCGTCATTTCTGATGTTTGACAAAACTGCCGCCAGTAAAACAGAAAGAACCAAAGTGGCAAAAGCTTTTACTAATCGAAATAATGCGGCTAAAAAAAGTGCAGCTGGAAATCAGTCAAAAGTAAATGTGGGGCAACAAACTACATTATCTAATTCGCGAGGTGGTCAATCACAACAAAGGGCACAGTCGCAATCTTCGTCTCGTCAAACCTCAAATTCAGATCAAAATACGAATCTAAATGAAACTGGGTCGGCAAATACGATATCATCTACATCTGCCACAGAATCAAATTCATCTCAATCTTCAGCTTCAACAATTCCAGAGAGCAGTATGGTTTCTATCATTGATAATCGCTACTCTGAAACTAGTGATGTTTCAATACCTATTGATGTTGTGGATGTTAGTCCTGAATTAGTTATTAGTGATGTAAATTTTACAGAAGAAGCAGTAGATTCCCAAGTTGCAGAAAACATAGAACCTGATGAAGAAGTTCTTTCGACAGAAGAAACATCGTCTAGTACAGATGTTGAAGTAGCTGTGGGCGTGGGTGATGAAGTCATTGCATCTAATGATGAAACCACTGCGTCTACTGATGAAATTATTGATGATACAACACTTTCTTCTGATGAAAATACGACTATCCCAGTCGATGAAGAAGTAAATACTGCAGGTAGCACTGCATTACCAAGCAATGGAATTACGCGTTTCTTCAATTTTATCTTTGGTACTTCTGCTGCTCAAACAGAAATGGAGATATCACAAACAGAAACAAATAAAGTAACGAATATCTATGAGGTTGATTCGAGCGACGCAGATCGAACGACTTATGTGGAATATTCCTTGGATACAGCAAAATTAAATGACTTCGGGTATGACCCTGATACAGGATTATCATGGGGGCGCTGGTCATCTGGTAATATCAATCAAACTATTGGAACTCCTGATGGTGTGATTACTAATTCGATTGACCTAACAAATCAGAGTTTGCATTGGATAATGGGTGCAGAAGGTACGGATACCGTATTATTGCCAATTACGGGAACTCGAAATTTTGTATTAATCGGTAATACAAATCCAACAGATAATTTAGGTAATGTGGGCATTCTTGGCTCAGCTTCATTGACTGCAGATTTTGATGCACAGACAGTAGATGCCGGTGTGAACCTGAGTATTAATCAGCAAGTTTGGGAAGGTAATCAACAAAATATCCCATTAGATATGAATAGCGGGAGTTTCTACACCGATCAGTTAAATGTGAATGTGACTGGTGGGACAAACACTGCTGGTACTATGGCAGGTGGATTAGTTGATGGGAATACCAATGGCGCTGGATTAAATTATCACATGGAAGCAACCGTCGATGGAGTAGATAGTCAGGTTACCGGAGCAGCTGCATTCAAGGAGGTGCCATAGCCATGATTAACTGCATCTTTGGGTACAAAATTTTAACTCGGATAGTTTTTGTACTCATATTTATTTCATTTAGCGCTTGCACTAGTAAAGAAGCAGATCAAAATAGTACGCCAGAAGTCGGTCAAGTCACTTTTCGCGGTGTCGCAACTAAAGGGCCGCTTTCGGGGTCGACAATTTCAGTTTACGCTATGGATAGTGGAGGCAATAAAACAGGCTCTGCATTAGCGCAAACGACATCTGTGGATGGAAGTTGGACGATTAGTGTTTCTAATCCAAACAATGAATTATTGTTAGTAGAAGCCGATGGTGGCGAGTATATTGATGAATCTGACCCAGAAACAGATATTACAAAGAAACGAAAAATCACATTACAAAGTGGGGAGGTTTTGCAAGGTATATTGGTTCCAGGAGGAAGCACTGCAGCCATAAACTTTTTTACCTATACCCTGATTGAAAACCTCCGAAAGGAAGTATTACTTTCATCCGATTTAATTCAAGCGTTTAATCGCGTACGTTCAAGAGGATATAATGCTTTAGGGTTCGATCCATTTACGGAGATACCTACTGATCCCATATTACCTGCAAGCACTGCAACAGCCACCGAAAAAACCTATGCGTTGCTGATTGGTGGGGCTGCGTATGCCATTAATAATGCTGCGATTAAAACAGGTGAAACTCAAATCACTTACCAAATGCTTGACGCGATGGTTAAAGATTTTGCTGATTGTCAGTTAGATGGCTATATAAATGGCATCAATGTGAGTTTATTATTATCATTGCCCACCGATTTATATGATGATATTAAAATTGAAAACGAAGCATTGCGTTTCCGTAACAATAACTATGAACAATATACAAATGCAACTTTACCCACATGGGATGAAACAGCATTTTGCGATGCAACTCCTGTTTTAAGTCAAGTTTTACCGAGTGAGTTAGTAAATTTAACATTGTCTACAGGCACTTTATCCCCAACTTTCAGTTATGGTATTAATAGCTATTTAGCAACTGTACCTTATGAAGTTAATTCTATAACTGTTACTCCAACTGCAGATACCTTGGGTAGTAGTATTACGGTTAATACTACGGCGGTTACTTCTGGACAAGCAAGTGGTAGCATAAATTTAACTGTTGGAAGCAATCTTGTAGATATTATTGTTACCGCTGAAGATGGTGTTACAGCATCAAGTTATATTATTGATATAACGAGAAACGATCCTCCTGTATTTAGCAGTAGTTCAACTGTTTCCGTTCAGGAAAATACAACTAGTATAGGTAATGTAGTCGCATTAGATAATGATGGCGGCACAGTTACATACTCAATCAGTGGTGGAATTGATCAAGGATTTTTTAGTATTGATGCTAATAGCGGTGCGTTGACTTTTGGCACTGCTCGAAATTTTGAATCACCCGCGGATGACGGTGTTGATAATAGTTATCTAGTTGATATAACTGCATCAGATGGTATCAATAGCGTAACGTTAAATATGACGGTGAATGTGACGGACGTAAATGATATAGCTCCGGTTATTACCTCGGCAGCTACAGCCAATGTTGCTGAAAATACTAGTTCGATACTGACTGTGACTCAAACCGATGTAGATGGTGGTACGAATTCTTATAGCTTAGTTAGTGGTGCTGATATGGCGAAATTTACCATTAATTCCACCACGGGTGCTTTAAGTTTTTTGACCGCGCCTGATTACGAGACTCCTACCGACGCAGGAAGCGACAATAATTATCTTGTCACAGTGCGTGTTTCCGATGGTGTTAACACTACCGACCAAAATATTTCAGTTACTGTAACTGCCGTAAATGATAACTTACCGCTTTTTACTACTAGCACCACTCCAGTGGCAATAGAAAATTCCACAATTGCTGCAACGATAGCTGCAACTGATGCTGATGGCGATTCCGTATTTTATAGCATTACCGGATCAGCAAATGATAATTCATATTTTTCCATTAATACTGTAACAGGTGTATTAACATTTACTTTGCCACCTGATTATGAAACACCAGCCGATACAAATTCAGATAACGTATATGAAGTTGAGATAACAGTAGAAGAAGCCTCGGATAATACTCGAAAAACAACTGTACTCCATTATGTAAACATAGGAGATTTGATAGAACTAAGTGTTGCTGATGGAGGGATTAATACGCTGGGGTTTGGCTGGGCTGCTTTTGGCGGTGCAGATACTTACAAGCTCTATGTTAACCCTGATGGTGCATCGGGATATTCGCAATTGGGTAGTGATTTAGCAGTAACAACTAGTGATGTAAACATTGCATCACATCTTACGGGTTGGTCAAATGTATTACACACAGTTGAAGCTTATGCGGGGGGTACATTACTCTCAACCTCACCAGCCATTGGAGTTCACAGTTTAATGCTTGATAGTATTGGATATATCAAAGCTTCAAATATTGGTACAAGTGATTACTTTGGAAAAAGCGTTTCTATTAGTGATGATGGTAATACCATGGCGATTGCTGCCTCTGGTGAAGACACCGGAGGTACACTCGCTGGAGCTGTGTATGTATTTACTCGTTCAGGAAATACCTGGGTAGAACATAGTAAGGTTACTGCAAGTAATCCAGATGCAAACGATTGGTTTGGTAATTCTGTCGCTCTAAATGACGATGGAACTACTTTGGCAGTAGGTTCTATTGGGGAATCAACAACTGGAACAGGAATAGACCCCACTTCGGATAACTCTTCGACAAATGCAGGCGCAGTTTATGTTTATACGTTAGTCTCAAATGTATATACCGAACAAGCTTTTATTAAGGCCAGTAATGCAGGGGCAGGTGATAATTTTGGCGATAAAGTAACTCTAAGTAATGATGGTAATTACCTTGCGATCGGAGCGCCGAACGAAAGTAGTAGTGGTACAGGAATTAACAGTGCAGAAAATGATTTGGCAGCTAGTTCTGGCGCTGTTTATGTTTTCTTTCGTAGCGGTACTACATGGTCCGAACAAGCTTATATAAAAGCTTCAAATACTGGTCCAGCTGATAGTTTTGGTTATAGTATTAGTATCAATGGAGATGGTACTACGCTAGCAGTTGGGGCGATAAATGAACAAACCAATTCGACAGGAATTGGTGTCACACCTAATGATACAGGAACCGGTGTGGGAGCTGTTTATATATTTACCAGATCAGCAACAGTATGGATTCAAGAAGAATTTATTAAACCATCCAGTCTTGATAATTCAGATAATTTTGGCAATTCAGTTTCAATATCTGATGACGGAAACACTTTAGCTGTAGGCGCTTATTTGGAAGATAGTAACACTGATATTTCCGTAAACAATAGTGCTGCTGATGCGGGAGCTACATTTATTTATTCGCGAAGTGGGAGTGCATGGACGGAAGAGTCTTACTTAAAATCATCAAATATTGGTGCAGTTGATAATTTTGGTTTCAGCGTCGCGTTAAGTAATGACGGGAATATATTGGCTGTGGGAGCCCCCGGGGAAGCAAGCGATACACTTGGGGTAAATGGTACCCCTAATGAAACTGCTGGAGTTGATACTGGCGCTGCTTACGTATTTTTACGAAATGCAGGCACTTGGACTCAAAAAAGTTTTCTTAAAGCTACTAATACAGGTGCGGGCGATAAATACGGGCATTGGATTGCAATTAGCGGAGATGGAAACACACTAGCAGTGTCAGCCCCATGGGAAGATAGCTCGACGACTGGGGTAGATCCTGCCTCTCCGGATGAGAGTATGAGTAGTGCGGGCGCTGTTTATCTATACTAGAAGATTTGTTGTTTTATATTTATTGCAATAATTATTTGATTCTACTTATTCAAAAGTATTAAAAACGATCTATTGCTGTTGTCTTTGAATTTATCATAATAAAGATACTCGGGTTTTTAGCTTGCGTGAGACGGTCGCATTGTGTTTAAATTGTGACCATTTTGGCAAATCAACTTATTGCATAGTAAATATTTAAAATAACGATTCACAAACGAAAAAAAAATCTTCGAGGATAATCGACTTTTTACTAATTAGAACAATGCGATAGAGCTGATGTTGTGGGATAATAGATTACCTGTTTTGAAGTATCATTCCAAATTGCAATATTTGGTCGATAATATCAATGTAATTTGGAAATTGAAGGGTGGAATAGATGGGATTAAAAACAATAAAACTTGAAGGCCTATTTTTTGTTGTTTCAATAGGCTTTTTTGCTTTGTTATATGGTTTTTTAGCAGAGCGTTATAAGCTATTTCCTTACCATTCATTGAATAGGGCTGTTGATCAAGCTGAAGTTATTCTTAGTAGTACAATATTTACTCCACATTACTTATATCCAAAAGTTTATGAAGATCATGGTGTGAAAACTTACAATGTCAACGCGATAGAACCTGGTTTGACATTACTTACTTCCTTTTGGCCTGAATATGACTGGAAAGCAGGTATAAAACTCATTGATTTGAATGGTAACACTATTCACGGTTGGGAATTAGATCCATCAAAGATATGGCCCGAAGGTGTACCAGATCTCAGTGATATTAATGGGATTTATCCTCATGGCACTTATTTGTTTCCGAACGGTGATATCTTATTCAATATCGAGTATGTAGGTTTAATTAGAATGGATTCCTGTGGTTTGGTGAAATGGCGCTTGGATTATCCTACGCATCATTCAATTTCCATAGATGACGATGGAAACTTCTGGATACCTGGTAACATAAGTCGCGTTAAAAATAGTAATGAAGATCGTAATCATATTAGTCAGTATCCAGGCTTGGCTGTACCTATAGCAGAAGACCGTCTCCTTAAAGTTTCACCAGAAGGTGAAATCCTTAAAGATATAGATCTCATTAAAGTAATATATGAAAACGATCTTCAGCGTTATATTCCCAAAGTATCTAAGCGTAGACGTGGAGATATATTTCATCTAAATGATATAGATGTTCTAAGAGAAGAAATGGCGGCCGAATATCCGCTATTTGAAAAGGGGGATATAGCTGTTTCGCTTAAATATTTACACTTGGTTATGGTTTTAGATCCTAATACAGGATTAGTGAAGTGGCATTCCACCGATCATGTGATAGAGCAACATGATCCTGACTTTACTGGAAATGGTTGGATCACCATATTCGATAATAACGCAGATTATTCTCCTCGTGGGGAAATGTTGGGGGGTAGTCGAATAGTAGCAATTCAGCCCCACTCAGGTGAATCTCGAGTTGCATATCCGGTTAATAATTCGGAACGATTTTATACTAAAGCTGGTGGTAAGTGGCAACTGTTGGAAAACAAAAATATGTTGATAACAGAAGCCAGAGCTGGTCGTGCATTTGAGACTACAGCAGATGGCGAACTAGTCTGGGAATGGATACATCAACCATATGATAATAATTCAGTGACTGAAGTGTTAGAGGCAAGTCGATACGCTATAACATCAGAGCAAGTTTCATCCTGGTCATGCGGACCAGAAGTTTAATAACTTACAAATATATGGAGACGGAAAGTTTATGATCAGGTTTTATGGGAAGAACGCGTTGTCGTTTTCTATTTTTATTATATGTTTTTTATCTGTTGCTCCTGCTTACGCGTATATGGGTCCGGGTGGAGCAGTGTCAAGCGTAGGTGCACTATTGGCGTTAATTGGAGCTGTTGTTGTGGCTGTAGTTGGCTTTCTCTGGTTCCCTCTCAAGAGAATGCTTGCAAAGAAAAAACAAGCAGATCTACAACAGCTGAATTCATCTGACCTGGAATCTACTGATGAAAATAAAATTGACTCAGATGACAAACTCAAAAATGCATCTTCTATTTTGAAAGATGAAAATAAAGCGTGAGTGTTGTTGGTGCTAGCTTTGTCGTTATGTGTTTTGCGTTACTAGCTCATTATATTGGTTTATTTCGTTGGACCAATGAAGTGATGGGCCAAGTTAAAGAGTCTATGGCAGTATTAAGTAATAGCCAGCTAGATGATTTGGCTAAAGAAAAAGCTATGCAAAGTTCTGCTATTAAGCTTTTTAAGTTGTTGGGTCTTTTGCTGGTTGGAAGTGTAGTTGCGGTGTTATTGCCTTTTGCTATCATATGGGTATTTGATGCAATGGGATGGATTTCATTTGATTCGGTGATAAATATGCTAATGCGATGGGACTTTTTGTTAGCTGCAACTGTTATTGGTTTTGCTATATTCTTTATGCTTCGACGTTCTCACAAGTGAGTTTCAAGAATCAATATACCTTTTTGGATAAATTGCTGCATCGCATTAGTTTTGTATCTGGTTCTGCGCAAGTTGGTATTTCAGATATAGAAGATAAAATTTACGCAGAAAAGCTTAAAAATGTTATTCCTAGTAAGCCATTATTTATAACTGCTTTACCACGTGCGGGAACGACGGTTTTACTTAACTTGTTAGTAAGTACTGGTCAATTCGCTAGTCACACATACCGTGACATGCCGTTCGTATTCTGTCCTATGATTTGGCAGCGATTTTCAACGATGTTTCAAAAGGATGTAGAATCTCGGGAACGTGCTCATGGTGATGGATTAAATATTTCATCAGAAAGTCCTGAAGCATTCGAAGAAATGTTATGGAAATTATTTTGGAAAGATAATTATAAAAGAGATCGAATTGAGCTTTGGAAAGACTGTAATGATTTGCACTTTGTAGATTTTGTTAAGAGTCATATGCGTAAAATTGTTGCTTTACGTTTTCCTCAGGGTGGACATCAACGATATGCTTCAAAGAACAACCTTAACGTAGCACGTCTGCAGCTGTTGCCAAGAATATTTCCTGACAGTCTAGTCATTATACCGTTTAGAGAGCCAATGCAACATGCTATGTCTTTACATCAGCAACATCTCCGTTTTTTAGAAATGCACAAACTAGATCGCTTTTCAGTACATTATATGAAAGGTATTGGTCACTTTGATTTTGGAGAAAATTTATTGCCAATAAACTTTGATAATTGGCTTAATAAAGATCGTCGAAATGATGCGACTAACCTGCAATTCTGGGTTGAGTATTGGATTGCTGCCTATAGTCATATTCTTAATCAAACAAGTGAAACTATGCATCTTTTGTCATATTCTTCGCTGGTCAAAAAACCCGTTCATTCTCTTGAGAGATTGGCGTCTGTTGTTGGGTTGGCAGATGCAAGATTATTAACAAGTCAAGTAGAAACTCTCCGTTCGCCCAGAGAGTATGAAATAGATGTGGCATCTATACCATTAGATCTTTTAGATAAAGCTCAGGATTTGTATCTCAAGCTTCAAAAGCGTTCTATAATATAAATCACTATGAAGTGAGTGTGGGCCAGAAATCAAGTAAAAGTTCATATTAATATGAATATTTTAATAAATTGAATAAAATAGATGTCTTAATCATTGGTGCCAGTGCTTCGGGTTTAATGTGTGCCATAGAAGCTAGTAAACGTGGTCGAAACGTATTAGTTTTAGATCACGCCAACAAAGCAGGCAAAAAAATTCTAATGTCTGGTGGTGGGCGATGTAATTTTACCAATTACGATATCACTGCCGATAATTATATTTCTCAAAATCCGCACTTTTGCAAATCTGCACTGAATCGATTCACACAATGGGATTTTTTGGCATTAATTGATAAACATCAAATTCCTTTTCATGAACGTTCTCATGGTGAATTATTTTGTAATGATAGTGCAAAAGATATTCTGAACATGTTGCTTGCTGAGTGCGATCAAGCAGGTGTTAAAATAAAACTCAATTCAAAAATTAAAAGTATTAGAAAAATTTCGGATGATGAATTTCAAATTAATACCAGTCAAGAAAAAATCGTTTGTCACTCATTAGTTATTGCTAGTGGTGGATTATCCATACCTAAAATGTGTGCAAGTCCATTGGGTTATCAAGTTGCAGAACAATTTGGATTAAATATCATACCTACATCAGCTGGATTAGTGCCATTCACCCTGCAGCCAGAGGACAAAGAATGTTTCTCTGCATTGTCGGGCATTGCAATTGATAGTTTGGTGAGTTGCAATGCCCGACAATTTAGAGAAAATATTTTATTTACTCATCGTGGCTTGAGTGGACCAGCTATTTTACAAATCTCGTCTTACTGGAAGCCAGGGAATGAAGTATCAATCAACTTATTGCCAGATGTAGATCTTGTAGAAGTAGTAAATGCATCGCGGGATAAACAGCCAAAGCGTCAACTAAATACTGAATTAATACAACATCTGCCTAAACGACTTATCAGTGTATTTTTTGATGATGATTTACTCACGAGTAGTTTACAAATGTTATCACAAAAACAAATTGAGGCTATTGCGAATACAGTGCAGAAATGGAGCATAAAACCCAATGGCACAGAAGGTTATCGAACAGCCGAAGTGACATTGGGTGGAATAGATAGTAATGAAATTTCATCAAAAACCCTGGAAAGCAAAAAAGTCCCCGGCCTGTACTTTATTGGTGAAGTGTTGGATGTAACAGGTTGGTTGGGTGGGTATAACTTTCAATGGGCATGGTCATCCGGCTGGTGTGCTGGACAATACGTTTAAAAAACAAACAAAGTAATTTAAAGCCATTGTAGAGAAAAATATTATGTGCTGGAATGCCTAGATAAGACAATTAGGAGTTAGTAATGGCTGCAAAAATGACAATGACAACAAAAATACTGATCTGGATGGGCGCAGGCC
>Ga0316205_10000387_pt1 | contig 86625 bp, 78 predicted proteins | sample 3monthpyrite_MG_FD_204941 | JGI IMG/M metagenome (GOLD analysis project Ga0316205, IMG submission 204941) | Microbial mat bacterial communities from mineral coupon in-situ incubated in ocean water Damariscotta River, Maine, United States -... | ecosystem: Environmental > Aquatic > Marine >...
TATCAGGTGTTGGCACCGACTTTGTCGACAGCGTTTACAACTACCGTTACAACGGCCTTGGGCAACGTGCCAGCAAACGGGGCGATGCTACCTTTAAAGACAATGGTTTTGGTTTTAGCTTTGGTCCATCTAAGATTACAGTCGCCTGGCAAGAATACAGTTATGACTTGCAAGGCAGAATAATTAGTGAAAACCCGGTACAACCCTTCGGTACATTTGTTGAATACATTTACCTCAACAACACGCCACTGGCCATTGTTCATAACAATACTGTTTACTTCGTTCACAACGACCACTTAAACACCCCACAACGATTAAGTGACACACAGGGCAATATTGTTTGGCGGGCGCGTTACGATCCCTTTGGGCGAGCCACGGTTAATAACGATGTAGACGGTAACGGCCAACGTATCACTTATAACTGCCGCTTCCCCGGGCAATATTTTGATGTTGAAAGCAACCTGCACTACAACTACTATCGTTATTATAGTCCGCAGATAGGAAGGTATATTACGAGTGACCCGATTGGGTTAGCGGGTGGGTTGAATACTTTTGGGTATGTGAAAGGAAATCCAATACGACACGTAGATCCATTGGGATTAGAAGTGGCTGGTTGGTATAACAAGAATACCGGGACGCTAATAATGGTTGATCTTGAACACGGAGGTTTATTAGCTGTACCAGCCTTTTCAGGTACACAGGGCCTTCATTCACCAGCACCAAATGGAACTTATACTATAAGTGATTTCCCTTGGGGAAGTGCCGCTCAAGAAAATTATTTTGCTCTACTCCTGAACGATGGCCGTATAGATGATTATGCGGATGGTTACCCTAGTAATTATGATCCCAATCAAACAATGTCAAATATTCGCCTCCATTCAGGTTCAGAAAGCCATGGATGTGTTACCGTTCCTAGTGGTAGTGGTGTTGCTCCATGGTTACCTGTTCAGCAAATGATACAAGGAACTAGCCAAGGAAGTCCGGTTGATATTGGTGGTCAAAGTTTCCCTAATTTCGGGACGATAACGGTTACTGGATCTGGGTTTGGGTCTGTTCCATAAATTCTTATAGAGGCACTTGAAATGAAAATATTTCTTTTTGCTGTTTTTTTAATTATATCCCAATCTGGATATGCGATTGCTGCATCTACCGATATGGAAATAGTCGAACGTAATATAGGGAAATTATTGCTTTCTCATGATGAGAAGTTTAGTTACCAAAATAATCTGAATCCATTTGGTTCGGCAATAATGCTCGATGAACTTGTTAGTATTTATAACGGTGACATTCGAGTACTCAATAAAGATGCGCGCATTAAGTTTTTTTGGTCTGCTATGTGGCATCTTGATTTTGATGGCCATTCTATGTTGCAGTTTCAGAAACTTATTCTCAAGGATTGTGGTGATGAATTCATCAATCGATTAGAAAAATATGTAAATACCGAGGCGGAACTTAAACGTAATAAAACTAAGTTGTATCTATCGAAAAAAGTCTTGGTTGATTTGCTTAACCTAAAGAGTCAGATAAGAGTTAAAAATGTTAGATAATGAAATCAAGGTGTCAGAGTTGTTGAATTTACATCTACAACGAAATCTCAGAACTGGAAAGCGTCACACTGGATACCGGCAGCGCCGTTATCCCCCTTGCCAGCCAAGTCGACTACCTGCCATTCGGACCAATGCGTAACATCACCTATGGTTTTGGTGGCACCCAAACACACAACTACGACCAACAATACCGCCTGACAGCACAAACCTTGCCGGGCGTTCATGAAATGACCTACCCGGATTACGATGCCAATAGCAACCTGCGACAACGCACTGATCCAATACTCAGCAACATCACCAATTACGACTACGACCCGCTTGACCGCCTGGACTTTGCCAACGGTCTGTTTGGTGACCTTGATTACGACTACGATCCTAACGACAACCGTACCTTGCTCACCAGCAGCACTGGCAGTGAAAGCTACAATTACATCACCAACTCAAACCAGTTAAGCCTTATCAACGGTGACCTCGTGCCACGCGATGCTGCCGGTAACATAATGCGGCTCAATGAACGCGACTTTACCTATGACGGTTACAATCGCCTCATTACAGTCGTGGCACCAGGCGGCACATCCGGCAACACCAACAACTATGACTACTCATACAATGGTCTGGGGCAACGTGTCCGTAAACGCCTCAACATAAGCTTTCCAGAACCTGATCTCTCTGGCGACATCGTCTCACCCGGTTTTAACTTCAGCACAACCGCTGGCCTGCCATCACAAATTGAAGAGACAACGCTGGACCCTTATTCAACGTTTACCATCGAAGATGGCGTCACCTACTCACTAGAAGGTGATTTTAGCAGTTTCGGTTTTTTACGGGTTGAAAGTACTGACGGAGAATCCAACTTTGCTGCCGTGCTGTCGCGCAATATAGGGCGTAATGTCAGCACCGTCTCCACCACTATATTTGGCACCATCATTAATGGCAAAGGTTCTGCCACAGGAGTGCTTGCCCACGCAGACAGGTCCTATCATGCCAACATAATTTTAACGACGGGCTCATTGCGAATGACGATAACAGATAGCACTGGCGCTATCATCGACACTGGGGACATAACGGTCAACGGTTTAAACACAAACGACAGTTATCATCTATTAAGACAATCCGGGCTCAGCAATATAAGCCTGACACGTTCACAACTTAGTGAACCGACCACGAATACTAACGCATCATCATTAGGGGCCGCGCTTTACACCTATGACCTGCAAGGCCGCGTCATACACGAACGATTTGAAGCCGGCACCGATGATAAAGAATATATTTATATAAACAACCAACCATTAGCGGTGATAGAAGACGGTATCGTTTATTACATTTACAACGACCACCTCAACACCCCACAACGATTAAGTGACCTACAGGGCAATATTGTTTGGCAAGCCAGTTACACCCCCTTTGGTGCGGCGACGATTAATGACGACGTTGATGGTGATGGCCAGGGAGTGAGTTTTAACCTGCGGTTCCCGGGGCAGTACTTTGATGTTGAAAGCAACCTGCACTACAACTACTATCGTTACTATAGTCCGCAGATAGGGCGGTATATTACCAGTGACCCGATTGGGTTGGCGGGTGGGGTGAATACGTTTGGGTATGTGAAAGGAAACCCAGTTCGTTTCATTGATTCATTTGGATTAGAGTTAGTTGTAGCTCCTGAACTCCGACCATTTGTAAATTCACTTGAAAACAGATCGGCGATAGCCGCTGCTCAATTTCAACAATTGAGAGATGATAGTGCAACGCATGTCATACAAGAAGGGATTGTTGAGCCCGGAGGGGTTGATGGTACTGTTGGAGGACGCTTTGTACCAGGAAGCAACGGTAATTCAAGAATTATTATTGATCAAATTAGCATAGCAGGAACTGATTTTTTTACTGAAAATGGTGGGCAAGCAAGATTTAGTGTTGAACGCGTAATTGCACATGAGTTACAACATGCTATAGGGAATGTTAATAACGGGACTTTTTTAGAGTTTGTCCGAAATCTCTTTAGTCATACATCAGCTATAGATGGGGAAAACTTGATAATAAATCAGTTCGATCCATGTTCAAGCAATAGAAATCGTAACGATGATAGGGTTATAGATTTTTCCGCCTCAACACCGCCACGATAGCTTTATATGTAGGCATATGATTATGAAGCTTATTAAAATAGTAAATTTATTTAATCTCGTAGCTGGATTAATATTGTCTGTAAATAATATTTATTGGTATATTCTTTATAAAGAGACATATGAACAGATAGGGGATTTTATTTTTGTAGAAATTTTAGCGTCTGTTTTCTCGGTTATAATATCTATTACTTTGTTAAAATGGTGTCTCGGGAAGAACAATATTCCTTATGCGTATAAAGTATTAGTAGTTATAAATTTATTAGTAATTGTATATTTATGGAAAGAATGGAATTTTGTAATTGAATAGGAGCTAGGACGTAGGGTGTTTTAAATGTTTTAAAAAACCGGGGTCAGAACCTGAGGTATCCCCACATAATTACGATCAAAAACAAACAGTTAACGGGTTATTAGCAAATAAAGTGAACATACATGGCGATTAACGATCTTAAGTTTTGTCTAGAAACAAAGGATCACACCATGCATGTCACTCAGTTATTAAATACGCATTTAAGTAAACAGTATCAAGGTATTCATAAAAAACGCTGGGCAGCCTTAATGGCTGTTGTTGATGCTCTGATAGTGGGCAAAAAACTATCCGTCACAGTGAGATCAGGGTCAGAGTAAAAACTCCTGAGGACTAAACTCCCAACACAAATGCCAAATCACCAAAGACCAAACCACCGTTGACTACCGCTACGACGCCTACGGCAACATTACCCAACACCAAGGCATGACTTATAGCCACGATACTGCCGGCCGCGTCACCAGCATGACCTACCCATCAGGCAACGAAGTCACCTACCGCTACAACGAAATCTCAGAAGTAGAAACAGTCACCTTAAACATCAACGGCACCGTCATTCCGTTAGCCAGCGGCGCTGACTATCTCCCATTCGGCCCCATGGCCTCAATGGCCTATGGCAACGGCCAAACCCTGACCCAAACCTTCGACCAACAATACCGCTTAACCAGCCAAACCCTGCCCGGTATTGATGAACGCAACTACCCCGACTACGACGCCAACAGCAACATCTTGCAACGCATCGACATTATCGATAACGCCACCGACAACTACACGTACGATCCACTCGACAGACTCACCAACAGCGATGGGTTATTTGGTACTCGACAATACGACTACGACCCCAACGACAACCGACTCTTCCTCACCAGCAACGCCGGCAATGAAAACTACGACTACATCTCCAACAGCAACTTACTACTGTTCATCAACAGCCAACCCTTAAGCCGTGACAATGCCGGTAACACCACCCAACTCGGCGAACAACAATACGACTACGATGGCTACAACCGCTTAATAACGCTATCAGGTGTTGGCACCGACTTTGTCGACAGCGTTTACAACTACCGTTACAACGGCCTTGGGCAACGTGCCAGCAAACGGGGCGATGCTACCTTTAAAGACAATGGTTTTGGTTTTAGCTTTGGTCCTTCAAGCATCACGATACTGTCACAACAATACCACTACGACCTACAAGGCCGACTTATTGACGAAAGCCCCGAAGGCCCCTTCGGTCAACGCACTGAATACATCTACATGAACAACATGCCACTGGCCATTGTTGAAAACGGCAGTGTTTACTTTGTCCACAACGACCACTTAAACACCCCACAACGATTAAGTGACACACAGGGCAATATTGTATGGCGGGCGAGTTACAGTCCGTTTGGGCGAGCCACGGTTAATAACGATGTAGACGGTAACGGCCAACGTATTACTTATAACTGCCGGTTCCCCGGGCAATATTTTGATGTTGAAAGCAACCTGCACTACAACTACTATCGTTATTATAGTCCGCAGATAGGGCGGTATATTACCAGTGACCCGATTGGGTTGGCGGGTGGTGTGAATACGTTTGGGTATGTAGCAGGGAACCCCGTTAACTACACAGATCCTAATGGGTTAATAATTCCGCAAGCTATTGGTGGATTTTTAGGTGCGGTTGCTGGGGGGGTCGGTGGTTTCTCCGCTGCTGCTACAGCAGGGCAAACTGGTTTTAGTTTGTTTATAAGTACATTATCAGGTGTAGTAGTCGGAGGAGCAGTGGGGGCTGCTACAGTGAATCCTTTTTTAGCAAATGCTGTAGCTGGATCTACAGTAGCTGGTCTGGCTCTAACTAGTGCCGCAGGTGCAGTTTCTAACGCTGCAGCTCAAGGTGTTGTAATAGGGTTTGATTCTAGGGCTCAATTTTCAATTACTCAGGTAGGTTTGAGTGCTATTCCTGGCCCATTTTCGCGGGTTAGTCCAGTAGCAGTTTTCAACTTAATGAAAACTGGAGGTGTTGCTACTAGTGATACAGGGGCTCTTATTTTCGCAGGAGTTGTAACAAGTATACCGGCTTCTGGAAGAGCTCTAGTTCAGACAGGTGCTGGTTTTGCAATTGATGGTTTTCCAGATACTTTAACTGGTAGAAATGAATGTAATTAGCAGTAGATACTAAATGTATTAGATGCTTTATTTCTAGTATCAGACTAGTATATTAATAATTTATGTTTTTTTTAAAAAGAAAGGTATTTTAGAGTAATAAGGTGCTGAGTTTTTTATTATAATTCTTGCTGATAAGGAGTTAAGCGTGAAATTAATGCTTGTTTTTTCTCTATGCAATATCGTATTGACGATAGGTGTATTTGAGCTTCTGCTCTTTATTCAAATAGGGAAATATAAAGTTTATCACGTTGCGATTTTTAGGGTGCTAACATGGCTGGTTACAATTGGTTCTCTGCTTTCCATTAGTCTTCTTATTCCTTATTTAACTGTAGAAGAGAGAAGAGAAGAGTTTCCTTTTGTTTATATTTTTTGGGGGATATCTATTTTGGTTTACTTTTTTTCACGATACGTCAAAAAGCAAGCATATATAACAAATAACAAATAACAAATAACAAATAACAAATAACAAATAACAAATAACAAATAACAAATAACAAATAACAAATAACAAATAACAAATAACAAATAACAAATAACAAATAACAAATAAATATGAAGTTAAGATCGGGGTCAGTGTAAAAATCAGCGAAGAATAATCACATCTAACACAAAGTGACTTCGAACCATTCGACAGCTGACAAGGATGAAAGTGCCAGAGATCAAATTTAGTGATTTTTTGGCGAATTAAAAGGAGTTGTTATGCGTACTGCAATTTTAGTGATACTTATTTCTTTTTGTACTATTTGTAATGCCGAAACATGGGTGTCACCAATAGATAAAAAATACCAATTGAAATCCCCTGATCTGTATAACAAATATGTAAAAGCGAGAAAGGCATTAGATCGATATAGAGGTAGAAGAGAAACGTTATTACAGGCGAAAGTTTTACTTGACGATATTCTAGCAAAGGATAATAAATTTGCGCCCGCCTATAGAGAATATGCCAGGCTCTTTTTGAATGCAGGACATATTAGTTATGGTAATTATCAACAGGGTGCCTTAGGGTCAACTGAATCTGTCTTATTGGAGGCTATCAAAATTGAGCCAGAATATGCTGATGCATATGTGCTTCTCGGACACCTGTATACACAAGATAAATCATTTTATGAAAAAGCTGAGGAAGCACTTAAGCGAGCTAAAGAGATAGGGACAGAAATACCTTGGCTTCATCTTAATTATGCTGAATTATTAAATAAAACGAAAAGAGCTAGCGATTCACTAGAGCACTATATGAAAGTAATTAATAGTGAAACAGATAATAGAAATGCGTATAGCAGTGCATTAGAAGGTGCGGCTCGATATTATCGAAATAAGAAAGACTATGATGAAGCGAAAAAATGGTACATAAAAAGTGCTAACTATGATGGCAGCGCATGGGGATGGGGTGAGTACTCGACTTTTCTTTTATTTAAGGTTGGTGATATTGACAATGCAATAGAAACAGGTGAGAAAGCAATTTCAATTTTACCATATGGAATTGGTAAATTTCATCTCGCATGTGCTTATTATACAAAATGGGCAGAACTAATTAACACAGATGCCGACGCAGCAAAAATATATTTTGACAAGGGAGTGAAACTATCACCGGTTAGCAAAGAAGTAATCAGGAAGTTGTCACGATACCAACCAACAAAGAATGCGGCAATAAGATTGGCAATCTATTACCAGGAATCAGAAGTCACAGAGTCAATAAGTCGCTAGAAAAAGAAGTTAAAGTAATCGAAAACCCAGAGTGATTTATCTTTATGAGAAACTGATATCGTGATATCGGGGTCAGAGTAAAAACTCATCACAGAGGTATGCTAAATCACCAAAGACCTGACCCCGGTATTTGCGATTTTTGAGTAATTAAATGATGATTAGTCTAAATGTTCTTAAGCTTATATTACTAGTGGTTGTGCTAATAGTCTTTGTTTTGAGTTTATATTTTCTAATCCAAACAATTTGGCATTTGAGCGTTGTTATGAAAAATATTGATAATAGTGTTTACAGAAAAGGTTACTTTTCTCTAGGGCCTTTGATTTTACTAAATTCAAAATTTTTCAACGAGAATGGAAATATACATAGACAAAAAGCATTTTATTACATACCTAAACTAATTATTAGTGCATCTATAATGATTATAGTATTTTTATTATCAAACATTATAGAGGTATAACTAGTTCTGTATGTTACATGCTGTATTAATGTTTTTAATAGGTTCTATTTTTTGGTTATTTTTGTTAAATAAGTATCCATTTAATCAAAAAGAATTTAGCATTTTTAATAGTTATAGGGAGAAGTATAGCCGGTACTTAACTATTTCCGCATCGATCTTGATTGTTTATTCGGTAATTCTAGTCATAGAGTTACTAATAAAAACATAGAATCAAGGTGGTAGAGTTATTGTAATTTTATTGATGAGAAAATACACATGATTCTACTAATATATATTGTTATGATTTTTTTATTTGTAGTGGGAATCATTTTTTTACGAAATTATAGAAGGAAGATTTTAGATGTAAATAGTGATTCATATAATAATATGAAAAGCTATCCAATGATGATGTCATATATGAAAAAAGGAATTCCAATTGTTATTGGTGGTTTTATAATGAATGTTATATTTCTTCTGTTTAACATCTATTTACATGTCGTGGCATAGTGAATTTGCGGCCAAACTAGCGCTAGAATAATTGGACCATAATGAGTTGAAAAACGGAGCCAGTTCTCGCTAACTTTCTAATATTGAGCTGCTGACGCCAGCCCCATAAACCGCTACAATAGCCGCCATGTCAGGAAATAGCATTGGAAAACTCTTCACCGTCACCACCTTTGGCGAAAGTCATGGTCTGTCGATTGGTGCGATCGTTGATGGCTGCCCGCCGGGGCTAGAGCTTAGCGAGGCCGATCTGCAAGATGATCTGGACCGCCGTAAGCCGGGTAAAACCCGTCACACCACCCAGCGACGTGAAGATGATGTGGTCGAGATTCAGTCAGGCGTCTTTGAAGGTAAAACGACCGGCACGCCGATTGGGCTGATCATCAAAAATACTGACCAGCGTTCAAAAGATTACTCGAAGATTAGTGATACTTTCCGTCCCGGTCATGCCGATTACACTTATCAGCAAAAATACGGCTTTCGCGATTACCGCGGTGGTGGCCGTTCTTCTGCACGTGAAACAGCGATTCGTGTCGCCGCGGGTGGCATTGCTAAAAAGTACTTAAAATCTCAATATGGCATCGAAATTCGTGGATATCTATCACAATTAGGGCCTATTCGTCCTGAAGTGCTTGATTGGGGCGAAGTCGGCAATAACCCGTTTTTCTGTCCTGATGCGGGCAAAGTACAAGAACTTGAAGATTATATGGATGCCTTGCGTAAAGAGGGTAACTCTATTGGTGCGCGGGTCACTGTGGTGGCGACTAATGTGCCGCCTGGTCTTGGTGAACCCGTGTTTGATCGTTTCGATGCCGATATTGCCCATGCCTTAATGAGCATCAATGCCGTTAAGGGTGTTGAAATTGGTGCAGGCTTCGATTGCATTGAGCAAAAGGGCACTGAACACCGTGATGAAATTACCCCGGGCGGTTTTTTAAGCAACCACGCCGGTGGTGTGCTGGGTGGTATTAGCTCTGGCCAGAATGTGGTGGCGAGCATTGCCATGAAACCGACTTCGAGCTTACGTTTGCCCGGTCGCAGTGTTGATATTGATGGCAATCCAACTGAAGTGATTACCGAAGGCCGCCATGACCCTTGTGTTGGCATTCGCGCCACGCCTATCGCCGAAGCGATGCTGGCGATTGTGATCATGGACCACTTGCTTCGCCATCGCGGTCAAAATGCTGATGTGAATTCCCAAACACCGGTTATCCCTGCTGGGAAAGCGTGATACTTTTTACCGTTTGATAGCATGACCCAGCCGACATCAACGCCTTACTGGCGACTCTCTGGTTTTTATCTTTTTTACTTTGCTTCGCTTGGAGTGTTGGTGCCTTTCTGGCCACTGTACCTTGAGTCGCTGAGTTTTAGTGCCCGCGAAATCGGTGAATTGATGGCCATTGTCATGGCCACAAAAATTATTGCGCCCAATGTCTGGGGATGGATAGCTGATCATACTGGTCAACGCATGAATATTGTGCGCATTGGTTCGTTATTATCAGTGGTATTTTTTATCGGTGTGTTTATTGCTGATGATTATTGGTGGTTGGCACTGGTCATGGGTGTATTTAGCTTTTTCTGGAACGCCACCTTACCGCAGTTTGAAGCTAACACGTTTATTCATCTTGGTAATAATACTCATCACTATAGTTCGATTCGTTTGTGGGGCTCGATTGGTTTTGTGGTGGCGGCGACGGCTATCGGTGCGATGTTGGGTGAGAGTGACGCCTCATTGATACCGATTGCTTTAATTACAATGTTTATTGCTATCGCGGTAATGAGTTTCATTGTGCCAGAACGTGCCGCAGCGCATATGCCGCTTGATGAAGAATCAATCTTTAGCGTTATTCGCAAACCTGAAGTTGCCAGCTTAATTTGGGTGGTGCTGTTGATGCAGGCCAGTCATGGCCCTTACTACACGCTTTATAGTCTTTATCTGGAAGATCACGGTTACAGTAAATTAATTATTGGTGGCTTATGGTCACTGGGCGTGATCGCGGAAGTGGTGGTGTTTATTTTCATTCATCGTTTAATTCCCGCCTGGGGACTCAGGGCGCTATTAATTTTTAGTTTGGCGATAGCGGTATTGCGATGGGTATTACTTGGCCATTTTGTTGATTCGCTGAGTATTCTTATTTTAATTCAGCTTGGCCACGGTGCGACCTTTGGTGTTTTTCACGCGGTTGCTATTCAGTATTTCCATCATTATTTTAAAGGTCGACATCAGGGAAGAGGGCAAGCCATTTACAGCAGTATGAGCTTTGGCGCTGGCGGGGCGATTGGTGCATTACTCGCGGGTTACACTTGGGAGTTTGGTCCAGTGGTGACCTTTTATCTCGCGGCTGGTTTTGCGCTTATTGCGATAATCATTAGTAGTCGGTTTATTCGTTCTTTATAATCAGTTAAGCTGCACGCACAATGGATATGTTGGGAAATAAAATGAAAATCAGCGCCTTATTATTATTTATCGTCACTTTTTGTAGTCTGAGCAGTATGCCTGCTAGCGCATTCGAGACGCCTGTGCCTGATTTTGATAATAAGAAATTAAAGAATGGCGCATACAGCTTAAATGCTTACGGCTTTTTAGATGAGCCCTATGAAAAAATTCAGCAACGCTGGCATGTCCATGCCAAGAAAATTTGCGGTTCTAACCAATACCAATCAGTGACTAAAGAATCAAAAAAACAGAAATATTTCTGGGTTCAAACTGGCTGCACGCAGTACCCAAAAAAGTCAAATGTCCGAGCCATATCGGGTGAATTAAGTTGCTCGACTATTTGATAGTAGTTGACTGTTTTTATTGGTTTTAATCTATCCCTAATACGTTTGTATTACTTATCTATTGTGTCTCTAATGCTTGTCGGTTATCCGCGTGAAGCACGCTGAAATTAACTCGTATATTAGTGTGAAATAAGTCGCAAAACCTGATCTGACCCCATTTTAATATTTATAAACTTGCTTTAAAGTAGCAGCGTTCGTGGTTAGTCAATTTCTTGACAACTTGTTTGGCAGCGAACAATTTAGACAAGTGAGTCTCTCCGAGACTACTTCGCTTGTCTTTAATAATAATAAAGCTAAACACAAAATAAATTAACGTTAATTAATTTTTCTTGAATCGGCCTTAACTAGGTATGCATACGATCTCAAGTATTAGGGAGAAACATAATGTTTAACCACCGTGTAAAACAGACCCTCGTTGGTCTGGGTTCTGCACTGCTTATGTCTGGAGCATTAGTGACACCTGCGCAAGCAGATCTTACTGATCAAATCCTGGCAGGTATTGCAGATGGTTCACGTACTATTCGTCCGACAATTATTCCGTTGAACGACATCGAAGTACCAGAACCTTCTAATTTAGCTGAATTTGTTCGTAACCGTAAAGCCGCCATTATTTTAGGTAAGGCTTTATTCTGGGACATGCAAGTAGGTAGTGATGGTGTTCAGGCTTGTGCTAGCTGTCACTTCAGTTCTGGTGCGGATCCACGTATCAAGAACCAACGCAGTCCAGGTTTGTTAGCTTCTAACCAAGATGCTAGTCCAAATCCAGACAACACTTTTGATGCAGGTCCGAATGCAACATTGACTGCTGATCAATTCCCGCTTCACGTTAAATCAGATCCTATCTTCTTTAACTCAGATGTGGTTCGCGATTCTAACGATGTGATTTCATCACAAGGTGTTGCCTTCACTCAGTTCGTTGATGCTGAAGCTGACAGTGCTGTGGAAACAGTCGATGCTGCCTCTGATCCAGACGGTTTCCAAGTGGGTGGTGTTAACACACGTCGTGTTGAACCACGTAACACACCGACTGTTGTTAACGCTGTATTCAACCACCGTAACTTCTGGGATGGTCGTGCCAACAATATCTTCAATGGCGTAAGTCCATTTGGTGATGTTGATCCAGGCGCTGAAGTATTCAAATCCAGTAAGCAACGCGTGCTGAAAGATGACGACGATGATGATGACGACGACAAGAAGAAAGGTAAGAAGCGTAAATTCAAGACTGAACGCGTATTAGAATCTGTTCGCGTAAGTATTGATAATGCTTCATTAGCTTCTCAAGCTGTTGGCCCACCACTCAGTAACTTCGAAATGTCAGCAAACGGACGTGGTTGGTTCGAAATTGGTGACAAATTCATCGTTCATGATGAAGAAGAAGGTCAACGTCCATTGCGTCCTTTAGGTCTGCAAATGGTTGATCGTACTGATAGCGTGTTAGGTAAACTTGCACGTAACGGTCGTCCTGGTCTGCGAGTTAAAAGCTACGAGAAATTGATCAAGCGTGCTTTTGTTAAAGACTGGTGGAAATCAGAAGACTTCGTTATGTTGAATGCTGATGGTAGCACCACAATTGTTGATGATGATGTTGCAGAAGATAACCCTGACAACACTTACTCACAAATGGAAGCTAACTTCTCATTGTTCTTCGGTTTAGCTGTGCAACTGTACGAAGCAACATTGGTTTCTGGTGAAACTCCTGTTGACCGTTTCTTAGCACTGAGTCCTGAAGATCGTATTGCTGCGGCAGATGGTAGTGGTCCAATTAGTCAACAAGCATTAGTGGGTTTCCACTTAGCTGATGACGAAGGCCGTTGCTTAAACTGTCATGGTCAAGGCGAGTTCACATTTGCTGCGGTTAGCCGTATCAACTCAGATGCTGATCGTGCTGAATCATTCGATCGGACTCGTATCCGTGGTGCTGACCTCATCGATGAAGGCTTCAACAACATTGGCGTACGTCCAACTCTTGAAGACTTAGGCGTTGGTGGTTTAACACCATTCGGTACACCTTTGAGTATTGGTCGTATGAAACGTCTTGGTAATCTTGATGCAGAACCAGAAGAGCTGGATCCAGCGATTGGCTTAGGTGCTGATGGCGCGTTCAAGATTCCAACATTACGTAATGTTGCTGAAACTGGCCCTTACTTCCACAATGGTGGTGAAGACACTCTCGAAGACGTGATTGACTTCTACTTCCGTGGCGGTAACTTCCGTACCTTCGACCGTGCTGCTCGTTTCCAGCATCCGATCGATGTGTTCAATGCTGATCGCACAGAGATATCAAAACTACGCGCCTTAGGTGTATTACGTGGTGATAACTGTACGTCAGGTCCATGTCGTGATCAGGTTGACTCACGTACAGGTATTCGCTTACCTGGTTTTGAAGACTTAGATCCTTCTGAAATTGGTTTGGATGATGCAGACAGAGATAGCTTAGTTGCTTTCTTGAAATCATTGACTGACCAACGTCTAGTGAATCGTCAAGCTCCATTTGACGGTCCACAATTGTTTGTGCCTGTAGGCGCTACCGGTGACCACACAAATGTTACTGAAGGCAACAACGGTACAGCGATTGATGACATGGTAGAAATTCCTGCTGTAGGTCGTGACGGTGGTACACCCGTTGCAACTTTCCTCGAGAACCTTAATCAGTAATCGAACAGGATAAGTCGTAAGACTTAGAAAGGGGCGCCTAGTGCGCCCCTTTTTTATGTCTCTAGTAAGAAACCTACAAATAGTAGGGTCAAATATTGAACTGCGTCACAAAAAAACTATAAACCTTTCACTAATACCAATCTGGCACTATTTATATATCTGGAATTGTTCTAAGGTCGTCTAGCTCGCGACTTAGCCGCGGCGTACTGCAAGGCACGGACTCCAATGCAGCACTCTGTCTTTCTTTATAACAATAAGCTAATAAAAAAAATGTCATATTAATCAATAGCAAAGCGTGGTCTGACAAACGTCAACCCCGTTATCAAGGAGATAGCTATGTTTAAACGCCGACTTAGGCAAGTTGTTATTGGGGCTGGTTCAGCCTTACTCATATCCGGTACGCTCATTCCTCCCGCGCAAGCTGATCTAACCGATCAGATTTTGGCGGGAATTGCGGATGGCACGCGTACTATTCGTCCGACCATACTTCCATTGAATGCGATTGAAGTACCAGAACCTTCGAATCTTAGTGAGTTTGTTCGAAATAAGAAGGTTGCGATTCAATTAGGTAAAGCGCTTTTTTGGGACATGCAGGTAGGTAGTGATGGTGTACAAGCCTGTGCTAGCTGTCACTTTAGTTCAGGTGCTGATCCTCGCATTAAGAACCAACGCAGCCCAGGTTTATTAGGCGCTAATCAAGATGCCAGTCCAAATCCAGACAACACTTTTGATGATGGTCCTAATGCCACATTGACTGCTAGTCAATTCCCATTCCACGTTAAGTCTGACCCAATCTTCTTTAACTCAGAAACGGTTCGTGATTCTAACGATGTGATTTCATCGCAAGGTGTTGCCTTCACTAGCTTTGTTGATGCGGAAGCGGATAGTGCCGTCGAAACAGTGGATGCGGCGACTGATCCAGATGGTTTCCAGGTCGGTGGGGTGAATACTCGTCGTGTTGAACCACGTAATACGCCAACGGTTATCAATGCCGTGTTTAACCATCGCAACTTCTGGGATGGCCGAGCAAACAATATCTTTAATGGTGTGAGTAATTTTGGTGATGCCGATCCGACGGCGTTTGTGTTTAAGACACGCATAGTTATTGATGAGGGTGAGGAGGAAAAGATACTCGAGGCGGTACGCGTGAGTATTGATAATGCTTCTCTGGCTTCGCAAGCAGTTGGGCCACCGTTAAGTAACTTTGAAATGTCTGCTGATGGTCGCTTCTGGTTCGAAATTGGTGACAAGTTTATCGTTAACGATATCGAAGAAGAAGGCGGTCAAAAACCATTGCGTCCACTAGGACAGCAGATTGTTGATCCAACTGACAGCGTACTCGGTGCCTTAGCTCGTGTTGGTGATCCTGGTTTGGAAGTTAAGAGCTATGAAAAGCTGATTAAAAAAGCTTTTGTCAGAGATTGGTGGAAGTCTGATGACTTTGTGTTGCGTAATGCAGACGGTAGCACGATTATCGTTGATGATGACGTTGCAGAAGGTAACCCTGACAACACCTACTCGCAAATGGAAGCGAACTTTTCATTGTTCTTTGGTTTAGCTGTACAGCTTTACCAAGCCACATTGGTGTCAGGCGAAACACCGGTTGACCGTTTCTTAGCCCTGAGTCCTGAAGATCGTATTGCAGCGGCAGATGGTAATGGTCCGATTAGTCAACAAGCCTTAGTGGGTTTCCACTTAGCGGATGACGAAGGTCGTTGCTTAAACTGTCATGGCCAAGGTGAGTTCACCTTTGCTGCCGTGAGTCGTATCAACTCAGACGCTGATCGTCCTGAATCATTCGACCGTACCCGTATCCGCGGTAACGACCTGATTGATGAAGGCTTCAACAACATTGGTGTACGTCCTACTCTGGAAGACTTAGGTGTTGGTGGTTTAACACCGTTTGGTACACCGTTGAGTATTGGTCGTATGAAACAACTTGGTGATCTACCTGCAGAACAAGCAGAGTTAGACGCGGGTTTAGGTGCTGATGGCGCATTCAAGATCCCAACATTACGTAATGTTGCTGAAACAGGTCCTTACTTCCACAATGGTGGTGAATCAACACTTGAAGACGTGATTGATTTCTACTTCCGTGGCGGTAACTTCCGTACCTTCGACCGTGAAGCGCGTTTCCAGCATCCGATCGATGTGTTCAGTGCTGATCGCACAGAGATATCAAAACTACGCGCCTTAGGTGTGTTACGTGGTGATAACTGTACGTCAGGTCCATGTCGTGATCAGGTTGATTCACGTACAGGTATTCGCTTACCTGGTTTTGAAGATTTAGATCCTTCAGAAATTGGTTTGGATGATGCAGACCGAGATAGCCTGGTTGCTTTCTTGAGAGCATTGACTGATCAGCGTGTTATTAACCGTCAGGCGCCATTTGATGGGCCACAATTGTTTGTGCCTGTTGGTGCCCGTGGTAATGCCAGCAATGTTACGGAAGGTAACAACGGTACCGCTGTTGACGACATGCTGGAAATCCCTGCCGTTGGTCGTAATGGTGGTACACCGGTAGCGACTTTCTTAGAAAACTTAACAAGATAAAATTAAGCGTTAGAGAAGTAGAAAGGGGCACGTGTTGCCCCTTTCTTTTATCTTTCTTTCACTCTGGCACTAATTTTGGGTAGAATAGCCCACACTTAAAATTCGGAGATATAACCGTATAAAAAAAGCCAAGGGAGTAATAGCATTTTACAAGGAGCAATACAGTATGAAAATATTCACTTTCAGTACCTTAAGTGTCTTATCACTAAGCATCGTTACCAGCGGTCTGCAGGCCAGTGATGATGAATCTCGTCTTGACCTTAATACCTTCTCACCCCATGCACTGACCGTGCGAACCACTCAGGAACAAGTCACTAACGGTTCTCTCAGTTTTAACCAACTTCGATTACGTGGTCTACGAATTTTTACAACGCCTTTCACTCAAGCAGATGGATATGGCAATGCACCAGCAGCAACGCCTCAGGCTCGCCGACGATTACCCGGGCGCACCACGTTACAAGCTAACGGCGCATTTTTACGTATTAATGGTCTTGATGCGCAGACTTGTTTTGAATGTCATAGCGTACGATCACGTGCCACACTGCCGATGCAGTTCGCGGTAGGTGGTTCAGGTGGTATTACGTCTTCTATTATTGGTGGTGGTGGCGCGTCGTATATCAATGCTAATGATGATGAGAATCAAATTAATGCCCCCGATGGTGGCAGCACCATTGGCGCAAGAAATATAAATGGTCGTTTAATTAACCCACCCTTTATTTTTGGTGCGGGAGGGGTTGAACTACTTGCTAATGAGATGACTGGCGATCTTCAATCGCTGGCGAATGGCCTTGAGAGATCTGAGTCAGTTTCATTGCTGACGAAAGGTATTTCTTTTGGTCAACTTACGCGCAATGCAGATGGTAGCTTTGATACCTCACTGGTGGAAGGTGTTGATGCTAACCCCGCTTCACCACTGTTTCTGGTGATTCGTCCCTTTGGCCGGAGAGGCGGGGCTAACACCACGCGTGCCTTTGCCAGAAATTCTATTCAGGTTCATCAGGGTATGCAGCCAGTTGAAGTTGTCGGTGAGGATGTTGATGGTGATAATGATGGGGTTGTGAATGAAATTTTAGTCGGTGAGTTATCGGCATTAAGTATTTTTAAGGTTTCTCTTGAGCGTCCTTATCAATCTCGCGTTCGCGGTTCTGCACGTCGAGGCCAACGTTTATTTTCTGAAGTGGGTTGTGCTGAATGTCATGTTCCCAGGTTAGAAACTGATAGTCGGAGATTGAATCTACGTTTTCCTGAAATTGCGAATGATCCTTCTGCGAATATTTATTACAACATCGATCTAAGTCGATCACCGACCAAATTCAGGCGCAATCGTCAGGGTGGAGTTAGTGTGGATCTCTATGCTGATTTGAAACGACATAACATGGGCCCTGCGCTAGCTGAATTTGATGGTTCAGCTGTTTTTACAACAGCCCGTTTATGGGGCCTGGCAGACAGTGCTCCTTACCTGCACGACGGTCGAGCCTTTACGGTCAGACAAGCGATAGATATGCACGGCCAAGCAGGTTCTGAAGCGGAAACATCGGTGACAGCCTTCAATGATCTTTCGTCGGCAGAGCAACGAAGTCTGCTTGATTTCCTCGGCACGCTTCGCACACCAAGGCGGGTAGCCGCCAATCTTGTTGAGCGTGAAGACGAAGATGAAGAAGATGACGATTAAACTAGTACTTTTGAGCTAGTTAGAATAAAAATAAAATGCGGGAAAGACTATTTTTCCCGTATTTTTATATATAATAGTCAGCTTATGAGTGCTATTGGTGGCGTTGAAAAAAACATAAAATTTTTGGAATAAAATGGGCACTAATGGCCACTTGTATAGTCGTAATATAAGATTAATTAACCTGAATCGGGAAGTAGGTTGATGCACCAATTATTCGGGCTTTTTGCCGACAATGTAAATAATAACTAAAGAGAGAAAATTATGAATTTTGTAACTCGTTTAACTGCGTTCGCGACATTAGCGCTGACAGTGGGGAGTACGCAAGTCGTTATGGCAGCCGATCATGCTGACACGCCTTTGCTTCGTTCAATTGGTCGTCATGATGCACGAATCACTGATTTGCACGCTTTTGTGCGTGGAACAGATTTGGTTGTTGCCCTTTCCACTAATGCCGCGATTCCAGCTGGTGTCACTGATTACATTTTCCCATCCGATGTAGAATTTAAAATCAAGATTGATAACGAAAGTGAAGTCTCATTTGAAAATGCGGATGATACAAGACGTTTTGGTGGTACGGTTGAAGAGCCTGACGAAATTGAAGATGAAATCGAAATCGAAATCGAATTTAATGCAAATGGCGAAATGGAAATTGACATTGATGGCATGGAAGATGGAGCAGAACAGCTGGTGAGAACGTTTGCCGGTCTGCGTGATGATCCGTTCATTCGTACCCCACGCAATGGTCGTAATATTGCGGCGATTGTTGTGCAAATTCCGCTGTCAGCCATCCTTGATGATCAATCAACAATTCTTGTTTGGGCAACAGCTGAAGTTGATGACTTAGGCGGTGAACATCATGAATTAGGTGGTTTGTCACTAGTGTCACAATTCCCGGAAGGCGATGCATTAAATGCAGCAGATCCTAGTCGTCACGTTGAAGATTTAGGTTTTGATCGTCCAGACGTTATTATTTATGACACCTCTCGACCTGCTGATTTCCCTAATGGTCGTGATTTGATTGATGATGTTGTTACAGAAGCCTGTACCTTATATGACGAGTGTCGCGCGGAGAATACGGATGCGCCATTCCCAACAGAAAATGATGTGCCATTTTTGCAAGAATTCCCTTACCTGGCGCCACCACAGATTGCAATTTCACCAGAAGTATAAAATCTAATCGGACTTTCTGAACCCGGCGCTTGCGCCGGGTATCCGAAAGGACGATAAGATGTCACTATATTGATGAAACTATTTTATTAACTCAATTCAGCCCTTACTTGGTGGCTGAGCCGAAAATCAATATTCAAAAATATCAGTTATACCTCAAGATCTTTCCTGAGTGTGTAGCATTTAATCATTAGCAGGTAGTTTGCACTATGTATTTCCGTGTATTTAGATGCTGTTTAGTATGCGCGATTTTAGTTTCAACAACTCAGGTCAACGCAAACGAAGTTAGTAATACTCCTCATGTCGATGAAAGAATTACTTACTATCAGAATAAAATTAATAGTAATGCTCGTTTGTATCCTGCCTACAACTTATTAGCTCGTGCCTATTTTGATAAAGCCAAAGTCACTCATAACCCGGTTTTGTTAGATAAAGCCAGAGGCTTGTTAGAGAAGTCCATGGGTATTCAGGAAAATTTTGAAGCCTATAAAGTTTATGCAGTAATCAGTAACTACACGCATCGTTTTGAAGACGCTTTAAGCTGGGGTAGAAAAGCCTTCTCCGCATTACCGATCGACACAGAAGTTACCGCAACGCGCGTTGAAGCACTAATTGGGCTGGGTAAAGACGCTCAGGCACGTCGACTGTTACCAGACACTATTAATGAAGTCGATGATTTTTATATTGCGGCGGCGTTTGGGCAATGGTACAGCGCGCAGGCACGATATGATCAAGCACATAATGCTTTCCTTCGGGCAGCAAAAATTGCAAAAGAAAAAGATGTCGATGAGTTACAGAATTGGGCAACCATTAATGCAGCAGGAATGCGCATAGATGATGGCCGACTTGAAGAGGCACTACCTTTTCTTAATAAAGTACGCGCTAAAGACAACACCAATAAAGATCTGTTATTGCATACAGCCGAAGTCTATACCGCTAAAAATGAGTTAGAAAAAAGCTTAGCGCTGTATACAAAGATGTTAAAAACCGACAATGATCCCGCTATTCATCATTTCGCTTACTTGCTTGCTAAGCAGCTTAATATAACGACGGCGAAAAATACGCATTTTACAGCAGCAGAAGCGGGCTATCAGTTGGCTATTAATAGTGGTGAAATATACACGCTGGGGGCGATGGCGCGTCTATATTGCGACGCGAATGTTAAACTTGATATTGCCTACAAGTTGGCAAAGAGAAACTTAAGCTTTAAACGAGATGAATTAGCCTACGCAAGTTTTGGACGTGCTAAAGAAAAACAGTCTCAATAAAAAAATTAGGTTTTGATTTAAATTTATCATTGCTGACTATTTTGACTAAGCATTTTAGTCAACGCTAAGGCCGCATTAGAAAGTGTGCGTTCAGTATGGCGAACAATACCCAATGGCCTTGATAGCGTTAGGTGGCTAACATTCAAGGCGTGAATGTCATCACTGATCATTGTCTGCGGTAAAACACTCCAGCCAAGACCGATACTGACCATCATTCGAATGGTCTCTAAATAGTTCGTTGATAAGCGTACGTTTAATTCTATATCTTGAGAGTCCAACGCTGTTTCAATGACTTCACGGGTGAATGTTCCACGTGCCGGTAAAATAGCCGGGTAGTTTGCCAATGTTTCCAGATCGGTACTTTTAATACTTTGTAATGGGTGATCATTACCCACGACTATTTGCAAGTGATCAACCCATAATGTTTGATGAGCCAACGGTTTATTAACTGTCGGCGGTAATGTCACGATTCCGAGTTCTAAATCGCCATGCAGTACTGCTTCGCAGGCTTGTTCGGAATCCATAAAATGCATGTCTAACTCAACATCCGGGCAGGCGAGATTGTATTGCCGCAAAGTTGGAGGCAGGCGATGCAGACCAATATGATGACTGGTACCTATGCTGAGTTTTCCGCCAATAGTCTCTGAAAGATTATGCATTGCTCGTTTCGAGTCCTGAACATCGGTAAGGATCTTTTGTGCACGAGGTAATAGTGCTCGTCCCGCTTCAGTCAATTGAGTCTGGCGGCCGATGCGGTCAAATAAACGGCATTCAAGCTCAGACTCGAGAGAACTGATGCGTTTACTAATGGCCGGTTGGGTAAGATGCATTGATTCAGCGGCAACCGAAAAAGACTGCTTTTCCGCGACGTTAACAAAGGCTTGTAAACTCATTATGTCCATAATTTAATCATACTATATTGCATAGATTATTTAATATAGATAACTTATATTTATACTGATTGCTCATTAATCTAACGGGTAGCTGAGTCATGTTGCAAAGTAAATTGAGAGTTAAGACTCGATGACTTTTATTGTTCATGGTTTATTGGGCCATGAAGTGATAAAAATGAATAAACTGTTTGAGAAACGGCCGGTTAATCAAACTGATGAGATTGATCCGTATCATAAAATTGATGTAAAGCAGCATATTGATTTGCTAACAGAAACAACAGCTCATCATTCGCATAAAGGTATAGCAAGGGAGGCCTACCAAGAAGTAGAACATTCGTCAGATAATACGCCTGTGTTGTTTGCAAGCGAGGTAATGTCTTCACCTGTTGAAGTGCTCACCTCAAATTCAACAATCAATGAAGCATTGCAACTTTTCCACTCGAAACGTTTTCGCCATGTCCCTGTTGTATCGGATAAACAAGGTCTAGTGGGGTTAGTGTCTGATCGTGATGTACTGCGTTACATGAGTGGTATCACAGAAGAATATCAATATCAGAAAGTTAGGCATGAACCCGCCGACAAAGTTGTTGCACTGATGAGGACTGATGTTCTATCTGCGACATCTGATACAGATGTGCGATATATTGCGCGTCTTTTCGTTGAGAAACGTATTGGTGCTATGCCTGTTGTCGATGATGGCAAGCTATCAGGAATAATTACACGTAGCGACATTCTGTCAGCAGTCATGCGACGATTCCATTTAGAGCTGTGGGCATAGAAACATTAATCTCTTCAATCGTTTGAAGAACCACATGCTGCTCTTCTGAGAATGGTAAATTGTCTCTTTGTGATGCCTATTTAGTCTCCTTTGTATAACATATTGGAATGAATAATATAATAAATATGAATTTGTTTTATGCTTAAGAGAGGCGTAACCTAACGCTCCTTGAATGGAGAAGATGATGGCTACGCAAGCAAAAACACTTTACGACAAACTCTGGGACAGCCATATTGTGCGCGAAGACGACAATGGCACAGCCTTACTCTATATAAATAGACACCTCGTACATGAAGTGACCTCCCCACAGGCATTTGAAGGCTTGCGTATGGCGGGCCGTTCCGTTTGGCGTACCGATGCTGCATTAGCAACCCCGGATCACAATGTGCCAACTACCGCTCGCAATGAAGGGATCAGTGATCCTGTTTCGCGTTTGCAGGTGGAAACGTTGGATCAGAATTGTGCTGATTTCGGGATTACCGAATTTGGTATGAATGATTTACGTCAGGGTATTGTCCACGTTATTGGTCCCGAACAGGGCGCAGTCTTACCGGGCATGACGGTTGTTTGTGGTGATTCGCACACTTCAACCCATGGTGCATTCGGTGCACTTGCGTTTGGTATCGGCACCTCAGAAGTCGAACACGTCTTAGCGACACAATGCTTATTACAAAAAAAATCACGCAACATGTTGGTGGGCGTTGATGGTGTTGTGGCAGAAGGCATTACTGCAAAAGATATTGTGTTGGCGATTATTGGTGAAATGGGTACCGCCGGTGGAACAGGTTATGCGATTGAGTTTGGCGGTGACGCTATTCAAGCATTGTCGATTGAAGGACGCATGACGGTTTGTAACATGGCGATTGAAGCCGGTGCCAGAGCTGGCATGGTCGCTGTTGATGCGAAGACGATTGATTATGTAAAAGGTCGTCCCTATGCACCGACAGAGGAACAGTGGCCACAAGCCAAAGCTTACTGGGAAACATTACACAGTGATGCTAACGCAAAATTTGATCAGGTGGTACGGATTGATGCCAAATCTATTCGCCCACAAGTCACCTGGGGTACGTCACCTGAAATGGTTGCGGACATTGATAATAACGTTCCTGATCCTGCGCAAGAAAAAGATGAAGTGAAACGTGAAGGCATGCAACGCGCGTTAACTTACATGGGCTTAACTGCTAATACTCCCATTAACGAAATTAAAATTGATAAAGCCTTTATTGGTTCGTGCACTAATTCTAGGATTGAAGATTTACGTGCAGCGGCTAAAGTTGCCGCAGGCAATAAAGTGGCAGCGAATGTGAAATTAGCACTGGTTGTACCAGGTTCCGGTTTAGTCAAACAACAGGCAGAAGCCGAAGGGCTCGATAAAATATTCATTGAAGCAGGATTTGAATGGCGTGAACCAGGTTGCTCGATGTGCTTAGCCATGAATGCTGATCGTTTAGAAGAGGGCGAACGCTGTGCCTCAACTTCGAATCGAAATTTTGAAAGCCGACAAGGTCGCGGTGGTCGAACGCATTTGGTGAGTCCAGCGATGGCAGCAGCAGCAGCCATTGCCGGTCATTTTACTGACGTCGATGCGTTATAAGTGAGGGATATAGACTAATGGAAAAATTCGAAAAATTTTCTGGGATTGTGATGCCACTTGATCGTGCTAATGTTGACACCGATGCGATTATTCCTAAGCAGTTTTTGAAATCAATTAAGCGCAGTGGTTTTGGTGTGAATTTATTTGATGACTGGCGTTATCTCGATACTGGTGAACCAGGTATGGATAACAGTCAGCGACCTGTGAACAGTGAGTTTATTTTAAATCAGCCTCGTTATCAGGGCGCCAGTGTGATGTTGGCGCGCGAAAACTTTGGTTGTGGGTCGTCACGTGAACATGCGCCGTGGGCGTTAATTGATTACGGTTTTAAAGTGATTATCGCACCAAGTTTCGCCGATATATTTTTTAACAACTGTTTCAAGAATGGTATCTTGCCGGTAGTCATGGCGGCTGCTGAGATAGATGAACTCTTTAAACAAGTCGATGCAGAAGAAGGCTATCAGTTAGATATCGATCTTGCTAAGCAAACGATTACAAGCCCAAACGGTAAAGTGATTAATTTTGATGTTGATGACTTCCGTAAACATTGCTTGCTTAACGGCTTAGACGATATCGGCTTAACCTTGCAGCACGTTGATGATATTCGCGCCTACGAAACTGCACACAAGAAAAACCAACCTTGGTTGTATAACTAACTTAAAAGTGTCAGAGAACAAATATTGCTTATATTAGTAATAATTATTCTCTGACACGAGGAAAGAATAATGACAAAGAAAATCGCAATCTTACCCGGTGATGGTATTGGTATTGAGATCATGCAGCAAGCTGAAAAAGTAATTGATTGCCTGCGCACTGATTTTTCATTAGATATGGAAACAGAACAAGGTCTGGTAGGTGGTTCTGCCTATGATGTGCATGAAACTCCCTTACCTGAAGCGACGTTAACACTAGCGAAAAGCGCTGATGCTGTTTTGTTGGGAGCAGTTGGCGGCTATAAGTGGGAATCATTAGATATCGCCGTGCGTCCGGAAAAAGGTTTGCTTGGTTTACGCGAAGAACTAGAGCTGTTTGCCAACTTACGTCCGGCTATTTTGTACCCGCAACTTGCGGATGCGTCGAGTCTTAAAGCCGATATTGTTTCTGGTTTAGATATTATGATCGTGCGTGAATTAACCGGCGGCATTTACTTCGGTCAGCCACGTGGTGTGAGAAAACTGGATGATGGACAACGTCAGGGCTACAACACCTTGGTATATAGCGAATCAGAAATTGAGCGCATTGCGCATGTCGCCTTTGATATTGCAATGAAACGTGATCGTCGCCTTTGTTCTGTGGATAAAGCCAATGTGCTTGAATGTACTGAACTATGGCGCGAAATAATGATTGATGTTGGTAAACAATATCCTGATGTGGAATTGTCACACATGTATGTTGATAACGCAGCGATGCAATTAGTCCGCGCACCAAAACAGTTTGATGTGATGGTTACTACTAATATGTTTGGTGATATTTTGTCTGATTGCGCCGCGATGTTAACCGGCTCAATTGGAATGTTGCCGTCGGCTTCATTGGATACCAATAGCAAAGGCATGTATGAACCGATTCACGGTTCTGCACCTGATATCGCCGGTGAAAATAAAGCTAATCCGTTAGCCACTATTTTATCAGTAGCCATGATGTTGCGTTATACCTTTAATGATGCGGACACTGCTGCACGGATTGAAAAATCGGTGAGTGATGTGCTCGACAAGGGACTGCGCACGGTTGATATTACGTCTGAAGGTATGACAACTGTCGGCACAGCTGAAATGGGCGATGCCGTTGTCGCGGCAATGCGATCAGCATTGTAACAAAACAATAAAATTTAGATTAGGAGAAAAATAATGCGCGTAGGAATGATAGGTTGGCGTGGCATGGTGGGTTCTGTGCTAATGCAGCGCATGCGTGAAGAAAAAGATTTTGATTTAATTGAGCCAGTATTTTTTACCACTTCACAAACTGGTCAAGCAGGTCCAGATATTGGTAAAGACGTCCCGGCGTTGAAAGATGCAAAATCAATTGATGAATTAAAATCGATGGATACCATTATTTCTTGCCAGGGTGGTAGTTACACTGACGAAATTTATCCGCAGTTACGTGCTGCAGGTTGGAAAGGTTACTGGATTGATGCCGCATCAAGTCTGCGCATGGTTGATGAAAGCGTGATTGTTTTAGATCCGGTTAACCTTGATGTGATTGAAGCTGCGATTGCCAACGGTGGTAAAACCTTTGTTGGTGGTAACTGTACGGTTAGCTTAATGTTAATGGCGATTGGCGGTTTATTTAATCAAAACCTGGTTGAGTGGATTTCACCGATGACCTATCAGGCGGCTTCAGGCGCCGGCGCTAAAAATATGCGCGAACTGATTAGTCAAATGGGGGCACTACGCGATAATGTTAAACCATTACTTGATGATCCAGCCTCTGCCATTTTATCAATTGATCGCCAGGTGTCAGAATTTATGCGCAGTGATGAATACCCGGTTGACCAATGGGGTGTGCCACTAGCGGGTAGTTTGATTCCATGGCTTGATAGCCCAATGCAAACGGGTCAGACACGAGAAGAATGGAAAGCCGAAGTAGAGACCAATAAAATTCTTGGTCTTAGCGAGCAGCCGGTACCGATTGATGGCATTTGTGTACGTATCGGAGCCATGCGTTGTCACAGCCAGGCACTGACCATCAAGTTAAAACAAGATGTTCCATTGGATGAAATTCATGCCATGTTGGCGCAGGCCAACGACTGGGTAAAAGTTATTCCCAATGATCGTGAACAAACGATGCATGAATTGACCCCCGCTGCGGTCACTGGCACTTTGGATGTCCCGGTTGGCCGGTTGCGTAAGTTGACCATGGGTGGGGAATATTTATCTGCCTTCACCGTTGGGGATCAGTTGCTCTGGGGAGCAGCAGAACCTTTGCGTCGCATGTTGCGCATCTTATTAAAGTAACTATTATTGATGCCGTCAAATGACGGCATCAAATCCTAAATAATTTATAATATTCAATGGATTAGCCCTATAATTAGATTTCACTTTTGTCGTTATTCTTTGACTCTGCCCCTTATAAATACGCCTCAGCGGCATAAATTCACTTAGAACCATCTAATCCACTCGCTTGATGCGGCATTTATATTGCCTATAAAGATTTGAACCAGTACACACTTTGCTAGGCTAAGTTACTCATAAATTTGTAAAATCGTAATTGTAATGTATAGTTACATAAACTATGTAAAGGCCATTCGAACTTATAAGGGTGGCTGGTGTATTCTCCCATGCGGGAAGCAATAAGATAATTGCCACGCATGCTAGAGTCGGACTATAAATACGAATAATTATATATTATGGAGTGAGGATGCTGCACAAACTCAAGATCTCATTAATTACCCTGATTTGTTTACTGTCCTCAAGTATGGCCTTCACACTTGGTGTGGGTGATATCAAGGTTAACTCATCGCTCAACGAACCACTTGATGCCGTGATTTCTATTGAAGCGGTACGTGATACCGAAGTTGATAATATTCGCGTAAACCTTGCTTCACGAAAAGAGTTTAACGACGCCGGCATTGATAAAGTGTTGGTTCTATCTGACTTAAAATTTAAAGTTGTTTACGGCAAAACTGGAAAAGCGGTTGTTAAGGTTACTTCGAGTAAACCCATTCGTGAACCGTTTCTTGATTTTCTAGTAGAAATTAATTGGCCAACCGGCCGTTTGCTCCGTGAATACACAATGCTGCTTGATCCGCCTATTTTTGCTCAGGCAAAAGCAGCACCACAACAAGCGCCACGCGTAGTGGCTGTTGATATCACTCCTACACCAACGGTGGCCAAAGAAATCATTGCAGAACGGCCTAAGGGTGAGTTGTTCCCACGCATCGATATTAAGATTGATGAGACCGCGACGATCGATAATGAGCCAAGCACTCTAGCTAAAAAATCGGCGCCAAGTTTTACTGGTAATACTTATGGACCAGTAGTTCGTAATGAAACACTTTGGTCAATCGCTAACCAAGTTCGCCCAGATACTGGTGTTAGCCTTGATCAGGTGATGATGTCTTTACTTAGAGCTAACCCACAAGCTTTTAGTAACAACAATATTAATGGCTTGAATAAAGGTAAAATCTTACGAGTCCCTGACCGCGCAGAAATGGCCAGTATCACTCAGGCTGAAGCTCGCCGTTTAACGATTGAGCAAAATACTTTATGGCGATCAATCCGCGATGCAGCAGCTGGTAAAGTTGCGGAAGGTACCGTCACGGGTGCTGCACCGACGCCGGATGATAATAATGTCCAAGGTGAAGCGGGTATTAAAATTATTACCCCTAGCGGTGGCAAGACTGGTACCCAAGGCACAGGCGCAAATGATGGTGGTGCCACAAGCGAACAATTAGCATTAGCCAATGAAAAAATCACTTCTGGTCAGCAAGAAAATACTGACTTACGACAACAAGTTGATTCATTGAAAGATCAAATTGGTTCAATGGAGCGTTTGATTGATTTAAAAGATCAATCACTTGCAGACCTGCAATCAAAATTAGGTGATGATGCGAATAAAGTTGTTGCTGAAGACATCACTCCTGAGCCTGTAGCACCTGTTGTAGTTGCGGAAGATATTACGCCGCCTTCAGCAGCAATTGATGAGCCAGTTGTAGCAGCAGACGTAGCGCCGGAAGCTGTCGAAGTAGCTGACGTCGAGGTAGAAGCTGAGCCTGAACAAATTGCTTTAAACTCTAACAATCCTTATGCATTAGACAACCCACCAAAAGTTGTTATTCCCAAACCACCGGTTGCAACTCAACCTGCTGAGTCGGCTGACACCGGCATTATGGGAATTATCACTGACTTGCTCAGCCAACCGCTGAACATTGGTATTTTGCTAGCCGTCATTATTGTTTTAGTGGCATTAACCTGGATATCAATAAATAGACGTCGTATGGCATCTATGCAATTCCCGGAAAGTATCTTGACCAGTGGTGCATCTGCCCCTGCAAGTGGTGGCTCGACACCGCCTCCTACAATGGCCCGCGCAGCAACTGATCCAACCTCAATCTTGAGTGACTTCGCCCCAAGTGCAATGGACACGAGCATTGAAACAGAAGTGGGCGAGGTTGATCCGCTTTCTGAAGCAGATGTTTATCTCGCTTATGGTAAGCATGATCAGGCAGAAGAACTGCTTCGTAATGCAGTTGCACAAGAACCTGATCGTCTGGATCTTAAATTAAAATTAATGGAAGTTTTCCATGCAACAGGAAATGAGACTGATTTCCTAACCTTAGCTGAACAAATGCATGGCATGGTCGATGGACAGAGCACGGCACTATGGGACAAAGCCGTCGAAATGGGTCGTGAATTGTGCCCAGAAAGCTCACTGTTCGCAGATGCTGCCAGTGGCGATGATGACTTCTCTGATTTGGATAACATCGCAGATTTAGATGATTTCGAGGCTTCACTTGATGCGGTTAGCACCGATGATAGTGATGAATTGGAATTAGAATTACCGACCTTTGAAACAGCTGTTGATGCAGAAGAAGCTGCCGTTGAGCCTAAGTCAAGTTTATCGCTTGATGTCGATGAGATGGAATTTAATACTGACATTGATGAAGTCAGTACTGAAGAAGCTAAAGTTGATTTCGGTGATTTCAATCTTGATGATGGCGATTCAGGAAAGGCAGATGATGAGCCTGCCGCTGATGATGGTGCGATAGGTATTGATGAAGTAGCGACAAAGCTTGATCTGGCTAAAGCCTATATTGACATGGGTGACCCTGATGGCGCGAAAGCGATTCTTGATGAAGTCATGACTGAAGGTAATGACTCGCAGAAATCGGAAGCTCAGGAATTAGTTTCACAGTTGTAACATTTTAGTGGTGGCTACGTTTTATAGTAGCTAGAAATAAAAAAACCGATGCAGTTGATGCATCGGTTTTTTGTTGTCATACGGTAATTTTGCCATGCATATAGTTATCCGGTTAGTTTGTTTAATAACACTTATTATTTTGCTGGCCCTAACGACGTGGACGGGTATCTTAGCAACACTTTTTCTGGCCCTAATTTTTATTAGTATTAAGCGCACTATGTTTAAGCAAGTGCTGAAAATGTGCTGGCGATTGAAATGGTTTTACTTATCCTTGATTATCAGTTTTGGTTGGTTTAATTCAGGCGATGTCATTGCTGTTAAGTATGTGAGCGAGTCGTTATTGCCAACCCATCAAGGGCTGTTAGAAGGACTACTGAGAGCACTGGCGATGGTTGCAATTGTAAGTTGGGTAGCCATTGTTATGAATAGCTGCACGCGTGAAGAACTAATTGCTGGGATAGTTTGGTTATGTAAGCCACTGAGTATTTTTGGGGTTGAGAGTCAGCGATTTGCACTAAGGTTAGTGATGACGCTTGAATATACAGCTGGGTCACAACAAATGATAAAGCAGCAGCTCGAGATTAAATCAGATGAGGGTCTGATTAATCGTATGAGTAATACATTAACCGAGATTCTCATTTCACTAGAGAAGTCGATAAAATCTTCAACTCAGGACGACGCAATGGCGAAGAGCATTCAACTTCCTCTTATTCAGCATCCCCCACACTGGCAATGGAGTTGGCCACTGTTGCTGATATTCTGTTTTTATTCAATTTTATAGTGTCTGGAATTAATAATGAAAATTGCACTTGGCATTGAATACAATGGCACGGCCTATTGCGGGTGGCAGAAACAAAATCACTCGCCTAGTGTTCAAGCCGTTGTTGAAAAAGCGATTGCCAAAGTTGCTAATCATCCAGTTAGTGTCGTTTGCGCAGGCAGAACTGACACCGGTGTGCATGCACTTGGCCAAGTTGTGCATTTTGAAACGGATGCGCAGCGCAGTGATCGAGGCTGGGTCTATGGCGCTAATTCAAATCTGCCTATGGGGGTCAGTGTGCTCTGGGCTAAACAGGTAAAAGATGATTTCCATGCACGATTTTCTGCATTAAACCGCCGTTATCGTTATGTTATCTTGAGCCGTAATATCCGTCCGGCGATATTAGCAGATAGTGTTACCTGGCAATACAAACAACTTGATGTAGGTAAAATGCATATGGCGGCTCAACAGCTCGTTGGTGTGCATGACTTTACTTCTTATCGTGGAGTGCATTGTCAGGCACATAACCCACAAAGAAATGTCATGTCTTTAACGGTGTCATCCCGCGATGGCTATATTTGCATTGATATCAAAGCAAATGCTTTTTTGTTGCACATGGTGCGAAACATCGCCGGGGTACTGATGAGTATTGGTGCGGGAGAAATGCCAGTTGAATGGGCGCTTGAGGTATTGGAGGCGCGTGATAGGGCCCAGGCAGGGGTGAATGCATCACCCTCGGGACTGTATTTTATGGGCGTTGAATACCCACCCGAATTCTCAATTCCGTCTGAAATTGGGCTCGGAGTGGTGAATGATTAACCTTTATGTGCCAGCTTATCGTAACCGAAATAAGAGGGCTCTTGCTCAGTGACTAGTTTCCTTCTGAGTCGGCGTTCTAGTAAACGGCGTTCAGTGTCTGGAGCCGGGCTGTTTCGCCAGTTTAGAGCGCGTCGTTCGTTATTGCCGTGACGGTGTTGGTATTCGCGCACGACAGTGACTCGTCCGTTCATTTTTGAGAGATTCAGTTTCTTGATGGCTTTTATGCCAATTTTATCAGTCTCAGTGTCAGCTTTTGCGAAATAGATAACAGAGCCTTTAGTGACTAAGTGAAGCATTTCGAATTTAGTCTGTTTTGCAAAGCTCTTAAAGAATGCCTGCAAATCATTTTCTGTTGTTTGCTTGGTTAAATTACCAATATAAAGTTCCACCGGCCACCTCCCAGTTTAGGTAAAGCGATTGCTAATTTAAGAATAGCGGTCAGCGTAGCATATAAAAACCCTTTAATAATCAGTGGAGTCAGAATGGCTGTTTAGATACTCCGTGGTGACGAGTGTGCAAGACTCAGTTTCAGGATCAAAAACAATGACAATCTCATTATTCTCAAGTTGTTGCATGATCTGCTCAATCTTCTCATCCAGAGACACTTCTGTTTCGCCATAGTCAGTGCCATCGCGACTAACAAACTCTTCAATCAATGACTTAAGCGTGGATTTATTCAATTCTGTGTGAGGAATACGCATGTTTATAGGTGGTATATGCTGTAAAATGACAGGATAACACGGAGTGATAGATAAGGAATGTTGATAAATCGAGTAGCAATTCTAGAAATAACGCTTCCCCAAGACATAAAAAAGGACGTTCTAAAAAGAACGTCCTTCAAGTCGGATGCACAAATCAATGAGGAGGAGATCCACGCATCACATTGTGCCCTGATCTTAAAGTTGTAGATTTCTCCCTTCTACAACCTTAAGACTTCTCCGGCGGGCAAGTTAATAGTAGGGGAGATAGTGGTTGTTGAAAATACTACGTAAGCATTAACCACAATGCATTAGTGCATTTTGGTTAAAATAATCGTTTAATAAAATTATAACCTATTGATTGTGAATGCAATTAGAGGGGGGGTTGATGAAAGTATTAGTCGCAGATGATCATGCCTTGATTCGGGAAGGTATGGTCCACGCATTGAAAATTCGAGGCGTGGCGAAAGAAATTGTTGAAGCGCATGACAGTGAAACTGTTTTGTCTGCTTTACAGAATGAATCAGGCATCGATGTTTTATTACTCGACCTATACATGCCTGGTGCCAATGGTTTTGAATTACTACAAAATGTTTGCAATGACTTCCCTTCATTACCAGTGATTGTTGTTTCTGCAGCGGAAGAACCTTTTTACATGCGCAAGTCGATTGATAATGGCGCATCCGGTTTTATTCCTAAATCGGCGCCAATGGAAATTATGGTGAGCGCAATACAATTAGTCAAAAATGGTGGTATTTATATTCCGCCTGACATGGTGTCAAGCAGTGGTAGTGAGACATCAGTTCCTTCTGCCCAAATGAGTGCAGGTGTAGAAACTGATGAGAACTCGGTAAATTTACTTGGCAAGCTAACGAATAGACAAAGAGAAGTGCTCGGTCTGTTGGCGAAAGGTAAGTCGAATAAAGAAATCGCTAACGAATTAGGTGTTTCAGAACATACCGTGAAGATTCATGTTACTGCGATCTTGCGAGTATTTAATGCTTCGAACAGAACCGAAGTTGTGGTATTGGCGCAAAGCACTGGAATACTGGCGGCATTGTAAATAGCTGGGCTGAAAGTGCGATAACTAGTGGTGTTGGTGGATGACGTGGAATCTATTAGCTTAGCTGCATTCTAATATGGTTACCTATATTACAAGATTAATGCATCGTTCTCTATTTGTCATTTTATTGGCAATGTATAGTGATGCGTTATTGTCAGCACCGAAGACAGTCAATGTTACTGTCATGGTTAGCAGTGCAAGTAAAATGTATGAGAAAGCGGTTAGTGGTGTTAAAACTGACTTAAGTCAATCTGCCGACTATAACTTCAATATAAACGTAAAAAACCTTTCTCAAGACACAATCGATTCATTAGTGGGCTTGCGAGCTGATTACATTATAACGATTGGAAGTCGAGCAACGGCTGAAGTGATACGCCGACAGCCTCGAGTACCTGTGCTGAGCATAATGGTTGCTAAGCAAAGTTATCATTCTATTCGCGCGGCAATAAAAGTCGCTAAGCCTGAACAGTATTCTGTTATCTATCTTGATCAACCAGCTGTCAGAACATTTGCATTAGCAAAGATTATAATTGGAAAAAAACTAGTTAATATCGGTATGTTGTTTGGCCCAACATCTAAAAGCAAACGTAAACAGTATTTGACTGCCGCCGAATCCTTTTCAATGTCACCCGTTGAAGACATCGATGGTACAGGTGAGAACTCCATAGAAAAAATTAAGCTGATATTAGATAGCAGTGATGTGTATGTGGCTATTTATGATCGCAAAGCACTTAATAGAAAAACAGCTAAGTGGTTACTTTATCTTGCTAATCTTCGCCGTAAACCTGTTATCGGTTATTCGTCCGCCTATGTTGATGCCGGTGCACTGGCGGCTATTTATACTAAGCCGTTAGATATTGGACACAATGCGGCGAAATGGGTGCAACTTAATCTTAAAAATAAAAACACTGAAAGATGGGATACTTATCCCAAGCTATTTACTGTTAATGTGAATCGTAAAATCGCCAGAAGACTTAACCTCTCCATTGCATCAGAGACAGCACTTATCAGCAAGATTCGACAAATAGAGAGCCAATATGAATAATTTCAGGTTTAAAAACTGGGGTATTCAGGCGCGAGTTATGTTTCTGGCGGTTGTGCCTATTTTGGCTGTGACACTTTTTATGGGTTACTACACGATTGCAAGTCGTACTCAGGCTATTCGTGTGCAGCTGAATGAGCGCGGCATATTTGTTGTTGATAATATTGCGCCTGCTTGTGAGTTCGGAGTTGTTACACAAAATGTAAACATCATTGAGAATATTGTTTCCAATGTACTTAAAGATCCCGATATTATTTACATGGGGGTGTTTGATAACAGTGGTGGTGTCATCTACGAAAGTGGCGTGTTGACCACAGCGAAGAGTATTGAATCCAGCGTTGCTGAAACAACTATTTTAACATTTCAAGCACCGGTCTATAGCACGCGTATCGGTGGTGAAAATGATATTTTTGAACTCTCATCGGAGTCAAACAAAAATACAATTGGTAACAATGTTCAGGATATTATTGGTTGGATTGAAATAGCCTTATCGACGAATACATTCGTTGCGCGTGAAAATGTTGTTATTCGAGATACCACTCTGATTCTTTTGTCAGGTTTATTATTTAGTATTATTCTCGCGCTTTTAATTGGTAAATCAGTTGTTTGGCCGATGAAATATCTCATGCTTGCGGTTAATCGCTTAACCCAAGGCGATTTAACCACGCGCCTAACCCAGGCATCTGGTGGTGAAATTGGCGCGTTGCAGGAAGGTATTAACGCCATGGCAAAAGAACTTGAGGACTCTCACCTCAAGTTAGAACGACGTGTCTCTGATGCGGTATACGAGTTGCAGGAAACAATTGACACCTTACAAATGCGTAATGTCGAATTAAAACAAGCGCAAACAGAGGCAATGCAAGCCAAAGACGCCAAGTCAGAATTCCTGGCGAACATGAGTCATGAAATCAGAACACCATTGAATGCGGTGCTAGGTTTTAGTCGGCAAATGGGTAAAACCACCTTAGATGCAAAACAAGTCGAGTACACGCGAACGATTAATCGTGCGGCATCTCAATTGCTGACCGTGATTGATGATATTTTGAATTTCTCAAAACTTGATTCTGGTAACATTGATATTAAGAAAACTGATTTCAGCTTACGTGAATACCTGGAAGACACAGTGTTTATGCTCAGTCCTGCAGCTCACGATAAACAAATTGAACTGGTGTTGCTGATCGATTCGGATATTCCTGATGTTGTGTTTGGTGATCCGTTGCGCATCACTCAGGTGCTAACTAACCTTATTAATAACGCGCTTAAATTTACCGATAAAGGCACGATTGTTGTTCACGCCTTGACCGAGTTAATTGAAAATGGCAGTTCAATCTTAATTTCGGTAATGGATACCGGGATTGGTATCAGTGATGATGCAAAAGAACAAATATTTAGACCTTTTTTCCAGGAAGACTCTACCTCGTCACGGAAACGTGGTGGTACAGGTTTAGGTTTAATTATTTCCCGTCGTCTTGTGCAAATGATGGGGGGTGATATCTGGTTTGAGTCGGAGCTGGGATCTGGAACAACTTTTAATATTAATATTCCTTTAGGTTTTGTAAAGCCACATGTGCCCGCAGTCGTTACTGGTGACACGATTAATGTTATTTTATTTGATGCAAATGATTTTTCTCGTAGAGCGATAAGAAATGACTTAGTGCATATGGGTGCTTACACCTACGTGCACGGTACAAATAAGAAGTTCTTTGAATCTCTGAAAAGTTTGTCTGAACATGGTAGTCCACAATTAGTTGTTATTTCGTTGCCACCTGACTATGACTACAGTAGTTTATCTGTTGACTTTATTCATGGCGTACGAAGTCTGTATCAAGGGAAAATACTTATCTTAATTAGTAGCGATGAAGGTGATGCTATTAATATTGAGAGAATGGGTAGCAATATTATTTGCATGCAAAAGCCGGTTAAATTTCCGACTTTGCGAAGTATTGTTAACGACTATCAGGTTAGGTTTGATAATTCGACATTGCCGGATAAGCCGGTTGAAAATGATTGCATAGCAACACCAGTTAGTAAGAGTATGTCCGGCATTAAAGTGCTGGTGGCAGAAGATAATGAATTCAATAGACTTTATGTGATGGATATTTTATCTCAGTATGGTGTTGAAGGACATTATGCCGATAATGGCATGGAAGCGATTAAGTTATGTAAAACACAAGAATTTGATATGGCCTTAATTGATCTTCATATGCCTGAAGTTGACGGCCTTGAAGCGGTTAAGATTATTAGAAGTCTTGATAGTCCTTGTTCTGATATGCCAATTATTGCCATTACCGCAGATGTGTTTGCGAATGATGATGATAAATTATTTTCGGAAGGTTTTTCTGATTGCTTGTTTAAACCAATTGATGAAACAAAGTTGGTTAATATTATTGCTGAATGGTTTGATCATAAAAACGTTGAAGAGTCGAATCAAAGCGAACAATCGGTAGAAAATAGAAAAGCACCTATCACATTGTCTAATAAATTGCCGGTTGATTTAATCGCCAAGCTTATCGATAACCTTTGGGTGCATATTCATGAAATCAACGAAGATCTTGATAAGGCAGATATGCTTGCTGCGCGAGAATCTATTCATAAACTTCTGGGGCTTATTTGTTACTTCGAACTTAATACTTTGTCGGATGGGGTGACAGAACTACAACGCGCTGTTAAAAGAGCGAACTTCAAAGAAGCGAAACGCTTGCACGCAAAGCTCACAGAGAAAATTAGTATTGTGATTGGTGACTTGAGTAACAAAGATAATTCTGAAATCGTTACTCAAGTTTAAGTAATGTTGAAAATGCCGAGGTGTCTTATTGCCACCCCGGTATTTTGTTAAGTATTATTTTGCACACCTAAAACCGATAGAACCATAAATAGCTTGACCACTTACCGGTGGTTTTACATTACGATATGAGCTGCGCAAGTTGTTAACATTCTCATCCCATGAACCACCACGCACAACTCGCTGTTTGCCATTTTCAGGACCCGCTAACTTACCGGTTGCGTACAATGATTTAATTGCATCGGGGGCATACCAAGTAGCTGTCCATTCACCGGCATTACCGTGCATGTCGTAGAGTCCTAATGCATTGGCAGAGCGGCTGGCTATATTCCAAGTACGATCTTCACCACAACCGTCGAGCTCATCACCTTTAGACCCACGAGTTTTGCCATCATCGAGAATCGCTTGCTTACAACTGACGGCTTGTCCCCATGGGTAACGAGACTGTGTCCCGGCGCGGGCAGCTTTTTCCCATTCAGCTTCAGTTGGTAAACGTTTATCTTTCCAACTGCAATAATTTTTGGCATCTTGCCAGTCGACACAATTCATTGGATGTTTATCACGGTTTGGCGCATCGAGGTTGCAGTATTGATTGCGCGCATAATCATCAGGACGGGCGCAGTTTCCACTATCAAGACAAGCGCGATACTCAGCGACAGTAACTTCGTTAATGTCGAGTGAGAATGCTGGCACGTTAACGCTGACACCACCGGCAGGTCCTTCGTCTCCACCACAGGCTTTATCATCGCTTGAACAACCCATGTTAAAGCTACCGGCAGGGACGGTGATCATGCCCGCAGCAAAACTGCTACTGGCTATTAAACAGGTTAAAAGGGTAATAATTAGCTTAATTGAATTCATAATGCGGTTCCTTAATATTTTTATTTATTCCTTAACAGACCGGATAACGATTAAATTTCATTCATAAAAATCTGCTATGAATGTTTTACACTACTTGGGTGAGTTTTGCTGTGAGTTGTTTGCAAAAGAGTTGGCTATTTTCTGCTAAAATAACCAACTTCGGTAGCTTGACTAATTATCTGGGTTTCCTTGATGCGCACACGAATTAAAATCTGCGGTATAACGCGGCCTGATGATGGCTTGGCAGCTGCTAGCATGGGCGCGGACGCAATTGGGCTGGTGTTCTATGCCAAAAGTCCGCGTGCGGTGACAATCGAGCAAGCGCAGTTAATCTGCAGAGTATTGCCGCCATTTGTGACCACGGTGGCTTTGTTTGTAAATGCCGATCCGGCTGAAATTCGCAAAACTATCGAGGCGGTACCGATCGATGTGCTGCAATTTCACGGTGATGAAGTGCAAGCCGACTGCATTGGTTACGGTTTACCCTATATAAAAGCGATTCGCATGCAGCCAAATGTGTCTTTGCCAGAGCAGATTAAGGCCTACGATGAAGCACAAGCCTTGCTAGTCGACGCTTATTCACCGGCAGAAGTCGGTGGCACGGGGGAAGTTTTTGACTGGTCACGCGTGCCTAACGGGCTCGAGTCACCTATAATCCTCGCCGGTGGTCTAAGTCCTGATAATGTCAGTGAAGCAATCGCTGCGGTCAGCCCATATGCGGTTGATGTCAGTAGTGGTGTTGAGGCGGCAAAAGGGATAAAAGACCAAGCCAAAATTTCGGCCTTCATTAAGGCTGCCACCGAGTCAGATAATTAACTGACTCCGTAAAACATGTAACCAGATTGAATATATTATGACAGATTTCATGAACATGCCCGATGATAAGGGTCATTTCGGCCCTTATGGCGGACGTTTCTGCTCAGAAACGCTGATGGCAGCGATTGAAGAGCTGACTACGGCCTATGAGGGGCTAAGTACTAATGCTGAATTTCAGGCGCAATTTGACCATGATTTGAGCCACTACGTGGGCCGTCCGTCACCGCTTTATCACGCTGAGCGATGGTCACGAGAACTGGGTGGCGCGCAAATCTACTTAAAACGTGAAGATCTCAACCACACCGGCGCGCACAAGGTGAACAACACCATCGGTCAGGCATTGCTGGCAAAAGCGATGGGTAAGAAGCGGGTTATTGCTGAAACCGGCGCTGGCCAACACGGCGTTGCTACCGCGACTGTTGCTGCACGCTTTGGCATGGAATGTGTGGTCTACATGGGCGCAGAAGACATTCAGCGCCAGGCATTAAATGTTTACCGCATGAAATTACTCGGCGCCGAAGTGGTGCCGGTGACCTCCGGTTCTAAAACCCTTAAAGATGCGCTCAACGAAGCCATGCGTGACTGGGTCACCAACGTCGACGATACCTTTTATATTATCGGTACGGTGGCAGGTCCTCATCCTTATCCCGCGATGGTACGAGATTTTCAGTCCATTATCGGTCGTGAAGCGCGTGAACAAATTCAAACGCAAGCCGGTCGCTTACCCGATGCCTTAGTTGCCTGTGTTGGTGGTGGCTCGAATGCGATTGGTTTGTTCTACCCATTTTTGAATGACGAAGGCGTTAAAATTATTGGCGTTGAAGCCGCCGGTGACGGCCTCGAGTCAGGTAATCATGCCGCACCGTTATGCGCAGGTAAACCCGGCGTGTTGCACGGCAATCGTACTTATTTAATGGAAGATCCAAATGGTCAAATCATTGAAACACATTCTATCTCGGCCGGTTTAGATTACCCCGGTGTCGGACCAGAGCATGCCTGGTTAAAAGATATGGGCCGTGCGCAATACGTGGCGATTAATGATCAAGAAGCCTTAGCCGGTTTTCATGATCTAACCCGTATTGAAGGTATTTTACCGGCATTAGAATCTAGCCATGCGATTGCCTACGCTACCAAATTGGCACCGACCATGGATAAAGATCAAATTATTATTGTTAATCTTTCCGGGCGCGGTGATAAAGACATTCACACGGTTGCAGCCCGTGAAGGCATCGAGTTTTAATTGTTATGAGTCGATTAGCAGAAACATTTAAGTCGCTGCGTGCGGCAAACCGAAAAGCATTAATACCCTATGTCACCGCCGGCGATCCTAACCCATCGGTAACAGTGCCATTGATGCACGAGATGGTCAAAGCCGGCGCTGATGTGATTGAACTGGGTGTGCCGTTTTCAGATCCGATGGCTGACGGTCCGGTGATTCAAAAAGCCAGCGAACGCGCGTTAGCGCATGGCACCAGTTTGCATGACGTAATGGCGATGGTAAAAAACTTTCGCCAAACCGATGACAAAACGCCAGTGGTGCTAATGGGTTACTTAAATCCAATTGAAGTCATGGGTAATAAAGAATTTGCCCAAGCTGCTTCTGCAGCCGGTGTCGATGGTGCACTAACTGTTGATCTGCCACCAGAAGAAGCAACTGATTTTATCGCTGAAATTAAAGCCGTCGACATCGATCCTATTTTCTTATTAGCACCGACCACCACCGATGAACGAATTCAGAAAATTTGTGATGTCAGTAGTGGTTTTGTTTACTACGTGTCGATTAAAGGTGTGACCGGTGCCGCGGCAACGAATAGTAAAGAAGTGGAAGATAAGTTGGCGCAAATTCGTCGTCATACCGACTTGCCTCTTGGGGTTGGTTTCGGTATTAAAGACGCACAAACAGCTGTTGCGGTGGGTGCACAAGCCGATGCAGTGATTGTTGGTAGTGCACTGGTCAATCAGGCAGAAGCCAATGTAAACACGCCTGATGCGGTGGCACCGGCCATTTGTGAGATATTAAGCTCGATTCGTGCTGCATTGGATGCTTTATAATTCAATGACTTAACAATATATGGCGAAGCAGTGTAAGCATTACACACTTTCTACGCTATAATTCCTGTTTAGCGCCCGAGGTTCGGGTAACTTATTAGGTAATTAACAGAACACCATGAGCTGGTTTGAAAAATTGCTGCCGTCCAAGGCCCGGACAGATAGCACAAAGAAAAGTAAAAATGTGCCCGAAGGACTGTGGACTAAATGTACGGCTTGTAATGCCGTTTTGTATCGTGCTGAACTTGAGCGCAATGTCGACGTATGTCCGAAATGTGATCATCACATGCGCATAGGTGCCCGCCGTCGACTAGAAGCTTTTCTTGATGAAGAAGGGCGCACCGAGCTAGCCGCTGAAGTGTTGCCGGTTGACGCATTAAAATTCCGCGACAGTAAAAAATATAAAGATCGACTTTCCATTGCACAAAAAAATACCGGTGAGACTGATGCGCTTGTTGTCATGAGCGGCAAAGTCAATGACGTGCCATTAGTCGCCTGTGCATTTGAGTTTCGTTTTATGGGCGGCTCCATGGGCTCGGTGGTTGGCGAACGTTTCCGTCGTGCCGCTGAGTATTGCATCGCTGAAGAAATACCGTTGGTGTGTTTTTCTGCCAGTGGCGGCGCACGCATGCAAGAGGCTTTGTTCTCGTTAATGCAAATGGCCAAGACCAGTGCCGTGCTAGCAAAATTATCACGTCGCGGTATCCCGTTTATTTCAGTACTCACCGATCCAACCATGGGCGGTGTGTCGGCGAGCTTGGCGATGCTAGGTGATATTAATATTGCTGAACCAAAAGCCTTAATTGGTTTTGCCGGTCCGCGTGTTATTGAACAAACCGTACGTGAAACTTTACCCGAAGGGTTCCAGCGCAGTGAATTTTTGCTGGAAAAAGGCGCGGTTGATATGATCGTTACGCGCGGCAATATGCGTAATACGATTAGTCGTTTACTCGCCAGCCTGACTCGCCAACCCGCACCTTATATTGCCGACGCTATTTCTGAATTACCTGCTTCTGAACCTGAAGCCGTTGCCGCAGACAGCGAATAGATTGCGAAACCTTTCTTCCGGCTATGCCAGTCTGTAACGCTGACACTTCATTACAAGACTGGCTGGCCTGGCTCGAAACCTTACACCCAAAAGAAATTGATCTAGGTTTAGACCGCATTGCCAAAGTTTATGCGGCAATGGGCTGTTCGCGTCCCGCTGATCATGTCATCACTGTTGCCGGTACAAACGGCAAAGGCTCGATCATTGCGCTGATGGAAACTGCGCTGTTGAACGCCGGCTACACAGTGGGCTGTTACACCTCTCCTCATTTACTGGATTACAACGAAAGAATCCGTATCGCCGGTATTGATGTGCATGAAAAAACTCTTTGCAATGCTTTCGCTTGTGTTGACGAAGCGCGCGGTGACACGTCCTTAAGTTACTTTGAGTTTGGTACCTTGGCCGCTTTTCGTATTATGCAGCGTCATCATCTTGATGTGGCGTTACTAGAAGTTGGCTTAGGTGGTCGACTCGATGCGGTGAATATCATTGATCCCGATGTGTCGGTGATCAGTAGCATCGCGATTGATCATGAAGCCTGGCTTGGCAATGACCGTGAAGCTATCGGTGCAGAAAAAGCCGGTATTGCGCGAGTCGGGCGGCCGCTTATCTGCGGAGATCGCCATCCACCAAATAGTGTGCGTGAGGTTGCTGAGCAACTGGGTGCAAATTTATTGGTGCAAGGTGAAGATTTTGATCATCAAGGGCCCGATGATAACTGGCAATGGTCTGGCCGTTTAGGTGACAAAACCGAGCTTTTGACTATGGATGATTTACCCGCCTCGGCACTCATTGGCCGATGCCAGCGAGAAAATGCCTCAACAGCGATTGCCGCGCTGCAGAGTCTGACAATGTTGCCTGTGGATGCGACAGATATTCGACAAGGTTTGGAATTTGCGCAGCTAGCGGGGCGCTATCAGCAAATAGCGGATTTAACCGTTCAACAAGGTCTGGTGCCGTGCATCGTTGATGTGGCGCATAACCCACATAGTGTCGCTGCACTCGCTCAGCGCCTGAGTGATGATGCGATAGCCGGCCAGACTCACGCTGTTTTCGCGGCCATGGCCGATAAAGATATTGCCGCGATGGTCAAGGAACTGTGCGATTCTGTTGATGTCTGGTACTTAACGACGGTGAAAATTCCACGTGCAGCCGAGGCCGCTCAATTACAAACGGCCTGTGCAAGCGCTGGCATTAGTAGCGAGAAAATACGCAGTAGTGAGACGGTGGAGACAGCAATAGCGGACGCGAGGGCCAATGCCGGACCAAATGACAGAATAGTGGTGTTTGGATCGTTTTATACCGTAGCGGAAGCCATGTCTTTAAAGCTATAATTCAGTCAAGTTTGTAACAGGCAATGTGAGACGTGAAAGACATCAATCTTAAGCAAAGGCTGATTGGCGCTGTGGTGCTAATATCACTTGCCGTGATCTTTGTGCCCGTTATTCTCGATGGCCGCGACCCTGCCCAGCACAGTCTCGACACCACCAATATTCCTGAAAAACCTGAGCGTGAGTTTGTTTCGCGCATTATCCCGTTGCAACAAACTCCTATTCCAGAATCGCCAATTGTCGAATCTGAGTTACCACCTGAAACACCCGTCGCCGGGCCTATTGTCACACCGGGCACAATAAAACCTGCCCCAGCGCCAACGGTTGTCAAAGAGAAAGAAAAGAAAAAAGTGGTGAAACTCCCACGCACCGGCTTAACCGCTTGGGCAGTACAGGTGGGTAGTTTTAGTACCAAGAAAAATGCCTTCGCGCTGCGCGACAAATTACGCGGCAAAGGCTTTAATGCCTTTGTTGATACAGCCTATGAAAAAGAAGATCCTAGTTTCCGGGTGCGAGTTGGTCCCGAGCTAAAACGCACCACCGCCGAAAAGTTGAAAAAGAAACTCGCCAAAGACATCACTGGACGAATGTTCATCGTTAAACACCCGTAATGAAAACTCACACTGATAAAATGGATGCATAATGGTTTGGGTTGACGTTGCAATACTGATTATTATTGGCCTCTCTGCAGTGATTAGTGTGCTACGTGGCTTTGTTCGCGAAGCCTTGTCATTACTCGCCTGGATACTCGCTTTTTGGGTCGCGTTTGCTTTTCACCAACACTTAGCCAGCGTTTTCACTCCCTACATTGATGCGCCGTCGCTGCGTTTAATTTCCGCTTTTGCCTTATTGTTTGTGGTCACGCTTATTATCGCTGCGGTGATTAACAATTTAGTTGCTAAACTGGTTAAAAAGTCCGGTTTAAGCGGCACCGACCGGGTGCTGGGTATCTTCTTTGGTATTGCCCGTGGTGGCATCGTGGTAGCGATTTTAGTACTACTGGCGGGTTTAACCCCCATTCCTGCCGATCCATGGTGGCGAGAATCTATTTTTATAATACACTTTCAAAACATGGCGCTATGGTTGCGAGATTTCTTGCCACCCGATATCGCCAGTAATTTTCGTTATTAGTAATTGAGGTTTGCCGCATGTGTGGGATCATAGGTGTTGTCGGGTATTCGCAGGTTAACCAGACCTTGTATGACGGCTTAACCGTTTTACAACATCGGGGTCAGGATGCCGCGGGTATCATTACCTGTGAAAAAGGGCGGCTACATTTACGTAAAAGTAATGGTTTAGTTCGCGACGTCTTTCACACTCGTCACATGATGCGCCTACCTGGCACTATGGGTATCGGTCATGTGCGTTACCCAACAGCCGGTTGTTCATCATCAGCGGAAGCCCAACCTTTTTACGTTAACTCACCTTTCGGTATTAGCCTCGCGCATAACGGTAACTTAACCAATGCCGACGAACTCAAGCGTGACGTGTTTAACGAAGACCTGCGCCATATCAACACCGAATCCGATTCAGAAGTACTACTGAATATTTTTGCCCACGAGCTACAGCGTCTGGGTAAAGTCCGCATTGACGAGAATGATATTTTTGAAGCGGTTGCCCGAGTCCACCAACGTTGCCGCGGCGGTTATGCGGTGGTGGCAATGATTACTGACTTAGGAATTGTTGCCTTCCGCGATCCAAACGGTATTCGACCATTAGCATTTGGTTCAAAGCAAACAGAGAAGGGCGTTGAATATGTTGCGGCCTCTGAAAGTGTTGCCATCGACGCACTGGGTTTTGAACTAACCCGAGACGTTGCAGCCGGTGAGGCAGTGTTTTTTGATAAACATGGCAAATGTCATACCCGACAATGTGCGCGTAATCCTAAGTTAACGCCTTGTATTTTTGAACATGTTTATTTTGCCCGTCCAGACTCAATTATTGATGAAGTGTCTGTATATAAAGCACGCTTACGCATGGGCGAAATGCTAGCGCGTAAAGTACAACGTGTTTGGCCCGACCATGATATTGATGTGGTGATTCCTATTCCTGATACCAGTCGTACCTCGGCATTGGAAATGGCTAACGAGCTCGGTGTTAAATACCGTGAAGGCTTTATTAAAAACCGTTACATTGGTCGTACCTTTATTATGCCGGGTCAACAGCAACGTAAAAAATCAGTGCGACAAAAACTTAATGCGATTGACTTAGAATTCCGTGATAAGAATGTCCTGCTAGTTGATGACTCAATCGTTCGCGGCACCACATCAAAACAAATTATTCAAATGGCGCGCGATGCTGGTGCCAAGAAAGTTTATTTTGCTTCGGCAGCACCGGCGGTTAAGCACCAGAATGTTTACGGTATTGATATGCCGACGGTGCATGAATTGATCGCCCACGGTCGCAGTGACGAAGAAGTGGCAGAAGTCATTGGTGCTGATAAACTTATTTTTCAAGATTTAGAAGATTTAATTACTGCCGTGCAACGCGGTAATGAAAGTATCACTCAGTTTGATACCTCGGTGTTCAGTGGTGAATACCTGGCCGGCGATGTCACCGAAAAATACTTGCAGCAAATTGAATTATTGCGTTCTGATTCGGCAAAAGAAGAGCGTGAACAAGCCGACGATGAAGGCCTGGATATGCACAACTCTGCATAGTTCTCGGACTCCTCTGGCAGGGTAGTTGACACTGGACGGTCATTTGCCTAGACTTCTTTTCACGGCGCCGATTTGTCTCAGATTGCGGGCGCGTTATAAGTGCAGCTAAAGGGAGGGCAACCTGCTTTAGCGAACGCTTAGTGGGTTTTTTTGTGCCCGCTTAGTGTCTATATTAATTTTTCCGCATAGGAATTAGGAGGCGGGATGTCAGATTCAGAATATCAATTTTCCACGCGAGCAGTGCGTGCCGGTCAGCAGCGTACCCATGAGGGTGAGCACTCTGAAGCCATTTTCCCCACATCAAGCTATGTGTTTGGCAGTGCAGCCGAAGCCGCAGCACGTTTTTCTGGTGAACAACCGGGCAATATCTATTCGCGTTTTACTAACCCAACCGTGCGTAACTTTGAGCAGCGATTAGCTGCCCTTGAAGGTGGTGAGCGTTGTGTTGCCACCGCATCTGGCATGGCTGCCATCTATGCGACTTGTGTTGGTTTGTTGAAAAGTGGCGATCACATTGTTGCGTCGCAGAGTATCTTTGGCACCACCACGGTGATGTTTACCCAGCAATTGGCTAAGTTTGGGATTGAAACAACCTTTGTTTCATTGACTGACTTTGACCAGTGGCAAGAGGCGATTCAAGACAACACCGTATTCTTATTTTTAGAAACACCATCTAACCCGTTAACCGATATTGCTGACATTACAAAATTAGCCGATCTGGCGCATAGCCGTGATTGCTTGTTAGTGGTCGATAATTGTTTTTGCACCCCCGCGTTACAACAACCGTTGGCGTTAGGCGCAGACATCGTCATTCACTCAGCCACCAAGTTCCTGGATGGACAAGGCCGTTGTATAGGCGGGGCGATTGTCGGCAAAGAAGACATCGTTGGTAAAGATATTTATGGCGTGGTGCGTACCTGTGGCCCAAGCATGAGTCCGTTTAATGCCTGGACGTTTTTGAAAGGTTTAGAAACGCTAAACATTCGAATGAAAGCGCATTGCAGTAACGCACAAGAACTTGCGCAATGGTTAGACGACAATGCGGCGACAACCCATGTTTACTTCCCGGGTTTAACATCGCACCCGCAATACGAGATTGCCCAAGCGCAACAGACAGGCCCCGGTGCCGTGCTGTCATTTGAATTGACTGGTGGCAAAGAAGAAGCCTGGCAATTTATTGATGCGACTGAATTAGTCTCTATCACGGCTAATCTTGGTGACACTAAAACCACCATTACCCATCCGGCAACAACAACCCATGGCCGTTTAACGCCGGAACAACGTGCTGAAGCCGGTATTTCAGATGGCTTGATCAGAATTGCCGTCGGGCTAGAAGATATTATTGATCTCAAAGCCGACATGCAGCGAGGCTTTGATGCCATTAAGTAAGCTTCGTTTGAAATAACATGGAAGTCATCTTACTGCCGGGTTTAGATGGAACGGGGAAATTGTTTTCCCCGTTGCTTAAAGCATTACCCGCGTCAGTCAAAGTTCGGGTCATTGATTACCCAACCCAAGAAATTATCTCTTACGCCAATTTAATAGATTATGTAATCGAACGATTACCAACTGACCATGATTTCATGTTAGTTGGCGAATCATTTTCGGGCCCCTTGGCCTATATGATTGCGCAGCGAAATTTAAGCCACCTTAAAGCACTTATTTTTGTCGCCAGTTTTTTGCACAGCCCCAGACCCTTTTTACTCCGGGTCTTTTGTTTATTACCGATAAGCTTTTTAATCTCAATGCCATCACCTCGTTTCTTGTTACGGCTAGTCACCCTTGGTCCGGGCAGTGATCGTCAGATGCAAACCGATGTTTATCAAACAGTAAAGTCAGTGAACCCAAAAGTATTAGCCTCACGATTTCAAGAAATAAACAAATTACGCTTAAAGCCAGCTAAGCTACCAATGCAAATAGCCTACTTGCAAGCGGCGCATGATAGAGTGGTACCAGCACGCAATCTGAAGCCATTTCATCAACTATCAGATGCGCTGAAGTGCTATAAAGTCAGTGGCTCACACATGATTATGCAAACCGCAGCAGAAGATTGCGCCAAGGTCATCGTCAGCGAACTGCAACGATACGAAAACAAAGGAATGCCTTAGCCAATGCCAACCTTGTTCACCCACCCACTTATCCCTATTGCGACAATGAGCTTGTTAGGCAGGGCAGGTATTTCAAGACGGCTACTGTTTGTCGCATGTGTTGTTTCTATTCTCCCTGATATTGATATCTTAGCCTTTAGCTTAGGCATTCCCTATGAGTCACAATTTGGTCACCGTGGCTTCACGCATTCAATAATATTCTCGCTAGGGCTTGGCCTGCTCGCCGTGATGATGCACAAATGCTTGTTATCATCTAAAGGTAAATCCTTTATATTAGTCTCAGTGGCCGGTATTTCTCACGGGGTACTCGACGCACTGACGAACGGCGGCTTAGGCATTGCTTTTTTCTGGCCATTGAATGAAACACGCTATTTTCTACCCTGGACACCGCTAGAAGTATCACCCATCGGTGCCGGTTTTTTAAGTCAACGGGGTGCAGTGGTGTTGGTGTCAGAATTTATCTGGATATGGCTGCCTAGTTTATTGTTGATAAGCAGTGTTTGGTTGTTAAGAAAACTGAAACAAAGAGTAACGCAATGAATATCAGTCACATTGATCATCTGGTGTTAACAGTCGAAGATATTCCACGCACTGTTGAGTTTTATTCTCAAGTGTTTGGGATGGAAGTCGCTAATTTTGAAGCCAATCGTATGGCGCTTAAATTTGGGCAGCAAAAAATAAACTTACATCAGGTGGGCGATGAACATCAGCCACATGCAAAAAAACCAACCAGTGGTTCCGTTGATATTTGTCTTGTCAGTCAAACGCCTATCGATATTGTATTAATGGAATTGCGTGAAAAAAAGATTGAGTTGATAGAAGGGCCAGTGATGCGTACTGGCGCCACCGGTACCTTATTATCAATTTATATTAGAGACCCTGATCAAAACTTAATTGAAATAAGTAATATCAAGCAAGAAGGACAAGCATAAATATTCAAAAGGAGAGGGTAGAACAATGAAACGACTAATATTGTCATGTGTGGTGGTTTTTGTTTTGGTGTTTTTCTATGAATGGATTTTCCACGGGTTAGTCTTGAAAGACATGTATCTACAAACAGCCTCTTTCTGGCGCCCAGAAGAAGAAATGTTCACCTACTTCCCCTGGCTGACCTTTGGCCAATTTTCTTTCGCGATTCTTTTTTGTATTCTTTACGCCCGTTCTAAGCCTCAGGGCGGGGTAATGGATGGTCTTCGCTATGGCATCTTAATGGGGCTATTCGCATCTTCGACCTACTATATCTGGTATGCCGTTTCGCCATACCCCTTAACACTTATCGCCGCCTGGGTTGTTGGTGAGACATTAGTGTTTGTGCTTGCCGGTGCTGTGTTGGGATTTATGTATCGGAACAAGCATTGAAATTGATGCCACCCGAATAGATTAGCCACCATGCCTGCACGCGAAGATTTATTAGCGATTTATGCCGCCGCACTAAAGAAAGTGAACGGTCGCCACTGTGTCAGTGAAGCATTAAGCTTAAATAGCTTCACAGACAAAGTCATTGTCGTTGCCATCGGCAAAGCCGCAAGCAGTATGGCGCAAGGCGCTTGCGATGCACTGGGCGACAAAATAACCGAAGGCCTGTTAATTACCAAAACAGGTCACGGCACAACACTACCAAACTTCACCTGCATTGAATCAGGTCACCCTCTACCCGATGAAAACAGCTTACTCGCTGGCCAGGCCTTGCTGGACTTATTACAACGCAGTTCTACAGATGCCCAATTTCTTTTCCTTATCTCTGGCGGTGCCTCGGCATTAGTAGAGGTTCTACCCGAAGGACTTAATGCGGACGATTTACAACGCATTAATAACACCCTGTTATCCAGTGGCTTAGATATTCAACGCATGAACAGAGTCCGCACTGCCGTGTCTGAGATTAAAGGTGGGCGTTTAGCAAAGTATGTGAGTAACCGCCGGACCTTGTGTCTGCTAATCTCCGATGTCATCGGCGATGATCCAGCAGTAATTGGTTCGGGGCTATTAGTCAAACCAGCAACAAGCTTGCTCGATCTCGCTGATATAACGCTACCCCCATGGTTAACCTCATTAACATCGCTGGCCAGTTCGCAACCATCAAGCAACGATAGTTGCTTTGATAAAATTGAAACAAAAATACTCGCTAGCATCAAAGATGCTTGCCAAGCCGCGGCCAACGAGGCCGAGAAATTAGGCTACGATGTTTTCCACCATCAAGACTTGTTTTGCTGTGATGCAGAATCAACTGCAAAACGGCTAGCAACACAATTATTAGAATCTAACCCGGGCTTGCATATATGGGGCGGTGAAACGACTGTAGAGCTACCTGACAAAGTAGGAAGAGGTGGCCGTAACCAACATTTAGCACTGGCTGCCGCCGAGGTCATTGCTGGCCACTCTGACTGCTGGTTATTAGCAGCCGGCACAGACGGCAGTGATGGCCCCACCAGTGACGCGGGCGGATTAGTCGATGGTGGCTCGACAGATCGAATGCAATTGCATCAAATAAACAGCCACGAAGCATTACAACGTTTTGACGCAGGCACTGCACTAGAAGTGAGTGGTGATTTAATCACCACAGGACCCACAGGCACCAATATTATGGATATTGTGCTTGGGTTAAAAGGTTTATAGATTTTATCTCGAGTCCTTGTTGAATGTTAAATACTGAAATTTATTTCTACAAAGGTATCACTTACACTATGTTAGTATGCTAATAAGCAAATACGACAAAGGAAGTGGTATGTCTAAGATAAGATGATTTCCGAACCCAAAGAAATGGATGAAATATACGAGGCTGTTGTACCTGAATCAAAAAGGTAGGCAATTGTTAAACGAGATTCTAACTCTAAGAAGTGAGTTTTGATGCTGCTCTCCTAAAAATCTAAAGGTGGAATATGCTAAGTTTTAATGTTAGCGAAAGTCGCATTTTAGAAACCAGGTCAGCCTTCGTGTTTTTAAAACTCTATAGATTGATAAGAATGGCGGTGTTTTTTATTAGTATAAATATGGATAATTACTTATGGAATCTGAAGTTAGTAAATTAGCAGAAAAAATATCTTCCTATGAGGTTAATTTTGTTCATCTCCAACATAAATTGGAAGCCCTTGAAAAAGACTATAAGAATTTGGAAAAAAAACATAGTAGCTTAGGTGAGAATCATAGCCATCTAAGTGAAAATTACCGGTCACTGGTCAATAAGGCTACGATATTAGCAGGTGTGTTTGTTGTTGTTGCTGGGGCAGGTATGTTAAAGGTAAGCAATGTTTCAAATTCTGTTGATGAAATATTAGAAGGCGATGAAATCGAGATTGTTAAAAATACAATTGGTACATTTTCAGAGCGCATGAAACTAAATGCTCAAGCATTAGAGGAAGCTGAATTTCGTGTTAATAATATAAATGAAGAGATGAATAAAAAGGTAGTAACAAGCATTAATTTGAAAATGAAAAACGTTGATGATGAATTGATCGAGAGAATAAATAAATTACCATTTGATCAGCATGTTAAAACTGCCGCAGAAAATTATTGGCAGAACCTTAAAGTAATTGACGTAGAAGAGTTAACGATTTCAAAAAATGGAACGAAGCATATTAGTATGTCATCACAAAACGGAGGGGCAAGCATAATTTTATATGGTATTAATGACACGGAGTCCATAACGCTGGAAAGTAGTGCTTTCGATGGCGGAGAAATAAGTCTTAGTGATAGAAGATCGGTTGTTTGGAGTGTCAACGATAAGGGAATGATGCATTCTAAGTTAATCGGGATTTCTGGGGTTGAAAAGAATATAGTAGAAATAGGGCATGATAGTACAAATGGTGTAATTAACCTATTTGGTGTGAATAAAGAGCCATCAATAATCTTATCCGCCGACAAAGAGTATGGGCAAATTGATATTAAAGATCATACTAACAAAGAAGTCTTGACCATGACTTTGGCAAAGTTAAAATTCAGCAAAATTGGAACCACATCTTGGAATGGGACTAATTATTTGGTACCGGTGAAATCCACAAAAGGTGTAACTGATGTAAGAAATATATTGATGGAATAATAAATTATGGGCACAGAGTGCTGAGTGCTTGATTATCTATTATTGATATGATTTCAGTTGAATATATTATAACTTAAAACTGGGGTCAGACCCTATATTTTTGTCATGAGGAAGTAATTGAGTATCTTGAAATAAATGGTGCTAAGCAAAAACTTAACAAGACAATCAGCTTCGTGCGCAAACTACTCGCGCCTGACTCTCTTTACGTCGAGCCGATTATTTTAACGCTAGGTATATTAAGCAATGAAAGACATCATTAATGAAATAGATTCAAGAATAAAAAGCCCTTTATTTGGGTACTTTATGTTTTCGTTAATTGCGATAAATTGGGCTCCATTATTTTATTTGATTATGGATGCCGGGCCCGTTTCTGAGCGAATTAAATACTTTCGCCAAGGAACAGATTCATTTTCTTTATTTTTATATCCATTATTAGTGGCTTCAGTATATTCAATTGGGTACCCATGGCTACATTATTTATTTATTTTTCTAGGAACCAAACCTACAGAGCTAAAAAATTCGTTACAGGCGGAATCTGAGCATAAACTTTTAACTAAGAAACAGGAGCTTGAAGATGCTCGAAGTGAAATCCTTAAAAGTGCGGAGAAAGAACTTATAGAAAGAGCTAAACGTGATGTAGAGCTGAGTGAAATCGATGATGAAAAAGTTAGGGGGGAGCTCGAGTCTGAGATAGTCCAGCTACGAAAAGAAAGGGACAAGATGAGAGTTGATACATTTCAAAGCTTAGGCACAAAACAATCTTCTTTAACTAAAGAGCAAGAAGAAATTATTAGGCTTATTACTGCACAGGGTGGTTCAATGAATGAAGTTGAAATAATTAACAACTCAAACTACGATAAAGTTAAAACAGAATATTATCTAGAAGACCTAGAAAATAAAGAATATCTATCTAAGGACTATAAAGCATCGCCTATTAGCGCCTATGTTTACAGTTTAACTACAAAAAGTAAAAAAATCATGGTAGAGCAAGGTGTTGCGAAATAAAAAATTCTAAAAAACCGGGGTTGGTAATCATGAGGTCATAGCACTTGATTTGTTACGCTTTTTAATTTGTTTTGAATGTCAGCGAGGCCCAACGGCTGTCCCACACAACATCGCTATCTTCTAAAGTTTTTTTATCAGGCAATACCATGTGCACGCTGTTGAGAAGGTATTCAGCATTCGGGATAAATTGAAATGTCGCCAATCCTGCCTCATCCGTTATGGATGTGGTTTCGGTTAATTTACCTTGCGCACGAATAAATACACGAAAATATTTGTTTGCAAACGGCTTACCCTGCCACCAAAGCTTTGCCGTAAGAGGAGTGTTTTCTGCCTTAGCCAAACGCGGTTGCAATACCCATTCAAACGTTAAGCCGACTTTTTTGTCTTCGCCGTTGCTGTTCTCGACGTGAACTAAGGTTTTAGTATAGCGACGAAAACTCTCAGTGAAACCGACCATCGGCAGCCCGCGTTTTTTATGCGCTTGGAGTACCCAATCTAAGCCTTCATCTTGGGTAAATTTTTTAAACTTACCCGGCTCAGTATAGGTCAAATTAGTTGGCTGAGAGGTGACTGCAAATAGGTGCAACCCTTTGCCCAAAGTTGATTTCGCAATAGCAGGGTAGGCGCCAAAGCGCGGTGTTATCTTGCGAGTAACGTCGCCCACATAGAGGTTCATTGTTTCAACCTCATCGGGTAGATATGCGTGACTATTCCCTTTAAACTGTTGACCAGTCTTAATATTGATCTGGATGGTCTCACCCTCTGAGAAGATAAACTTGCCAGGTTGAAGCCAGTACTCATGCGCATTGAGAGGCAGGCTGAGCAGCAAAATAATAAAAATAGCAGCGAAACGAAAAACAATTTTAATAGACATAAACACCTTTAATGATGACTTTAACCATGCTCACACAGGTCTACACTTTACACCGATTCTTTACGCTTGTAATCGTACTAGGTTTGGCAAGCTTGTTTACACTGCCCGTTTGCGCACACGAAATACGGCCTGCCATTATTGACCTTAACATCAATGACAATGCTGACTATACAATGTCCATTCGCTTGAACATTGAAGCCATCATGGCGGAAGTAAGCCCTGAACACAGTGACACAGATACCTCACCGAATGCACAGCGGTATAATACACTGCGCGCACTTCCCCCGGCGGCAGTCGCAAAGGCCTTTAAACAATTTCAAACGCTTTTTCTGAGTGGCCTTCAGCTACAGAGTAATCTCGGCCGCTTAACCCCTAGTATCGACAAATTAGACATTGCCGAGGTTGGCGATATTACTCTGGCACGCGATACAACGATTTACTTATCTGGACGACTGCCCTTTAACACACAGTCATTGACGTGGGGCTGGCAAACAACTTTCGGCGCCAATGCGCTGCGGGTATCAAGCAACACACAGCAAGATCTCTATACCGTGTATCTACAACCCGGCAAAACTAGTGAGTCGATCGTGCTTAGTGGCATCGTCAAACAATCTAGTTGGCAAATCTTCAGTAACTACCTAGTCATCGGTTATGAACATATCGTGCCGAAAGGACTCGACCATATTCTATTTGTTATCGGTCTGTTTCTACTCAGCCTTCGACTCGCACCTCTACTATGGCAAATCACCAGTTTCACCATTGCCCACAGTGTTACATTGGCACTGGGCATACTCGGCATCGTGACGATACCCGCCAGTATCGTCGAACCGTTGATAGCACTGTCGATTGTCTATGTCTGCATCGAAAATATGTTGTCTGACAAGCTACATAAATGGCGACCCATCATTGTCTTTTCATTCGGCTTGTTGCACGGCCTTGGCTTTGCCAGCGTGCTGGGGGAGATCGGACTCAACAGCAACCATTTCATCACTGGCCTTATCGCCTTTAATGTTGGCATCGAGCTTGGCCAACTCAGCGTGATCGCCATTTGCTTTTTCGCCGTGACGATCTGGTTCAAGCATAAAACCTGGTACCGGCAACGCATCACAATTCCTGCTTCCAGCGTTATCGCCTTGATTGGTGGCTATTGGTTTATCGAGCGGGTGTTTATTCTGGCTTAGGAAACCATGTTCCTGCAGATTCTTTGGGCTAACAGGCACGTCATGGATATTGTGCTTGGATTAAAAGCCCGCATTTGAAAAAGCTTATAGATTCTAGCCCCGATCCTTCCCCAGATTATGTGCTTTAAGGGAGTCTATCACGACATTATTATAAGCTTTTCTTTGGTGTGCGGTCTTGTTTCCCGCCTACGGTGTATGTAATGGGTGTAGTCTTTGTTCTAACGCCCTTGAACACCCGGCGCATATCTTTGTGGTCGTCGACGCTCATCACCATCTTATCAACGATGCTTTTGTCCGATAGGCGACTTAATAGAAAGAGTCGACTAAAATGAAATGATAGGCAGTTAACGACCCAGAGCAGCCATTTATTGTTTAAGGTTTATAAAATGATATTAGAGATTAATTATATTAACTATACGGACCGGAACGGGTCCGTATAGTAACTGTTAGCTGTTATTAGGACTGCAAAATATAAATAGTTATGAGTTGGAATAAAACATTCAGGAATAGTCTGGAGCAATTTTCCAAAGAACATTGGAAAGATGAAGCTTTTTATAGTAAGTCACTCGATGAAAGTTTTGCCATTGATAGTGAATCTTCGGAAACTGACATTTTCCAAATTACATGGCAGGCTTTATCCCATAGCTATGTAAGTAAGGCACTTTATCACATGGAGAGACTTACAGAAAAATGTGAGTCACCTATTGAAGAAGCAATGCTAATGGCCCTTTGCATAATATGCCATGAATATGCTGATAATGTGAGATATAAAGTAGAGAATCATAAATTTGGAGATCTAGAGGAAGGGATTGATAGTTTTTTAATCGAGCCACAGGCGGTAATCGGAAAATACAGGGCAGATTTTTTATTAACATATGGTGGTTACATCAAAAATGAAATTAATGGAGAGTATGAATGGAATACTCGGAAGTTAATTATTGAATGTGATGGGCATGACTTCCATGAGAAGACAAAAGAACAAGCAGCGAGGGATAAAAAGAGAGATAGAGAGCTGCAGGCAGAAGGGTATAAAATATTTCATTTTACAGGTTCAGAAATATGGCGGGACATATTTGCAAGAGCAAAGGAGGCAATAAAAATGTTAATTAAAGATCTCGGGCCTGTTGGGTAACGCAGCTAACAATACGCTCGTGTGGGATGCTACGCCGCAATGCGGCTCGCACCCCATAGCTTAACCGTTATTGAGTGTTCGCTTTCTCGTATAAATGGTATCTCTTGAAATAATGCTGAAGGGCTGCTGTTGGCCGGACTGAGACTAACAATATAATATGGCGAACTAGTGTTATCGACCCGAAGCAGACATTTTGAAAAGAAGTGGTCTATTAAATTGCGGTTTATAGAATGAGGCAGTGAGTGGTAGTCACAAGCATAAAGCTGGTGTTTAAAACAAATGTTAGATTATATGTTGAGGCGAGAGGCGTTGGCTACAGAAAATGGAAAATCTTTAGAGGATATAGATTCAATGGAAATTGGTGGCCCAATAAGATCTGATGTTCGTGACTTTGTAGAAGCTATGCTGAAAGAATCAGACAGAGGATGTGTGTTAATAGGTGCAGCATATCTTGATGATGCATTAGAGGAAATGTTGCGAACGAATTTCTCTGGAGATGAAAATGTAGTCAAGAAAGTTGTTTCACCGTTATTTAAAGGTGGCAATGCACCCCTAGGTACATTTTCGGTAAAAACAAACATTTCGTTTGCGCTTGGGCTAATTAATAATGAAACTTTTAAAGCACTTAACAATATTCGTAAGGTGAGAAATGAATTCGCTCATAAAGCAGGCCCTGTGGTTTTAACAGATCAGCGTGTTAGCGTGATAACTTCAAAGTTGGAAAAGTATTTGCAAGAAATATCAAGTGCTTTGCTCGGAGCGGTTGAAGATATCCTAGAAGAAAATAAAACTGATAATAATAAGACCGGCTTCAATCCGAAATATCCTTTTTTAAATATTGAAAAGGTGGGGTTTTCATTGGCTGTGGGCATGATCGGAAGTGAAATAAATAAAGGTAAGAGGCGCGCTGAATAGATATTTAAATAATATGTTATCAGTACTGCCGGAATGACAGCTTTTGGCCGGGAACAGTCCAAAGTTGCTTGTAATACAGATATTAAATTCAGTAAACCTAGTTTGTTTCTGAATATAACAGTGAGGTATGAATAGTGATTCGAGTTATGGTCTATATTCTCTTATTGGTTACATCTCAAATTGTTATTGCAGATGTAAAAAAGCCTAGTAGTAAGGGTTCCGCTTCTTATGCCTTTGCCTTGGATGGCCTTGATACAGGAAATCCGTTAATGGGTAATTCTTTAGCATTTGTATACAGGTCATTGGGGTTGCCAGATCGAGTTAATATTAGAAAAGCTGATGCTCATTGGGAAGTTGATTTAGAAGCAACGCCAGCAGATCTGGTGTTTTCTGGATTTAGTATTACCACACTTTACTACCGTGATGGTTATGTGAAAAAAGGAACCGATTATCTCTCCCCAGGACCGTATTATGAAGGAAGGAAAGTAACCGGTATCCGAGTTTACGGGGGAAATGTATCTGTTCGGTTAGGTCTTAATATTGGTGTATCAAAACAAACTGTAATCAATAAATTAGGTAAATCTTGGCACGCTCAGAGTGCCCGAGATAATGTTCTTCATTATGTTGCAGATACTGAAAGCCAAATAGGCATAGCTACTCGTGTTAGTTTCCATCTTGATGATAAGGAACAAGTTAAAGAAATTATTTGGTCCAGAGAAAGCGGGCATTAGATTATCTCTGAATGATTGAACGACCGGTTGAGGCCACCGCCGAAGGCAGTCATGACAAGAAAAATATGGCCAATCAGAATAGTGGCTTTTTAATCATGGGGTCTAATCATGGGATCAGAGTACTTGATTCTTTTAATAGAATTAGTAACTAGCAAAGGATAATGCTTGTGAAATGGATAGCTATATTACTATACGTAATGATTCTGGGGATCGAACATAGCGTTGCTGATACCACCGCCGATTCTGTCCAGCAGAATTTAGCAGAGGCAATATACAAGGCTCAAGGTTTCCGATCTGATAGCATCCATAGGCAAAAATCTTTCAGCATCAATGATGGAGAGATTACCATTTATGTCGATATAAAATCTAAAGACGAATACGGGTTATGGCTGAAATCTCGAAAAATGAGCGACTTGATGTTTATGTCGGCATCGATGGAAAAAATCAACAATGTGCGTTGCGATATAAGTGCCTCATTAGAGTTGATGTATCGTGGTAGCAAGACTGGGTTCATTAATGTAGCAATATGCTCAGGTAATGAAGTGCCTGCACAAAAAAGTCATCACCTCAAACAAAAGACTTACCTCGATGAGGTTAGAGTGCTACTGGGTGGCGACACTGATCTGTCTAAGCTTAAAAAAGCATTGAGTACGCAGTTCTCATTTTCGATGCTTCAACTTGAAGAAGGTAAGCTCCGATATGATTATGATGTTGTCGTTATCGGGCATGGAATTGGGATTGTGAATACAATGGTGCTGTTGGATGAGAACAAACAACGTTCCCTTGTTGTTCAATATCATTCTGAGAAACAAAAGTGTCAGAGCTTCGACCACTTACGGAGTTGCGCTGAGAAAAATAGATTTTTAGAACTGTTGATGAATACGATGATAGCAGAATTGTATGACTAAGCTGGTGTAAGGATAACTCCTTTTCTTGCAATATTCACACTAGCTATTTAAGAGAACGTTAGTAGTATGAGAGAGATCGAACAACTACCAAAATATCAAGCATTTGGCTTATCGCTGGGTATTTTATCTGTGTCGGATATTCAAGCTTGGGTTGATGCTCGAATTAAGGAGACTGAATCTCCCTCTGAGCAGTTAATTGATTTGGCCTTCTCAAAAGACAAAAAAGGTTATGATTTGCATAGTGTTTTATTAAGCATCGATAATGCAGGAGATAAGTATGAGATTGTTCGTGCTCTACTAGCAAAGGTTAATGATTCTGATTTAAGTCAGCTTAAATATTGTCGTAACTTGGCAAAATTACTCGAACATTTCGCTATTGATTGTAATTATGATGTTCCAGATGACTTAAACGCTATCTATGGTTTCGATGATGAGTATAATCTTGCAGAGCAAGGCATATATTCTTCTTTAGAGAGTTGGTATGAGGATTTCAAAAATTTTGTTATAGGTTTTCGTGAAAACTACTAATAATTAAATTCAGCTGTCTTTAAAAGTCTCTCTTTACTCTACTTTTTTGAACGACCTTTAAACGCTAACGGAATCAGTTTGTGTCACAATACAAAACCCTAAAAGATAATGCTTACGCACTTGTCTGTGCTTGCACCGGCAGTAATAATCACGCTGCCGAAAGCGCAGGCTATGATGATGTGTTCGCTTTGTTAATGTCTGATGTGAAGCACCCAAGGATTAAACACTTTTTAGCGCGGCTGTCAGATGAAGCTGGATTGAGTGACAGTGAGTGCAAAATATTGTTTGACGGCTTAGCCGCCGAGTATCGGTAGTCTGAACGGGTCAAATATCGTACTAAGGCGCTAAATCAGTTAAAATAGCCGTCATGATAGGCGAGAAAACAGGGATTAGACCCTATGTTTTGTGCGTTTAATAAATTCTTAAGAATTAATATCTAAAATCAATATCTAAAAATTAATTAATATTAGGGGAGTTATATTGTGAACAAAAATATTCTTATCATGCTGGCGGCATCAACACTGATACCGGTATGCGCCAATGCAGAAAGTAAAGGTCACGGTGGTCATTCAGCCGTTTCTGATCAAGTGATTGCCAAGCAGCATGCAGCGCTGGCAAAAAATACAAAAGGTAAAGGATTCGGTCCTCAATCGCCTCGCGATATCGACTCAGGCGCGGGTAGTAATGGCCGTGCATTCAATACGGCACCTGCCTATACGAGTATGAGTTTGTGTAATATTCATTTTCATAAAAATGCTGAACATAAGGGTGGCGAATTTACCAAGTATGCGGGTAACGGTGATGGTCACGGCTACCAAAGTGGTTATAAGTATTCTGGTAAGTTAACGGCTGCGGAGTTAAAACCGGCCAACAAAAATGTTTGCCCGAGTAAACACGGTGGTCTTTCCTCAGGTGACACGATTGAAGTTCACTACGTTCACACAACCGCTCAGGTTAAGCCAGGACCGACCTTGGGTGCTTGTTTGAGTGAATCGATTAAGAATCCTCAGTTGCGTGTAGAGACTCAGGTTTATGTCTTAGTCAATGACAGTAATGCCCTCGACTTCAAGAAATTGACAACACACGGTTTGAAAAACGATCTACATCAAGCATTGTCCATTCCTAGCAATACAGGTGCACCTGTTCAATACGCCGGTTCAACCACAGGGCCTGGATACAATGAGAAGGGTTCGCCATTTCAGGTTAGCTGGAGTGTTCGTCCTAAAGTGGCCAAAGTTAACATTGATACAGTAGGAGCTTGGTGTGAAGGCAATGTGTTTAACGAAGACCATGCGCACGGTGTCAGAAATTTGGTCAACAATCCTGATCTGATTTCTGAAATCGGTCGATAATTTAAGTTAGTTAAATGACTTAGTTATTGCTCAATAGTTGACCCTAAACAGCCGCTTTTAGCGGCTGTTTTTGTTTGGGCGCAAATATCGTACTGAGGAGCTAAACCAGTTAAAATAGCTGCTCTGATATGAAAGATTTATTCGACATCGTTGAGGCTTGCCTACAAGTCGCTGATCCGGCTGAAAAATGCCGGATGACCGCGCAAGCCTATGAAGACTGGCAAGCCGGTAAACTGACGATTAACGAGCAGTCTCAGGTAAAAACTATTGATGAACCGGGCCGCCCACAGCGGCCAAAGCTGGTTCTGCAAAAGCAATTGAATGGCCGCAAACTGGGTAGCGAAGAGGGTCATGCGGCACTGATTCATTCAATTGCCCACATTGAGTTTAATGCGATTAATCTGGCTTTAGATGCGGTGTATCGTTTTCGTGATATGCCGGAAGATTATTATGCCGACTGGTTAATGGTCGCCAAAGAAGAGGCTTATCATTTTCAATTGTTGCGCGCGCATTTAATCGAACTCGGTTATGATTACGGTGATTTTGATGCGCACAATGGGTTGTGGATGATGGCGCAAAAAACCGCCCACGATGGCATGGTGAGAATGGCATTAGTACCACGTGTGTTAGAAGCGCGCGGTCTTGATGTGACACCACCGATGATTAAACGCCTCAAGCAACGTGGCGATCAGAGGGCGGTTGATATTCTAGATATTATTTTACGAGATGAAATTGGTCACGTTGAAGTTGGCACGCGCTGGTTTCGTTATTATTGTGATCAGCGAGAGCTAGATTCTGAACAAGTGTTTAGTCAATTAATTAAAGAATATATGTCGGGTAAGGTTTACGGGCCATTTCATTATGAAGCGCGTCGCCAGGCCGGGTTTAGTGAACAAGAATTAACGATGTTGGATAACCAACATAAGGGAGTATGAAGTTGAATCACCCATGTTTTAAATCAATCTCAGTGTTATTTTTTGCTACGGCGTTACTCACAGCTTGTGACAAAAATGAAACTGAAGTGAACACACAGCCAGCAGTTGTCACAGAGATGACCGCAGATGAAACTATTATGTTGTTGTTTGATGTGATTGAACCGGGTGTTGATGATTATCAAACCCGACTGATCATCACCAGTGATTATATCCGCATTGATGAAAACACTGATGAGAATAACTTCGTCTTAGTCGAACGTAAGAAAGATACTGTTTACAGTGTCTCTGATGATAACGACGCTATTTTAGTGGTAAAGAAATTGCCGGTTGATATCGAATCGCCTGTCGCGCTTGAAGTTTCCATTGACCGCAGTGAAATCAGTGGTGAAGGTGTGCCCGATGTGGGTGGCCGCTCAGTGGTTCAATATGAATTTAAAGTCAATGACAAAGTGTGTCATCAAGCGTTGATTGCGGAAGGACTTTTGCCGCAGGCGACTAAGGCGATGGCTGAATACCGGTTTATTTTAGCCGGGCAACATGCCTCAACCATGCAGTCGGTACCGGATGATGTGAATAACGCTTGTGATTTGGCCGAACATATTTTCTACCCTGATCGGCACTTACAATTTGGTTTACCAATTCAGGAACGTGACCCGAAAGGTAACAAACGAACCTTGGTTGATTTCAATAATACCTTTGTGGCGGATAAGAAGTTATTTGTGTTGCCAGCGGATTTTGGTCGATTCAGTATTGATGAGTTAAAAAACACTGCTCAGCAACCCGCTCAGAGTGAACCTGCTCTGTAGTAAAGATTTAATGGCGAACGGTTTCTAGCTCGCAACCATTTTCATCACAGACTAACACGCTACCCACTTTGTCCCAGTCGCCGAGTACAATGCGGCGCGCTGGGCCACTGTCTAAGTTTAATTCATGAATAGCGGGGCGGTGAGTATGACCATGAATCATCTGCGTGACGTTAAATTCATGCATGTTTGATTTTACGGCTTCATCGTCAACATCAATAATCGCGTTACCTTCATCTTGTAAATGACTGCGACTCATAGTGCGATAAGCTTGCGCTTTCTCAATTCGGTTTTCTAAGGAATGTTGTAAAAAGTCCTGTTGCCAGGCATCGCCGCGCAGTACGACTCGTGATTGTTGGTGTTCAACATCATCGGTGCAAAGGCTATCGCCATGCAGTAGCAAGGTGGGTTTGCCATATAAATCAATAACAGTTGGATCGTCGAGTAGCGTGCAACCGGTACGAGCAGCGAATTCGTTACCAATTAAAAAATCACGATTACCGTGCATGACATAAACTGTAACACCACTTTTAACAACCTCAGCAATGATGCTAATGAACTGTTCTATTTCAGCACGGTTGTCATCGTCACCAACCCAAACTTCAAATAAGTCACCAAGAATATACAATGCCTTCGCATCACCAACTTGTTCACGCATAAAATGGGTAAACAAGTCAGTGAGGTGAGGTAGCTTTGCATCAAGATGCAAGTCAGAAATGAACAGCGTACGCATGAAGGGGCTTACCCGTATTTAGTCTTCGCTGCCATCTTCAACAACTTCAGCACTTTCGATGATCACATCTTCGACGGGTACGTCTTGATGCATACCGCTGCTGCCGGTTTGAACACCTTTAATTGTTTCAACTACGTCCATACCGTCAACGACTTTACCGAATACACAGTAACCCCAACCTTGATCTGTTTTTGAACTGTGGTTAAGAAAGGCATTGTCTTTCACGTTAATAAAAAACTGTGATGATGCTGAATGCGGCTCATTAGTACGCGCCATGGCTAACGTGCCGTTGAGGTTTTCTAAACCGTTGTCGGCTTCATTATTAATTGGATCACGGGTGGTTTTTTCTTTCATGCCCGGTTCCATGCCACCACCTTGAATCATGAAGTTACTAATGACGCGGTGGAAAATGGTGCCGTCGTAAAAACCATCTTTAGCATATTGCAAAAAGTTTTCAGCGGTCTTCGGCGCTTTTTCAAAATCAAGTTCAATGGAAATGACACCATGATTTGTATGCAGTTTGATCATTGTTGTAGCCTTGTTTAATTTTTTAAAAAAATAGGAAAGTTATAGGATGCTAACTTTAGTGATAACAATCGCTTCACGTGGCGCATCTTTAGGGAAAGGGCCACCGGGACCTGTTTGCACTTGTCTAATTTTATCAACAATATCCATGCCCTTAACAACTTGACCGAATACCGTGTAGCCGTAGCCACGGGTAGATTTATCTTTGAAGTTAAGGAAAGTGTTGTCTTTCACATTAATAAAAAACTGTGAGGTGGCTGAGTGAACGTTACCGGTGCGTGCCATGGCGATACTGCCGCGAACATTTTTCAGGCCGTTATCGGCTTCATTGTTGATCGGATCTTGTGTCGGTTTGCGTTGGTATTGAGCATCGAAGCCGCCACCTTGAATCATGAAATTACTGATCACGCGATGAAAGATAGTGCCGTCGTAGTAGCCAGATTTAGCATAGGCAACGAAATTTTCGACTGACTTAGGTGCTTTGGTGCCATTTAAGAGCAGGGTAATATCGCCTTGATTGGTTTGCATCAGCACTTTAACGTCGCCCTCGGCAGCATTTACTGAGGTGCTTAGTGTCGCGAGCAAACAAACAAAAACGAATCTTTTTGTGATTTTTAACATGTTCGAGCCTTCTTTAACGATGAATGGGGGCAGTTGATGCTTTATCATAGCCATTTTACTGCCAGCGGGAAAGCTGTATTAACCTTATTTTCTTTGTTCCTGAGCGTTGTTTCCGCTAACATGCAGCGCCATAATTAACTAAAAAACGCATCAGCCCCCTTTGTTGGAGAACACGCACTGTGCTGGAAATTTACAATACGCTGACCAGAAGCAAGCAGCCATTTACCCCTATTGATGCAAACAACGTCCGGCTTTATGTTTGCGGCATGACAGTTTATGACTTGTGTCATCTTGGCCATGCACGCGTGTTAGTGGTGTTTGATGTGGTGAATCGTTACCTGCGTAAAATTTACGGCGAAGACAAGGTCACCTACATTCGCAATATCACTGATATCGACGACAAGATTATTACTCGTGCGAATGAAAATGGCGAAACCATTGATGTGCTCACTGAGCGATTTATCGATGAGATGAACCAAGATGCGGACGCATTGAGTGTTCGTCGCCCGGATCAAGAACCGCGCGCCACCGGCCACATGCAACAAATTATCGACATGATCAGTCAGTTGATTAGTAATGGTAATGCCTATGCGGTGGCTAATGGTGATGTCTATTACGCGGTGAAAAGTTTTGAAAGCTACGGCGAACTCTCCGGTAAACAGATTGAAGATCTGCAATCGGGTGCACGGGTAGAAGTCGATTCGGACAAAAAAGACCCACTCGATTTTGTGTTGTGGAAAGCCGCTAAACCTGACGAGCCTTACTGGGATTCTCCTTGGGGTAAGGGCCGTCCCGGTTGGCACATCGAATGTTCTGCGATGTCGACACATTGCCTTGGTAATCATTTTGATATTCATGGCGGTGGCATGGATCTGCAGTTTCCGCATCATGAAAATGAAATTGCACAATCAGAAGCGGCCACCGGCGAAAAGTTTGTGAACGTCTGGATGCATAATGGTTTTGTTCGCATCGACGATGAGAAAATGTCCAAGTCATTGGGTAATTTTTTCACCGTGCGTGAAATTTTGGCGCTGTATACACCCGAGGTCGTGCGCTACTTTGTGTTGAGTAGTCATTACCGCAGCCCGTTAAATTATTCTGATGCACAGTTAGATTCTGCCCGTGCGGCACTAGATGGTTATTACACTAGCTTACGAGACTTAACTCCCGATCTTGCTGCCGATGGCGGTGACGAAGGGCGTGCTTGCGAACAGCGTTTCATGCAAGTCATGGACGATGATTTCAACACCGCGGAAGCATTCGCGATATTTTCTGAATTGCGTCACGCTATTAATAAACAAAAACTGGCCGGTGATACCGATGCAGCCAATGGCTTGGCGGGCGTCTTAGTGCGGCTCGCTGAGATTCTGGGTTTATTGCAAGCTGACCCTGAAGCCTGGCTAACAGGCGCGACTGAGGGAGACGACCCGGAAGCGGAAAAAATCGAAGCATTGATTGAAGCGCGTAATAGCGCAAGAGCTGAAAAACGCTGGGCTGAAGCCGATAGCGCACGTGATGAACTGACTGCCATGGGTATCACCTTAGAAGACGCAGACGGCAAAACACGCTGGCGCCGAGGCTAAAAGGTGCATCCACGTGAAGCATTAGGGAATTTTTAGCCCTAGAATGGGGTCATAGCTTTTAACAGATGTATAATAATAAAATGGCGAAGGGGGATTAAACCATGCAAATTTTGGTATCTATAGTACTCACATTATTGATCACAACACCCACATGGGCGGCAGACGATGCTGGCCGTGTTAAAGAAGATAAAACTCAAGTACGTGAATGGAATACGTTTGCCAATGATTTGTTGAAATTGCATAAACAATTGATTAGTCGTGATGGCCTGGTTAAAACTGAGAAAAAGGGTGGTTACCGAGGTAGGAACGATTTCTACAATGAAATCACTTATCGTGATGCGAAAACTAAGAAAGTGGTTAGCCGCGTGCAATGGGAACTTGAGAACCCTGGCAATGTGCATGTGATCGAATTGTTTTTATACGATGACAAAGGTCGCCTGAGCCATGATTACACGGCGGCATTTCTGGAAAACTACCGTAATGCACCGAATCAAACCTTAGTCGCTGCGCACAGTTATAACGATGGCTTGCATGCCTTTCGTACCTTTGATGCTAGTGGCGAAGCGGTAAACGAAATTTGTGAAGGCACTTACAAAGGTAAGAGCATTGACATCAGTCTTGAAGATTATGAAGTTGAAGATATGCGCAGAGGCATTACTGGCGGACCTGATAAGGCAAATTACAAAGCCTGTTTTGGTAAGCTGGGTCTGACTGCTAGCGCTTACTTGCCACCACGTAAATAGTTACCGCATTATTAACCGTCGTGCGCCTCACAGGCGTCGACGGTGTTTTCCAGTAAAGTCGCGACCGTCATCGGTCCAACCCCGCCCGGCACCGGTGTTATCCAGGCTGCTTTTTCAGCGGCTGCTTTAAACTCAACATCACCGATCAATTTTCCAGATTCAAGCCGGCTAATACCAACATCAATAATGGTCGCACCGGGTTTAATCCATTTGCCTTTAACGAACTCAGGAATGCCAACAGCGGCGACAACAATATCGGCATTAGCGATTTTTTTAGATATCTCGGTGGTTTTGCTGTGACAGACAGTGACGGTACAACGGGCCATCAGTAATTCCAGGGCCATCGGTCGGCCAACCATATTAGAGGCACCAATCACCACCGCATTTAAGCCGGCTAGTTCAGCACCTGTGCTGGCGAGCAACGTCATGATGCCGCGTGGCGTGCAAGAGCGTAAGACAGGATTGCGTTGCGCGAGTCGGCCAAGATTATAAGGGTGTAAGCCGTCAACATCTTTGCCTGGGTCAATGCGCTCAATCACTGCTGCAGAATCAAAGTGAGCGGGTAACGGCAACTGGACTAAAATCCCGTCAACCTGTGGATTAGCATTCAATTCATCAATCAGCTTCAGTAGGGTGGCGTCATCGGTGTCAGCCGGCAAGTCATGGGCGAACGAGGCAATACCGACTTTTTCACAGTTTTGGCGCTTACTGTTGACGTAAATAGACGAAGCAGGATCATCACCGACCAAAATTACCGCTAGCCCTGGGGCGCGTTTACCGGCCGTGAGGCGCTCATCAACCCGTTGTTTGAGGGTATCGAGTAATTCTGCTGCGATTTTTTTACCGTCGATGATTTGCGCGCTCATGGGTCGAAAGTCTGCCTTATATGTTGAAAATTGAATAAGAATTAGCCAAGCAAGCAATTATACCTGAATCAATTAAAGAATTGAGCGAATCTGGATTGACGTTAAAGGGGCGCACGGGTATTATCCCGTGCCTTGTTGAAGAAGGCCTGTGGGCTTACTTCAATAGCAACACGTTCGGGGTATAGCGCAGTCTGGTAGCGCGCCTGCTTTGGGAGCAGGATGTCGGGAGTTCGAATCTCTCTACCCCGACCATTTTTTTGCCGGCGCAGCGTATACTAGCTAGAACATGCGCCTGTAGCTCATTTGGATAGAGCATCTGCCTTCTAAGCAGAGGGTAGCAGGTTCGAATCCTGCCAGGCGCGCCATTTTTTGTGGTTGACGTAAGTAGGTAGAACCACCATTAAAGGTTTATGGTGAGCGTAGCTCAGTTGGTAGAGCCCCGGATTGTGATTCCGGTGGTCGTGGGTTCGAGCCCCATCGTTCACCCCATATCAATCGCAAGATTGCTGTAAAAGAGGCTGAAACGCCTTAATTAAGTATCGAATTGGGTCGTTAGCTCAGTTGGTAGAGCAGCGGACTCTTAATCCGCGGGTCGACGGTTCGAACCCGTCACGACCCACCATATAAAGGGTTGCGAGCAATTCGCGACCCTTTGTTGTATCTGGACAGTGTTCTGCGTACTTGCACGTTTTGTGAGGGAATACGCAGTGTTAGGCGCTGTGTCCGGTTTTTTGTATAATAGCCCGCTTGTTTCAGCTGGGCTATGGTGAGTGCCATTCGGCCTCAGCAAGTAAGTACCGCGCGGGAGTGGTGAAATTGGTATACACGCAGGTTTTAGGTACCTGTGCCGCAAGGCGTGTGGGTTCAAGTCCCACCTTCCGCACCATTTTACTGGGGAGCATTGAGTTGCCAATCAGTGCAGCAATGTCCCCATTTTTAAGAACCATATCGGCTCGCAGCCGATTCGAGGATGTGAGTAATGCAAATTTCGGTTGAAAAACGTGATGGTCTGGAATGCTGTATGACAGTTGAGCTGCCCAAAGAAGATTTTGAGCAGACCGTAGCAAAGCGACTTTCTGAAATCGCACGTACCGTTAAAATGGACGGCTTCCGTCCTGGTAAAGTGCCGCTGAATGTCGTTAAAAAACGCTTTGGTAATCAAGCCCGACGCGAAGCATTAGAAGACTCAGTTCAGTCCAGCCTTTACGAAGCGTTCAGCAAAGAAGACTTGCGTCCAGCCGGTTCACCTAACATTGAATTTGCACCATTAGAAGAAGATGCTGGCCCGAAATACATGGCAACCTTTGAATTGATGCCAGAAGTCGTTACGGCTGATATGAAAGGCGTTAAGATCGAAATTCCTAAAGTAGAAATTTCAACTGCCGATATTGAGGCGACTTTAGAACGTATCCGTGAGCAGCGTCCTGACTGGAAGGGTGTTGACCGTGCAGCCAAAGATGGCGATCGTATTACGATTGATTTTGTTGGCACGCTAGACGGTGTTGCGTTTGATGGTGGTACTGCGCAAGGTGTACCGGTTGACTTAGGCGCTGGTAAGTTTATTCCTGACTTTGAAAAAGGCCTGATGGGTCTGAAAGCTGCAGATGAAAAAAGCATTGATGCGACTTTCCCGGAAGAATATGGCAATAAAGATTTAGCCGGTAAAACAGTTCAGTTTGCGACCACTGTGGTGAGTGTTGAAGAATCATCACTACCAGAAATCGATGACGAGTTTATTAAAACCATGGGTGTCGAAGAAGGCGGCATTGACGCCTTGCATGCACAAATTAAAGACAACATGGAACGTGAATTAGTACAGGCCTTGCGTGAAGTGGCTAAAACAGCCGTCATGGATGCATTGATTGCTGAACACAAAATTGAATTACCGCAGGTCATGGTAAAAGATGAAATTGGTCGCTTGAATGAGCAAATGCGTCAAATGATGGCGCAACAAGGCGTACCAATGCCAGAAGGGCAGCCGGTTAATGAAGATCTGTACCGCGACCAGGCTGAACGCCGTGTCTCATTAGGTCTGATTATGTCTGAGCTGGTTGGCAAGCAAGCGCTGAAAGCCAGCCCAGAACAAGTCGATGCACAGATTGCAGAAATCGCTGGGCCTTACGAAGACCCTGCTGAAATTGTTAGACATTACAGCAATCCAGAGCACCGCGCGGATGTGGAAGCTGTTGTACTGGAACAATGCGTGGTAGATTGGGTCTTAGCGCAAGCTGAAACTGTTGATAAAGAACAGAATTTCGAAGATTTCATGAAAACAAGACAAGGCTAAAGCCACTAAAGGAAATTGATCGATGACCGATAGACTGAACATGGGAATGACAGGCGATATAATGAATTCGGGCTTAATACCGATGGTGGTTGAGCAAACCTCGCGTGGCGAGCGCTCTTACGATATTTATTCGCGACTACTGAAAGAACGAGTCATTTTCATGGTGGGTCAGGTCGAAGACCACATGGCGAACCTGATTGTGGCGCAGTTGTTGTTTCTGGAGTCAGAAAATCCAGATAAAGACATTCATCTGTACATTAATTCACCGGGTGGTTCGGTCAGTGCTGGTCTCGCTATTTATGACACCATGCAGTTTATTAAGCCGGATGTCAGCACTTTATGCATCGGCATGGCCGCCAGTATGGGCGCTTTATTGCTCACCGGTGGCGCTGAAAACAAGCGTTTTTGCTTACCTCATTCTCGGATGATGATTCATCAGCCGCTGGGTGGTGTGCAGGGACAGGCATCAGATATTGAAATTCATGCCAAGGAAATGCTCCTGGTACGGGATCGTCTCAATAACATTATGATGCAGCATACCGGCCAAGATTTAGAGACAATTCAACAAGATACAGACCGCGATAACTTCATGAGCGGCGTCGATGCAGCGAAATACGGCCTGATCGACAAAGTGCTTGATAATCGCGAAGGCTTGGACGAAGCAGAATCTAGTAATGATAAAGGCGACGATAAATAGGTTATTAACCGCTTGCCAAGCGTTCGATATTGGCACTATTGGCGTAAAGCTCTACACTCAATAGTAGGTTAAGCTACTTATATCCTTATGTTTTAAACGGATATAACTGTGATTTATGTACTTGCATCTTCAGGTTAATCCCTGCAAGGTGGTGACTCGACGAAGACTAGTTTTATTTAAAGGTAAGATTATGAGCGATGATCGGAACAATAATGGTGAAGACGGCGAAAAGCTGTTGTACTGTTCATTTTGCGGTAAGAGCCAGCATGAAGTTCGTAAACTGATTGCCGGACCCTCTGTATTTGTCTGTGACGAATGCGTTGAACTGTGTAATGACATCATCCGTGAAGAAGTTCAGGAAAAAGCCTCCTCGGCGCAAGGCAGCAAACTACCGACGCCACATGAAATTAACGACATACTTAACGAGTATGTCATCGGCCAGCCACAAGCCAAGAAAGTTTTGTCTGTGGCGGTTTACAATCATTACAAACGTCTTGAAGTTGAAGGCAGCAAAGCGAACGATGTTGAACTCTCTAAGAGTAACATCTTGCTTATCGGTCCAACCGGTAGTGGTAAAACACTGTTGGCTGAAACCTTAGCACGCTTACTTAACGTACCGTTTACTATCGCTGATGCGACTACCCTAACCGAAGCCGGTTACGTGGGTGAAGACGTTGAGAACATTATTCAAAAACTGTTGCAGAAATGTGATTACGACGTCGACAAAGCCCAAACCGGTATTGTTTACATCGATGAAATCGACAAGATTTCACGCAAATCTGACAACCCTTCAATTACCCGTGATGTGTCTGGCGAAGGCGTTCAGCAAGCATTACTGAAATTGATTGAAGGCACGGTTGCTTCAGTACCGCCTCAAGGTGGTCGTAAACATCCTCAACAAGAATTCTTGCAAGTGAACACTGCCAACATTCTGTTTATTTGTGGTGGTGCGTTTGCGGGTCTGGATAAAATTATTCGTGAGCGCTCTGAGAAAGGTGGCATTGGTTTCGCTGCTGAAGTGAAGAGCAAAGAAGAAGATAAAAACATCGGTGAAATTCTTAGCGACATCGAACCACAAGATTTAATTCGTTATGGTTTGATTCCAGAGTTTGTGGGTCGCTTACCAGTTTGTGCCACGCTTGAAGAGCTGGATGAAGAGGCACTGGTCAGAATCTTAACCGAGCCTAAGAATGCCATCACTAAACAGTACGAACGTCTGTTTGAGATGGAGAACTGCGAGCTTGAGTTCCGCATTGAAGCGCTGAAGGCGGTCGCGCAGAAAGCCATGAGTCGTAAAACAGGTGCTCGTGGTCTACGTTCTATTCTTGAAAACGCATTACTGGATACCATGTATGAGATTCCTTCTCTGGAAAATCTACAAAAAGTCGTGGTAGACGAAAATGTGATTACTGACGAGACGGACCCGCTGATGATTTATGAGCAGTCTGATCAGGCAGCCGCTTCCGACTAAACCAAAAGGCCCCGCTAACTGCGGGGCTTTTTACTTTCTAAGCCCTTGTTTAACGGGCGAAATATTACAAGTAACTTTTTGTGTGTGCGCTTGAGTGTAGACTTGAAATCGCAACATAATGACCCTATATCGAACTTGTAGACAATTTAAGAATCTACAAATAATAAGCCTAATTCAAGCCACAGGGTGCAAACCCTGATAATGCGAGGTCCAGCATGGACAATGAAGAAACAACATCATCGGTCGTTGATGAACAATTAAGTGTGATCCCGGTTTTGCCGCTGCGCGACGTTGTCGTGTACCCGCACATGGTGATCCCATTGTTTGTTGGCCGTGATAAGTCAATTAAAGCGCTGGAAACAGCGATGGAAGATGACAAGAAGATTTTACTGGTCGCACAGAAAAGTGCCGCCCAGGATGATCCGCAACCTGACGACATGTATCGAGTGGGAACGGTTTCTTCAATTTTGCAATTACTTAAATTGCCCGATGGCACCGTTAAAGTATTAGTCGAAGGTGTTGAACGCGCGAAATTACTGCACTTCCTTGGCAGTGATGAATATTTCAAAGCGCAAATCAATCCGATTAAAACTGATGTTCTTGAAGAACGCGAAGCAGAAGTGCTGGTGCGTTCAGTGATGAACCAGTTTGATCAATACGTGAAATTAAATAAGAAAGTCCCGCCTGAAATTTTATCTTCACTATCCGGTATCGATGATCCGGCGCGTTTAGCGGACACCATTGCTGCACACATGTCGCTGAAGATTGATGAGAAACAAGCGGTACTCGAAATTTCTGAATTGCGTGAACGCCTCGAACACTTAATGGGCATCATGGAATCAGAGATTGATATCTTACAAGTTGAAAAACGTATTCGCGGCCGGGTTAAACGGCAGATGGAAAAAAGTCAGCGCGAGTATTATTTGAATGAACAAATGAAAGCCATTCAAAAAGAACTCGGCGACATGGAAGATGCACCCAATGAAATTGAAGACTTGCAGAAGCGTATCGACAAAGCAGGTATGTCGAAAGAAGCCAAAGGCAAGGGTGAGTCTGAACTTAACAAGTTGAAGATGATGTCGCCAATGTCAGCCGAAGCGACTGTAGTGCGTAACTACATTGAAGCTCTGGTTAACGTGCCGTGGAAAAAACGCAGCAAAGTTAAAAATGATTTAGTACAAGCGGAATCTGTGCTGGATGAAGATCACTATGGTCTTGAGAAAGTTAAAGAACGCATTCTTGAATACCTCGCGGTGCAACAACGCGCACGCAAACTTAAAGGCCCGATTCTATGTTTAGTCGGTCCTCCTGGTGTGGGTAAAACTTCATTAGGTAAATCAATTGCTCGTGCTACCGGTCGTAAGTTTGCGCGCATGGCCTTAGGTGGTGTGCGTGACGAAGCTGAAATTCGTGGTCACCGTCGTACTTACATCGGTTCAATGCCCGGTAAGATTATTCAAAAATTATCGAAAGTCGGTACTCGTAATCCATTATTCTTGCTTGATGAGCTGGATAAAATGTCGACAGACTTCCGTGGCGATCCCGCTTCTGCATTATTAGAGGTACTTGACCCGGAACAAAATCATACCTTCAACGATCATTACCTGGAAGTTGATTACGACTTATCAGATGTGATGTTTGTCGCCACCGCGAATAGTTTAAATATTCCGGCACCGTTATTAGACCGAATGGAAGTGATTCGTCTTTCGGGTTACACCGAAGAAGAAAAACTTAATATTGCCCGCCGCTACTTAGTGCCGAAGCAAATTAAAGACAACGGTTTAAAAGACGGTGAAATAGACGTTACCGACGAAGCGGTTACGGGCATGATTCGTTACTACACCCGTGAAGCCGGTGTGCGTAGTCTGGAACGTGAAATTTCAAAAGTCTGTCGTAAAGTCGTTAAGCAAGTGTTGCTTAATCCTAGTGATGAAACGATTAAAGTCACCGGTGATAATTTAAATGATTACCTAGGCGTGCAACACTTCCGTTATGGTCTCGCTGAAACACATGACCAAGTTGGTCAGGTCACTGGTTTGGCCTGGACCGAAGTTGGTGGTGATTTATTGACCATTGAAGCCGCGGCCATTGCGGGTAAAGGCAAGGCGCTTTACACCGGCCAGTTGGGTGATGTCATGCAAGAATCTATTCACGCCGCGATGACCGTGGTGCGTACTCGTGCGGATACTTTAGGGATTGATCCAAATTTCTATCAGAAGTTTGATTTTCATATCCATGTGCCAGAAGGTGCGACGCCGAAAGACGGCCCGAGCGCCGGTGTGGGCATGTGTACCGCGATGGTCTCAACATTGACTGGAATTGCCGTGCGTGCCGATGTGGCGATGACAGGTGAAATCACCCTGCGTGGTGAAGTGCTACCGATTGGCGGCTTGAAAGAAAAACTGCTGGCCGCACATCGTGGCGGTATTAAGAAAGTGCTTATCCCGAAAGAGAATGAGCGTGATTTAGTTGAAATGCCCGATACAATTATCGATAACCTGGAAATTTGTCCAGTCGGTTGGATTGAAGAAGTTCTCGAGCATGCTTTAGTTAGCAGACCAGAGCCCTTAGACAAGACTGTAGAGCCTGCGTCATCAAAAGAAAATGACAGCGATGATAAAACGGTTCATCACCATTAATCCGACCACTCGTCTTAATGTCGATTAATCTATCGAGCTTAAAAAAAACGGCAGACTTCGGTCTGCCGTTTTTGTATCAGTTATCAGCTTAACTTGTCTTGTTGTTCAACTGTCTCCGCTAACACCTTGATGTATGGTCATGCTGTGTCTGATTTCATTGCCGACTTGGTCACAGATTAATTTTGTCGTTTTGCCTACAATAAGCGTGCTTGACAGTAGTCAGGGGCTATGGGATAAAAGATAAATCCTTTATCGACCTAACAAATTCAAAGGGATGTGGCCCTCTAATAATATTATTTTCGATACACAATAACGAATAACAAGTGGGGAATTTTACGCATGAATAAAGCAGAATTAATCGATGCTATTGCCGAATCAGCCGATCTATCTAAAGCGAGTGCAACCCGTGCACTGGATGCAACTTTAGAAGCCATTACAAGCCAGTTAGTCAGCGGTGAGCAAGTGACCTTAGTTGGCTTTGGTACTTTCTCAGTTAGGCCTCGTGCAGCACGTACAGGCCGTAATCCGCGCACCGGTGAAGCGATTCAAATCAAGGCCTCAAATGTTCCCGGATTTAAAGCTGGTAAAGCTCTTAAAGATGCTGTAAATTAGCGCGCCTCAGAACAAGGGTAGTTAGGAAGTTTTATTGCTTCTCTGATTTACTTTTTGGGTGTTTAGCTCAGCTGGGAGAGCGTCGCCCTTACAAGGCGAATGTCGGGGGTTCGATCCCCTCAACACCCACCAAGCGCTGGAGCGGTAGTTCAGCTGGTTAGAATACCGGCCTGTCACGCCGGGGGTCGCGGGTTCGAATCCCGTCCGCTCCGCCATTACGGCTGCGAAAGGCGTACCTTTAATCGGGTACGCCTTTTGTCATTCTGGCCCAGATAAAATAATTCATAAAAATCGTCAATCTCCTTAACTATACGCACTCTGTGCTATTCCATCTTGGTTCAAGCCTCTATAAGATATAACTCCGATTTAAATATACTTATAACGAGAGTGGAACCTCCATGTTGCAAGCAATTCGTGATGGTGCTCAAGGCTTTATTGCCTGGGTAATTGTGGCTTTACTGGTTATTGTGTTCGCCTTTTGGGGACTGCAATCAACCATGATGGATTCTGGTGGCGGCGTTGATGTTGCCGAAGTGGAGGGCGCCTCCATTACCCAGGATGAATTCGAGCAGCGATACCGTAATTACCGAGAGAATCAACGTCAGCGCTTACTGCAAGCCTTTGGCAATGATCCCAACAACCCCTTATTCAAACAGTTGTTTAATGAGAAGCGGATGCAGAAAGCGGTACTTGAGGACATGATTCGGGGGCGGCTACTCACAACTAATGCGCTTGACGCTGGATTTTTTGTTACTGAAGAATCACTCGACGATAAAATTCGTCGAGATACTCGTTTCCACGTTGATGGCAAGTATGATCCTGAAGCATTTAAAAACAGTATTCGCACCATCGGTTTAAATAGTGCCGGTTACAAAGCCGAGTTAGCACAGAATGAGATTGTGACTCAGTGGCTGACTGGACTGACCTCAAGTGCTTTTGTTACCCCTGCGCAGACCGAAAGTTGGTTAGCACTGCAAAACCAGCAACGCAAAGTGTCCGTGGCAACGCTCTCGGCTAAAAGCTTGCGCCCAGAAGTGGCGATAAACGATGAAATGATTCAAAGCTATTACGATGCCAATACGGATCGTTTTATGAACGATGAATTGTTGAGTGTCGACTACATTGAGTTTTCTACTGGCGAGTTGCTAAAAAACACCAGCATTACTGAGTCCGAATTATTAGCTTTTTATAACGATAACATTAATGACTACGCTGCTATCGATACAGTGAAACAAACTAATTTGCTTTTAGAGTTACGCAAGCGTGCTTTAGCCGGTGAAGACTTTGCTGCCTTAGCCCAGGAGTCTTCTGACGATTCTTTCTCAGGTTCTAAAGGTGGTGACATTGGTTTGCTTGGTCGTACCGATGTTGACCCTGCGTTTGCTGAGGCCGCGTTTGCGCTAGAGAAAGGCGACATTAGCCAACCAGTTCAAACAGATGCTGGTTTACACTTGATTAAGGTGGTTGATATTCAAGATGCGCGTCGTCAAATTAGTCATATCTTGCTAAAAATTGATGCAGAGAAATTACGTACTCAACGTTATGATGAAGTCAGCGCTCAAGTCGAAACGGACTTGCGTAGCAGCCGTTCTGATAAATTATTTGAAGAAAAATTTCAGTTACTGAATAACCTCACTTACGAGAACCGTGACACATTAAAACCTGCGGCAACTGAATTAAAACTCGAAATTAAAACCAGTCAGTCGTTCACGCGTTTAGGCGCCAAGCAAGGTATTGCGACTAATCCTCTTATTGCCGCTGCCGCCTTTAGTGAAGATGTACTTGCCGGGAATAATAGTGAACCGGTTGAAGTGGGTGATGAAAGCTATATTGTTTTGCGGGTAAATAAATATGAACCTGCGACAGTAAAACCCTTAGCTGAAGTTAACGAAACCATTATTGAAAAACTGATGATTGATAACAGTGAACGTTTAGTTGCCGAGAAGGGCGCTGAGTTATTAATGAAAGCAAAAGCTGGTGATAGTTTAGAAGCATTGGTGAAAAATTATTCAGGCCAATGGCAAGCTGAACAATTAGTTAAGCGCACGGCTAACAAGCCTTCAATCGATGTCATTAGTGCTTTATTTGCTTTGCCAAGACCGGCTGATGGCAGCTCTGTTTATCAAGGTGTGACATTAGCCAATGGTGATTACGCAGTGCTGCAGTTTAGCGGTGTTGTTGAAGCGGATACCACTAAGCTTGAAGACGCTGCGGTGCTGGATGCCAATCGCCGGCTTCAGCGTAGTCAGGCCGATGCAGTGGGGTCGGCATTAGTGACCGATATGCGTCAACGCGCTGATGTGGTGATCTACAGCGATGCCTTGCAGGAAGCTTCAGCACAATAGATAGGTTTTGCCCTTATAAGGACACGGTTCAATGAAGTTGCACTGGCAGATTTTTATTGCATTGATTCTGGCTGTGGTGGCAGGACTTATTACAGGTATTGATGCCACTGTCTTCGGCATTCGATTTTATGCCATTTATGATTTCTTCGGGACTTTATTTCTTAATGGTCTGAAAATGATCATTGTGCCACTGGTGGTGTCGTCAATTATTGTCGGCATCTCCGGAATTGGTAACAGTGGTGCCTTTGGTCGACTGGGTATTCGCACACTCATCTATTATTTCACGACAACCTTAATTTCAGTCATTATCGGTTTAATGGTGGTCAATTTTATTGACCCCGGCATTATTAATGGTGAACCGGTTAAAGACTTAATTGGTTTGCAGGGTGATGTCAGCAACATTACCGCCTCGGCTGAAGGCCGTCGTGCCAGTGACATTGTGCAAGTATTTACCCGCATGGTGCCGCCTAACATTATTGCCGCGGCTGCTAATGGCCAGATGCTAGGGTTAATTTTCTTTAGTGTTTTATTCGGTTACTTCATGACCCGCATTGCTAAGCAGCATGCCGAGACATTAAAAAGTGTCTGGACCGGCTTGTATGAAGTGATGTTGTTAATCACTTTGTTCATTATGCGCTTTGCACCGATTGGTGTGTTTGGTTTGGTCGCTAAAGTGGTGGCGGATGCCGGTGAAGATGATATTGCCCAGCTAGCGGAAACGTTGGGTTATTTCTTTATTAGTGTTGTGTTGGCATTGGCCATTCACATCTTTATATTTATGCCAATCGTGCTGCGCTTCGTCGCTAAGGTGAACCCACTGCGCCATTACCGCGCCATGGCACCGGCGTTATTAACCGCGTTTTCAACCGCCTCATCGTCTGCGACTTTGCCACTGAGTATTAAATGTGTCGAAGAAAATGCCGGTGTCTCGAATCGCACCGCCAGTTTTGTGTTGCCACTGGGCGCGACGGTTAATATGGACGGTACCGCGTTGTTTGAATGTGTCGCGGCGATGTTTATTGCTCAAGCCTATGGTCTGGATTTAAGTTTAACCACCCAGTTTGCGATTGTGGTGTTGGCGTTGATGACTTCAATTGGTGTTGCGGCCGTGCCGTCGGCGAGTTTGGTCGCCATTACAGTGATTCTGACTTACATCGGGTTGCCTGCTGAAGGCATCGCGCTGATCTACGCCGTGGATAGGGTGCTGGATATGTGCCGCACGGCAGTGAATGTGTTCAGTGATTCGTGTGGTGCGGTGGTAATTGGCAAGTTAGAAGGCGAGCAGGGCATTCTGCAAGAAGACCCTGCCCGCTAAATCAACTATTCGCTATCAGCTTCTTTTTCCTGATTGCCAAAGTTCATACCGATGACATTATAGCCACCGTCAACGTAGGTAATCTCGCCGGTAACACCGGAAGCCAGATCAGAACATAAGAACGCCCCGACATTACCCACTTCATCAATGGTTACATTGCGCTTCATCGGCGCGATATCAGCCACATTATCTAGCATCTTGCGGAAACCTTTAATACCGGCAGCGGCGAGGGTGCGGATAGGCCCGGCAGAAACGGCGTTAACCCGAATCCCGTCAGGACCCAGGTCTTGCGCCATATAACGGACATTGGCTTCCAGACTCGCTTTAGCGAGACCCATGACGTTGTAGCTAGGAATGGCCTTCTCTGCACCTAAGTAGCTGAGGGTGAGCAGCGCGGCGTCACGACCTTCCATCATATTGCGGCCAGCCTTGGCTAGCGCAGCAAAACTGTATGAGCTGATTTCGTGAGCGGTTTTGAAGCCTTCACGGGTAACCGCATCAAGATAACCACCTTCAAGCTGGTCGCGCGGTGCAAAAGCCACCGAATGCACCAGAATATCGAGGTGATCCCAGAAATCGTCTAAATGTTCAAAAACCGTTTCAATTTGCTCGTCATCGCTGACATCACATTGAATGACGATGTCTGAGTCGAGCTCCGAGGCCATTTTTTCGACCCGGTCGCGTAATTTTTCAGTTTGGTAGGTGAATGCCAGTTCGGCACCTTCACGGTGCATGGCCTTGGCGATACCCCATGCAATGGAGCGATTACTGGCCAATCCAACGATGAGTGCGCGTTTACCTTTAAGAAATCCCATAGTGTTCCCTTTCGTCTGTCACTACTAGCGTGTAGCATTAAGGAACGCTACAGTAACTAAAATTGTCCATAAGGTGAAGTAGTACCTGATGGTAAATGAGCAATCAAGGAATAATAATAAACATGGCGTGGCGAATAAGCATTTTACTACCGCTTCTGTTGTTGGTCTCCTGTGGAGATTCAAACTGGAACAACCCCTATCCTGACTCCGAAAAGACGGTCAATACGCTCTATAATTCGTTTAATGAGCGTCCCAAGCATTTAGACCCGGCGAAGTCATACAGCTCGAATGAATACGCCTTCATTGCTAATATTTACATGCCACCGCTGCAATATCATTACTTAAAGCGGCCTTATACACTGATCCCCTTATCGGCCGACAAAATACCTGGCGTAAAATATCTTGGGCAGGATGGTCAGATATTAGCCGATGATACCGAGGCCAGTGATATTGCCTACAGTGAATATACGATCAGTATTCGTCCAGGCCAGAAATACCAGCCACACCCTGCTTTTGCCAAAAATGACAAAGGTGCTTATCTCTATCACGACTTAAGTGATGCTGAACTGGTAAACATTCATTACTTGTCAGACTTTGCGAAATCAAGCAGCCGTGAAGTGATTGCCGAAGATTTTGTTTATCAATTAAAACGCTTGGCAAACTCAAAATTACACTCGCCCATTTTTGGTTTGATGTCTGATTATATTGTTGGTTTGTCTGATCTCAGCAAAACGCTCAAGACAGAACGAGAAAAAGCCGTTAAGCAAATCGAAAACGATGCTGATTTATTCTTTGATTTGCGCAAGTTTGATCTGGCCGGCGTTAAAGTGATTGACCGATACAGTTATAGCATTCGCATTAAAGGCAAATATCCACAGATGATTTATTGGATGACACTGCCTTTCTTCTCGCCGATGCCAGTCGAAGCAGACATGTTTTACTCGCAAGCAGGGCTGGCTGATTTAAATATTAATCTGGACTGGTACCCGATTGGTAGCGGTCCATATATGTTGGCTGAGAATAACCCAAACTTGCGTATGGTGCTGGAGCGTAACCCCAACTTTAGCGGCGAGCGTTATCCCGGTGAAGGTGACAAAGGTGATGCTGAAGCGGGCTTGCTAGTTGATGCCGGTAAGCCACTGCCTTTTATTGATAAGGTCGTGTTTAATCTTGAAAAAGAAAATATTCCTTACTGGAATAAGTTCCTGCAAGGTTACTACGACCGGTCAGGGATTAGCTCAGACAGTTTCGATCAAGCTATTAGTGTTGGTGGGCAGGGTGAACCCAGTTTAACGGAAGAAATGCAATCGAAGGGGATGAGTTTACTCACGTCTGTGCAGTCATCAACTTATTACACCGGATTTAACATGCGTGATGAATTGGTTGGTGGCAGTAGTGAACGTGCCAGAAAACTTCGTCGCGCGATTGCTATCGCTGTTGACTACGAAGAATATATTTCTATTTTTCTTAATGGCCGGGGCTTGCCTTCACAAGGACCCTTACCACCGGGTATCTTTGGTTATCGTGAAGGCAAAGAAGGCATGAACCCTTATGTTTATGATTGGGTGAATGGCAAGCCTGAACGTAAGTCGCTTGATGAAGCCAGAAACTTACTTGTGGAAGCTGGCTATAAAAATGGTATTGATCCTAAAACCAATGCGCCGCTAATTATTTATCTTGATTCAAATGCCACTGGGCCTGATGCGAAATCACAGTTTGCCTGGTGGCGAAAACAATTTAATAAAATAAACCTTTCATTGGAAATTCGTAGCACTGATTACAATCGTTTTCAGGAAAAAATGCTAAAAGGTACTGCGCAGATATTTCAATGGGGTTGGAATGCCGATTACCCCGATCCAGAAAACTTTATGTTCCTGCTTTACGGCCCCAATAAAAAGATTGGTAAGAACGGTGAGAATGCGGCTAATTATGACAATCCTGAGTTCAATCGTTTATTCACACAAATGAAAAATATGGATAATAGCCCTGAGCGACAAGTCATTATCGATAAAATGGTTGAGGTGGCGCGTCAGGACAGCCCCTGGTTATGGGGACTGAACCCGAAAGCTTTCAGTTTACAACATGGCTGGTATCAAAACTCCAAACCTAATGTCATGGCTAATAACGCTTTAAAATATATAAGACTTGATCCGGAGTTGCGCGCGCAAAAAAGACTGGATTGGAATAAACCCATCGTCTGGCCGTTGTTCGCGATGCTTGTGTTATTAATTGTTATTTTACTACCGGCGGTTTTAAGTTATCGGCGTAAAGAACATGGTGTTAGTGGAGAAACAAGCTGATGCTGAATTATATTTTACGACGATTTTTTTACGCAATTCCAATTCTTATTGGCGTTAACCTGATCACATTCTCCTTGTTTTTTGTTGTGAATAGTCCAGATGAAATTGCACGCGTGCAATTAGGTCAGAAGCGGGTTACTCAAGAAGCCATTGATAACTGGAAAGCAGAACGGGGTTATGACAAACCGTTAATGCTCAACACCAGTAAACAAGGCATCGAGACCATTACTGAAACGATTTTTTACGAAAAATCAGTGCGGTTATTTTATTTTGATTTTGGTGTCGCGGATGATGGCCGCGATATCAGTTTTGATATTAGTCAACGCATGTGGCCCAGTCTGGCGATTGCTATTCCGACGCTCATTGTTGGCTTGTTAGTTAGCATTACACTATCGATGCTGCTGGCTTTTTTCCGTGCCACCTACATTGATCTCTCTGGCGTTATTCTTGGCGTGGTGATGATGTCGATATCGGCACTGTTTTATATTATTGGCGGACAGTTCATCATGAGCAAGCTTTGGCATTTGATGCCTATCTCCGGTTATGACACCGGCTTTGAAGCGATTAAGTTTTTAATCTTGCCAGTTGTTATCGGGGTAGTTGGCGGCATTGGTGCGAGTACGCGTTGGTATCGGACGATTTTCCTTGAAGAAATAAATCGTGATTACGTGCGCACCTCACGTGCGAAAGGTTTATCAGAGTTAAGGGTGCTGTTTAGACATGTCTTGAAAAATGCCATGATCCCTATTCTTACGGGGGTCGTGGTCGTGATACCAGCACTATTTATGGGTAGCTTACTCACTGAGTCATTCTTCAGTATCCCCGGTTTGGGCAGTTACACCATTGATGCGATTCAAGCACAGGACTTTTCCATTGTTAAAGCCATGGTGTTCCTAGGCTCGGTGTTGTATATCGTTGGGCTTATCCTGACAGATATTTCTTATACCCTGGTCGATCCACGGATACGGTTGAAATGATATGAATAAATCAATCGATCAATTTAACTGGTGGCAAGTTCAACCGGTATTTTTATATACCGATATTCTGGTATTCATCCTTATTGCGGCATTTAGCGTGTTTTTCTTTTATGCCAGAAAGCATGAACACTTACGAGCGCCGTGGCGACAAATACTTGGTCGACGCATTGCCATGGCTTCGGCCGTTATTTTATTAAGTTTTGTTTTTATCGGACTGAGTGATTCGGTTCACTTTAAAAAAGCAGTCAGCACGAAAGATGATGGCTCGATTGTTTACTCGGGTGAAACCGTTAGTTTGTTTGACCAGTTTGTGCTGCCACTTAAAATTCGGGAAGAGAAAACCTACTCAGCACCGTTCGCGACACAGCTTTACGCCAAAGAAAGTATTGAAGCAGCAGATGGCTCAATAACGCGCGGTTATCCTCCGTTGCGTTACGCGGGCACACATTTGACAGCATCAGATAGTGTAGCCAGTGATGTGCTTAAGCGCAGCGCACAGGCACTGTGGAAAGCAGTGCTTGTCATGATGCTGTTAATCGTCTTAATTGCATGGCGATTATCGATGCTGAATAAATCGTCATTTGCCTGCAATGTCGTTGGCATGATGAAAGGCCAGCATACGATTCCTTGGCGCTCGATTCTGGGTGCAGTTGGGGTATTAGTGTTGTTGTTAGCACTGGGTATTGAATTAACCCCGTACTACCACGTGCTCGGCACTGATAAAGTTGGGCAAGATGTACTTTATCTTGCGCTGAAAAGTATCCGCACCGGTCTAATGATTGGCACACTCACTACTTTAGTGATGTTGCCATTTGCAATTTTAATGGGCACGATGGCCGGTTATTTTCGTGGCTGGATTGACGATGTTATTCAATACATCTACACCACATTAAGTTCGATCCCCGGTGTGTTACTCATTGCCGCCGCAGTGTTAATGGTTGACGTGTTGATCAGTAACAACCCGGATCTATTTCCGACCATTACTGAGCGGGCAGACATTAAATTGCTTGCACTGTGTGTGATTCTTGGCATTACCAGTTGGACAAGTCTGTGCCGTTTGCTGCGCGGCGAAACGCTGAAGTTGCGTGAAGTCGATTACATTCAGGCCGCGCATGCTTTTGGCACAGGCCACATGCGTGTTATCAGTCGCCACATTTTACCCAACGTGATGCACATTATCCTTATTGTGATTGTGCTCGACTTTAGTGGTTTAGTATTAGCTGAAGCAGTGTTGGCCTACGTTGGCGTTGGTGTTGATCCGAGCATGAACAGTTGGGGCAATATGATTAACGGTGCGCGGCTTGAGATGGCGCGTGAACCGGTAGTCTGGTGGTCATTGTTAGCCGCATTTATTTTTATGTTTACCTTAGTGTTAGCGGCAAACTTATTTGCTGATGCTGTGCGTGATGCGTTTGACCCACGCCTGCGCAGTAACTAGCCTCTCGACAATAATGAGAAAAAATATGGGCGACACTTTACTAACAATACGCGACTTAAAAACCTGGTTTAATACCTCGCGCGGCACTTTACGCGCGGTTGATGGTGTGAGCTTTGATATTCGTCGTGGTGAAACGTTTGCTTTGCTTGGCGAGTCTGGTTGCGGTAAATCAATGACTGCCTTATCGCTAATGCAGCTAGTACCCACGCCTGCGGGGCGCATCGAAGGCGGCGAAGTTCGCTTGGCTGACGACAACTTGCTTGATTACAGTGAGTTTCAAATGCGCTCGGTGCGCGGTAAGCGTATTGCGATGATCTTCCAGGAGCCACAAACTTCATTAAACCCGGTTATTACGGTTGGCAAACAAATTCAAGAAACCTTGCAACAACACACTGCCTTAAGAGGTGGCGCGGCTAAAGCTCGGGTGATTGAACTGCTCGATTCAGTGGGTATTCCTGATCCGACACGTCGTTATAAAGAATTTCCGCATCAGCTTTCGGGAGGCATGAAACAGCGCATCATGATCGCGATTGCACTGGCAGGTGAACCAGACTTATTAATTGCCGATGAGCCTACCACCGCGCTGGATGTGACCATTCAAGCGCAAGTATTAGATTTATTAAAAGACCTGCAAAAGAAAAATGGCATGTCGATTTTATTAATCACTCATGACCTTGCTGTTGTTTCAGGCATGGCTGATCGTATCGCGGTAATGTACGCCGGTCAGATTGTTGAGCAAGCCGATAGTAAAACATTCTTTGAAACCCCTAAACACCCTTACACCCAGAAATTATTCGACTCATTACCGGGCACTAATAAGCGTGGTAATTCATTAGCCGTGATCGAAGGAAATGTGCCGCCCTTAACACAAGAATTTAGCGGTTGCCGTTTTGTTGATCGTTGTGAACAATCCTGGGCGCGTTGTGAAAGCACACAACCCATATGGCAACAGCAAGGTGTGCGTTGTCATCGCTATGATCCGGATTATATTGATGAAGGTAAAGCCGTTCCACCTCCTAGCTATGAAACTCAGCCACTGGCTGAGAGTCAGGTAGGTGAAGATGTGTTGTTGCAGCTGAATGACTTAAAAGTACACTTTCCGGTACACGCTGGTTTATTGCAAAGGGTTAGCGGGCATGTCAAAGCAGTTGATGGCGTGTCACTTTCTATTCGCAAAGGCCACACAATGGCACTGGTGGGTGAGTCAGGCTGTGGTAAAACTACCGCTGGCAAGGGCTTGCTGCAATTACTACCGGTGACATCGGGTGAAGTTATTTATAAAGGTCAGGACCTGTGCCGGATGCGCAGTAGCAACTTGCGGGCATTGCGTTCTGAGTTGCAGATTATTTTTCAGGACCCTTATTCATCGATGAATCCACGCATGCTGGTCGGCGATATTATTGCCGAAGGCATGATCTCGCAGGACATTGCTAATAATAAGCAGGCGCGCGTAAAACGCGTTGCCGAACTACTGCAACAAGTTGGCATGCCGGTTGATGCCGCCAATCGTTACCCACATGAATTCTCGGGTGGTCAACGACAACGGGTTTGTATCGCCCGTGCACTTGCGGTTAACCCCAATTTAATTGTTTGTGATGAACCAACCAGTGCATTGGATGTCTCAGTACAGGCGCAGATACTGAACCTGTTGCAATCGTTGCAGGCTGATATTGGCCTCTCGTATTTATTTATTACCCACAACATATCCGTTGTTGAGTATTTGGCGCATGAAGTGGCGGTGATGTATTTAGGCCGTATTGTTGAGCAGGGCAGTGTTGAAGAAGTTTTACACAATCCAAAGCACCCCTACACTCAAGCGTTACTATCTGCTGTGCCAGTGATTGATCAAGAGACTAAGTGTGAAGTGATTCGACTGGAAGGTGATTTGCCTTCACCGTTAAACCCACCACATGGTTGTCATTTTCATCCACGCTGCGCGCATGCCACCACGAAATGCCGGGATTATTATCCTGATGACAAACGCTTTTCAGCGACGCACAGTGTGAGATGCCATTTATATGCCGTTACGTAATACCGATACTATTATTTTTGTTTACAACGCCGACAGTGGCATGTTTAATTTGCTTGCTGACATGGCACATAAGTTTCTTTCACCACAAACCTACGACTGCCAGTTGTGCATGTTAACGCACGGCCATTTTGGCATGCACGAGCAATGGAAGGGGTATCTGGATACATTAGGATCAGAGTTTCATTTCCTGCACCGTGATGAGTTTTTGAAACAGTTTG
>Ga0316205_10000388_pt1 | contig 86621 bp, 75 predicted proteins | sample 3monthpyrite_MG_FD_204941 | JGI IMG/M metagenome (GOLD analysis project Ga0316205, IMG submission 204941) | Microbial mat bacterial communities from mineral coupon in-situ incubated in ocean water Damariscotta River, Maine, United States -... | ecosystem: Environmental > Aquatic > Marine >...
CTGCATGCCTATCCTCTGGCGGGTGTTAAAACGCTTGATCGCTATACCTATCAGATAAGAATTAAGGGAAAATACCCTCAGATCCTTTATTGGTTAGCGATGCCATTTTTTGCACCCATTCCAGATGAAGTCGATAAGTTTTATTCTCAAAAAGGTATGAAAGAACGCAATCTGGTCATGGACTGGTATCCGGTCGGCACAGGTGCGTACATGTTGTCCGAGAATAATCCTAATCGCCGAATGGTCCTCGAAAAAAATCCGAATTTCAGACTTGATCTTTATCCGACAGAGGGAGAAAAAGGGGATGCAGAAAAAGGACTACTTGTTGATGCCGGTAAGCCCATGCCGTTTATTGACAAGATTGTCTACGTGCTCGAGAAGGAAACCATCCCTTATTGGAACAAATTCCTGCAGGGTTATTACGATGCTTCGGGTATAAGTTCAGACAGTTTCGATCAGGCAATACAATTCGGTGTAGCAGGTGATGTTAATCTGACCAGGGAAATGCAAGAGAAAAAAATAAAATTGCTTACTTCAATTGAGACGACAACATTCTATATGGGATTTAATATGCTTGATCCTGTAGTTGGTGGTGATGGCGAACGTGCACGAAAATTACGTCAAGCCATTGCCATAGCTATGGACTACGAAGACATGATATCAATATTCAGAAATGGCCGTGGTGTTGCATCGCAAGGCCCTATACCGCCAGGTATATTTGGTCATCGTGAGGGAGTGAGTGGATATAATCCGTATGTGTATAAAGTAGAAAGTGGTGAGCTGAAAAGGCGCTCTCTTGAAGATGCAAAAAAACTAATGGCTGATGCGGGCTATCCGAACGGCCGTGACGAAAAAACGGGTAAGCCGTTATTGCTTCACTTTGATACGACTGGTGCAGGATCGGATCAGAAATCCCTTTGGGACTGGTATAAAAAACAATTTAAAAAAATTGATATACAACTGATTATTAGAAACACTGATTACAATCGATTTCAAAGTAAAGTTAGAACCGGGAATATTCAGCTTTATGCCTTGGGATGGAACGCTGATTACCCTGACCCGGAAAATTTTTTATTTTTATTATATGGGCCAAATGGCAAGGTTAAATACCACGGAGAAAACGCATCGAACTACAACAATGAAGAATTTAATCGCTTGTTCGAGAAAATGAAAAATATGACTAATACTTCCGAGCGACTGAAAATCATCGATCGTATGTTGGAAATAGCGCGTTATGATTCACCCTGGTTATGGGGTTTTCATCCTAAAAAATTCGTTCTATTACACGATTGGTATAAAAATAAAAAGCTGGGAAAGTTAGTTCAAAATGGACTGAAATATGCCAGAATTGATACTAACAAACGTCAACAAATGAGACAGGAATGGAATCATCCTGTGGTCTGGCCTGTATGGTTAATGATCACTATATTTGTACTTGCCATCGTGCCTGCTACGATAGGTTATCGAAATAAGGAACGTCGATCCATGAGTGGGAAAAATTAGTATGTTTGCCTATATCATACGACGTTTTTTTTATGCTCTACCTATTTTGCTTGGTGTTAATCTACTAACCTTTGCATTGTTTTTTATCGTTAATCCCGCTGACGATATGGCGCGCATGCATTTGGGGCAGAAACACGTTACTGAAGAAGCGGTAGAGAAATGGAAAGTTGAACACGGTTATCATAATCCTCTTTTTTATAATTCAGAGAAGGCAGGCGTAGAGACATTAACCGAGACCATTTTTTACAAGAAATCAGTGCGTTTGTTTGTGTTTGATTTTGGCTATGCAGATGATGGTCGGCCAATAGGACGAGACATCATTGAACGCATGTGGCCGAGTCTGGCGATTGCAATTCCTATATTTCTGATTGGTATTCTCATTAATATCAGCTTTGCCTTGTTACTGGTGTTTTTCCGATCAACATACATTGATATCTGGGGTGTTGTACTGTGTGTTATTTTGATGTCGGTTTCGACTTTGTTTTATATAATTGGCGGGCAGTTCGTAATCGGTAAACTTATGCAGCTGGTACCTATCTCAGGTTATGATACAGGCTGGAGTGGATTCAAATTCCTTGTGCTGCCTGTTGTGATTGGTGTCATCGGTGGTATCGGCTCAAGTACTCGTTGGTATCGCACTATTTTTCTTGAAGAGATTGGTAAGGACTATGTTCGTACTGCACGTGCCAAGGGACTTTCCGAGATTACAGTTTTGTTCAGGCATGTTTTGAAAAATGCCATGATTCCTATTTTGACGGGCGTCGTAGTGATTATACCTTTGTTATTTATGGGTAGTCTATTACTGGAATCTTTCTTTGGTGTGCCAGGTCTGGGTAGTTATACAATAGATGCTATTCGCAATCAGGACTTTGCGATTGTACGTTCCATGGTGTTTTTGGGTTCTGTGCTTTATATATTTGGTCTGTTATTGACTGATATCTCATATACCCTTGTCGATCCCAGGGTGAGGTTGAGTTGATGAATAACGTCGAACAAAAATGGTGGCTTTGGCCTGCAATTAGTCTGTTCACCGTTTTGGTATTGCTGAATGTATTGCCCGGTTTTTTTGCACTTAAGGCAACTTATCTCTGGACTGATATTTTTATTTTTCTGTTATTGGTTATGGTCGTCATGTTCTCTGCCTATATTCGAAGCAAAGAACATTTAAGCAGGCCGTGGAAGCGGGTCTTTGAACGTAAGATGGCCATGGCATCAGCAGTGGTCCTATTTGTATTTGTGGTTGTTGGTCTGCTTGATTCTATTCATTTTCGGCTGCCATTAACTCAACAGCAGGGTGCCGAAGTACATTATTCGGTTGATGTCAGTAGTGTGCTGGATGTGCTAACCAGTGACTTGCATGAAAAAATTGAAAAAACCTATTCTGCTCCATTTGCCATACAAGCGTTTACCAAGGAAACAATTGATTTACCCGGTGGAGGTAGTCAGCGTATTTACCCGCGACTGAAATACGGCGGGGCACATTTAGAAAAACCAGAAGAACAGCGAATGGCAGATATTACCTGGCGTTCTGCCAATAGTGTCTGGCAATCAATTATCGCGATGTTGTTTTTATTACTGGTTGTCACAATGGTCAGTGCACGATATACGAGGCAAAAGTTTTCATTTTTGCTGACGCAGGTGTTGCGCGGTGAAACACACCTGCCGTGGCGCGTCGCCATTTTAGTTACATGGGTCATTCTGTTAATTGTTTTATTTCTCATAAATACGGCCACACACTATCATGTGTTTGGTACAGACAAGGTTGGCCAGGATGTGTTGTATTTAAGTCTGAAGAGTATTCGAACTGGCCTGGTAATTGGCAGTCTTACCACCATGGTCATGTTACCATTTGCTGTCCTTATGGGTGTTATGGCGGGGTATTTTCAAGGTTGGATAGATGATGTAATTCAATATATTTATACCACTTTGAATTCCATTCCAGGGGTATTGTTAATAGCAGCGGCAATTTTATCGATACAGGTTTTTATTTCCAATCACCCTGATATGTTTGGTACGTCGATTGAGCGATCTGATCTTCGATTGCTGGCATTGTGTTTTATATTAGGTATTACGAGCTGGACAGGGCTGTGTCGATTATTGCGAGGTGAGGCATTTAAGTTACGTGAGCTTGAATATATACAGGCGGCACAGGCATTTGGCGTGAAGAATTTGCGTATTATCAGTCGCCATATCCTGCCGAATATTATGCATATTGTCCTTATAATTGTAGTGCTGGATTTCAGCGGCCTTGTTTTGGCTGAGGCTGTGTTATCCTACGTTGGCGTTGGCGTTGACCCTTCTACTAATAGTTGGGGTAACATGATTAATGCAGCAAGACTGGAAATGGCAAGAGAACCATTGGTTTGGTGGTCTCTGGCTGCCGCATTCAGTTTTATGTTTATATTGGTATTGGCAGCGAATTTGTTCTCGGATGCCGTCAGGGATGCATTTGACCCCCGAATGCAAAGACAAAAGTAACCCCAGGGTTACACCAGGTAAAATAGATTTGAGGTAAAAATATGTCTAAAGAAAAAAAGAAGTTCGCAGAACGTTTGCATGAAGCACTGGATGATATGAATTATCCGAGAATGGGTCATGGTCGGCAGTCGGCTCTGGCGAAAGAGTTGAAACTATCGCCACAGTTGATAGGTAAATGGCTGAAGGGTGAGGATTATCCAAAAACATCCCAATTGGTCAAGGTTTCCCAGTTCCTGAATGTACGTTCTAATTGGTTATTATCTGGAGCAGGTTCGAAATATCCAAAGAAAAATCCTTCACTTAGTATTGTCAGTAATCAGAAGGCCGATGTTCAAGACGAAGAAGAGGCCAATGTTGAAGAGATTGAGGAAATAGTGATTCATAGCAAGCCTCAGCTAGACAAGGAAGCATTTGAAATAGCATTGGCATGGATGAAGTTATCTGAACAGCAAAGAATGGTTTTAAAAAAAGTTATTCTGGAATTCTCGGATCTAGATGAATAATTAATGACTGAGCCTTTATTACAATTACAAAATCTGAAAGCATGGATTGGTGAAGGAGAAAGCCAGGTACGTGCTGTGGATGGTCTTACTTTGTCTATAAATAAAGGCGAAACGTTTGCATTACTGGGTGAGTCCGGGTGTGGGAAATCCATGACTGCGCTCGCCATTATGGGATTGTTACCTTCTCCAGGTGGGCGTGTAGTTGATGGTTCTATTTCGTTGGCAGGTGAAGAGTTAAGTAGTTTTTCTGAAGTGAACATGCGTCGTGTCCGCGGCAACCGGGTGGCGATGATTTTCCAGGAACCGATGACTTCCCTGAATCCAGTATTAACTGTTGGACAGCAGATAGGTGAGGTTCTGACCTGTCACATGAATTTAAAAGGCAAACAATCAACAGCGCGAATTATTGAATTGCTCACAGCAGTAGGGATTCCTGATCCGGTAAGTCGTATTAATGAGTACCCTCATCAGTTATCTGGCGGCATGAAACAACGTGTCATGATAGCGATTGCCCTTGCAGGCGAGCCTGAATTACTAATTGCGGATGAACCAACAACAGCGTTGGATGTGACAATTCAACTGCAAGTATTGAGTTTGTTGAAAAAATTACAACAAGAAACAGGTATGGCCATGTTGTTAATCACGCATGATCTGGGTGTGGCTGCACAAATGGCAGATCGTATCGGTGTGATGTACGCGGGGCAAATGGTTGAAATGGCCGATAGGCAAACTTTTTTTAACCAACCTGGACACCCGTATAGTAAGAAGTTGTTTAAGGCACTTCCTGATATGAATAAGCGTTTATCAACTCTTGAAGTGATAGAGGGAACAGTGCCATCTTTATCTCAGCGATTCATGGGTTGTCGTTTTGCACCGCGTTGTGAAATAAAAATAGATAAATGCACAATTGATGAACCTGAATGGCAGAAATTGTCAGACCAGCATGGCGGTAAATGCCATTTATTGAGTGGTGAGATCAGGCTTGATCAATTAGAAACATCTAGTCAAAAACAACCTGCTGCTGAAGCAGAAGAGATGCCGGCTACCGCTTTGCTTGAAGTGAATAACCTGAAGGTTTATTTTCCTGTACACAGGGGATTATTCAAAAAAACTGTCGGTCATGTGCACGCTGTTGATGATGTCAGTTTAAGTTTGCATAAAGGCAGGACATTGGCTCTCGTGGGGGAATCTGGCTGTGGTAAAACCACGGTTGGTAAAGGCATACTTCAATTATTACGGCAGTTTACAAGTGGTGAGGTTTCATTCGAAGGGCAGTCATTAACTGAGTTATCAGGGGAATTGTTGCGCAAAAAACGCACAGACGTTCAGATTATATTCCAGGATCCTTATTCGTCTATGAATCCGCGTATGCGTGTAAGTGATATTGTTGAAGAAGGCATGTTGGCCCAGAGTATTTTACCTGATCCTGTCGCGCGCGCTGATCGTATTGATGAGCTTTTGCAGCAAGTCGGCCTGACTATAGATATGAAATACCGTTACCCGCATGAATTCTCGGGTGGACAAAGACAGCGAATATGTATTGCTCGTGCACTGGCTGTGAATCCAAAACTGATTGTTTGTGATGAGCCAACCAGCGCTCTTGATGTATCTGTACAAGCACAGATACTGAATTTATTGAATGAGTTGCAGCAACGACTGGGTTTGTCATATTTATTTGTAACACATGATCTGTCAGTGGTTGCCTACCTGGCCCATGATGTGGCAGTTATGTACCTGGGACGTATAGTTGAGTATGGTCCAGTGGATGATGTTTTAAATGCACCTAAACACCCTTATACTAGAGCGCTATTGTCTGCGGTACCAAAACTGGAACCGGACACGGAGTCTGAAGTCTTGCGGCTGGAAGGTGATATTCCATCTCCTATTAATCCACCACAAGGCTGCCATTTTCACCCGCGCTGTCCGGACGTCATGCCTGTGTGTCGGCAGCAATACCCGGAAAAGAGTGGTGATGTGCATTATGCCCGTTGTTTTCTGATAGAAAATCGTCCAGATGGATAAAATTTAGGTATAATTTATTTCAAATAACCCAGTAATTTGCTAAGATATAACGCACATTTTTTATAATCATTTTAAATCAGCAGGTTTTATATGAGTATTTCATCATTTCATCCGCCTGAGCGGACTTTAATGGGACCTGGTCCCTCTGACGTTAATCCACGCATTCTTGAGGCCATGTCACGGCCAACAATCGGACATCTTGATCCTGCCTTCGTGCAGATGATGGAAGAGATGAAAGAACTGCTTCAATATGTATTTCAGACCAAAAATGGCTTAACCATGCCGGTCTCGGCCCCAGGTTCAGCTGGCATGGAAACGTGTTTTGTTAATCTCGTGTCCCCTGGTGACAAGGTGATTGTCTGTCAGAACGGCGTATTTGGCGGCAGGATGAAAGAGAATGTTGAGCGATGTGGTGCGACTGCCATTATGGTTCAGGACGCCTGGGGTGATGCTGTTGATGCGAACAAACTTGAAGAAGCGCTAAAGGCCAACCCGGATGCCAATACCGTGGCATTTGTACATGCAGAAACTTCTACGGGTGCATTATCTGATGCCAAAACCCTGGTGGAATTAGCTCATAAACATGATTGTCTGACGATTGTTGATGCTGTGACATCTTTGGCAGGAAGTCCATTACTTGTGGACGAATGGGGAATAGATGCAATTTATTCTGGCACGCAGAAGTGTTTGTCTTGTACCCCGGGTTTATCACCTGTGAGTTTTAGTGAGGCCGCTCAAGAGCGTATCGCTAATCGCAAGAACAAGGTACAGAGCTGGTTTATGGATCTTAATCTGGTTATGGGTTATTGGGGAGGCGGTGCTAAACGTGCTTATCACCACACCGCACCGATTAATTCATTATATGGATTGCATGAGTCTCTGGTGATCCTGCAAGAAGAAGGCTTGGAAAATTCATGGAAGCGGCACCAGGATAATCACTTGGCACTACGCGCAGGGATCGAGGCTATGGGGCTTGAGTTTATAGTGAATGAAGCTGATCGGCTGCCACAGTTAAATGCCGTGACCATTCCTTCTGGTGCTGATGATGCTGCAGTACGTTCCAAACTGTTACATGATTACAATCTTGAAATCGGTGCCGGCCTGGGTGATCTTGCTGGTAAGGTCTGGCGTATCGGTTTGATGGGTTATGCCAGCAATAAAACCAACGTGTTGTTTTGCCTGGGTGCATTGGATGCTGTATTAACCTCAATGGGAGCCAATATCCAGAGTGGTGTTGCAGTTAAGGCAGCTACGGACCATTATTGCTAGATTATTATTGATGTAGATAAAAAAAGGCCAGCTTTTGCTGGCCTTTTTTGCATGGGAATGGTTATTTTATCCAATCAAGACTAGATGCCCATGTCTCGGCAAATGATCGTAATTTCCTCAAAATCATCTTCGCTGATGCCCAGGTAATGGAAAATAATATCCCGACATTCATTCCATTCAATATCAGTCTCTTGCCCTCCAATCGTTCTAAAATTCCCGACAATATGTTCGGCCATTTTAAGTATGGATAGCAGGTTTAATACATCGCTGCCTTGATTATCGGCCCTACCAAATACTTCAATGATATTGTGATGTTGCTGTATTGCTTCGCAAATGTTTTCAGACAGGCGCCAGGATTTTGCAATATAAAACCCAAGCACAGCATGGTTGGTATTGATCAGGTTATTCTCAGTATCAACTACTCGTTTTTCTTTGCCGCTATAAGATTCAACTAATACATCATGATAATTGCTGAACTTTTCTCTGAGTAATGGTATCCCGGCATTATGGAATAATCCCAATGAGTATGCTTCGTCCGGTGACTGAAAACCGATTTGTTTGGCAATCGTCGTGCAAACCAGAGCAACTTCCTGTGCAGTGTCCCAGAATTGATTCATGTCATGAATTTCTTCTTCTGACATATTTTCTTTTTGTGATAGTTCATTTCTGACGGCGACCGCATTGACGATATTGATGACACTGTTCATGCCTAATAACGTCACTGCTTTGTGAATGGACGTGATGGTATTACGAAGGCCGAAAAAAGGTGAGTTAACTGCTTTTAGTACACGCCCGGAGATAGCGACATCGCGGCTTATGAGTCGGGCAATTTCATTCATGTCAGGGTCGGGCATGGCCTGTTCCATTTGTAAATCAACCATAATCTGTGGCTGTGCCGGTATATCCATGCCACGCATGACATTGGCAATTTGATCATCTGTTAAGGCAGCTTTAGACATATTTAGACTTCTTGTTGATAGTTATTCCATATAATATATCGACATGCTGAAGAATAAATTTAGCGAGTTTGTCTAAAAATATAGTTAATTAAGTGCTCATTTGTAGTTGGATGGTCTGGTGTATGAAGTTCTGTTTATTATCAGGTTTGGCGAGTGACATCGACATATAATTTCAGTTTTTGTCCTGGTTGCAGGTATTTACCTTTGGGTAAATGATTCCATTTTCGTAATTGTTTAATGGAAACTCTAAATTTTACCGAGATAAGCGCAAGGGAATCACCCCGTCTGACGGTGTAATGGATGGTGCGAATTGTGTTGGCGGGTAGTCTGGTATTGATCTGGTGAGTTTGATGTTGTTTGTGCTTGAGCCATAATACAAGCCGGGATCCTGGTTTGAGTGTATCGCGTGGCGCCATGCCATTCCATTTGGCCAGTTTCCTGACAGAAGTCTTGTATTTTCGTGATAGATCCCAGAATGTATCGCCATTCCTGACTGTGATGATGACTTTTTGACCCGGTCGATTAACTGATCGTTTAGCTGATGACCGCTGTTGCTGGGTTAATGAATATTTATTCAGCGATTGTGTTGCCAGCGGAATGAGTAAGTGTTTACCCTCACGTATGGTATGTCGGTGTATATTGTTAACTTGTTTCAGAAGTTTGACAGTTGTGCGATATTTTTTTGCGATATGACTGAGCGTTTCCCCTGATTTAACTTTATGTCGTTTCCATTGTATGCGCTGACTTTTTGGGGTGCTGGCCAGTTGTGCTCTAAAGGAAGCTTCTTTTTCAATTGGTATCAGGAGGTTGCGTTTTTTGTTGGGCTCGGTAGCCCAGCGATTATAGGCCGGGTTTAGTCGATAGACATCTTCGAGAGTCATATCAGCCAGTTTGGCAACCAGTGCCAGGTCGATTTGTGAATCAATCGCAACCTCGACAACTTTAGGCTCATTGCTGATAGGATATAAATCAATATTATAATCAAGTGTATCAGCGATGATAGCACTGATAGCAAGCAATTTAGGTACGTAGGCACGTGTTTCATCTGGGAGATCAAGGTGCCAGAAATCGGTTGGTTTACCTTTCTTCTGATTTTTCCTGATTGCTCTTCTAACCGTACCTTCGCCTGAGTTATAGGCTGCTAATGCAAGTAACCAATCATTGTTTAATCGTCTGTGTGACGCCTGGAGATAATCGAGTGCGGCTTTTGTTGAGGCGACGATATCGCGTCTGCCGTCATACCACCAATTTTGCTGTAAGCCAAACATACGGCCTGTGCTAGGTATAAATTGCCAAATACCTGCTGCACGCCCGTGGGAATAAGCGAATGGTTGGAAGGCGCTCTCAACGACGGGCAATAAGGCTATTTCTGCCGGCATATTGCGTTTGTCTATCTCTTCCATGATTAAATACAGAAATGGCGCGGCACGTTCAGCGACTCGATTAATGTATTCAGGGTGTTTGCTATACCAGTTTAGCTGGCTGATAACTCTGGGTCGGTGGATATGGCCACTGAGGCTCATACCGGTTTCGATTCTTTTCCATAAGTTGGTTTCTTCAGGTGGAGAAAATTCAGGTTGGTGGCCAATGGGTGTCAGGTTAGCAAATGCGGCACTGGGTGACATACTCGTGACACAGAGTGACAAAATAAAAGCGAGCGTAAAGTTGATGATTTTTTGTGGAATGATCTGCATGTTTATTTACTTTTTTTGCTAATCCTTTGGCTAATCCAGCTTATCTTTCCAATATCTGATGACACTAAATATATCGGCACCTGATTCTAGTCTCTTTAATGCATATTGTTCTGCTGCTTTGATCACATTTGTAATATGGCAACGTAGAAAAGGATTGGTTGCCTTCTCTAATGCAAGGGTTGCAGGCACGGTTGGCTGATTTAATCTGCGAGCGGCTTGAGTATCCTTTATTCGTTGCAATAAATCCATGTTACCAGGCTCTACAACCTCTGCAAAAGAAAGGTTATCTAAAGTGTACTCATGAGCACAATAAACGAGTGTCTCATCAGGTAAGGCAGCAATTTTACCAAGGGAATGATGCATTTGTGCGGGAGTGCCTTCAAACAGTCGGCCGCAACCACCAGTAAATAATGTGTCACCGCAAAAGAGTCTGTTTTGCGTTAAATAAGCGATATGGCCACGTGTGTGCCCGGGAACATCCATGACTTTGAAATCAACTTCCAGATCCGAAATCAATACATGGTCGCCTTCTTTTACAGGGTGAGTAATAGCGCTTATATTTTCATTACCTGGTCCATAAACCGGGATGTCATAAAGTCTGGTTAATTGCTGAATACCACCGATATGATCGGGATGATGATGGGTAACCAGTATCGCGACAGGTTTATATTTATGTTGTTCAATAGCAGCCAGAACAGGTTTCGAATCACCAGGATCGACAATCACGATATTCTTTTCATTTTCCTTATGAATCAACCATATATAATTATCGCTGAATGCGTGTATATAGCTTACTGTAATCATAAGCCAATCGTGGCAGTTCTTGATCTATAGGTCAAGAATGAAGTAAGAGACAGGTTGTTGGCCTAGCTTTTCATTGGTGCCGAATACCTCGTTATTGTTCTGAATATGATATGCTTTAGGCATTATGAAAAATGAGGAAAATAGTCAGCAGCCACAGCTAAGTGCCAGGCAATTATCGGATTGGTACTGTAGTTCACTGGGACAAAAACTGGCTTATTGTGAACAACATTTACTTGATGAGATATTACCGGACTTGTTTGGGTATCATTTGTTACAGGTCGGCGCGATTGTCCCATCGTTACTATCTGCCAGCCGTATCATGCATAAAGTGGTTATGAGTGTCGACAATCCACCCGGTCCTTTGTGTGATGTTAGTGGGTTGGCAGAACATTTACCCGTGCAACCGGATTGTATTGATGCTGTGCTCCATTATCATTCGCTTGAATTTGCCGATGACCCGCGACAGCTTTTGCGTGAGACAGAGCGGGTACTTGTGCCTGAAGGAAATGTCATTATTATGGGTTTAAACCCGATCAGCATGTGGGGCGTGAGGCGATTACTTAGCAGAACTGAAATGGCACCCTGGAATGGCCGTTTTCTAAGTATTACTCGGGTGAGAGACTGGCTAGAGTTGCTGGGATTTGATATTCATGTGACTCGGCATTATTTTTTTCGTCCCCCCGTGAACCGAACTGGTTTGTTAAGTCGATTGCAATTTCTTGAATCATGGGGTGATCGTTGTTGCCCTGTTATTGGTGGGGCATACATGCTGGTTGCACGAAAAAAAGTTTCTACCATGACACCTATAAAACCTAGATGGCGACCAAATCGTAGCGTTGTTGCCGGGTTGGGAGATGCTGCTTCACGGAGTTATGAACGCAATGAAAGTTGAAATTTTTACTGATGGCGCCTGTCGAGGTAATCCTGGCCCTGGTGGCTGGGGTGCTTTGTTGAGGTATAAAGGTGTAGAAAAAACACTCTATGGCGCCGAGCCTGAAACGACTAATAATCGAATGGAGTTGATGGCTGCTATTGCTGCCCTTGAAACACTCTCACGGAATTGTGAGGTGACACTGACGACTGACAGTCAGTATGTTAAAAAAGGAATGACTGAATGGATCGATGGGTGGAAAAAACGTAATTGGAAAACTGCGGCACGTAAACCGGTTAAAAATGTGGATCTATGGCAACGTCTGGATCAGGCAGTTGCACGACATACAATAAAATGGGAATGGGTCAGGGGACATACTGGACATGCTGAAAATGAGCGAGCAGACCAATTGGCAAACCAGGCCATCGATGAAATGCAGGGTTAAATAATGCGTCAAATTGTACTTGATACTGAAACTACGGGGCTGGAGCCAAGGCAAGGGCACAGGATTATCGAAATAGGTTGTGTCGAGGTCGTCAATCGAAAACTGACCGGGAATCACTACCATCAATATATACAGCCTGATCGAGCTATTGATGAAGGTGCTATTGAAGTACATGGTATTACGAATGAATTTCTGGATGATAAGCCTCGTTTTGCCGATATTGTAGATGACTTTATAACCTTTATAAAAGGTGCTGAGTTAGTCATACATAACGCACCATTTGATGTTGGGTTTATCGATCATGAGCTGAGAATGCTTAAATCAGATATTGGAAAGACAAGGGATATTTGTACGGTACTCGATACGCTAACCATGGCGCGGCAAATGCACCCGGGTCAACGCAACAGTCTTGATGCCCTGTGTAAACGGTATGACATAGATAACTCACAGCGTGAAAAACACGGGGCACTACTTGATGCCGAGATACTCGCTGATGTCTACCTGATAATGACTGGCGGGCAAGTGAGTTTAAGTCTGGGTGGTACTCAGGAACAAGAACAGGTTCAACATGAAGAAGCAGTCATAAAACTGGATGTTAATCGAGCTGCCTTACCTGTTTTAGTGGCAACCGCTGCTGAAGTGGAAGCACATGAAAAGTACCTTGATATGATCGCACAATCTAATGGTGGTCATTGTGTCTGGAAAACGGTGTAGATCTTCCAGGCATATCTGGATCCACTTGTTCTCGCAGACCCGTTGACCACCTAAAAGCCTGTTATTTATCCGGTTAATTGCCATATGACAGTTTAATAGTATTGCCAGAATCAATAATGTTTTTTTTCCTCTGATTCTTACTTTTTCAAATCTGCTTAATCAAAACCCGTTTTCACAATTATTAGTTATTTCAGTCATTTCTTAATATTTTGAAGCTGTGTCTCAACGGCTGACCGATATCCAAAAAAAAACAAATAAGTACTCAAGCTTTTTAGATTGATGACGATACGCATGGAAACAGTTAGAGAAATTATGGAAATAGGGGAATAAATGTGACCGAGAATCAGTTTCAGGTAATCGACATTGATGGTGGAAAAATGCTTGCCTGTCCCGAATTTTTTGATATCTCGGTAGTAGCAGAATTTCACCAGGTACTTGTTAACCTATTGGTCGAAAAACCGGATGCTATTACCTTTGATGTGGCTAATGTCGAGATTATAGACACTTCAATTTTACAATCGGCTTGTGCATTTATGCACGATGCCGAGAAAGAAGGCATTGTTGTGGAATGGAAGAACGCATCAGAGTCAGTATGCCAATCAGCGCAAACATTGGGGTTGGACAGATTTTTAAAGTTGGCGTGTTAAGTAAATTATTTGGATATATCAGGAATTAGAGGAAAATTGGTATGGCAACAATATTAACAGTAGATGACTCAACATCGATGCGTCAAATGGTTTCATTTACTTTGAAACAGGCAGGATTTGATGTAGTTGAGGCAGCTGATGGTGCTGAAGGATTACAAAAGGCCAAGACAGCAAGATTTAACCTGGTAATAACCGATGTCAATATGCCAAAAATGGATGGCATCACACTTGTCAGGGAATTACGTGGTTTAGCACCCTATAAATTCACGCCAATACTTTTGTTAACTACTGAAGCCGGTGCTGACAAGAAAAAGCAAGGTAAGGATGCGGGTGCAACGGGTTGGTTGGTTAAACCCTTTAATCCTGATCAATTGCTGACGACAATAAAAAAAGTATTGGGATGAGATAGCATGGGGATCGATCTTTCGCAGTTTCATGAAACATTTCTTGAAGAGAGTTTTGAAGGCCTGGATGTAATGGAGTCAAGCCTGTTAAACCTTGATGCAGGGGACTCAGATCCTGAAACAGTTAATACTATTTTCAGGTCAGCCCATTCAATCAAGGGAGGGAGCGCTACATTTGGTTTTGACAATGTGGCCGAGTTCACTCATGTATTGGAGACATTACTTGACCAGGTCCGAGGTGGAGAAAGGGATGTTACTCAGGAAATCATCGCTGCATTACTGGAATCCGTTGATTGCGTTAGAAGCATGTTGTCTGCACAGCGTGATAGTAGTGAGTACGATGAAAAACAAGTCCAGTCAGTATTGAAACAACTTGAGTGCATGTTAGATAAAGAAGATAGTGCTGTAGAAGAAGAAAAAGATGATGCACAAGTTAGTCCTGGAGTGACTCAAGGCTGGCTGATTGACTTTCGACCTCACCTTAACATGATACAGACGGGTAATGATCCGGTCAGAATTATTAGAGAATTAAAATCACTTGGTCCGGTAGAAATTAAATGTGACATGGGAAAAATGCCTGCATTGCCAGATCTGATGCCTGAAGACTGTTACTTGTCATGGCAAATCGAATTATTTGGTGACGTAGATGAAGCTGTTGTTAATGATGTGTTTGAATGGGTTGAAGGTGAATGTGACCTTGTAATCAGTTCATTACAAACTGATGTCTCCACAAGTAGCGCAGTCGCAGTAAATGCAGATCCTGTAGAAGAAATACTGGCAGCTACAACAGAGCTGCAAGTTGAAGAAAAAGTTATTGTCACAAATAAGGATAAGACTGGTTCGGATGATTCGGTCGCAAAACCTGTGCAGAAGCGCACCAAGGCAGCTGCCGAAGGCAGTTCTATACGAGTGGGGATTGATAAGGTTGATGAGCTGATTAACCTCGTCGGTGAATTGGTTATAACACAATCCATGCTGGGTGAGTTAGGTCAGAATTTTGATACGTCAAAAATAGAAAAAATGATGGATGGCCTGTCACAGTTAGAAAGACACACGCGAGAATTGCAGGAAAGTGTCATGCGTATACGTATGTTACCTATCAGTTTTGCATTTAATCGTTTTCCGCGTCTGGTACATGATCTTAGTAGTAAGCTGGGTAAAAAAATTGAATTGAAATTATCAGGTGAAGCCACAGAGCTTGATAAAACAGTCATGGAAAAAATTGGCGACCCGTTAGTTCATCTAGTCAGGAATTCGCTAGATCATGGTCTGGAAACACCAGAAGTACGTAAAGCCGCAGGCAAATCAGAAACTGGATTGTTGCATTTAAATGCTTATCATAAAGGTGGCAGTATAATTATTGAAATTACCGATGATGGCGCCGGACTCAATAAAGAAAAAATCAGAGCAAAAGCGATTAGTAATGGTTTGATCACTGAAGAAGAAGTTTTCTCAGATGAAAAGATCAATGATCTTATTTTTCAGCCCGGTTTTTCTACAGCAGAAAAGGTCAGTGATGTCTCTGGGCGTGGTGTCGGTATGGATGTGGTACGCAAGAATATCCGTGAATTAGGTGGCGCCGTAGATATAGTATCAAATGAAGGCAAGGGTTCGACAATTACCATCAGGTTACCACTGACCCTGGCTATTATGGATGGTCAACTGGTCAGGGTGGGCAATGAAACCTATATTATTCCGATCGTTTCGATTATTGAATCACTACAAGCCAAGAATGAAAATATCAATAAAATTGTTGATCAGGCAGAAGTTTATAAGTTGCGTGATGAATATATAAATATAGTTCGCTTATATGAAATATTCAAATTGCAGCCAGACTGTAAGGATATCAATAACGGTTTACTCGTAATGGTCGAGGGCGAAGGTAGCAAGATTGGCCTTTTTGTCGATGAATTATTGGGTCAACAGCAAGTGGTTATCAAAAGTTTGGAAACAAATTATCAACGTATAGACGGTGTGTCTGGTGCAACTATTTTAGGTGATGGCACTGTTGCAATGATTCTGGATGTACCGGGCTTGGTGGTCATGTCTCGCATTAAAACGAGCGTTAAAGAAGATAAGGTTGCGTAGGAGAAAATATGACAACAATAGCTCAAACAGTCGATGTGCAAACAGATTATGACGTAAACGCAGATGTTGAAAATCAGTATCTGACATTTATTTTATCAGATGAAGAATACGGTGTGGATATTCTGCGTGTACAGGAAATCAGAGGCTGGGAATCAGTAACGTCTGTTCCTAATGCCCCCGATTATTTAAAAGGCGTCATAAATATCAGAGGCACCATTGTGCCTATTGTCGATTTACGTATGCGTTTTGGCATGGAGCAGCTTGAGTATGGGCCAATCACCGTTGTTATCGTGCTGAAGGTAATAGGCGAGAATCGTGAAAGAGTAATGGGTATTGTCGTGGATACCGTTTCTGATACCTATGATGTACCTGAGGACAGCATTAAGCCAGCACCAGATTTTGGCGACAAAATTGAGGTTGCGTTTGTGAAAGGTCTGGCAACAGTGAATGAAAAAATGTTGATATTGCTTGATATAGATAAATTATTAAATTCAGGTGAATTGAATATTCTGGATCAGTAATTTGGTGGATAAGTAATGCGTTGTTTGGCTGTAATGAACCAGAAAGGAGGCGTCGGCAAGACAACGACTACAATTAATTTATCGCATGCATTGGCGCAACAAGGATATAAAGTAACCGTTATTGATCTGGATCCGCAGTCACATCTTAGTTTGGGAATGGGTGTGCAGACCGCAGTAAAGAGTGGACTTGATACCGTATTTTTTGATCAGACTTCCATAGATGAAGTGAGATTGACAGTAACGGATAAATTAAGTTTGATCGCAGCGGGGTCAAGGCTCGGTGAAGTGGAAACCGGGTTACAAGGTGGTGCAGACAGAGGGTGGATATTGAAAGCAGCCATTAAAAAATCAAGATTATGTCAGGAGAGCGATTTTGTATTAATGGATTGCCCACCTTCAGCCGGGCTGTTAGGGATGAATGCATTGTTTGCTGCTGATGAGTTATTGATACCGGTGTCGAGTGATTTTCTGGCGCTACATGGTGTATCACGAATGGTGGGGATTATTGATTACATAGATGAAAGTCTGAAGCAAAAATCGAAGAAATGGTTTGTGATAACACGTTATCACGGGCGCCGAAAATTATCGCAGGAAGTAAAAGAAAAATTAACGGAATATTTTACAAGTGAGGTGCTGGCAACACCTGTGAGAGAGTCAGTAGCATTGGCAGAAAGCCCGAGTTATGGGCAGTCGATATTTGATTATCAGCCGAAAAGCAATGGGGCTGAAGATTATCGGCAACTGGCCGAAGACCTATTACATGAGAGGGTAATGTAATGCAAAAAACTGACAGATTGACAAGGTGTAAACAGGATTCTATCCATCCTTATGAAGAGTCATCGGATGATAAACAGTTTCAACGGAAAGAAAAACAAAAATACTGGTGGGTGATAACAGAAAGTGTTCTGGCGGGTATTGCGTGGAACGGTTAAAAAATTAACAGGAGTAAGCTTAAAATGGCTACCAAGAAAAAGATGGGTTTTGATCCTTTAGCCTGGATGAATGAAGATGGGGAAAGTGAACCCAAACCAGCTGCAAAAAAGAAAGTAGTTAGGAAAAAGGCGGCAGCTCCTAAGGCTGGGTTGAATGTCGATTTACTGGAAAGTAGTTTTGCGGCGTTAGCGCCACAGGGTGAATTACTGGTAGCCAGGTTTTATGCTGAGTTATTTAAACGGTTTCCAGGTGTAATACCTCTATTTCAGAATACTACGCCTGAAGAACAGCAGAAGAAATTACTGGCTGCCTTACAGTTAGTGGTTAACAACCTGCGCAAACCGGCGGTATTAAAAAAGGCTTTGACAGGATTAGGGGCAAGGCATCAGAACTATGGTGCAGTACTGGATCATTACGGTGCCGTTGCCGGTACCTTACTGGATGTGATGTCGGGCATCGCGGGTGATTTGTGGACGGATGATGTCGCCAAGGCCTGGGAAGATGCATTAAATACAGTTGCAGAAATTATGTTAAGTGCTTATGAATCGGAGGATGCTGCCATGGCCGCAACAAACCAAGTTACAAATGAAGCAGAAGTAGACAGCGACGCAGACATGTTGCAAAGTGTACTTGATAACGCCATGACAGCGATTATGATGATTGACCGTGATCTGGTGATAACGTATGCCAATCAGTCGACTATAACGTTACTGGGTGAGCATGAAGACGCACTAAAATCACTTTATCCAGGGTTTTCTGTGGACCAGGTTGTTGGTACATGCATTGATATATTCCACAGTAATCCGGCACACCAACGCCAGTTACTGGGTAACCCGGCTAACTTGCCTTACTCTACGGATATACAGGTTGGATCATTGACTTTCAGGATTAATGTGAGTGCCATGCATGATCCGAGTGGCGACTATGTTGGTAACGCACTCGAATGGTCTGATGTAACAGAATTACGTAAGCAAGAAAATAATTCTGTACGCTTGCAAGGTATGGTAGACGGTGCCATGACGGCCATGATGATGATCGATCGTGACTTTAATATCACTTATGCAAATGATTCAACGTTAAACTTGCTGAAAGAAAACGAAGCGGTTTTACGTGAAGCTTATCCTGGATTTTCTGCTGATAAAATACTCGGCTCAAATATTGACACATTCCATAAAAACCCGGGACACCAGCGCCAATTACTGTCTGATCCAAATAATCTTCCGTATCAGACGGATATACAGGTTGGCCCATTAAAATTTTCATTGAACGTTACTGCGGTGATGGATAGTGGTGGCAACTATATTGGTAATGCGCTGGAATGGTCTAATGTTACTGAAATGCGTACGAAGGAAATGGAGGTAGCTCGATTACAATCTGCGGTCGATGGCGCAGCCAGTAATCTCATGTTATGTGATGCCGATTTAAATATAGTTTATGCCAACCCATCTGTTGTCAATATGCTGGCAAACCGAGAGACAGAGTTGAGAAAAATCTGGCCAAGTCTGGATAGCAAAAATCTGGTTGGTCAGAATATCGATCAATTCCATAAGCGACCTGAACATCAGAGGTCACTTTTGAGTGATCCATCGCGATTACCGGCTAAAGCTGATATTACTGTTGGCGACCTGGCATTTCAGGTAAATGCAACGATGATAAAAGGCCCGAATGGCGAATACATGGGGAACATGGTTGAATGGAAGGATCAGACTGAACAAAAGGATGCAGAAAGCCAAATTGAAGGACTGATTAATGATGCCGTTGAGGGTCAACTTGATAGCCGTATTCAGACAGATGGATATGAAGGCTTTATGAAAGGCCTCGGGGATGGAATTAATTCTCTAATGGATGCCGTTGTTACACCTATCAAGGAAACAGTTGGTGTCATGCAAGAACTTGCAGAAGGCGGCTTAACAAATAGCATGAGTGAAGACTACCAGGGTGAGTTCAAGGTATTGAGTGATGCAGTAAACAGCTCTATCAACAATCTGAAAAATATGGTTGGTGAAATCCTGAGTTCGAGTGGCAATATTTCATCTGCTGCCAGTGAAATATCACAAGGTAATACAGACCTGAGTCAACGTACTGAAGAGCAGGCATCATCGCTTGAAGAAACTGCCTCCAGTATGGAAGAATTGACGGGTACCGTTAAACAGAATGCTGATAATGCGCGTCAAGCGAATCAATTAGCAGCAGGTGCACGTACTGAAGCTGAAGGCGGCGGTGAAGTTGCCAGTAAAACAAGTGCAGCAATGGCTGAGATCAACAGTAGTAGTAAAGAGATCGCCGACATTATTGGTGTCATTGATGAAATCGCTTTTCAGACTAATCTTCTGGCGCTTAATGCCGCAGTTGAGGCAGCACGCGCAGGCGAGCAGGGACGTGGTTTTGCGGTAGTTGCTGCGGAAGTACGTAATCTTGCACAACGCAGTGCATCAGCTGCAAAAGAAATCAAATCATTGATTAAAGACAGTGTCGAGAAGGTTGAGGAAGGAACGCGACTGGTGGATGAATCGGGTAAGTCGCTTGAAGAGATTGTTACCTCGGTTAAGAAAGTGAGTGACATCATTGCTGAGATTGCCGCAGCCAGCCAGGAACAATCATCCGGTATTGAGCAAATTAATAAGGCAATAACCCAGATGGACGAGATGACACAGCAAAATGCAGCACTGGTTGAAGAGGCAGCAGCGGCGAGCGAGTCACTGGATGAACAATCGACTGACCTGTCAAAACTGATGGAGTTCTTTGATACCGGAGAAGAACGTCCACAGGCAAAACAGAAAACGGCGGCACGTCAACAACCCGGCTCGACACGTCAGAAACCACGTGCAGCTTCACCAGCAAGACGATCTACTCCAGCAGATGATGAGTGGGATGAATTTTAGGCTGACCAAGTATTAGTCGACTAGCACAAGGAAGTGGCATTTTATTTATATTCATATCATCGTTTGATGAAATAGTAGTGGAGTAGTATTGTGGAACAGGCGAATGAATTTAAATTCACAGACAGAGATTTTAATTATATAAAAACTCTCGTTGCCAATAATACCGGCATTGTCTTGAGTGACGCTAAAAGAAGTATGGTATACAGTCGATTGGCTCGACGTCTTAGATCATTATCAATTGGAAAATTCTCAGATTATTGTGATCTTCTAAAAACGGAAGATGAAGAAGAGCTGGTTAATTTTGTTAATGCTATCACCACTAATTTAACGTCATTTTTCCGCGAAAAACACCACTTCGAATACTTGGCTAAAACGTTGATACCGCACTGGCAAAAAACACGACAGGATACACGGCGTATCAGAATCTGGTCTGCAGGATGTTCTACGGGTGAAGAACCTTACTCTATCGCAATAACCTTACAGGAACATTTCCCGCAGTTAGATAGTTGGGATGTGAAAATACTGGCATCTGACCTGGATACCAATGTAGTCGCCAAGGCACAAGCAGGCATCTATGATGAGAGCCGTATTGAAGGTCTTCCAAAAAAACTGGTGAATAACTGGTTCAGGAAAGGAAAAAATGATCAGAGTGGTTTGGTAAAGGTGTCTCCCTACCTTCAGGATCTGATTACATTCAAACAACTCAACCTTTTACATGACTGGCCTTTCAAGGGTGGGTTTGACCTGATTTTTTGTCGTAACGTGGTTATCTATTTTAATAAAGACACGCAACGTGTTTTGGCTGACCGTTATGCAAATAATTTAAAAAATGACGGTGTTTTATTTCTTGGGCATTCAGAAAGTCTGTTTAAGGTAAGCGACCGGTTTAGCCTGGTCGGTAATACTGTTTATAACAAGGTTAGATAATTCGATGAATGCAATGTTTGATCGTCGAAGTAATTTGCCTAAGGCCTCGGTAAAGGGTTTCAGGCATATCAATCGATTCTGGGATAAAACCCGGGATGCTGTATCGGCAAAAATATTGCCAGGTGAGTATTATGTGACCATGGATGATGAATATGTCATTACCGTTTTAGGTTCATGTGTATCAGCCTGTATACGTGACAAAGTATTCGGTATAGGTGGCATGAATCATTTTATGTTGCCTAAAAATTATCGTGAGGATGATGGTTCCCCTGTTGATATGAGTGATGCAGCACGATATGGGAATTATGCTATGGAGCATTTAATTAATGATATTCTGAAAAATGGCGGACGACGCGAAAACCTGGAAGTCAAAATTGTCGGTGGGGGTAGAATTATAGCTAATATGAGTAATATTGGTTTAAAGAATGTTGATTTTGTAAAAGAATATTTAAAAACTGAAGGCTTGGTAATATTAGGTGAAGATGTTGGTGATGTGTATCCTCGTAAAGTTGCTTATCATCCACAATCAGGCAAAGTAAAAGTAAAAAAAATGCGCTCATTGCATAATAGCACCATACTTGTGCGTGAAGAGCAATACATGCATACCATTGAGCAAGAGCCTGTTTCAGGTGATGTTGAATTGTTTTAGGAAGGATTTCAGTGTCTAAAATAAAAGTATTAGTTGTCGATGATTCTGCTTTAGTGCGCCAGTTGTTGACAGAAATATTGAATTCCGACTCAGCTATCGAAGTGGTTGGAACTGCCTCGGACCCCTATGTGGCAAGAAGTAAAATCAAAGAACTTAAACCAGATGTGTTAACGCTGGATGTTGAAATGCCCAGAATGGATGGTGTCACCTTTTTAGGCAATCTTATGCGGCTTCACCCCATGCCGGTTGTGATGGTGTCAACCCTGACAGAAAAAGGCGCAGATGTTACCCTAAATGCCCTGGAGCTTGGAGCGGTTGATTTCGTTTCCAAACCAAAGATAGATTTAGCGAACGCAATACAGGATTATGCTGAAGAAATTATAGGTAAGGTTAAAAACGCAGCGACTGCTAATGTGCGGGCAATAGAAAAAACGGTAGAGAAAATGGCAGTTGATAAGAAATTGTCTGCCGATGCAATTCTTTCTAAACAACAAAAAGCCAAAAACTTTAAAACTACGGATAAATTAATCGCTATTGGTGCCTCAACTGGCGGTACTGAGGCGATCAAAGATGTTTTGCTGGGGTTACCAGCTGATACGCCAGGTGTCGTGATAACACAACATATCCCTGAAGCCTTCAGTGCCTCTTTCGCCAACCGTATGAATAGTCTTTCCCAAATGGTGGTGTGCGAGGCTGAGGATGGTCAACAAATACTGGCAGGACATGCTTACATTGCACCCGGTGGCCAACATCTATTGGTCAAGCGAAATGGTGCACGTTATGTGTGCGAGCTAAATGATGGCCCACCGGTGAATCGCCATAAGCCTTCAGTAGATGTCCTGTTTCGTTCGGTAGCACAATGTGCAGGGCAAAATGCTATCGGTATTATACTGACGGGTATGGGAGATGATGGAGCCAGAGGCATGAAAGAAATGCATGAAGCAGGTGCCCCGACTATAGCTCAGGATGAAAAAACCAGTGTTGTATGGGGAATGCCTGGTGAGGCGGTGAAACTGGGTTGTGTCGATCATGTCGTTCCGCTAGGCAATGTGGCACAAAAGATAATTCGTCATACGCCAAAAGACTAATATTTATTATTTTTGCTTTTTGAGGTCGGTGAATTTTAATAAATTTGTGCATTCAGCATCGAATCTCGTTCAAACCAATACATATCATCACTGATTTTTGCTACAATCTCCATCTTGTTTCATTCACGGTTTCTATCTATCATGTCAATCAAAACTCGCTTTGCGCCCAGCCCCACCGGTTATCTACATATAGGCGGCGCACGTACCGCACTTTTTTCATGGCTGCATGCCCGTCATCATGGCGGCAGTTTTGTCTTACGCATAGAAGATACGGATCTTGAACGTTCCACGACTGAGTCCGTGAATGCCATTCTTGAGGGCATGACCTGGTTAGGCCTGGAATATGATGAAGGCCCTTTTTATCAAACACATCGTTTTGAAAGATATCGTCAGGTTATTGACCAGTTATTGGCTGAAGGTAAGGCTTATCGTTGTTATTGCACAAAGGGTCGTCTTGAGCAGTTGCGTGAACAACAAATGGCAAATAAGGAAAAGCCGAAATACGATGGTCTTTGTCTCGACCTGGAACATGAGCCAGATACCGATCAGCCTTATGTGATACGGTTTAAAAACCCTAAGCAGGGAGAGGTGATAATAGAAGATATGGTTAAAGGCCAGGTCGTTATCAGTAATGCTGAACTCGATGATCTTATTATTGCCCGCAGCGATGGCTCGCCGACCTATAATCTGACCGTTGTGGTTGATGATCTGGATATGGGTATTACGCATGTCGTGCGTGGTGACGATCATCTGAATAATACACCAAGGCAGATTAATATTCTTAAAGCGATGGGTGCTGAACCTCCAGTTTATGCTCATGTCCCAATGATATTGGGTGATGATGGCAAGCGCATGTCAAAACGTCATGGCGCAACCAGTGTTATGCAATATCGTAATGAAGGCTATTTACCCGAAGCAGTGCTTAACTATCTTGTCAGATTGGGATGGTCTAATGGTGACCGTGAAGAGTTTACATTGGATGAAATGATTAGCCTGTTTGATGCAAATGATATTAATAAAGCCGCCTCGACGTATAACGAAGAGAAAATGTTATGGCTGAATCAGGAATACATAAAAAAATCGACCCCTGAACATCTTGCCCATCACCTTAGTTGGCATCTTGGTGAGTTGGATATTGATCCGAGTAATGGTCCAAACCTGTTGGATGTCATCAAACCACAGCAGGACAGGGCGCGAACGTTGAAAGAATTGGCTCAGAATATAGAATTCTTCTACAAGGACTTTGAAGCATACAATGCAAATGCTGCCAAGAAGAATCTAAAAGTCTCTTCTTTGGAACCCATGCAAGCTTTGACTACCCGGTTCACCAGTATTGAGGGTTGGACAGCAGTTAATATTCAGGCGGCCATTGATGCGGTTATCGCGCAATTTGATATTAATCTGGGGAAGATCGGTCAGCCTGTCAGGGTGGCGATTTCTGGTAAGGCGGCTACCCCAGCGATTGATATTACGCTGGAATTACTGGGTAAGAACAAGACTTTACTGCGCATGGAGAGGGCAATCGACTTTATCAAGGAGCGGGCTGCTAATCAGGTTGTCAGATAGTCTTAGTGTAGTGACTTGACACGATCGTTGTAGTCGCGTAAATTTGCCAAACTTTTGGGGCTATAGCTCAGCTGGGAGAGCACTTGCATGGCATGCAAGGGGTCGGCGGTTCGATCCCGCCTAGCTCCACCAAAATAAATTACAGGGGCTTTCGCCCCTGTAATCATTTAATTTTCCGAAAATCATTCAACTTAGTATGTCAGAATAATAACATATTGATATTTATATGGTATTTAGCCTGGCTATATCCTTAAGATTCTATTTATATAACCGATAACCTGTATATCGAATAATGAATGGAATGAATAATGCTAACTAGGTACTTATCCAGATTCTGGATTCCCATTTTTTTCAGTGCTGTTAACCTGATTGTATTACTTTTTAATGTGGGTACAGCACTGAATGTCATATCAACTGTAGTTGTTATTGTTATCTGGATCGTATTCAGCCAAAAAATTGTTAATCAGGAAGACGATAACCCGGTTACTGCTGATGATGACACGAACGAAGTATGTCACTTGGTTGCTGAAGTTGTTTTGGGAGCACAACAGGAACTTTCAAATATTGAAAAAGATACCGCACAGGTAGGTAATGTAATCGGTGATGCAATCGTAACCCTGCACAACAGTTTTACAAACATGCATGAGCAAATTGGTTTTCAGGGTGAAGTCGTACAGAATGTGATTGGCAATATTCAGAAAGCAGGGTCAGATACTGAGGACGAAAAAAATAATATTGGTTATGAAGAATTTGCACTTGAAACCAACAAGGTACTGAAGTACATGGTAGATCAGGTGGTTTCTGTCAGTCAGGATAGTATCAACATGGCGCATAACATTGAGGACGTTGTATCGGAGATGGATCAGGTGGATACCTTGTTGGGTGATGTGAAATCAATTGCAGATCAAACAAATCTATTGGCGCTGAATGCTGCGATAGAGGCGGCTCGCGCAGGTGAAGCCGGAAGAGGCTTTGCTGTGGTTGCAGACGAAGTGAGAGCATTATCGAAACACTCGAATCGATTTAGTGACCAAATTCGTGATGTGGTAGGAAATGCAAGAACAAATATAGAGCAAGCGAGGGATACCGTATCCAAAATGGCATCAAAAGATATGAATATGGCGATTCATTCAAAAGAGAATGTTGAGAAGATGTTGAAACAGATTGCTGGCCTTAATGAGAGTGTTGGCCAAAATTTGAACCGGCTAAATGGAAGTACCGATGAGATCAATCGTAATGTTTCAGTGGCTGTACAGTCATTGCAATTTGAAGATATGGTTAGTCAACTTCTGGGGCATATACATAGACAGTCAGAGCAGGCATCTGGAAAATTTGGTGGAATCGCAAACCTGTTAAACAACAGGGAATTAAATGCTGCAAGTATTGATGAAGTTAAAGTGTCTTTGCAGGAGATGAAGGACTCTTTTTATAATAGTGCTGATAAAAACCAAATAGATAGAACTGTATCACAAGAGACTATGGATACAGGCGACGTAGAATTATTTTGATAAGTAATAAAGTGATATACAGATAAGAAGGAATTAGATTATGAGTATCGATGTTCAAAAGTCTGACGATGGCAAAACATTGACATTAGCAATTAACGGGCGTTTTGATTTTTCTTTGCATAAGGAATTTCGGGATTCATACAAAGGAGAGTCTGCCGATATGGTGTATGTTATTGATATGCATAATACAGATTACATGGATAGTTCAGCATTAGGTATGTTGTTATTGCTTAGGGAACATGCTGGCAATGATATGGCTAGAGTTACAATTGAAGGTTGTCAGCCTACGATCAAGCAAATTCTCGCAATATCAAATTTCGAAAAATTATTTAATATTACCTAGTCCTTTTGCTTTATAATTTATATGAAGATACTGATCGCAGAGAATGACGAGGCTGAATTCTTTGCACTAAAAGAAATGATTGGTAGCGACGATCATGAGATTTTTAGGGCTGAGGATGGTAAATCAGCTCTTGATCTTTTTCAGAAAACATTTCCGGATACTGTTATTGCAAACCTAAACCTACCTGTAGTGAACGGGTATGATTTGGTTAAATATATAAAAGAACTTAGTTTTGATAAGTTCGTAGCCGTCATCATTATTGTGCCCATTGCTGACGAGTCGGTGCTGAGAAAAATCCTGGATTCAGGTGCAGATGATTTCATTATACATCCGGTAAATAGTTTAATGCTCAAAGCCAGGCTTGGCACTATGCAGCATATTTTTTCTCTTGATAATGAGGTGGATAAACACAAAAAAGAACTGGCTATATTTAATGATCAAATGCATCGAGAGCATAAGTTTGCTGAAAACATAATTGCAAACATTACACATAATAACGTGAATGATATTCCCGGTATTATTTCTTTATATGAATCAGCAGATTTATTAAGTGGTGATATTGTACTGGTTTCACATGCGCCATCCGGCGGTATTAATGTGTTGGTCGGTGACGTAAGTGGTCGAGGGCTTGCTTCATCAATTGTTGCTATGCCGGTGTCAGAAATATTTTATGCAATGACAGAAAAAGGGTTCCAACTACAAAGTATTTTAATAGAGATTAATAATCGCTTGTCGACGTTGCTCCCCACGGACATGTTTTTGTCAGCTAATGTTTTTCATATTGATAAAGCATGTAAAGCATTGTCGATTTGGAGTGGTGGATTACCTGACGCCTATTTGTATAATAAAATGGGTGAGGTTGAAAATATTGCATCGACTCATTTACCGCTTGGCGTTTTATCTCCAGAAGAATTTAATTCACGATGTGAATTGTATGAGATTTCTCCAGGTTATCGTTTTACTGTTGTCACCGATGGATTTCAAAAGATGTTGTGTGGCACTTTAAATGATGACTGTGTTGATCTAGATGAATTAGTCAGGAAAATAGCAGATGGATCTTCCTTGATAGAAAAGGGGAGGGAGTGTGTTGACGTAGCTATTAAATGCTCATCTCTATCAGATGATGTTACCTTGCTTGATGTTTATTGTGAGCCAGAAAAGCTTGCTTCTATTTCAAACAAAATATACAGGGCGAAAGATCTTCATGCAAAAAGTTGGGATGTGGAATTCAATTTTAATGTTGATATTTTACAGCATATGGATCCACTTCCACATGTTGTACAGTGTCTGACAGCTATACAGGATAGTGAGGCACACAGGGCGAAATTATTTATCATCCTGTCAGAATTATTTACAAACGCTCTGGATCATGGATTATTAGGTCTTGATTCAGCACTGAAAAATAACCCTGAAGGTTTTACTGAATATTACACGGAAAAAAATAGACGACTCAAAAAATTAAAAGAAGGATATATTAAAGTTCGACTGGAGAACTCACCCAGTCCATCGGGCGCATTGCTAAGTCTTATTGTTGAAGATAGTGGCCCGGGGTTTGATCAAAGCAAGACTACTTTTAGTCTAGGCAGTAATATGAGTCATTCCGGTAGGGGCATACCTTTATTAAAAACGTTGTGCGAAGACCTCAGGTATAGCAATTCAGGTAATTGTGTCATTGCTAAATACGCATGGTAAAATAATACTATTTTAGTGTTAATGATCTTTCATTTAAATTAAAACAGGTCCATGTTTTTCTATTCTTAATCCATTTTGTTATATGCGACCGTCTACCTCATCTTTTCCAAAGGTGTATTTGACATCGTAAACGACACAATCGGGTTTGCAAAGTTTGCGTATTTTTTCAACACCCATTTCTTTGAATTCATTATGTGCAACAGCAATAATGACAGCATCGTATTTTCCATCTTGAAGTTCATTGACCAGTTCTAGATCATATTCTTCCTGGGCTTCGTCTCCACTGACCCATGGATCATAAACATCAACATTGGCGTGGTAAGTTTCCAGTTCATGTACCATGTCTATGACACGTGTATTTCTTAAGTCTGGACAATTTTCCTTGAAAGCAAAACCCAGAATCAATACGTTTGAGTCGACGATATGGATTTTTTTCTGTGTCATGAGTTTGGTGAGTTGAATAATTATATATTCCCCCATCCTGTCGTTGATACGGCGGCCAGCCAATATTAGTTCAGGGTGATGTCCGGTTTCCTGAGCCTTATGTGTTAGATAATAGGGGTCAACACCTATGCAATGTCCACCGACCAGGCCTGGCCGAAATGGCAGGAAGTTCCATTTAGTGCCAGCAGCTTCAAGTACTTCCAGTGTATCAATACCTAGCCGCTGAAAAATAATTGCCAGTTCGTTTACTAATGCAATATTAAGGTCACGCTGGGTATTTTCTATGACTTTAGATGCTTCAGCGACGCGTACACTGCTGGCCTTGTGCGTGCCGGCGGTGATGATGCTTTGATAGAGCTCATCTACTATGTCTGCAGCTTCAGGAGTCGAGCCAGAAGTGACCTTGAGAATATTGGTGACGCGATGTTCCTTGTCACCAGGATTGATGCGTTCAGGGCTGTAACCGATATAAAAGTCTTTATTCATTTTCAGACCAGAGCCGCTTTCGATATACGGTACGCAGATTTCTTCAGTTGTACCAGGGTATACGGTGGACTCATATATGACAATATCGCCTTTCGAGACAACCTCTGCGAGGTTTTCACTGGCCTTGATTAATGGGGTCAATACCGGATTTTTATGCACATCAATAGGCGTAGGTACAGTTACGATATATATGTTGCAGTCTTTCAGATCCTGTAAATTGCTTGAGTAAGACAGATGAGTAGCTTCTGCAAGTAACTCGGGTTCAACCTCGAGAGTGTTGTCAACTCCAGATTCAAGCTCGGTGACACGTTGTTTGTTAATGTCGAAACCTTTGGTAGGGAATTTTTTACCAAATTCTACTGCTAGAGGTAGTCCGACATAGCCTAGGCCGATAATTCCGATTTTGGCTTGATCCAGTGTTATCATATTGAAACCTTGTTATATTGTAAGATTGCAGTTGTGCTTTTGCTAAGCCAGATGCTTGTATGTACTTGCATATTGTATATGAATTGGAATTATTAACAAATAAATGAATACTATGGATTATTGTCGTTAATGATATAAGTTAATACTTGAAATCCATCTTTGGATCAGCATAATTTGATGATAGATATACGGAAAATATATATTGAGGGTTTCTAAATTGGGTCAACATGGTTAAGTTTTTTAGATTGTATTTCCCACTAGCGCATGTGATGTTACTCATCCTTGAAGGCCTGGTATTTCTTTCGTCCGTTACTATCGGAAGCTCATTAAGAGGGGTCTTTATCCATGATGGGTTGATATTCGACTCACATAATATCATCTGGAAATCATTGTTTTTTATGTTAGTTATGGTCTTATCCATGGTTGTGATGGGTATGTACAGGAGAAATCTCCATTTTCATAACATGTTAGATGTTTTGATACGGATAGTGATCGGGTTTGCTTTCGGTTGGGTCGTATTTTCGTTAATATTCTATTTATTCCCGAATTTGTTTATCAGACGTGGAGTTCTGGCGTCTGCGATGTTCTTTTCATTTGCAGGCATTTTGTTAACTCGTTCTTTGTATATTATCTTGTCAAATTACAGATTGTTAAAAAAACGTGTTTTAGTTATAGGTGCTGGAAAAAATGCCAGTCAGTTGCAGGGATTAGGCATAAAGAAAGCTAAATATGGGTTTGATATATTAGGGTATGTTCATATATTTGGTGAGCACGATGTGATTCCGAAAGAGCAGATTCTGGCGCCTGAGACATCATTGGTGGATCTATGTCAAGAACTGGATGTCGATGAAATAGTAGTTGCTGTTGATGATCGACGAAAAAGTTTTCCGGTTGATGAAATTCTCGAGTGCAAGATGGAGGGGATTGATGTAACCGATCTCGTTATGTTTTTTGAGCGTCAAACAGGCAAAATTAAACTGGATGCTTTACATCCCAGCAGTCTGATTTTTACGGATGGGTTTAATAAAATATTAGCTAATAATGTGACTAAGCGAACTTTTGATATAGTCGCCAGCCTTATAATCCTCTTGTTTTCATTGCCGGTTATGTTACTTGCTGTTATTTCCATCTTGCTGGAATCTAAAGGTAAAGGTAACGTATTTTACATTCAAGACCGAGTTGGGAAAAATGGCAAAGTGTTTAAATTAATCAAATTCAGAACAATGGATGAAGATGCTGAAGCTGATGGGTTACCCCGCTGGTCGAACAAAGATGATGATCGTATGACCAGTAACGGCATGGTATTAAGATACCTGAGAATCGATGAAACACCACAATTAATAAATGTATTGATGGGAGATATGAGTCTGATTGGGCCGCGCCCGGAGCGTCCTGAGTTTGTTAATCAATTATCGCAAATTATTCCGTTTTATAAGATGCGTCATCGGGTCAAGCCTGGTCTTAGCGGGTGGGCGCAAATATCTTATCCTTACGGGTCATCAGAGGAAGACGCGATAGAAAAATTACAATATGATCTTTACTATATGAAAAATTACAGCATGATGTTTGATATCTTCGTATTATTACAAACAGCAGCAGCTATATTTTTTGGTACATCTCACTCATCTAAGAATAGTAATCAAGACAAGCTATAATGTGTCTGTCTCTATTTATTGAATAATTTCTTTTCCCAATCAAGCGACGTTTTAACAATAAATTCAAGGTTGTCATATTGAGGTTCCCAACCGGTAAGCTCACGGATCAAACCGACTTCAGCGATTAGGGTAGGCGGATCACCTGCGCGACGATCTTCTTCAATGATATTCAGTTTTTTGCCATTTACTTTTTCAACGGTATCTAATACTTCACGTACGCTATAACCATGACCGTATCCACAGTTTAATGTGGCTGACTCACCGCCATTTCGCAGGTATTCCAGTGATTTTAAATGAGCACTGGCCAGATCCTCAACATGGATATAGTCTCGGATACCCGTGCCATCTGCAGTCGGGTAATCTGTGCCAAAAATATAAACCTTATCTCGTTTGCCTACAGCTGCCTCACAGGCAACTTTTATGAGCAGGGTTGCTTTTTCCGTTGATTGTCCGATACGGCAGTCGGGGTCTGATCCCGCGACATTAAAATAACGTAGTGCGACATGGTTAAGGTCAGTTACCGCAGACAGATCTCGTAACATCCATTCTGTCATTAATTTCGATGTGCCATAGGCATTAATTGGACTGAGTGGGCTTGTTTCACTAGCTGATTCTGTTTCAGGAATACCATAAACCGCGGCAGTGGATGAAAAGATGAAGTTTTTGACACCCGCATCCCGGCAGCATTCCATCAGGTTTCGGCTGTTGCAGGTGTTGTTACCATAATACTTTAAAGGATTTTCAACCGATTCAGGTACAATCGTATGAGCCGCGAAATGGATGACTGAATCGACGTCATAGTCTTTAAGTATTCGGCTGACCAGCTCCTTATCACCCATGTTTCCCTGAATCAGATCACCGTAGAGCACTGCATCTTCAAAACCGGTTGACAGATTATCGATGATCACGATACGTTCACCAGCTTCGCCTAGCTGACGTACAACATGGCTGCCGATGTAACCCGCACCGCCTGTTACCAGAATAGATTTTTTTGACATCATCAATACCTTGTTTTTGTTAGTTTATTGGCTAATTATATAGATAAACAGAGTTATTATAAAAACTCTTTTTTATATTTGCCCTAATGATTGCAAATATAATGATACTAGCTTGATTTACAAGGAAAAAAAGGATATAAAATCAACTGGTTATCGAGATCAGTATTTTAAAACTTATGAGCATAGATACAACAAAAATATCACAGCTGGACTTCCTGTCTCCTGGCCTTAAAAGTTGGGTTATACAAAAATCCCCGCACATTATTTTGGTAGTACTTATTGTGCTTTTGTCAGTACAGCTTGCTGATACAGGATGGCGTATTGTTAATGCTTTTATCTCAACTCCAGAAATTAACAAATCAAATAAAGTTGTAATGCGAAATAACCTGGCTAATCAGAAAAAACGATTTGATTACCAGTCCTTCTCAAATATGCATTTGTTTGGAATCCAGGATGCAAATGTTGTTATCGAAGATGCGCCGTTAACGGCCCCGGAGACGCGTCTTAATTTGATTCTTTATGGTGTATTTGCAGGTGATAATCTTAAGCAGGGCACGGCTATTATTGGTTCAAAGCAGGGCAAGCAGAAACACTTCAAGGTTGAGGACAAGGTAGATACAGGTGTTTGGTTAGCGGAAGTCAGAAAAGACCATGTGTTATTAAAACGCGGTAGCAATTTTGAAATATTACGATTTCCTAAACAGTCATCATCGGGCGTTACTATAAAACAGAAAAAGACCCGGCGCTTACCCGTGAAATTGAACGGTGGTAAACAGGCATTTATGGATAATATACGAATTGTTCCGGTTTTTGCTGATAAGGGATTAAAAGGATATCGTATTTTGCCGAAGAAAAATCGTGCAATTTATAATAGGCTGGGAATCAAACCCTCAGATATCATCACGAGTATTAATGGCATATCACTAAGCAATGAACGTGAAGCAATGAAAGTGATTGGTGAATTGGTTAAATCAGATCAGGTAGATGTGAAACTTGAACGTCGAGGGGAAATTAAATCCCTGACACTGAATTTGAAGTAAGATAGTTTATTTATAAAAAACCAGCGATGAGCAGCATGCATACTGGATTATCTAGCTAGCACCAATAGTAGTCATTCTTGATTACTAAATTTCTATTGAGCGATTATCTGCATTTGTACTTTCTTTAACTTGCGAATCCAGGCATGTTTGAATCCACGTGTTTGCAGGCGAGCCAGTTTTCTTTTTGCCTGGTCATACTCCAGGAAACTCCCGTGTATGACAGTGAATCGGACCATGCCACCAACATTGGCTTTATAATAATAGACGCCATCCAGTTGGAGGTGACTGATATAGTCGATGACAGGGGCCTCTTTGGTAGTACTGGCAAGTTGAATTGTGAAATTGTTGGGTGGTTGTTTGTTGATCCAGTCGATACTTTCCTGTTGTTTAGGTGACTTAATTTTGATTAAATCAGATTGTTTCGCTGAAGGTGGATTGATACTTTTAGCCACAGGTTGTACTGGTGATGGTTGTAGTATCTGTACTGGTTTGGGTGCAGGTGGTTGTACAATTGTTTGAGCTGGTCGGGGATGATCAGGGGCAGTAACAAGAGTGTCAGGTTGTTTAATAACCTGGGTTACGTCAGGTTTTTTAGGCAGGCGCAAATCAATAACGGGTTGGCTTGGCTGGGTTGTTACCCCACTGCTTTTTTGCATGGCAGTTTTGATTTTTTCTAGTGCTTTTATGGCATTGGTATTTTTTTGTTTTGATGCTTCGGTGAACCAGTATATAGCCTGATTGAGATTCTGTTTGACGCCTGTTCCATGGTAGTAAAGATAACCCAGTGTATATTGAGCCCTGGCATGACCTTTTTTTGCCAATGGTTCTAATAGTGTTGAGGCAGTTTTGTAGTTTTGTTCCAAATAGGCCATTTTGGCACGTTGGTATATGGATTCATCGAGTGAGTTTGACGTTTCGCCGTTTATTTCTTGTGACGGGTTTGAACTACATGCAGCGATAAGCAGTATCAAGCCTGAAATGATAATGGTGCGACTGACTGTAAAGAAGAGGTTGTTCATATTTTTGGCTATTTATGTGACTAACTGGTTTAAATCAAAAACAGGTAATAAGGTAGCAAGTACAATAAATAAAACGATACCCCCCATGAACAGTATCATAATCGGGCCCAATAAACCGAGTGTCGTCGTCAGTATAGATTCTATCTCGCGTTCCTGGATAATAGCGGCACGCGCAAGCATGTCTTCAAGGTTGCCACTTGCTTCACCACTGGAAATCAGGCTTACAGTCATTGGCGGAAAGTAACCTGAGTGTTCCATAGAAGCATGGATACTAGCACCTTCCTTGACCTTTTTATTGATATCTTCAACAGCCTGGCGCATAGGCAGGTTGGTGACTACTTGACCCGAGATGCGTAGCGCCTCCAGTATCTGGACATTACTTGATGTCAGAATACTTAAGGTTCGAGCAAACCTGGCACTATTGCTTCCGCGAATAAGGCGCCCGACAAATGGCATTTTAAGCAGGAGCAGGTGCCAGCTCATCTTTGGGCCGGGTTTTTGAAGTATCAAACGAATGACAAAACCACCAATAATAAGTACCGCAAGTAATAATAATCCATAGGTTTTGAGAAAATCACTGCTTGCAATCAAGATTTGAGTGGCAACGGGTAGTTCCTGGGCCACATTCTCAAACACCTGTACAATTTGTGGGACAACAAAAGTTAACAGTGCAATCACGATCAGGATGGAAATAATGATGAGCATGGCAGGATAGAAGAGTGCCATAATGGTTTTTTGTTGCATTTGTTGTCGGGCTTCGGTGTAGTCAGCAAGTCTGTCGAGAACATTGTCCAGGTGCCCTGATTCCTCACCTGCTTCTACTGTTTTTCGATAGAGTTCAGGGAACACAGCAGGGAACTCTGCTAACCCGGTACTCAGGCTATGGCCTTCGCGTACCTTTGACCTGACAGATAGTAATACTCGTTTGACCTTGTTTTTTTCGCTTTGTGCAGACACAGCACGTAGTGTTTCTTCCAGCGGCATGCCGGAACTTAGTAATGTGGATAATTGACGTGTGACGAGTGCCAGATCCATTGCACTGATGCGTTGTTGGAACAGACTGCCTTGTTTGATCTGTTTGTCCTGCTGGACAACTTCATCGACTGATAGGGGTGTTAATCCTTGTTCGCGCAACTGCGAGCGGATTTGTCTGGCATTATCCGCCTCAATGATGCCTTTGCAATTTTTACCGTTTTTATCCAGGGCCTTGTATTCAAAAGCACTCATTAAATAGTTTCTCTATCCAGATAGGGCGCGGGTATATTTGAACACGTTATATTATTAAAAATCCATATGGCTGTTCTGTATTTTTGAAGCATAGTCATTTTGTCTGATCGCTAATTTGCAGCGAGTTAACCTTCCTGGGTTACTCTGATAACTTCTTCGATACTGGTGTCACCTTTAAGGATACGCCGTACCCCGTCTTCTCGAATACCGCTTGAAGTTTTTCGTGCATGGCGGAGTAATGACAATTCATCAGCACTATCGTGAATCAGACTGCGTAATTGGTCATCTAAAACAATAAATTCATATATACCGGTACGTCCATGGTAGCCGAGGTTCAAACAATGGTCGCAACCGTCTTGATGGGCGCGATAAATGACATGCTGTTCATTTTTGTCGAGGCCAAGTAATTCACAATCTTTATCATTTGGAATGGTTTCTTCACGGCAATGAGGGCATAATTTTCGTACCAGTCGTTGAGCCAGAATACCTACTAGGCTTGACGCAAGAAGAAATGGTTCGACGCCCATGTCACGAAGGCGTGTGATTGCACCAATGGCTGTGTTTGTGTGTAATGTAGACATTACCATGTGGCCTGTTAAGCTGGCTTGTACTGCAATCTGTGCAGTCTCAAGGTCACGAACTTCACCGATCATTACAACATCGGGGTCTTGACGAAGTATGGCACGCAGACCACGTGCAAAGGTCATTTTTACTTTATTGTTGACCTGGGTTTGACCCACCCCTTCGAGGTTGTATTCTATTGGATCTTCAACTGTAACGATATTGCGTGTTCGATTATTTAATTTGGTCAGTGCGGCATATAGTGTCGTTGTTTTTCCGGAACCTGTTGGCCCTGTTACGAGGATGATGCCATGAGGTTTGTGGATGATTTTTTCCAGGTCGAGAGCAGCCTGGGTTGCCATTCCCAAATGTTCCAGTGACATTCGTCCGGCCTGTTTATCAAGTAATCGCAACACAACCCGCTCGCCGTGATTGGAAGGCAGGGTTGAAACACGCACATCTACGGCACGGTTGTTTATTTTTAGCGAAATACGACCATCTTGTGGCAGACGTTTCTCGGCGATATCCAGATGTGCCATGACCTTGATACGTGATACCAGTAATGGCGCAACGGCGCGGGGAGGTTGCAGCACTTCCCGTAATACGCCGTCAACACGAAAGCGTACGATCATATTATATTCATAAGGTTCGATGTGAATATCTGATGCCCCTTCTTTAAGAGACTCGGCCAGTAGGGCATTAATCAGACGGATAATCGGCGCATCGTCCTGGGTATCGAGTAGATCTTCCGGCTCACCCAGCCCCATGGCCGCATTGGTTAGATCCATATCTCCACTGATATCATCCATAACCTGCAATGCCTGGCTTGAACCACTTTCATACAGCTCGGATACCTTGACTTCAAACGTTTCGGCGTTAACTTTTTTAATGTTAAGCGGATGGTTAAAGAAGCGTTTTAACTCCGAGAATACAGATAATTTGCATCCCGGTTTATAGAGCACCTGGACCACGTCATCTTTAATGTCAGTAACAACAACGCCGTGTTTACGGATAAAGTTGTAGGGCAGAAAATGGCTTTCGCGTTCAGAGGGAGGCTGAATCGTCTGATCAGATTCTTGATGTTCGGTAATATCCATGACTACTCATCAGGCAATGGGATAGTGACTATTCCCTTGTTTTTAAATGGTGTGGGTATGGCGGGTAGTTTATCTGCCAGCAGGGGTGATAAATCATCATCCATTAAATAGATGCCTTTTTTTCTATGTTCGAGTTGTTGGGCACGAATAAAGGAATATTTCCCCTCAGTAATTTTTGCAAGTATCGCTGCATCCTTAACGATGAGTGGACGTAAAAAGATCATCAAGCTGCGTTTTTTCTTTTCGGTTCGATCATATCGGAACAGACGTCCAAGCAAAGGAACATCACCCAGAATGGGTACACTCTGGTGAGATTGTTGCAGGGTGTCATCAATCAACCCACCCAGTACTATGGTTTGGCCATCTTCTATCATTACGGTTGTTTTAATAGAACGTTTGCTTGTTGTCAGGTCGCTGGCTCCTGTACTACTAGGAATGACGCCGGAAATTTCCTGTTCGATATCCAGTTTAATGGCGTCACCTTCGTTTATCTGTGGCGTGACTCTCAAAGTCAGACCGACATCCTGTCGTTCTATGGTCCTGAATGGGTTAACTGAACCCGTGGTGCCGCCTGCGCTACTGAATTCACCTGTGACAAAAGGTACATTCTCGCCTACAACGATTTCAGCCTCCTGATTGTCCAGTGTAACCAGGCTGGGTGTCGATAAAATATTGGAATCGGCATCGTTAGCCAGGGCACGGACAATGGCAGCAAAATTCAAGGTTGAACTATCAAATCGGCCAAAACCCAGAGAGGCGCCATCACCAAGCGAGGGTATGCCGCCACCTTCAACCGTGCCAATAAGATTGGCAATACTGTTAGAACCACCAAAATTAATAACACCAACGGGTCCTCTGCCATCAGGGCTGCCATCAACCGCCCATTGCACACCCAACTCACGTGACTTGTCCAGTGTGACTTCAGCGATAATCGCTTCCACCAGAACCTGGGCACGTCGAATGTCCAGTTGGCTGATAACGCGTTGCAGCGTTCTGAAGACGGCAGGAGAGGCTGTGATGACAAGTGCATTCGTACTATCATCTGCCTGAATACTGATATTATTCCCCAGGCTGGATGCACCGCCTGATGTTTTGCTTTTGCCCTTAATCGTTTTACTCACGCCGGTGAGTACCGGCACCAGGTCCTTGGCCTTGGAATAATGCAGATAGACCACGCGTGTTCCACCATCTGCTTCCAGTGGCGTATCAAGGTGACTGATTAGTGCGCGATAGCGTAACCGTGATGAAGCTTCGCCACTTAGTAAAACACTGTTGGTGCGTTCATCAGCGACAAAAGAAACTTGCGTTGCCTGGTTTTTTTTACCTTTCTGCAGGCCGTTCAAAATTCGAACGATTTCGCTTGCAGAAGCGTGGCTAAGCGAGACTATTTCAATATTGCTGTCGCTAACCTGATCAATGCGTGAAATGATCTTGACCATGCGTGAAACATTTTCAGCCCGGTCTGTAATGATCAAAACGTTTTTGGATGGGTAGGCTGCCAAATGCCCCTGTGATGGAATCAGTGGACGTAAAATGGGAACTAACTGGGCGGCAGTTACATTTTTCACGCGGATAATGCGTGTAACCACTTGATCGCCGCTTATGCCATTACGGCCTCTGGCTGTGGGAACGCTGCCTTGTTTTGCCTTGCTGTTTGGCACGATTTTGATGATGTCGCCAACAGGTATTGTGGCAAATCCGTGTACTTCAAGAATCGAGAGAAAGATATCGTAGATCTCGTCTTTTGCCAGAGGGCTAGCCGAGACGACGGTTACACGGGCCTTCACACGAGGGTCTACAACAAAGTTTTTGCCGGTGAATTGTGAAACAGTCTTGATCAAGGTGCCTATATCCGCATCCTTGAGATTTAGGGTTATCTCGTTTTCAGCCACGCAAACAAGAGGCAGCCATAATAATGACAGCAGTAGTAGCCTTTTTCCTAACCTGGCTAATAATTTATTTAACATATAATCCATATATAAAACAATAAGTTACAGAGCTATCTTTAAGTTTATTTTTGATGTCACAAATAAGTCGTTATTATTATGTTTCGGACCGTCCCGCATAAACTTTAAACAAAGAAAATATATTTACTTCATAAGCTTAGCAAAAAGTCTTTAGTCAGTACATAAGATAATTAAACTAATTTATCTGTAGTAATCGGATAATATTATCGTATGTAAGTTCAAAAACGATTACATTTCAATATTAGTGGTGGTTTTAGTATCTGCCATCATACTTAATTAGCAGGCTGCCATCCGTCTGTGGCTGACCAGCATTTTTCAGCATGGTAACCAGAAAGGCATCTGCATTGGCGCGCGGTGTAAATGAAGCGTTAAAGTTGAATTTTTTTTGTGGTTTTAAGCGCACGGTCCCATTAATACCAATCGGGGCTTGCTGGTCAGTTATTTTGATCAGGACACCATTCTGGTTAGTTGACAGCTGAAAATTTAAATTACCAATATTTCCTTGTAACGGTGCAGATATTTGTCCGTTAATGAGTCGCACGTTTCCTTCGACAGACTTTAACTCATCTTCATTTGCGGCAAGTTTGGGTATGTCCAGTCTGAGCGTACCGCTCAGGCCAAGAAAGCTGGCATAAGGCGCTTGTTGTATCAGGGAAGCAGGTAATGTTGCTTTGAGGTTATTGGCTTGAAGCGTGCCGCCGAAACCACGTGAAATTGTGCCTTTGAGAGGGTAGTTTGAGTCATTAATTTGCAAATCCAATGTCATAGCACCCAGAAGCAGGTCGAGCGGTTGCAGTTGCCATTGTATGTTTGAAAATGAATGTTTCATTGCGTACAGTCTATTTGCCTGACCTGACCAGATAGTGCCCTTGATCTGATGTAATTGTATGTTTGATTTTGCTGGGCTGAATATCCGGTAGGCTACGCGAGCTGGCATCATGGCAATCGCAGCAATAGTAAAGCTGATAACGCCAATCATAATCAGAGGAAAGCGATTGCTTTGCATATAATAATTAACCTTTTTTCAGAACCAGGCGGGCATTAACCAGACCAGGTTGATCCAGTCTTTCGACATTAATGCTCTGGATATTTATATTGTACTCACTATCCAGTTTACCTAACCATTGAATCAACGTGTCAAATGCCGTTTTTTCAAACCATATCTGTACGCTCTGGTTTCCCTGAGGCTCAAGTCTTTTCATGGTTTGGTTAAGTCTGGCCGCTTTTATCGTGCGGTCGATCGATGATAGCAATGGGCCACCCGAACGTTTTTGCTGATTGTTTGTTTGTGGCTTTAAACGAATAATTTCCTTGCTGGTTTCTTCCATCCAGCCTAACAATGCTTGTTTAGCCTGCACTTGCTTGTTCTTCTGGTCAAAGGTTTCGGACACGGGTGACCAAATTATCAGGTAAAATAAACTCAATCCAATGATGATGCCCAGTATCCAGATAATACGCTGTTCCTGGGGTTCTTTTGCGTTATACCAGGCCTTCATGAGCCCTCTCCCTGAATACGTATGCGCGCAGAGACGACTTTCCCCTGTACGGCCGCAGATCGAATATCAACCTTAGAGCCAGTTTGAATAATAGCGCTTTTGAGCTTTTCTAAAGCTTGCAAATCACTGATATTAAATTCGATGTCGAGATGGTTATCTCGGTAACTGATGCCTCTTATCAAGACACTATTGTCGATACTCAGTGCTTTGATCGCATGCGGAAAGTAAGTAAAAAATCTGTTTTGCCCACTTTGCCCGCTAGACTTTAATGTTTTCAGGCGTTGTTGCATTTGCGCTTTTGGATTAACAATGCGCTTTACATCAGGCAAAGACTGCCGGAAGACCTGGCTGATTTGTTGATCCAGTAATTCAGATTCATTGGAAAGCTGGACATATTCCATAATTCCACCAATGGACTTGATCGACAGATATACGATTAAAAGTGCAGCGGCTGGATACCATCTGGACAAGTTTTGGTTGCGTATTCGTTTGACAGCATAATTACCTTGCAATAGATTTATAACATCATTTTCGCTGTAATTAGCGATCAATATCTCAATGATGGAGCTTGCAGACGTGTCTTCCTGTAATTCAAGTGACTTTTTTAGAGTGTCAGGTATCAGTGCTTCGAGAGGCTCTCCCTGATCCAGGGAACGAAAGTCCATGATACTCAGTTTAGCCGGGACTTCATCCCCTGCATCCTGAAAAGCTATTTCGATATAATCTTGAAAATTAGCGCTATCTACGGTGAATCCATCGAATACATCTTTTCGTATGGTGGATTTGTCATCCTCGAGCAACACCGTCCAGGCATCCTGCTGAACGGGAAGAGACAAGGTCTCAGTCAGTAGGACTTGAGGTTTGATACCTTGTTCTTCTAACAAGCTGAGAATGGATTCCATTCTGTCATGTGTTATTGCACAAACAGGAACATTATTGGCTGGCGTACGAGCAGGGATAGCAAAATGAAAATCATCAACCTCACCAATCAGATCATCTTCCATCGCGAATGGTGCGGCAAGCAGGATCTTTTGTCTGCTACGCGCCGGAATCATATAGGTTCCAAGGTGGACCATGTCACCTGGGATAAAGACAACAACTTTTTTCCCCTGGCAAATATCACTAACCTGGCTGAGCATATTGCCGGTTTGGGTTGGTAAACCACCCTCGTCACCAGACACAGCCCAATCAACCGAGTTATCGTTATGGATTCTTATGAATACCGTTTTTGCCATTAATTATCCCCGGGGCTCCTTGAAATGATATTAACGCTGCTATCCGTGTTTCGTTTCAGGATGCTGATCAATTGTTTATTGATATTATCGATTTTTACCTCGGCAGTCACCTTAAAATATCGTGTAGTGACATTAATCAGGGGTGTAACATTGCCTTGGTAGTTATTAATATTTTGCGCATAACCCTGTGTGTTCCTTAGAAAGTCCTGAATGCTATCAAATGCGCTGGTTCTATCCTTAACGATATTGGTTGCTTCATCAATATCTAATTGACTGGACAGGGCAGCAATCACCTCCGCGGGTGCGGTATTGATATTGATGGTTGTTGCCTCGGGTAGTGCAGATATAAAAGGCTTAAGCTTGTTATAAATTTCAGTATTGATTCCTGCTATTAGCATTAGTTCGCTTGGGTTATCCATGCGTCGATTAGCAGTGCGGTAGGCAGGTGTCATTTGTAAATAGACGTCATCTTCAGCGCCATCAGGGAATGTTGAATCGGTATCTTTATCGAGCCAATCAATTATTGCAGGTGTGATCGATGTGTTTATTTCAAGAGTGGTCAGCAGACGATCAAATAATTGTTTTTGCTGTGACAGTCTGGTTAGTTGGGTTGGATCAGTGCGATCATCGATATAGAGATTGTTAATATTGAACAGGCCTTGAAGATCAGTGATTTCACCTAAAATAGAACCGTTTTCAATTAATGTTAATGGTAATGGTTGCGCCCAATCTTCATAAAGGTTATCCGTGCCATTATTTTTTTGATCGCTCTGGTGGTCTTTATAAAGTAACCCCTGTGCCCAGGCTTCACCACCCGTGGCGTAATAAAAAGCTTGTTGGTTAAACAGCAGGTTTTGCATTCTACGGATATCATATTGTTGCCGTTCGGTTATATTGACAGCAATAATGGCGGCCATGGAAACGACCAATAATGCCGTAAGCAGCGCCACGCCAGTTTGTTTATTATGAAATTGAATACGTGTGTTTCTCATATTTAATCAGGCAGCGCGATCAAGCGTTTTATTTTACCAAGTTCAATATGCGTTAGGGTGATTTCTACCGCACGAGGCAATTCCTGGGCCGTGTTTTGCTGGACAGGTTGAGGCCAGAAGCCAATCCATTTGTTTTCATTATTCAAAAAACGAAATTCAATTTCGTCGATCTGATCGATTAATTTTCGATCAATGGTTTCATTGTCAGGGCCGCGATCGAGGCTTTTATATCGACTTCGTATGAGGGTATTATTATCGAGCCAGTAACGTATACGAACAAGGTTGCTGCGTTTTAAACCCTGAGGATTACGTATACCTGCACGCGTAATTGCCAGGCCCTGGATGCCGCTACTGCCTGCTTTGATGGCCGTCTGCTCATCGCCATATTCATCGCGGATATTACGATTACTGACATATTGCAGGTCCTGCTCCAGGTAAAATAACGTATTTTGTAGCGATCGCATTAGATTGGCCACTTTATTAGTGCTTTCCTGAGCATCCAATACGGACTTTATGCCGGTGATCGCAATCACCGACATAATCGCAAAAATACTCGCGGCGACAAGTATTTCCAGCAGGGTAAAACCAGATTGTGTTCGACTCGGCATTTGCATCAGGGTTTACCAATATAACTTGTTACGCGGAAAAGTAAATTGTCTTTATCCTGCTCATGTGCAACGGTTAAAGTTAATTTTCTGAGGCGATCATCGGGTGTGTTTTCAACTTGCACATTCCATTGCCACTTTTGTTTTGCCAATTCAGTTCGACCGTTGGAAAAACCAGTGCCTGGCCAGGTTTTGGCGACTCGTAGTTCCGCCAGTTTATTGCTGGCAACAATGCTGGCAAAATATTTATTGCGTAAATGAGCGGTGTTGATTGTATTTTCACTGGCGGTTTTTATGATCGCGGCTAATGCTACAGCTAATAACACCAGTGCAACCAGCACCTCAAGTAAAGTGAATCCTCTTGTGGTGTTAATTCGATTCACGTTCTACTTCCAATGTACCTGTTTTGATATTGCTCAGGGTGTAGGCAAGGTCGTAACTGTCAGAGGGTTTGAGGATGATTTCAAAACTTGTCCATTCGCCGTTTGAATAAAAAACAATTTGAGGGGTTTTATTGTCAGATATGACCGGTGATGTATCGACTGTAATGCCATCAATATTGAGTGTGACCTCCATTTCTTCGGGTATTGATCTTTTCTTTAGTAGTGCATCATCCAGTGGCACCCATTTTTTTTCGTCGTAAAGTAAATACTCATAGTCATTATCCTGAATTAATAACCCGATTTCTCTTGACTGAAAAATAGCCTCCTGGTCTGCCAGTTGCATGGTGCGGGCGAGTCGCGCAGATTCCTGTTTTAGTTTTGACTCAGGACTATCGAAATTCATTTTTATCAGGGCAACGCCAAGTACGACACTGATAATGACAACAGCGACCAGAATCTCTATCAGGGTAAACCCGCTGGGTCGTAATTTAGTCATTTGGCCACTCTGATTTATGATTGGAATATAATCCAATTTCTCGTGTGGATCGAAAAAATCAGTTCAGATCCCAGTTGCCAATATCGTCGTCACTGGGTACGCCATCAGGGCCCAATGTAAAGATATCGATCTTGCCATGTGTGCCAGGGTACAGGTATTGATAGTCGCCACCCCAGGGATCTTTGGGAATACGATTGATATAGCCTTCTTTATTCCAGCTTTTAGGTTCTGGAGAACCGGAAGGTTTGGTTACAAGGGCTGCCAGACCTTGATCTGTGCTTGGATAGTGTGCGTTATCCAGTTTATAAATATTCAATTGTTGTTCAAGGATGCGAAGGTTTTGTTTGACTTGCGTTTTCCTTGCTTGTTCTGGTTTGTCCATAATCTTCGGCACGACGAAAACGGCCAGAATACTGAGAATAACCACCACCACCATGACTTCGATGAGGGTAAATCCTTTGGGATTGTGTTTAATCATTATTTTTACCTGGGTTATGCGTATTATCTTTATGTTTTTATTACATTTATAATAGTCTGATATTTAGCTTAATTATAAACAGACTATAGACAAAGGTCTATCATAGAAATTCACTATATGCCATGAGAATCACAACTACGTCACAGTCAGCCGTATCGTCGATTAGGAAAATCTGTCTGATTATTGTTCTGACAGGTAATTTGTTTTATGCATTTAATGTGGCTGCATCTATAGAAGTGGTCGATGATAGTGGTCTATCCGTGGTATTGAAACAGCCAGCACGCAGAATAGTAAGCTTGGCACCTCATGCTACTGAGTTATTATTTGCAGCCGGTGCAGGTCAGCAAGTGGTTGGCGTGGTTGACTTCAGTGATTACCCTGAGTCAGCAAAATCAATTACAAGTGTTGGCGGTTATCAGTCATTGGATTATGAAAAAATCATTTCTTTGCAACCTGATCTGATTGTTGCCTGGAAGAGTGGTAACCCGGCCGGAAGCATAGAAAAATTGAAAAAAATGGGTATTCCAGTATTTATTACCGAAGCTCGTATGCTTGATGATATACCCGGTTTATTAATGAGAATTGGAGGTTTGACAGATACGCAAAAACAGGCTCAGAAGGTTATTGATCAATATAATAAACATTTGTCATTATTGCGGCAGCAGAATAAAAACAAGAAAAAAGTCAGTGTTTTTTATCAGATATGGCAACAACCATTGATGACGGTCAATTCAGAACATTTAATTAACAAGATAATCACATTATGCGGCGGGGTTAATATCTTTGCCGACATGGCTATGTTGTCTGGTGCAGTGGGCATGGAAGATATTCTGATACAAAACCCGGATGTAATAATGATCAATGGAAAAGAAAAGCGATTTAAAGACTGGGGTAGTGCCTGGGGGCAGTGGAAGCAGCTTAAAGCAGTGCAGGAAAAACAAATTTTTAAGGTAAATCCCGATACAATGTCCCGACATAGCCCGAGAATTTTGCAAGGAGCGGATGAAGTGTGCGGTATTCTTGATAGTGTCAGATGACAAGGTGTTGATGTAATAAATTAGAATGTGTGGGTAGCAAATAGTTGTGAATATATTTTAGAGCTATATTTATTGTTTTTTTGTGGGAAGCGATCCATGCCCGTGAATGGTTTTAACATCGTTCTCCATAAAAATGATTTAATAACCTTTCTTACCAGAAACAAACACCAATAAGAATAACAAGTTCCATTATTTCAATCATGGCGCCAGCGGTATCGCCTGTCATACCCGAAATTCGTTTTACCATCAACTGCCGCATGAATACCCAAATGCTAATAGCAATGGTATAACTGTATAACATCTGTATCCCCGTTAACACAGGTAACATTATTACGATGGTTAACGTGATAATCCAAGCAGGCAGTCGTGGTAAGTTATTTGCAAGCGATGCTCCGATGCCTGATTGACGTACGTATTTTGTTGTTAAAAACAATGGCAGCAGAGAAGTGCGAGCGAAAACACATGCAGCAATAAGTAATGGCCATTGTTGTTGTCTGACAATATATTCCAGGGCAGCAAATTTTAATAACAGAATGATAATAAGTATCACGACTGCAGCCGATCCGCAACGTGGGTCTTTCATGATGTCAAGTGTTCGTTGCGGGTCACCAAAGCCGCCGAGCCATGCATCGGCACTGTCTGCCAGACCATCGAGGTGTAATGCACCGGTTATCAGCACCCAGATGGCCAGAAGTACACTCGCAAGCAATAATGGTGGCATAAAGTCGTGTAAGAGAATCATGATAGCCGACAGACATATGCCTATCATGAAACCGATCAATGGATAATATAAAAGAGATCGTCCTGTTGCTTGATCGCTGATTTTCTTGTTAATTTTAACAGGCACTCTGGTGAGTAATTGTAGGGCAACCAGAAAAGGGGTGATCATGAAAGCGCGCCCACATGAAATACCAGGCTGCTGACTGGAGTGGTGTGGTTGTCGTCAGAATATATTCGAATGCGACTGATGCCTGCGTAGGGCAGCTCCAGTTTCAGAAGGGAGTCCAGTGGAATACCGAGAACGTGACCGATGATGATACGAATAGGTCCACCATGAGCTATGACCAACAGGTGTTTACCTTTATTTTCTTGATAAAGGCTATCCCATGTTTGCAGGATACGTTGTTGAAAGTTGGGTAATGATTCTCCGGCAGGTGGTGTTACCTTGACAGGGTCTTGTAAAAAACGCGTAAAAAGATCCGGGTCATCTTTCTGAATTTCGGTAAACAGTTTACCGTCCCATTCACCCAGATCGAGTTCCCATAGTTGCTCATTTTGCTTTAAGGGGACAGATAAACGTTCGGATAATTTTTTGGAAAATTCGGCACATCGAAGGGCAGGTGAACTGATAATTGTATCCCAGTGCCGATGGTCGCCAATGGTATTATTCATTTGTTGCCATCCCTTTGAGGTGAGGGCGTCATCGGTACGACCACGAAAAACCAGTTCGCCACCATCTGGTTCGCCGTGTCGCAACAGATCAATAATTGTCTCGTGACTATTATTCATTTTTTTCGGAAACACTGGCTTGTTCAAATGTAGCCATGTTGTTATGTAATGCACAAGCAAGTCGTAATAAAGGTAAGGCGACAGCGGCGCCGCTGCCTTCACCCAGTCGCATACCCAGATCAAGAATCGGTTTAACTTGAAGCGCCTGTAAAATGTGTGCATGTCCCGGTTCTGCTGATGTATGGGCAAAGATCAGCCAGTCTGCAATACCGGGTTGTAGTCGTGTTGCAACCAGGGCTGCTGAGCTGGCAATAAAACCATCTACCAGAACTGGTATCCCCATTTGAGCACAGGCAATGTAACTGCCTATTATGGCGGCAATCTCAAAACCACCCAGTCGCCTGAGTATTTCGATGGGCTGGTCAAAGTGCATGCGATGTAGATCGAGTGCTCGATCAATGATGTCGGTTTTGTGTTGGATACCCAACTGATCAAGCCCGGTTCCTGGCCCGGTGAGTTTGTTAGCGGGTAGCGAGAGTATGGCGCAGGCAAGTGCTGTGGCTGCTGTGGTATTGCCGATACCCATGTCTCCGGCAATATAAATCTGGGCTTTTTCCAGCTGCGCACGTTCGACGGCTTGTCTGCCTGCATTGAGCGAATCATATAGCTGTTTGATGTTCATTGCCGGTTCATGTAAAAAATTAGCCGTACAGGTTCCGATTGATAAATGAGTTACCCCTTGTAGCGCCCCTGGATCATTTACTGTTCCGAGATTGATAACCTTAAGGTTGGCATTCAATTCGCGTGCGAGTACGCTAATGGCGGCACCCCCATTGGCAAAGTTTCTGACCATTTCACCTGTGACAGACTGAGGGAATGCAGAAACACCTTCTGCAACAACGCCATGGTCGGCGGCAAAAACATTAATATGAATATTTTCCAGTTGAGGGTGGGCATTAGCCTGCATGGCAGCAAGTCGTACAGCAAGATTCTCAAGCAGGCCAAGTGCACCAGGTGGTTTAGTTAATATATTTTGATGTTGCAATGCTTGCTGACGACAGTCTTCATTCAGTTCTTTTGCCGGTATTTTTAACCAGTCACATTTCATGTGTTTTCCCTTTCAGCGTTTGTGTTAAACCTGCAGTGATCAAATCTACGCGATCGCAAAGCTGTGCGAGTTGTTGATGGAGTAAGCCTGCTTCATCACAAAAGCGACGTGATAATTCTCCTAGGGGGACGACACCCATGCTGGTTTCATTGCTGACTATGATGATTTTCCCCGGCGCATCTTCGATAGCATCTAGAAATGACTGGCGTTCCTGTTTAAAGATCGTTTCATTGTCGAGGCATAGCAGGTTGGTTAGCCATAAGGTGAGGCATTCTATTAACAGGCAGGTATTTTCAGATGCATGTTGCTTGATTGTGTCTGCGAGTTTTACGGGTTCCTCAATCAGTCCCCAGTTACCATTGCGTTGTTGTTGGTGGACGAGGATGCGTCGTTGCATTTCATTATCTTGTGCAGTGGCGGTCGCGATGTAGATAACATTCAACCCCGAGTCTTGTGCACGCTGTTCTGCATGGCGACTCTTGCCTGATTTGATGCCACCCAGAATTAGTTCTTTCATATTATGTTGAATATTCATTACGCTGCTTGTCTCTATAACCCCAGTAGCCTGTCAATCAGCTTTATATCAAGGTGTTGCTCAATCGCATCCGCCAGTCGTTCAAGTGATTGTTCACGTATTTGTTTATAGTCAATGGTGGTGGCTTTTTTAACTCCAGCCCATTGTAGCAGAGCCTGACAGGCCGCTGTTGATTCAAATAGGCCATGGAAGTAAGTGCCCATAATTTGCCCGTCATCTGAAATAGCACCATCGGTGCGTTCAGATAATTTGATCATTGGTTTGTTTAAGGCGATACCGGTAGTGATGCCGGCATGTATTTCATAACCGGAAATATGTTCATTATTCAAACATAAAGTGCCACTGACATTATGTAATTGTTTATTTTTTTCAAGGGTGGTTTGCATCTCAAAAAAACCCAGTCCATGAGAAGATCCTGTTTTTCCTTCAATGCCATAGGGGTCATGAATATCTTGTCCGAGCATCTGGAAGCCGCCACAAATACCCAATAATTTTCCACCGTAACGCAGGTGTTTTGAAATAGCCTTGTCCCATCCTTGTGAACGTAGCCATGTTAAATCAGCACGTACATTCTTACTACCAGGCAGTATAATCAGGTCAGCGGGGGGTATCGCCTCATCAGGTGCCACAATGGTTACTACGACCTGATTATGCAGGCGTAGAGGGTCGATGTCAGTATGATTACTGATGCGTGGCAAGGCAGGCACAATGACGTGTAATGCCTGTTTGTTTGTATTAACCAAGGTGTCGCGTGGCAGGCTGTCTTCAGCTTCAATGTGCAGACCATGCAAGTAGGGCAGGACGCCCGCGACCGGTTTTTGACTATTATTTTCTAGCCAGTCGAGTCCCGATTGTAACAGGCTGATGTCACCACGAAAGCGGTTAATAATGCTGCCGTGAATACGTGCTTGCTCTGTCTGGCTTAACAGGTTAATGGTGCCCGTAATATGAGCAAATACACCACCCCTATCGATATCGGCGACCAATAATACAGGGCAGTCGACCTTTTCAGCAAAACCCATGTTGGCAATATCTTTATCACGTAGATTAATTTCTGCCGGACTACCAGCACCCTCAACCAATATAATGTCGTAGTCTTGTTGTAATCGTTTGTACGAACTTAATACAGCCTGCATGGCTTTAGGTTTGTAGTCATGGTAGTGCAGAGCGTTCATGTCCGCAGCTACCTTACCGTGGATGATGACCTGTGCGCCTGTATCCGAATTGGGTTTTAATAAGATAGGATTCATATCGGTATGCGGTTCCAGACCTGCGGCCTGTGCCTGTACTGCCTGCGCACGACCTATCTCTCCCCCATCAATGGTAACCGCACTATTTAATGCCATGTTCTGGGGTTTGAATGGCACGACTTTAATGCCACGTCGTGCATACACACGACAGAGACCGGCAACCAGAGTGGTTTTACCGGAGTCAGACGTTGTTCCCTGAATCATTAATGTACGTGAAGTCATGGTATTATGATAATGGTATGTTCTGAATGGCATTTTCCAGTCGTTGCCATTGTTGGTTATTCGCAGGTAATCCAAAGCGCAGGCTTGCAGGATTTTTGAATTCCCGAACAAGAATACCTTGTTGTCTGAAATGTTCAGCCAGCAAGGCAAAGTCGGGATGCTCCACCCATTGAAATAATGCGCATTTTCCAGTTGGGTTTAGGTTATATCGTATTAACAGGTCCTGTAGTTGCTGTCCTTGTGAAATTAATTTCTGCCGCGTTTTGGTTTGCCAGTGTGTATCGATTAATGCCTTACTGGCAATATGCCGTGATGGTCCGGTAACAGGCCAGGGCCCAAGCATATCGGACAGTTGTTCCAGTAGGTCGGATTGAGCTAAGACAAAACCCACCCGAGCGCCAGCTAACCCAAAAAATTTACCCAGTGATCGTAATACAATTAATCCGTTTAACTGACTGTGGGTCGCCATACTGTTTTCAGGTGTTATATCCATAAATGCTTCATCAACAATAAGCCATCCGTTCTTTTGTTGTAAACGCTGATGCCAGTTGAGTAATGTATGAGCCGAGAAATATCGGCCGGTAGGGTTGTTAGGGTTAATGATCAGCAGACTATCAATGTCGTCGATGCTGGTATCGATATTTTCGTGGTTGATGACGATAACGTCATGTCCTGCTTGTTGCCAGGCGTGTGCATGTTCGGCATAGGCCGGTTGTAACATACCGATGCGACTCTTTATTTTTAATCTGGGTAATGCTTGTATCGCAGCTTGTGACCCGGCGACCGGTAAAAGGTTTTCGCAATCATAATATTGTGTGGCTACGTCGACCAGTTTGTCATTTGTCTCAGGTAGTCGTGCCCAGGCAGATGCAGGGATGTCAGGTACAGGCCAGGCATCTGGATTAATGCCGGTTGATAAATCTATCCACTCTTTCAATGGGATATGATACTGCGCGGCAACCTGTTGCAAACATCCACCATGTTCAAGCAAGGTATTCTACTCCTGTAATGACAATCAGCCAGAGTAAGATGCTGCGGTTGATGAGGTTTAATGCCCGGTTTATATCTTCAGTTTGTGGGGCATTATCCATGCCAAGAAAGCAGCGATCTCGCATCGCGCCATGGTACTGAGCAGGGCCACCAAGCTGAATGGATAACGCACCCGCACCGGCCGCCATAACCGGGCCGGCATTAGGGCTTTCCCATTGATGGCCCTGTTTTCTCCAACAGCGTAGTGCAGGCATAAGCTGTCCCGTAAGCGCGTAACTCAGCGCCGTCAGCCTGGCAGGGATCAGGTTGAGAATGTCATCGAGTCTGGCTGCAGCCGTGCCAAAGTATTTATATCTGTCTGTTCGATACCCCCACATGGCATCGAGGGTATTGGTGAGTCGGTAGATCACAACACCTGGAATCCCGGCCAGCACGAACCAGAACAATGTTGCAAAGATGGCATCGTTTCCATTTTCAAGTACGGACTCTATGGTTGCACGTGACATGTCAGTCAACTCCATGTTGCCAGTATCGCGGCTGACCATATAAGCTGTTTTTATTCGAGCGTCATCAATGTTATTTTTTTGCAAAGCAGAATTGATTGCTTGTGCGTGTTGCTTCAGGCTTTGTGCGCCGATGGCAAGATATAAAATAACAACACCGAAGATCAAAGATAAGGTTGTGTTTTGTTGTAATGCATAAGCTAATAAAGCAAAGGGTGTTAATAAGATCAGCATGGCTAATAACCCATGTAATCTTTGCTTCCAGATGGATGTAGTGTTGTCACGGTTAAGTTGTTTTTCTAGCCATGTTGCCAGGGAGCCGAACCCCACCAAAGGGTGCCAGCGCCTGGTTTCACCGAGAAAGTGATCCAGTAGGAGTGCCAGTAACAGGGTCAGGCTAATCATGCTTTTCTTGCCAATGGTCTGTAAATATAAATTCTGATAAGGGTCTGGCCTGTCGCCAATGTTCCTGTTGTAACATTGGTTCCTCATAGAATTCTTTTACCGGCCCAATGCACAGCAGGGCAATCGGTAAAGCATCGTCCGGGCAATGCAGCAGTTTACCCAGTTCATTCGGGTCAAAAAAAGAAACCCAGCCCATACCTAGATTTTCTGCCCGTGCAGCCAGCCACAGGTTTTGAATAGCGCAAGCAGTAGAGCATAAGGGCATTTCCTTTGCTAATGTACGACGGCCAAACACCGTGCCATCATCAGGGGCCTGTACCACAACCATCAGCTCGGCACAGTCACGTATGCCTTCGACCTTCAGACGTAAAAATTCATCTTTACGGGAATCTAATGCTTCACTGGTAAGCAGTCGCTCGGTTGTTACTAACTGACTGATGGATTTGCGTAATGTCTTGTTCTTGATGTGTATGAAGCGCCATGGCTGCATAAGCCCGACCGATGGAGCTGCATGAGCCGCTTGTAATAGACGCTGTAAAACATCTTCTGGCACATGTGTATCCGGAACAAAATGTCGCATATCCCGTCGCGCCTGAATGATACGGTAAAGGCTGTCCTGATCCTGCTCTGTAAATGTGTCTGTTTTGTCAGTCAAATGCGTCAGAATCCTTGTCGTTATTTTATTCTAATTATATTTGGTTACAGTGGGAGCGGTCTTTGGCCGCGATAAATTCTAATCGCGGCCAAGGACTGCTCCCACATAACTCTTTATCAGTCACCGGTTGTATTACAACTCAATCCCTTTTTGCGCCTTAATGCCCGCCTTGAAGGCATGTTTAACTTCACGCATCTCGGTAACGGTATCTGCAATCTCTAACAGTTTTTTATCAGCACCGCGCCCGGTAATAATAGCGTGTTGCATGAGCGGTCTGTTCTCAAGACTTTCCAGTACTGTATCCAAAGACAGGTAGCCATATTTAAGTACAATATTAAGCTCATCCAGCAAAACCATGTCGAATGTTTCATCGGCTAATAGTTCAGCGGCTTTTTGCCATGCAATACTCGCTGTTTGAATGTCACGTTCTCTATCCTGTGTTTCCCAGGTAAAACCTTCACCCATTACCGAGTAATCAACATTGTCGAATTGGCGAAAAAAGGGCTCCTCTCCAGTAGAAAAAGAACCTTTGATAAATTGTACTATCCCAACCTTCATGCCATGGCCTAATGCACGGGCTGCCATACCGAATGCCGAACTGCTTTTGCCTTTGCCATTTCCCGTCAGAATAACAATGATGCCATGTTCTTCAGTCGCTGATTTGATAGACTCATCGACAATTGCCTTTTTACGTTGCATGCGTTGCTGATGTCGTTCATTGACTGAATTATCATTATTCATTGTTTATCCTTATCTTGGTCAATTTGTTGTGGCTATTTGTTTTCTGGTTGATATCTCAGTGTTAGCCAGAAATCACCTTTTGGCTGGTTGTAGAAGGATGCTGTTTCATAGTTCTTGTCAAAAACATTATCGATTCGTGCCTGTATTAACCAGTTTTTGGCGAATTGATATGCGGCTCTAACATCAACCGTGGTATAGCCTTTAATTTTACGTGTATTGCCAGTGTCATCATAGGCACTGCTGCGAACATGTGCAGACAGTCCTGTACTCATCTTTCCATAGTCACGATCCAGATTAATATTAAGCGCGGTTTTAACACGGCGTGCGAGTTTATTGCCATTATTAACGCCAGGTGACTTATCTGTTGTATCAAGTAACGTCAGGTTACCATTGATATCCCATTTTGCTATACGCGTTTTCAGGCGGGTTTCAAGGCCGACTATGGATGCTGAGCTAATATTGGCCGGGCCAAAAATACTGGCATCATAAACGATCAGGTCGTCGATCTCGGTTTTGTAAGCAGTAATATCCCATAATCCCCAGGTTGACTTACCCTTTATACCAGCTTCAAACGTTCTGGAGGATTCTGGCTGTAATGTTGGAATACCATAAAAGGGAAAATACAGTTCATTGAATGATGGCGCCTTATATGCCGTACCATACGATGCGATCAATCTGAGCTTGTTGTTAATAGCATAACCCCACGACAGACTACCGGTGGTGTGTTTGCCAAATTGCTCATTATCATCCTGTCGTACAGCCATAATGAAATCGTTTGTGCCGTATTGACTTTGGTATTGTGCAAAGATACCGGTATTATCTCGCGAGGTGACAGGGAATGCCGCAAAGGTGACGGCGAAAATATTATCTTCTATATAATCGACACCCAGGGTTAACAGTTGATCATTATATAGTGTGATATCGTTTTGCCATGAGATGGAGTCACGTTCAGTATCAAATGTAGAGCTATAGATACCATCCTTGAAATTATCCGACTCATCACTGCTGCGACCAATGGTTAATGTCGAATACCAGTTCGCAGTGGGTGAGAACTTTAATGATCCACCTATTATCTGTTGAACACTATCACCTTCATTTTGAAAGTTGCCATCAAACTCGGTTGAACCTTCAGTTCGGGTGAGTGTAAAGTCGGTTTCTACGCCATTTTGAAAACGGTAACCGGCACGCAATGATCCGGCTTGTTCGCGGTATCCATCTTTATCGGGTTCTACAGTAAAACAGCCTGCTGATAATGAGCCAGAACATGAATTGAACCCGGTTGTACTGAAACCACTGAAACCGATGTTATACCAGGCACTTTTCCCACCACCGGATACACCTACATTAACCTTCTTTGAATTATATTTGCCGGCACTGGTGCTAAAACTGGGTGTTGTTGCTTTTCCGCCTTTACGAGTGAAAATCTGAATGACACCACCGATGGCCCCAGCCCCGTACAGGCTGGATCGTGGGCCACGGACAATTTCAATGCGCTCGATCTGGTCAATGTTAAGATTCTGGTAGGCTGTATCACCACTTGTAGCAGAACCAACCTTGATGCCATCAATCAGAACCAGCACGTGATCTGATTCAGTACCTCGGATAAAGGCGCTGGTACGTTTACCAGCGCCGCCATTGTTTGTCACGCTAAAACCGACTTCATTGCGTAACAGATCCTGTAATGAGTGAGCTTGTAGTCTTTCGATGTCTTTTCTTGTGATAACGCTGACAGATGCAAGGGTTTCGTCGGCTGAGCGTGCTGTACGTGTTGCAGTAACAACAACGGGTTTAAGTGTCTCTTCAGCCAGTGCAGAAACCGGCGTAGTTGCGATTGATGCAGCACTTAATGCAGGCAAAAGATAATTTATTGTTTTAGTTAAATACTTCACAGATGTTTCCTCTGAATATTGTTGAGTACAATACTGACGCGAGGGAGGAATAAGCGTGAATAAGAGAACAGGACCCCGTGTTCACTCATCGCCCGCCGCGACAGTTACAAATGAGTAGAATGAAAACCGGACTAATGCCATTATTTTCAATCATCTCTAGTAACAGGCCGGTCTCCGGACTCACGAGTGGTGTTAGCCGATTCGGCACCTTCCCATGCAATGCACAGTGGTTATTACGCCGTATCTTTACTCGTTTACCGTTGCGGGGGCAGTGCCGGGATTGATTAGACGTTGGTCGAATCGCACCGGCTTCCCGTTTCACTCTGTGTGATAGATCATCAAACAGGGCACCTGAAAACTGGCGCTAATCTATTCTGCAAATGCTTAAATGTCAAGCGTGAAACAGGTATTAGACTTGTTCTATAAAAATGAAGATTTGCTTTTCAGCTTGAAAATCAATTAGATGTCAGTCAAACTGGATTATCAAAATAATAATGACGCGGGAGTAGAAATGACGCTTGGTTTTTCAGGCTACCTGATGGCGGCCATTGCTTATTTTGTACTTGCCACGTTACTACTGACTAGCTGGCGAGGTCGGTTGTTAGGCGGCTTGTTAGTCACTGCGGTGTTGGCAAACCTTGTCTGGGCTGCCTATTTTGCATATGAAGCTCAAACCAGCACGGCAGAACTAAGTAGTTACTTCCTGATAGAAAGCGTGCGTTATGCTCTCTGGTATCTTTTTCTTTTCAAGTTATTAAATTTACTCCGTACTAGTGAGCAGGCCAATAAAATGGCGGTTATATTACCGGCTGTTGTTTTTATTGGTGTTATTGGATTTGTAACTTATAACCTTTATTTAAGCTCGATTGGTGTGGATGACTTCGGTTCAGATGTAATATATCAACGTATTGTTGGTAATCTGTCGATGAGTATATTTGGTTTGGTATTGGTAGAACAATTATTCCGCAATACAAGGCCAGAGCATCGATGGTCAGTTAAATACCTTTTTTTCGGTCTTGGGTCTCTCTTTATTTTTGATTTCTTTCTCTACGCTGATGCTTTGTTATTTAGAGGGCTTAATACAGAGCTTTGGCAGGCACGAGGATTTATTAATGTATTAACTGTTCCAATGTTGGCGGTTGCTGCTGCGCGTAATCGAGAATGGTCGTTGGATATTTTCGTATCCAGAAAAATGGTATTTCATACCGCTGCTGTGCTGGGTGCGGGTGCTTACTTGCTGGTAATGGCTGCAGTTGGTTATTACATAAAGGCATTTGGTGGTTCGTGGGGTGGTGCTGCCCAAATAATATTTTTGTTCCTGTCGTTTTTCTTACTGATCGTTTTATTCTTTTCCGATATTTTAAGAGCGAAATTCAAGGTTTTTTTTCGTAAAAACTTTTTTCGATATCAATATGACTATCGTGAAGAATGGTTGAAGATTACTGAAAAATTATCTGAAGGTTCAGGTGGTGAGCAAGTCAGAAAAGTAGTTATCAGGGCAATATCAGACTTTGTTGATAGTAGTGGTGGCATGTTATGGATGCGTGAAGAATCAATAGGTTATGTATGTATAACCACTGTTAACATTGATGAGACAGAACATGTTATTAAGTCCAATGATATTCTGGCTAAGTATTTGTCTGAAAAGGACAGTATCATTGATATACAGGAATGTTCCGAGTACCCGGATCGTTATGATGGACTGCAAATTCCTGAATGGCTACTAGACTTAAAAAAGCCATGGATCATTATACCCATGAAACATCAGGAAGGTTTGTTGGGTTTTTTAATACTTAATTTACCCAGAGCTAAACGTGAAGCCAACTGGGAAGACCGTGACTTGTTAATGACTGCTTGCAAACAAGCTGCCAGTTACCTCGCATTATTGAAAGCGACTGAAACTTTGAAGCAAGGTGATCAATTTGCAGCGTTTAACCGATTGTCATCCTATGTTGTTCATGATCTGAAAAATCTGGTGGCGCAATTGAGTCTGGTCGTCAAGAACGCAGAAAAATTCAAGTCTAACCCTGATTTTGTCGATGATGCATTTAGTACTGTGAAAAATGCAACAGACAAAATGGAACGTCTTTTAATGCAATTGCGTAAGGGTCGTTTTGAAGATACAAAAGGAGATATTCTTCAAATTAATGATGTAATGAATGAAGTGATACGTGATTTTGCCGATTTCAGACCGCAGCCTGTACTTCATTGTGATGTTGGTGATGCACGCGTTGTGGCTAATCATGACAGGTTTACTTCTGTCATCGGCCACCTTATTCGCAACGCACAAGAAGCCACTTCTACTCATGGATCTGTTATCTTAAATGTAATAACCGAAGGTCAAAAGCTTGTTATTCGTATCCAGGATGATGGAACAGGAATGGATATGAAGTTCATAAAGGAGAGGTTGTTCGCACCGTTTGAAACAACCAAGGGTAATGCTGGCATGGGTGTTGGGGTATATGAAAGCCGCGAATTTATACAATCTCTTGGCGGCAGTATGAATGTGCGCAGTACTCCCGGTGAAGGCAGCACATTTATCCTGAGTATTCCAGTTTACCAGGAAAATAGAGAGCAATAATTTAGGGTTATTGCGTGTTCTAAAGTAACTATATAAAGGTATACAGGCAGGCCAAAGAATCGCTATAATAATTTGATATTTAATAACAATAATTAATATCTGTATTTATCCGATGAGCTTTTCTCATCCTTATCTTTATTAGATGGGACCCTATTTTTTTAATATAAAACAAATACTTGGAAGAAATTTTGTAATGAGTGAGGCAAAAGAATCAGCAAAACCATTGCTCATCATAGAGGATGACCCTGGGTTGCAGAGCCAGTTGAAATGGTGTTTTGACGGCTATGAAGTGACAATAGCCGGTAACAAGGAAGAGGCGATCAATGCATTGCGTAGGTACTCACCGCCGGTGGTGACGTTGGATCTGGGTCTGCCACCAGATCCAACTAATGTTAGTGAAGGATTTGCCACGTTAGAAGCTATTCATGAGTTATCTCCTGAAACGAAAGTGATTGTCGTAACTGGAAATGATGACCGTGAGAATGCACTTAAAGCAATTTCACTTGGTGCCTATGATTTTTATCAAAAACCAATTGACCCCGACGTATTAAAAATAATTATTAACAGGGCTTACCAGGTATGTGAACTCGAAAATGAAAACAAATCATTAATCAGTAAACAATCTCAAGCGCCGCTAGGAGGGGTTGTAGCAAGCAGTCCTGAGATGTTAAAAATTTGCCGTCTAATCGAAAAAGTAGCACCAACAGATGCAACGTGCTTATTATTGGGTGAAAGCGGAACAGGTAAGGAAGTGCTTGCAAAAGCGATACATGAATTAAGTCCGCGAGCCGAAGAAAGATTTGTTGCGATAAATTGTGCTGCTATTCCAGAAACATTACTGGAAAGCGAATTATTTGGTTATGAAAAAGGTGCTTTTACTGGTGCAAACAAACAAACACTGGGTAAATTAGAGGTCGCCAGTGGCGGAACCTTGTTCCTTGATGAAATTGGTGACTTGCCAATGTCGCTACAAGCGAAATTTTTAAGGTTCTTGCAAGAAAGAGTGATAGAACGCATTGGTGGACGCGAAGAAATAAAACTGGATGTGCGTGTTGTTTGCGCAACGCATCAAAACCTCGAGTCCATGATTGAACAAAAAACTTTTCGTGAAGATTTGTTTTATCGTGTCAGCGAAATAGTTGTCAATATACCACCTCTACGTGAACGTTCAGGTGATGCATTGTTACTTGCGAAAGTATTTTTGAACAGGGCGCTCGAACAAAATAAAAGTGAAGCAAAGGGATTTTCACAAGAAGCCCTGGCTGCTATCGAATGTCATTCATGGCCAGGTAATGTTCGTGAAATGGAAAATAAAATAAAACGCGCAGTTATTATGGCTGAAAGCAGTAAAATCTCAGCAGAAGAATTACAGCTCAATGAAGATGAATCCGGCTATATGCCATTAAACCTTAGGGAAGTAAGAGAAAATGCTGAAGCAAAGGCTATTTTAAGAGCTATGGAATATGTTGATAGTAATGTATCCAAGGCGGCAGAGCTTTTAGGTGTTAGTCGCCCCACACTTTATGATCTGATCAATAAATACAAACTAAAATAAACATCATAATTTTATATATGAAAAACCTAGCAGGATTGAAAATAACGCAAGCTAACATTTTTCTTTTTGTAATATCGTTAGTTTTTGTTAGTTACTATGTAACATTAAAGGATATGTTTTTTGTCTGGTGGGAGGATAGTTCAGCTTATTCTCATGGACTATTGTTAATGCCTATTAGTTTGTATATTTTTTATGAACGCTGGGTTGAGCAAAAAAAATTAATCGAAATTAATGTAAATTATATTTTTATCATTTTTTTATTGATAGCAGGTTTGTTGTGGTTTGCGTCACACATGGTGTTTGTGCAGGCAGCTGAACATTTGTTTTTTATTGGCATTTTGTTTAGCGTCATACTTGCGAGTGTTGGTATAAAACGCGGAATTCCATTCATTTTTCCATTAATTCTTATTTTGGCCACAATACCCATATGGGAATCTGTTGTCAGTCAACTGCAATTAGCAACTACAATCTTTTCTGCATTTTTATTGGATATAACAGGTATTACATCTATTCGTGAAGGGTATTATCTTTTAATACCTGCAGGTACATTTGAGGTGGCAGAAGGGTGTAGCGGTCTACGATATCAATTGGCAGGTGCATCTATTGCATTGCTCTATATTTATATGGCTCAAATGAGATTGATGACTGGCTTGTTATATATGGCTATTGAAGTTGGGGTTGTTTTTGTTGCGAATGTAGTTCGAATATATATCGTTGTATTGATTGGCGATCAAACAAATATGCAGAGCCCATTAATTGATGATCACCTATGGTTAGGTTGGGTGATTTTTTCAATATTTATAGCAGTATTTATATGGTTGTCTAATAGAGTGGTGCCTCTGCTTCCTCCGCCAATAAAACCAAAAAATGAAGTTAGTGTTAATGCATCGCCAAAGGTGATGTGGACAATGGTTGTTATTTTATTGGTTGCGGTTCTTCCAGCCGCACTGGCTAATGTTTTCTCACTGGAAAAATATCGCGACACTTTGGTAACATTTCAACCACCTATGACATTAGGTAAGTGGACGTTGAAAGAAAATTATTACCAGGATAACTGGAAAATTAAATACCAGCAAAGTAATGGCAAACTAACCGCCTACTATTCTAATGAGAACAATAGCCTTATAAGAGTTGATATACTTCATTACTTGTTTCAGGAACAAGGAAGAGAAGCTGTTTACAAACTTAATAAACTGTACGATAAAAAATCATGGTATAAACAAACATCCAGAATGCGCCAGGTTTCCATGCCAGACTCAAAAAACTTGTTTGCTGTGAAAGAAACAATACTTAAGTCTTATTCTGGCGAGTTTAAATTAATTTGGTCATGGTATTATGTGAATCAAAAAAACGTAGCGAATGATATGGCTGCTAAATTCGAAAATATACTTTCATCTATTCAAGGACGACCTGAGGTTAATGTGTTTATTGTGAGTGCAAAGTTTAATGGTAATAAAAGCGAAGCAGAGCATCTTCTGGCCACCTTTATAAAAGGCGAGTTGACTAAATTAAACATGCTGGTGGAGTCTAAAAATAATTAAAGTGAAATGTAGTGCTTTTAGAACTGAGGAAAGTAAATGAATACGCTCTCAAAATATGGATTAAATATATTCTTGATCCTTGTGTTGCTAGCTGGTTGTGATAGTGGTCCTGATGTTAATCAACGTCTTGCAAATGCAGAAGAGCATATAAAGCAACAAAAATATAGAAAAGCGATTATTGAACTTAAAAATATTTTACGCAAAGAACCTAAGCACATTGTTGCTCGTCATTTGATGGGTGATGTATATCTTGAGCTAGGGGATGGTGATTTAGCTGAAAAAGAATTTTTACGATTCGCGGAATATGGTGGAGAAAATAAAGAAATATTTTTACGTCTACCAAGAGCCTGGTTATTGCAGCATAAGTATCAAAAGATATTGTATAAATTCCCTAAAAATAGAAAAATCAGTAATAAAGAGCTGCAAGCCAAAATAAGTGTTTTAAGAGGTATGTCATTTTTGGGTCTTGAGAAATTAAAACAAGCTGAGGAGGAGTTTAAATATGCGATAGATACCAATGATCAAAATATTGATGCCAAGCTTGGAATGGCAAAGATTGCCTTAAAACGAAATGAATTAAAAAATGCCAGGTTGTTTATCAATGCAGCATTAAACCTTAGTAATAAAAGTAGTCATGCATGGAATACACTGGCTTTAATTGAGATAAAAGAACAAGATTATAACAAAGCAATTGGTCATTTTGAGAAGTCACTGGAATTACATGGTAGTAATATTTATTCAGAAGAGGTATTTAATTTAAGGTTGGCTCTGATTAATGCACTGTTTGAGCTTAACCAGTTGAGTAAGGCGAAAGTTCATATAGATGGATTGCTTAAGATATACCCGAATAATGCCATTGTATTATATGCTGCTGCACTATATGACTATAAAAATAATAAGCTGGATACTTCACAGGAAAAACTGTTCCAGGTGATAAATATTTCCCCTAATTATATGCCGACCTATCTCTTTATGGGGGCGATTCATTATGCTAAAGGTAGTTATGAGCAAGCAAACAAGGCATTAACGCGGTTTGTGAATCATGTCCCCAGTCATATGCAAGCCAGAAAATTACTGGCCTCTACTCGAATGAAATTGAATCAGAGTGGAGAAGCCCTCGAGGTTTTGAAAGAAGTAGATTTGAGCAAGCAAGATACTGAGTTGCTGGTTATGCTTGGCCAGGTGGCAATTGCATCAGGTGACGGAGCCTTTGCTATAAAAACACTGGAACAGGCGGTGCAAACTAATCCTGAGAACAATCAAATTAGAAAGGCACTAGCTTCAGTATATATTAAGCAAGGTGCTTATGAACTGGCAATTAAATCACTTCAGGCTTTGACTGAATCAGAGCAAGAAAAAACGACATATGTATTGATAGAGGCGTACTTACGTAGTGGGCAATTAGATAAAGCACGATCAACGGTAGAGAAAATATTAAAGACTCATCCTAATGATCCCAAGGTATTAACAAGTGCTGGTGTAATAGAGCTTATTAGTGGTAATCGTTATGGCGCAAAAAAATATTTGAATAATGCTAATAAGCTTAGCAGTGGTGGATTTGTACCTGCACAGTTGTATCTGGCGAAAATAGAGATGGAAGATGGTAGGTATAATGATGCAGCTACTATTTTTGATCAAATCCTTATTCGAGACCCAGGTAATTTGATGTCATTTATAGGTTTGGCTCAAATAGCGGAACGAAAGGGTAATATTGATGAGGCGAAAAATTGGCTTGTGCAGGCATATAATTATAATTCTGATAACAAATTACCTGCAGTTGTGTTGGCAAGTTATTACCTAAAAACCAATTTGACTAACGATGCGCAGAGTGTGCTGAGCTCTGCCCTTAAATATCATCCAAATGACAGTGATTTATTAAATTTACAGGCGGAATCGTTTCTCCAGAATCAGCAAATAAAAAATGCTATCAAAACATATAAAAGACTTGTGGAATTAAATCCAGGTAATAGTACTCAATATATTAAACTTGCATCTTCGTATTCTAAAGATGGACAGGTGGAGTTGGCCCGTAAGGCATTAAAAGAAGCGCAACGATTAGATCCGAAGTCTTATCTGGTGAAACGAGGTTTGAGTGCAGTAGAACTACAAAGTGGAAATTATGAACATGCGCTGAAAATTGCACAAGAAATACAGAAGGATAAAAAAACGTCGGCCGTCGGATATATACTCGCAGGTGACATCTATCTAAATAAAAAAATGTATCAGGAAGCGGAGGGTGCTTACAAAGTTGCATTATCTTTAAATGCTGATCGCTCAGCTACCTATAAACTATATGATGTATATCATAAAACCGGTAAATTGGTTTCTGGTATTAAGCTATTTAAACAGTGGGTAAAAGATCACCCGAATGATTTTGTTGTCATGTTTGATCTTGCAAATTTGTATGCCAGTAATAAAAAAATAGATGATGCTATTGATCTCTATCAAACTATTCTAAAAACCAATAAAAATGACGTTAATGCTTTAAACAACATAGCGTTATTATTTATTAAGAAAGATAATTCTAAGGCTCTTGAATATGCATTAAGAGCACATAAGCTTCACTCCTCAAATGTTTTCATACAGGACACATTGGGATGGGTGTATTTAAATCGAAATGAACTTGATAAAGGTATGCGGTATATAAAAGCTGCTGCGGATAAAACCAAAGATTTGAGTGTTCATTATCATTTAGCATATGGATACGTCATACTCGGCAAGAAAGAGCAGGCAAAAGCAATCTTACATAAAATATTGAATGCAAATACAAGATTTGTAGAATATAGTGACGCAAAGAAGCTGTTATCCAGTCTGTAACAAGTATATCGATAACCGTAAAGCCAGATACATTCTGCATATATAGTATATGTGTCGGGACATCATGTTATTTTTTTATTACTGACTTTATTGATTTGTATTCTTGAAATCCTGATACGTGATACTGTTAAATGTATGTTTGGCAAGGAAACGAGCTAGTTGCTCTAGTCCGTATTCAGTAAATGCTTTTGGATGCCCCATAATATTGAAAATATCTTTCTGGGGGTCACTAGTAAGTTGTTTGTATGCACTTTTAAGCAGTCGTGTCTTTGCGCCATCGATGCTGACTGCATTGTAAACAGGTTTGAATAACATCTTCATGTATTGAGATTTCGTAGCAAATCGTAATGGTATGCCATCACCGAATGTATGGTGTTTTTTTTGTTTAATTATTTTTGAATAAACCATATGCCAGAAAAATAAAGGGTTAGCTTTGACTGCGCTGATAGGAACCTCAAAGAATGGTCCGCTCGGAACGGGAACAAGTGGGTCTCTGTCAAACCACCATGAAGATTTGTCCGGCGAGCCAGTAAAGTTAAAGCCGCGTTTTTCCTGTTCAGATACACCATTTAGAAATACTGTACTTTCAAGCCATATGTTATTTTCGCTTAGAGCGTCAGATAGTGCATCAAATGGCTGTAGACACCAGCCGCCAGCGCGATAAGCAAATACATTGTCACCTACTATTTCGGTTAGCGCCTGTTTATATCGATTAACGATTTCACTAATATTGGTTTTATCAAAATCATGTAACCTGTATCGATCAAAATCAAAATTCCAGTCTTCACCATCAAAATGTGTGTCTTCCCAGTGAGGGTGAATATGTAACTGTATATCATGCCCATTGTTATGTAATGACCGGATATGATTGCTTACTCTTTCAAGTTCATCATTTAACTGAGGAAACTTGTCTTGGTATTTTTGCAGGCGTAAAAGAAAGCCGGAGTCTACAAATAAGGATAATTTGATGTCATATGGATTGATTACTTCAAGCAAGCGATCAATTGGCTTGATAAGACAATTGTCTACGGTGCCAATCTTGCTGCCAAAAAAGAGCTCATAATCCAGACTGATTATTAATTTCATCAAATTTCTTTAGGGTTGTGTGGTTTGGATACTGGATATTATGCCATAAAAAAAGGCCTCATAAAATGAGGCCTTTTCAAGTATTACTATCTGTACAGATTTAGGCTTTTTTGCTACGTGCAAATCCTAATCCGATAAGGCCCAAACCAAAGATTGCTAAAGTAGCTGGCTCAGGTACGGTAGCTGACCATGTAGTATTGGTGCCTTGGTTAGATACTTCCCAGCCTGCAATAGATGATGTAGTTACACCAGTAGCAAACACAGTCAGGCTAGCAATGCCTTGTCCTGAAGCGCGTTTGTTGTCAGACGTAAATGATGCGCTTGTCATATCAAAGTTGAATATATCACCAGCAGCATTTGTTGAAGTCAGGAAGCTGACTAGTGGTAAAGCGCCACCAACATTTTTTACTGTACCGATATTGCCGCTCATGACAGACAAGTCACTCGTTCCTGCAACCACGAAGAAAATATTTGGGTTGAAGTTAATTGTTTGGGCAGATGAATCAATAGTAGAAAGACCAAGACCAACCAGGTTTATGTTACCTGATAGTGTGCTGGCGCTTACGATTGATGATGCAAAGAGTAGTACTAAGGTTGCTAGCGTTGATTTTATAGTTTTCATGTTAAACATTTTCCCAAAATAAGTAAGATTTAAAATTTTTTGTTACTTAGCAGAATGCATCAACCATGCCATTATTTATAACCTATTGTAAATAAAGATTTATTATCGGTTTTAGTCGATTTTATGTAGCCTGATAGATACTTAAGTGTAAATTTATTCGACAAAAGTCATTCAATGCACCTGACAGTCGAGGTGTGAAGGGGTTGTACCACTGTATTGTGCTGATTGACGGTAAGGTTTATTGAGTTAACATATTGATTATGTTCTACATAATACTTTTATGCGGTTTGTAGTGTGAAGAATATTGTAAAAAATACCGACAAAAGTAAGTTTTTTTATTATAAACAACGTAAAGTGAATAATATCAATTTAGCGTAAATGTTTAACTAAATTAATCTATATTTTTCAAATAATCATTATAAGCAACATAATATGACAGCTTAATATAACATGTATATTGAATTATATGGTTATCCAGGGCCATAGGTACTTGAAATGTTAATTTTTGCAAGCATTTTATGTGATATATAAACAATATTTTTACTTTATATTTTAGTGCTTTAATGGCATTATTAAAAAAAATTTACAGTAACTAAATACAAATATGTAACGCTTTTTAGGGAAGTTAGCTATGCAGCAGAAAATTTATGCTTATATCCTAATATTATTAAGTTCCTTTTATGTTAATAATGCTTTCGCAGCTACGGATACTGATCAAGCTGGGAAAAGCAGTGATAAATCAATAATATATATGATAGGGCCTGGAGACGGGTTGAGGGTGTTTGTCTGGGCGAATCCTGAGCTTTCCACGCAGGCAGCGGTGCGGCCGGACGGATTGGTCACGATACCTTTGGTTGAAGATGTTAAGGCTAGTGGTTTGACGCCTACGCAACTGGCGAGGGATCTTGAGAAACGATTAAGTAAATTTATAAAAAACCCGAAGGTGACGGTGACAGTCACAAATTTTGTCGGGCGCTATAAGGAGCAGATCAGAGTGGTGGGGCAGGCAGCAAAACCACAGTCGCTGGCTTACCGCGAAAACATGTCATTGCTGGATGTTGTTATTGCAGTAGGAGGATTGACAGAGTTTGCAGCGGGAAATCGGGCATCTATAGTTAGAACCGTTAATGGGGAAAAACAACAGATAGAAGTAAAACTCGATAATTTGATAAGAGACGGTGATATTTCTGCCAATGTGAATATGTTGCCTGGTGATGTTCTTATTATTCCTGAATCCTGGTTCTAAATTTAATTTAACTCTAGTTTGATAATATGAAAGATACGTTTCTTGAAATTATAATGCAGCTTAGAGCTGCGTGGCGCTACCGCTGGCTAGCAATGAGTGCAACCTGGTTAATTGCTATTGTTGGCTGGGCTGTCGTAATAACCATGCCTAACACGTATGAATCCAGTGCGCGTGTTTACGTTGACACAGACTCAATTCTACGTCCGTTACTAAGAGGGATCGCAGTTCAGACTGATGTTGGTCAACGTTTACGACTGATGACAAGAACGCTTCTAAGTCGGCCTAATCTGGAAAAGGTTGCACGAGAAACGGACCTTGATCTAACGACAAAAACAGCAGAGGAAAAAGAGCAATTAATACTTGGGCTGACATCAAACATAACTCTAAATAGTACCCGCAAGCAAAATTTATATACAATCTCATATTCACATAAGTCGGCAAAAATTGCTAAGGATGTTGTACAGGCACTTTTGACTATTTTTGTAGAAACTACGCTTGGTGATACGCGGCAAGATTCCGATTCGGCACAAAAGTTTCTTTCGCAACAGATTGCTGAATATGAAACCAGATTGGTTGAGGCTGAAAATAGATTAACGGCATATAAACGTAAATATCTTGGAAGCTTGCCAGGTCAGGGTGGTGGCATATTCGTACAGCTTGATAAAAATAAAACAGCATATCAACAGGCGCAACTAGAATTGCGTGAAGCGAGCTACAAACGTAATGAATTAAAGCGGCAGCTAGTTGCTGCGCGAGAAGGACAGATTAAAGGAACAGTAGCGCCTGCTAGTCCGTATGACGCCAGAATTCTTGAGTTAGAAAAGAGCCTTGATCAATTATTACTCCGGTTTACGGGTGAACATCCGGATGTAAAGGAAATTCGTGCAACCATTGATCAACTAAAAAAGAGAAAATCAGAGGAAGTACAGTCCGTTAAAGGCGGTGCGGTGGTCCAGAGTGAATTAATAAATCAGTTGCAATTATCTTTAGGCATTGCGGAAGCAGAACTAGCTGGAGTAAGAGTTAGGGCCTCAGAATACCAAAAGCGAATGGAGGTATTGAAGGAGAAAAGCAAAACTTTACCGCAGATCGAGACTGAACTAAAGCGACTGAGTCGTGATTACAGTGTAAATAAAACGAATTATGATGCATTGCTAGCAAGAAGAGAGTCGGCGCGAATGTCTGAAAGTGCTGATGCAGCAGGCGATAGCGTTAAATTCAAAATTATTGACCCACCCAGACTTCCAGTCATCCCATCGGCGCCAAATCGACCGGCATTAAGTATCATTGTTCTTGTTTTATCATTGGCGGCGGGTGGTTTAATTGCTTTTTTGATGTCTCAATTACATCCTGTGCTCATGGATGTTAAGGGGCTTGGGCGGATAAGTGGCTACCCGGTGTTTGGTAGTGTCAGTAGGATATGGACCCCTTCATTGTTATTTAAAAGAAAGTTAGAAGTGGGAGCATTTTTTCTTGTTGTGGTGGGGCTGGTTGTTTTGTTTGTCGGAGTTCTGATACTTAATAATTATGCTGCAGATATACAAATAATAAATAATTTTCGTGAGGGTCTATGAGTAGTATTGAAAAAGCCATAGAGCGCCTGATTGCTAAAAATAAGCAAGAGAAAGCTGAGGACAATACAAGTTTTGGTACGGTAGAAGATATTGCAGGAGCAAATAATGAGACCGTGACAGAAATACCAGCAACAGCTGCATCGAAAGTGATTGATGCTAATCCTGTTGTCGAAACCAGTAGTTCCCGCATTGAAAAAAATATTGCCCCGGAAGTTACGCCAAGTGAGAAAAAGATTTGTCATATGGATTATGCGCGCCTTGATGAGGCCGGATTTTTAACGCCTAACTCAAAGCGTAATAAATTGTCAGAAGAATACAGGATTATTAAAAGACCGATATTAAAAAATGCGTTTAACCTGGGAGCGGCGCCAGTTGAGAATGGTAATTTGGTTGTAGTGACCAGCGCGACGGCGGGCGAAGGAAAAACCTACACGTCATTAAATTTGGCAACCAGCATAGCAATGGAGCTGGATACGACAATTTTATTGGTTGATCTTGATATCATAAAAAGATCTTTAACCATGCAGTTAGGTCTTGAGAATGAGTTGGGTTTTATGGATATTTTAAAAGATCCCTCTAAAGATATGTCAGATGTGATTATGGGAACTGACTTATCGCGGTTGAAAGTATTGCCTGCTGGGCAGCTACCGAAAAACCCTACGGAATTACTAGCCAGTGGCCGAATGCGTAGCTTGATCAAGGAGATGGCTGAGCGTTATAGCGATCGTATTATATTGTTTGATGCTCCACCATTACTCGAAACAACTGAAGCGTCTGTGATTATAAGTTTAATGGGGCAAGTATTGGTTGTGGTAGAGGCGGGTGGTGTTCCAACAGATGTACTTAAAACTGCTGTTAGTCAAATTGGCCAAGATAAAGTAATCGGTATGATTTTGAATAAAGCACGTTACGCAAATAGTGGTTACTATGGGGGGTATTATGGAGTTGAGCAAAATGAAAACATGGGCAATAGTGAGTCTTGGGATGAATAACTATATGCCTGTCAAGAGTAGTATTTTCTTGTTGGGAATGAGTGTGTTTTTTATTAATCCTGCCCATTCGGCAATTGGAGGTTGGGAGCTAAAAGGTGGTGTTGCGGCTTCTGAATCATATAATGACAACCTTACATTGGTATCTGCGAATAAAATAGATGACTATATAACAGAGATAAACCCGTACATTGGTATAAGAAGAAAAACACGAGCCCTGGATTTGTCAGTGGATTACCGATTACAGAATCTTATATATGCTAGTGAAGATCAATTTAATGAGACCTTTCATCAATTGCAGGGTGATGTAACTGCAAATTTTATTAAAGATATATTTTATATAAATGGTTCGGCCAGTTATGGCCAACAAAATATAAGCAATACAGGGAATGTCTCATTCAATAATCAAAGTGTTACGGGTAATCGAACGAATGTAGGAACGGCAAGATTGAATCCGTATTTTAAATATCGGTTTGGCAGGGCTGCTGATTTATATTTAGGTGTTGAAAAAGGCATTGTTCGTTATGGATCAGGTTCTGCCAATGATAGTGATCGAAATGACTATCAAGTGAAGTTAAGTAGTGGAACATCATTTAACCGAATAAAGTGGAATGTTAATTATCATAACCAGGATATTGAAACAGACGGTCAAAGTGATACCGAACTTACAGAATATAAAGGAAAAGTCGAATACAAATTAACTCGGCAGTTTGGCCTGACTGCAACAGCAGGTTATGAAGATAATGAATATGTACGCGCTGTCACTACAGAAGCACCTGACGGTTCATCATGGACAATCGGCATTAACTGGACGCCTAGCCCCCGTACATCATTTGAAGCAGGTGTAGGGGAGCGATTTTATGGTAATACAGGTTATATGACCCTGTCGCACAGGCTACGAAGAGTATTATTATCTGCAAAATATCTAGAAGACGTCACTGTTTCAGCTGTTAACCAGTTTGATGGAACAGGTGTTCAAGATGTTGATGAATTTGGTGATCCAATTATTTCAGATGCGAGTAATCCTGAAGTATTAGATCCAAGCCTACCTGGTATTAATAATGATACATATATTCGAAAAAGACTGTCTGGCAATTTTTCTTTTAGAAGCGCAAAGAGCTTGTTGACTGCCTCGATCTATGATGAACGCCGCTTTTATCAGATATCAGATGATAGAGAGCGTTCTTATGGAGCATCAGCAAACTTGACATGGGATTTTGCCAGAAGAACCAAAGCGATTTTTTCAACGTCGGGGCAGATTGTTAATGTAAGAGGTGGCGGTCGAAAGGATGGGTATGCATCCCTGAGTGCGGGCGTTGTAAGACAATTACAGAAGAAATTGACAGGTACGATGAAGTTAACGCATAACCGTCGAGATTCATCATTGAATAGTGTGGACTACAGACAAAACATTGCCACGATCGGTATTAACTGGCAGCTATAGGAAGGCTCTATATATGTACGAAGAATTTTATGGTTTAACGACTAAACCATTTAGCTTGAATCCAGACCCAGGTTTTTACTATGGTAGTAAAGAGCATAACCGGGTGCTGGCCTATTTACGCTACGGTATCAATCAGGGAGAAGGTTTTATTGTCGTCTCTGGTGAAATCGGTGCAGGAAAAACAACGTTGATAGGTGCTCTGCTGGAAGAATTGGCAAAGAATGAAGATATCATCGCAGCTCAACTAGTGACTACGCAGCTAGAACCCGACGACCTTCTTAAAATGGTTGCTGGTTCATTTGGTTTGCGATATGAAGGATTGAGCAAGTCTGAATTATTAAAAGAAATAGAAAAATTTCTACGTAAACAGGATAAAGCTGGGAAACGGGTTTTGTTGATTGTGGATGAAGCCCAGAATCTCCAGCAGCATTCGCTCGAAGAGTTGCGAATGTTGTCAAACTATCAATCTGGCAAACATTCATTATTGCAAAGTTTTTTATTGGGGCAGGCTGAATTCAGAGATACCTTGCGCAGTGAAAATCTGGAACAATTTCGTCAAAGAATTATTGCGTCATATCATCTTGGCCCTATGGGGAAGAGTGAAACAAAAGGTTATGTGGAGCATCGTTTAAAAATTGCAGGCTGGAAAGCAGACCCACATATCAGTAATGATTCATTTACTGAAATTTACAAATATACACAAGGTATTCCTCGTAGAATTAATACACTATGTGATCGGGTTTTATTGTTTGCTTTTACAGAAGAATCACACGATATTACTGTTGATACAATTAAAGCAGTTGTTTCCGAGTTAGATGAAGAGCTGCACTTTAGTCGTGATGGCGAAGCTGCTTCTGGCGAATCGAAATCAACAATAAAAAGCAGTAGTACTACCGCTGGTAATGCTAGCCTGGAGTCGCGTGTAGCTGAACTTGAAAATATAGTATTCAAGGCTAGAGATTTGATTCAGGCGCTTCTTAAGAAATAACTTATTTTTCGATGTAATCTAGGGGCGGCCTTCTGGCCGCGAAAAAAATGCAGCCAGTTAATTGGTATATCCAACGCCTAAAAAGCATGTCGGCCGGAGAGATTATCTGGCGCGTAAAATCGCTGATTCGTGATCAAGTCGACCGTATACGTATACCGCTAAAACTTTACCCCTCCAGCTCTGTTGCCAAGCCTTACTATGAAAAAGATAGCTATGGTTTTTCTGCGCAGTCACTACAGACAGGTTTTGCAGAAAATCTTGCTAGCTATAGCCAGACCTGGCTTGATGATTTAATTGAACATGCAGATTTAATTTGCGAGCATAAGTTATCATTCTTTAATCTGAAAGATAAATTTTTTGGCGATCCAATTGATTGGCATAAAGATCAAAATCTAAATATTGAAGCGCCAAAATCTTTATCATTAAATATAGATTATCGAGACATAAAATCGGCTGGTGATTGTAAATTGGTTTGGGAGCCGAATCGTCATCAGCATCTTTTAGTATTGGCGCGCGCCTATAAGGCCACAGGAAACGAAAAATACGTTAAGGAAATAATGTCACAAGTTACTTCATGGTGGGAAGCTAATCCTTTTGGCTATGGAATGAACTGGCGCAGTGTTCTTGAACACGGTGTGCGCGTAATAAATTGGGTATGGATATTCGATTGTATAAAAGAATCAGACGCGATAACCGATTTATGGAAAGAAAAATTCATTCATCTTAGTTATCTTCATTGTTGGGATACAGTACGTAAATATTCGCAAGGATCATCAGCTAATAATCATTTGATAGGTGAGGTAGCAGGTGTATTTGTTGCCGCCTCATATTTTGACCAATTCCCAAGCGCACAGTTATTAATCAATGATGCAAAAAATACTCTGGAAAGAGAAATTATCGCGCAATCGTTTTCAGATGGTTGTACAAGAGAGCATGGTTTGGGTTACCAATACTTTGTTTTGCAGTTTTACATTTTATGTGGATTAGTAGGGCGTAGGACCAATAATGAATTTTCTAAAATGTACTGGGACCGCATAGAAAAAATGATTGAGTTTGTCGGTTTGTTAACTGAACAAGGTGATGAACCACCTATGTTTGGTGACTGTGATGATGGTTATGTTGTTGATCTTGGGCAGCAAAATCGCTCATTTCAGGATTTGTTATCAATAGGCGCAATTCTATTCAATCGTTCTGATTTTAAATATTGGTCTCAGGGCTTGAGTGAATCATCTATCTGGTTGTTTGGAGAGGATGCTGTTAAGCAGTTTGATTTAATAGACGATTTGCCTTCAACTCCTGAGTTGACATCAAGAGAATTTAAAGAATCAGGTTACTATCTACTTCAAGCAGGGCATGCATACTCTGACGATGCTGTCAGTGTATTTTTTGATTGTGCCGAATTAGGATACACATCAATTGCTGCACATGGAAATGCCGATGCATTAAGTTTTGTATTAAAGGCATTCGGCAAGCAAATTTTTATAGACCCAGGTACCTATGACTATTTTACCTATCCTGAATGGCGTGAGTATTTTAAAAGCACTAGAGCTCATAATACTGTCGAAGTCGATGAGGTTGACCAATCTATTATGCTTGGACCATTTCTCTGGGGACACCGGGCAAATGCAAAGTGTATCACTTGGGAACCTGATCTTAAGGGAGGCAGGATAATTGCCGAGCATGATGGTTACACAAGATTACAAGACCCGGTTACTCATCGGCGTGAACTATCTCTTGACGCTGAAGCCGGACAAGTGGTCATTCACGATGATATTATTGCTAAATCTACTCATAATATCGTCATATGCTTTCAATTATCTGAGTGCTGCAATCTAGTAAAACAGGAAGATAATATATTATATTTTTCAGTAGAAAATCACTCTGTAGAGTTACGGTTAGATGCGCGACTGAAAATCGAACTGCTTCAAGGTAGTGATGAACCCAAGGGTGGCTGGGTGAGCCGTGGATATCATAAGAAGGAATCGTCTATAACAGTACTTGCGAGAACCAGAATCACAGGAAATGCCCAACTAGAGACCAGGATACTGCTTGATTAAAGTTTAGTGTTGGGTAACATCCATGCTCAAAAGTGTAAGTAAATGGCCATTCATATAGATGATATATAAATTATGAATGGCCACTAAAGAAAAAACTGCTATTAGTATATATAACTAACGTTAAATAGCTGATAATTTCTTATCTACAATAATACCTTTTTAATTGACTCAACAACACGCCCTGCAGTTTTGCCATCCCATAACTCAGGGATTTTACCTTGTTTGTAGTTACCATTAAGTATCCCATCAACAAGCGACTCGACTTCTTCGATTTTACATAATTGATTTGTGCCTTCAGTGATTGTAATGGGTCTTTCAGTATTTGGCCGCATTGTTAAACATGGAATGCCTAGATATGTAGTTTCCTCTTGCAAGCCGCCAGAGTCAGTTAAAGCAAATTTACTGTTAAATAACAGGCTCATAAAACGTACATAATTTAATGGCGTGAGTAATTTAATGTTCGGATTATTGTCTATATTTGACATTAATCCATTTTTCTCCAGATTGTTTTTGGTTCGCGGATGCACAGGAAAAACCAGGGTGATTTTTTTTGCAATATTATTTAACAAATCGCAGAGAGATTTTAATATATCAGGGTTATCTACATTGGCAGGCCTATGCAGGGTCAAAATAGCATACTGGCCTTTTTCCAGGCCGAGATCAGTGCATTCATCGAGTGACTCTATATGGGGGCGCATCATTTCAAGTGAATCGATCATGATATTACCGACACGTACAATTTTGTCGTCCGATACACCCTCATGACGTAAATGATCATCACCATCTGAAGATGGGGTCCATAAAACATCAGCCAGCACGTCGGTAGCCAGTCGGTTCACTTCTTCTGGCATAGACCGATCAAAAGAGCGAAGACCAGCCTCGAGATGTGCAACGATGGCTCGTTTAATGTTGGTGGGATCATCTTGGCTACCTAGTTCATAGGTTACCTTTGTCGCAGCCAGGGTACAGGCAATGGTTGAATTGACATCGCCTACCACCACAACAAGGTCTGGTCTCTTTTCCTGCACAACCTTTTCATAGGCAATCATAACTCTACCAGTTTGCTCGGCATGGCTACCACCACCAGCACCCAGATGTATATGTGGCTCAGGTAGTTTGAGATCAGCAAAGAATGAATCGGACATATTAATGTCGTAATGCTGGCCAGTGTGAACTATTAAAGGTGTACACCAGTCTTCTGCAGCTAGAGCATGGTAAAGTGGTGCAATTTTCATAAAATTAGGTCTGGCTGCACATATTAAGTGAATGATTTTATTCATATTGTTGTCTGTGATCTTTTTTATATAGTGGTTTATTTATATTGGCAGTGAAATATTTACTGGCAATAGTCGGAAGAATTGATTATATTATTGTTTTTATTGAGTTTTTACTCAAAAAGTTAATGATTTAACAAAGAAACAAAAGCATACCTTAATTACAGGATAAAGGGAATAAATTGCGATCTTATGCAGTTAAAAATTGGAGTGATTTTGAGAAGCTTGAGGTGGAGTGGAATGAATTACTCGTTAATTCTGACTCTGACAGTATATTTCTTACCTGGGAATGGATTAGTAGCTGGGTAGAGATTCATAGAGCAGCCAAACCATATATTATAGTCATCAGAGATTCTGCCGATAAGTTAGTAGGTCTTGCACCCTTATATCACTGCCGAATGAGAGCTTTTAAGCTTGCTCCATTAAAATGTTTGTGCATTTTAGGTGATATAGAGTCTGGCTCAGATTATCTGGATTTTATTATCAGTAAAAAAGAGAGCGGCAAAATAGCCAGCACAATTATGAGGCATTTAAAACAAAACCGGAATGACTGGGATTTGATATGGATGCCAAAAATGTCTGGTTGGAATAATTCAGTGCAAATGATTGCAGATGCTTGTATCGATAATAATATAAACTACGTGAAACGACAGACAGAATTTTCGAGTATACCGTTAGATTGCAGTTTTGATGATTATTTATTGAAGTTTTCACGGAAACATCGAGAACAAATTAGACGTCAGAAACGTAAAGTTTTTAAAAATGATGTCACTATATATCATTGTGAGTCTGCAGATGAGGTTTCCTCATATCAGGATGATTTATTTCGTTTGAATCATAAACGGTGGATGTTGTTGGGAGACCCGGGTACATTTGTACGAAAACCAAATGAAAAGAAATTTTACCAGTCATTTGTACTTAAAGCGTTTAAAAAGGGGTGGTTACAATATTACAGATTAAGCGACTCAGGAGAAGTAAAAGCAATCCAGCTGGGTTATTTGTATAATAATATTTTTCATCAAATGCAGGAAGGATTTGACCCTGATTATATAAATGGTGTGGGTAACGTCCTCAGATTGAATGTAATGCAGAAATGTTTTAACAATAATACTTCTGAGTACGATTTTCTTGGGGGTCATTCTGAGCATAAAAGACGATGGGGAGCCATTATCAGAAAAGGTTATGATTTATTGATTGCTAATAATAAATTATTACCCGAATTATTAGTTAAACACCGTGTTTGGCCATCAGGTCGATATATTACAACAACAACGAAGTTTTCTTAAAAATTATGTATGACGAAAAATCAAGTGAAATAGGTCGCCTGTTATTTTTGCTGGAAATGGGACTTACATTACTAGCCCTTATTTTAGCCTATGATATCGAGCAGATATATAAACCATCCAGTATTGACGTGGTGCGTTATGTTGCTTTTATTCCTTTAATCTGGGTTCCGCTGGGTTATTTTCTAACGAAATTTGGTGCCTATGAGGGATTGCGGGTCAGTTCGATTTTTTCATATCTGGTAATCATATTGAAAGCGTTAACTATTAGTATAGTGATACTCGTGACAATATTTTTCATGATGAATGTCAATTATGTAAACCGATCATGGCTTTTCATCTTTTGTGTTGTTGAGATTGTGTTACTTGTTTCGGTGCGAGGCATGTTGATTTGGTGGTATTTTCGACGTTCACTTGAGAAAGGTGAAAATTATCTAAAAATTATAATTATTGGTACTGGTGAAAGAGCAAGTCGTTTGACCTCTATGTTACACGAGCATACTGAGTGGGGCATTGATATTGTTGGTTATCTTGATACTGATGTAGCGCCAATAGATCAAAAAATTGATAGCGATAAAATTATTGGTGAAGTCAATGAGATTCACGACATACTTAATGATAACGTGGTGGATGAAGTTATAATTGCCATCCCTCGCTCCATGATTAAGGATGTAGAAAAAATTGCCAATGCTTGTGAAATAGAAGGAATTAAATTCAGGTTTATGGCTGATGTTTTTTCTCTTAAGGTTGATAGAATGCGATTAGCAACTTTAGGAGGGATTCCGATGCTCACCTTTGAGCCCGTGGCTCAAAATGAGTCCACATTGCTGACCAAAAGGTTATTTGATTTAACGATCACTATATTATGTATGCCTTTACTGTTGCCGTTATTTTTACTAGTCGCTATCGCGATCAAACTTGATTCTCCTGGGCCAATATTTTTTGTGCAACAACGAGTTGGATTGCGAAAAAGATTGTTCCCAATGTATAAATTTCGGTCTATGCGTATTGATGCAGAAGAAAAGATGAAAGAAATTGAACATTTGAATGAAGCCGAAGGCCCCATTTTTAAGATGAAAAATGATCCGCGAGTTACCATGGTGGGTAATTTTTTAAGGAAAACCAGTCTGGATGAGTTGCCGCAGTTAATAAATGTCATTCGTGGGCATATGAGTTTGGTAGGTCCACGACCCATGTCTATCAGAGATGTTGATTTGTTTGAAAAGGGTATACAGCGTAAACGATTCAGTGTCAGACCCGGTCTTACTTGTATATGGCAAATATCAGGGCGTAGTGATTTACCTTTCGATGATTGGTTGAAGTTAGATCTGGAATACATAGAAACATGGTCACTTTGGCTTGATTTTAAAATTCTTATTAAAACATTACCTGCCGTTATTTTTAGTAAGGGGGCGGTATAAAAACATTCGAGTTTCAAACGCATAACGTGCAATGAACGCTTGAAGGTTTAAGTTGATTATAATTTAGAGGAATGTATGGGGCAGAACAATAAAACAGATTATGTTTATATAGTTGGGGCGGGAGGATCAGGTTCAACTTTACTTGAGATTTTATTAGGTAATCATCCTGAATTTGTAGCTATGGGTGAGATAGAAAGACTGCATCTTCAATTTGCCAGAGGTAAGGATGGAAAGTGTAGTTGTGGTGAAATGCCAAAAGATTGTAAGTTCTGGAGTGCCTTGGCTGACAAGGTACGTGAAGTCTTTCATGTTGATTTAAGATCCAACCCTTTTGATTTTAGAGTGTCTGATGTAGGTTGGGAAGAGCATTTGCCTGTAAAGAACTCTTTAGGTTCCTGGATATATCGCGGTAATAGTCGATTATGGCGGTACATGTTTTTCAGAAATAAACCGATACTGAAACATGGAATATTTCTGGCTAAGCAATATAGAAAATGGGCTAAAAGAAGAACCTTTGTCGCTGATTTTGTAAGAGACTATCATAAGGTATCTGCGGTCATAGATAATTCGAAAGATTATTTAGCAGCTCTGGATTTGTATGAAACCCTTCAGGATAGAATGAAAATAATTTTTATCACCAGAGACGCACGGGCAACAACATGGTCTACGCTTAAGCGTTATTATCGAGGAAAAGGAATCAGCGAAGAAGAATTAGGTAGTGTACGCGATACCCATCAGTGGAATAAGTCTACAAAACGCATAGGAAAATCCTGGTACAAGACTAATTCACGTACCATGCGGTTATTGAAAACTGTTCCTGAGTCGTTATGGTTGCATTTGCGATATGAGGATTTGTGCCATGATCCAGAGGGAGAGTTAACACGTATATTCGAATTTCTAGGCTTCCCATATGATCCTGGTAAAATGGATTTAAAATCTCACGAGGTTCACACAATTGGTGGTAATAAAATTCGATTTTCCCCAATAAAGGAAATTAAAGAAGATTTATCATGGAAAGATAATCTTAAAAAAAATGAACTCGAAATCATAGAGTCTATTACTGGAGATCTGTTAAAGGAACTCGGGTATTAATAATGTAGATGCAACCATGTAATTCTAACTACTATTGCAGTATTTAGTAATAAACCTCCTAGAGAGATATATGACCAAATTAGATAGCTATCGTACGATTACAATGTTTGATGTCCCTGTTAAAGCAGTGACAATGGATGAAGTTATGAGCATGGTTAACGATGCAATTGTGACACGTGAGTCCCTGGACATTGGTGTTGTTAATGTTGCAAAAATTGTCAATATGAAACGTAATCCAGAATTAAGAGATGCAGTACTGAATTCCGACGTGATTTTTGCAGATGGAGCTGGTGTTGTGCTTGCAAGCAAATTATTGGGCGAGCCATTGCCATGCAGGATTGCTGGTATTGATCTTATGTGGGAAATGTATAAGGCAAGTAACACAAAAAAATATAGAGTATTTTGCTTTGGTGCCACTGAAGAGATAAATACAAAAGTAGCAGATATAATTCATGAGGAATTTCCAGATCTATTGCTAGTGGGTCGAAGAAATGGTTATTACGACGAAAACGAAGAAGAGCGTATAGCTAATGAAATCGCTGCTACAAAGCCGGATATTTTACTCGTTGCGATGACTTCACCCAAGAAAGAAAAGTTTATGGCGAACTGGAGCGTAACTATGAACGTTCCCGTCGTGCATGGAGTTGGGGGTTCGTTTGATGTAATGGCTGGTAAGGTTAAACGTGCGCCTGAATTGTGGCAGAAATTTGGGATGGAGTGGCTGTATCGAGTCAAACAAGAACCAGGTCGATTATGGAAGCGTTATTTAATAACAAATTCACTATTCTTCTCCATGCTAATTAAGGCCATGTTTAAAAAAATATTGTCAAGATAAAATGATAAGACTTACTTTATTGGGATTGTTAATATTTTTCCTGGCAATGTATGCATGGAAGGACTGGTATAAAGCCTTATGTGGCTTGATAATGTTAATGGGGATAATAGAACACCCCGACATGCCTAAAAGCATTCTCGGAATACAGGGATTAAATCCCTGGAATCTGGTTTTTGCGATGATTTTTCTGTCATGGCTTTCAAATCGAAAAAAAGAAAACCTGAAATGGGATGCACCAAAACATATAAATGTATTATTTCTAATATATTTAGTTGTTATATTAATATCTTCCGTACGAATGATGCTTGATCCGTCAGGAATGAATGAGTGGTTATTATTTTACGCAGGGAAAACAACATCGACATCCGGCATAATAAGTGAACATTTTATAAATACTATCAAATGGGTGTTACCTGGTTTGATGTTGTTTGATGGATGTCGATCGAGAAAAAGATTCATATGGGCAATTATTTCACTTCTAGTTATTTACATGTTGTTAGGGTTGCAGGTAATAAAGTGGATGCCGCTTAGTGGGATTGGCAGTGGTGAGGCTTTAACTCGGAGAAGCTTGAAAATACTGTCTAATGAGGTCGGTTTCCATCGGGTAAATCTCGCCATGATGCTTTCTGGTGCCTCATGGGCAATGTTTTCTATTACCGGTCTGATAAAAGAAAAAAGATATGTAAAGTACATTTTATTCCTGGGTGTTGTACTGTTTTTTTCAGTAGCATTAACCGGTGGGCGTACGGGACTTGTTACCTGGGTAGCCATTGGGCTCATACTCGGATATTTCAGGTGGAAAAAACTAATTATATTAGCGCCGGTTTTTTTCGCATGTATACTACTGCTTGTACCAGCTGTTCAGGAGAGATTATTTCAAGGGATTGGTGGTGCGCATATCGATACAAATGTCCGCATCGATGAAGTAGGGGAATCTGATGGAAAATTTCATTTATATACGATTACTGCCGGACGTAATATCGCCTGGCCTTTTGTAATTGACAAAATAGGTGACAAATTTTGGATGGGGTATGGGCGTGAAGCGATGATGAGGACAGGGTTGAGTCTAGAATTATTTACGCAATTTAATGAATCTTTTCCACATCCTCATAATTTGTATTTGCAATGGTTTTTTGATACGGGGCTGATAGGGTTTTTGCCTGTCTTTTTGTTATATATGTTATTTATCAAATATAGTAAAAGTTTATTTAAGGACTCTCGGCATAAAGATTTTGTCGCAATTGGAGGTATAACACTTTCACTTTTATTGGCTTTATTGATTGCAGGTTTCGGTAGTCAATCGTTTTACCCCAGGGAAGGTGCGTTTGGTATGTGGTGTGCTATTGGTTTGATGTTAAGAGTCTATGTTAACCGAAGCAGACTAGAAAATGGCACAGCTAAAAAACTGTGGAGAAGAGGTTGAATATGGCTAAAAAAATAAAATTAGTATATATATTGGGTGCCAGTCATTCTGGAACGACACTCACAGCCATGTTAATTGGTGCGCATCCTGAGATATGTACTGTTGGAGAGTTGAAGGTAACATCGCTTGGTGACTTAACAAAATACAGGTGTTCATGTCACAAAAAAATACTGGACTGTGGTTTTTGGCAAAACATAACAAAAAGTATGACTGATAAAGGAACGAATTTTGATTTAGAAAATCCCGGAACAGATTACAAATCATGTGATTCATCGTATGTAAAAAAATTATTGAAGCCATTACATCGTAGCGTATTTCTGGAAATGATACGTGACATTGCTCTTTCGTTGTCGCCAACATGGAGAAAATGTTATAGACGTATACAAAAACAAAATACGAATTTGTTAAAATCAATTTCTGAACAAACTGGCAATGATATTATCGTTGACTCGTCAAAGATTGGTATTCGTCTTAAATATCTATTAAAAAACCCAGATATCGATGTCTATGTTGTTAGGGTCGTTAGGGATGGTCGAGGCGTCCTGCTTACATATGTTAATCCATCAGAATTTGCTGATTCACAGAATCCTGAATTACGTCAAGGTGGTATGGGTGGAAACCGTGAGGATGAAAAAATACCATTTGACAAGGCTATGCATGAATGGATGCGTAGTAATATGGAGGCAGAGGAAGTATTAAAAACGGTTGCAGATGACCGGAAGATTAAAATTAAATATGAAGAATTGTGTTTAAATACTCAGGAAACGCTCAAAACAATATTTGAATTTATAGGTGTGGATAGCAATCGAATGAATATGGATTTTAAGTCTGTGGATCATCATGTGATTGGTAACGGCATGAGGCTTGATACTAGTAGTAAAATAAATCTTGACGAGCGTTGGAAAGAAATATTAACACAAGAACAACTTAAGGAATTTGAAGAGATAGCAGGCAATTTAAATAAGGGTTTAGGTTATATAAATTAGCTTGTCATTATAATGAACGTAAATTTATACAAAAAAACCAATAATAATGACGTCTGGTTACGAAAAATTCCGTATCCTTATAAAGCACATATGGCAATATGTAGTGACCTGGATGAAACTTATAGTAAACAAATCTATTTTGAAACTATGCGCTTTCTTAATTCGCCCTCTAATACAGTAATGGGGAAGGGTGTTGATCTGGAAGTCGGCAATACTATTTATTTCAAAATGCCAGAAGAACAATTTTCGTATTACAATACTGATGATGATGGCAGGGAAGAAATAAAACGGCATATTAAATCCGGGCATATTGACTGTATACATTCATATGGAGATTACGTTGAATCACGCAGCGAAGTTGAATCAATAATTAACGAGCTGAAAAGAGATGACTGTCGAATACCCGTATGGGTTGATCATGCAATTGCACCAAGTAATTTTGGATCTGATCGCATGGCAGGACAAGGGGATGTGAAAAAATCCAATGTTTATCATGCAGATCTTAGTCTGAATAATGGTATTGAGTTTGTTTGGATTGGTCGGGTTACCAGCCTTGTTGGGCAAAATACGAATGCCAGTCTGGTTAAGATCATATGTTTTAATAATTTTTTTGCATCACTAAAGACCTACGCTAAACAGCTGCTTAAACAATTGCTATCATTTGTTGGTAATAAAAAATACTCTATGCATAAAGGTAATATTTTATTGAGAGAGTATAAATTAAGAGATGGTCGTAACACGATAGAATTTATAAGGTCAAATCCTTCATCATGTGGGGTTAGTTGTAATGATACAGCAGAAGGGTTTTACACAGTCCTAACTAAATGTATGCTTGATGAATTGGTGAGGGTTAATGGTACGACCATAATTTACAGCCATCTTGGTAAAACAGCACCGTCAAGAAATAATTATTTTAGCGATGCAACCATAAATGCCTTTAAATTGTTATCACAGTATTATCATGCAAATACTATACTGGTATCTACTACCTATCGTTTATTAAAGTATGCAAGAATGCTGGACAAGATTGGCGTCACAGTTACCGAAGACAATGATGAACTAATTATAAATATTTCACAGTATAATGAAGATATATCCGGCTTGTCGTTCTATGTTACAGGAAACAAGTCTATCATTGTAAAAATTGACAATATTAGCACTGATTTTTCAGATTACATGGAGCCAAATGGCACACGAAATGTGGTTGTTAAACCGTTTACTAAATTACAATATAATCATTAAATAAACTAATTAAAATTCATCATAATAATGAAGTACATTAAAATATTATCACGGAAACTGTATAAGTACCTATTAATAGTAATATTGGCGTGCGCATACTTGTTTATGAGTTTGTTTTCCTTGATTCGCAATAACAAAAATTATAAAAAAAACAAAAAGGTGACGCTGCTAGTGACAGCAACTTTTTATTCTGATAACTGGATATTGTCGCATTTAGAACCTATGGCGCTTGCCAATAACGTGGAAAATATTATTTTTGTAACGACAAAACCTTTTCCTGAAATAAATAAAGTAAAACAAGTATTCCCATCAGCTATTCAATTAAAAATACTCGGCAATGTTGGTGCCAGATTGTTTACTTTTAGTATGCTTGCATTACGCAACAGGCCAGATTATCTGATTGCCTTCCATCTTTTGATTAATGGCATTATTGCGATTATTCTAGGGAAAATACTGGGTTCTCCTTCGGTGTATATATGTGGCGGTGGGCCGAGAGAGGTTCTAGGAGGTGGCTATACTACTGAGAATAGAATTTTTAAGAAAATTGACGAACATAGCCACGTACTTGAGAAAATACTCATGCGAATTGCAAATAATGCAACTAATATTATAACGATGGGTAACGGTGCGATTCGTTATTTCAATGATAATGGTGTAACAAGTCCTGAATATCATGTATTACCAGGCGGTTATAATGATACAAAGTTTTATGCATCAAATATTGAGAAAAAATACGACCTAATACTTGTCGGTAGATTAAGTGAGGTTAAACGAGTTGATATATTTTTACGGTGTATTGAAGAATTAAAAAAGCAAGGGTATGACAATACTGCTGTCATAATTGGTGATGGACCACTGTTAGATGAGCTTAAAAAATTAGCTCATGAAATAGGAGTAGGTGATCTCGTTACCTTTGCTGGGTGGCAAGACAATGTTGAACATTGGTTGCAACTATCAAAGGTATTCATGCTAACGTCTGATTCTGAAGGGCTATCACAAGCAATGATACAAGGGCTGATGTGTGGCTTACCGTCAATCGTTTCAGAAGTAGGTGATTTGGGTGAGGTTATTCAAAATGGTTATAATGGTTATTTAGTTGATGACAGAAATGCGGCTGAATTTGCAAAATATGTTATTACTATTTTACATGAAACAGATACTTACGAGTTAATGAAAAAAAATGCTATAGCAAGCGTACAACCTTTGGTCCTTGGCGAAGCTGCAAAAGGCTGGCAGAGCGTGTTTAAATGATATGACAGATTCATTGCTCAGGTTTGTCTCAATAAAACGATCTACATCGAATTTTATACTTTTTATATTCAAATTATTTGGTGGTTTTAGGTTTTTACAATTTATCAATAGAAGAAAAATTACTATTTTTATGCTTCACGGAGTTGTAAATAATAGCGGAGATTGGGCGCCTTCATTACATACGATAGCTGGAAAAGTATTTGATAACAACGTACAGCTATTAAGTAAGCATTACAATTTCATAACGTTAAATGAAGCTATTAATATATTGCAGGGCGAGCCTTGTTTAAAAAAGAACCTCGCAGTCCTTACATTTGATGATGGATATAGAAACTTTCAGATGTGCGCATTACCAATTTTAAAAAAATATTCTTTACCCGCATCAATATATGTCGTAACGGATAACACAAATCGTGGGAAATATTTTTGGTATGATGAGCTGGATTATCTATTACAGCATTATAAAGGAAAATCATATGAAATTATCATCCAGGGAAGAAGCTATCCGCTTTTGATAAACACATACAAAGAATTCAAAAAAACCTATTCTGCGGTAAGAAAAAAAATCAAACGTGATGTTAAGGATGATTACAAATTATCTGAACATATAAACCGGGTCATTGATGATCTTAAATCCCAGTCAGGATTCGAAGATACTAATGATGGTAAAGCTGATAGTAACATTTCTATTCTTGATTGGCAGGAATTAAAAATTTTGAACGATGAAGATTTAGTTGAAATTGGCAGCCATACAGTCAATCATATTAGGCTTGCTTACGTTGATTCTGATTCTATCTATAATGAATTGTACGAGTCAAAGAGAGAGATAGAAAGACAACTGTCACTTTCTTGTGATGTGGTATGTTATCCTAATGGGTCATTTAATGATGAAGTATGCCAATTATCTAAAAAGGCTGGTTTTATCGCAGGTCTTACTACAGTGACTGGTTTTAATAGTGTTAATGATGACTTATTTAGACTTAAACGTATTGCATTTCCAGTAACTGATAATAAACTAAGAGTCATGGCTTGTGCTACCGGCCTCTATTATTACCGAGATAAACTGAAAAATTTATTTAAAATATCAAATAAGAGAGTAAACTTTTGAATATATGTATTGTTGCACATTTTGCCTACGGGGCTATGTCAGGTGGTGATAAGGGCCATGCTGGTGGAGTAGAAAGACAGACTAGTTTGACTGCGAAGTGGTTAGCAGCTCGCGGTCACAAGGTTTCGATCCTGACATGGGATGAGGGTGGTCCTAAAGAGGAGATTATTGATAATGTGCGTGTAATAAAAATGTGTGCACAGGATTCAGGTATCCCAATAGTTCGTTTTTTCATACCAAGATGGACATCATTAATAAGTGCATTAAGAAAAGCTGATGCAGACGTCTATTACCAAAATTGTGGCGA